>ENA-UOWO01000008-UOWO01000008.1-activated-sludge-metagenome-genome-assembly--contig:-NODE-8-length-328949-cov-9.311939_pt1 | contig 328949 bp, 313 predicted proteins | sample MGYA00238148_ERZ761564 | MGnify/ENA primary metagenome ERZ761564 (study PRJEB28885, sample SAMN05720194) | activated sludge metagenome | isolation source: Anaerobic digester | place: USA... | reverse complement strand
GGGTTTTATCCAAATTCTCCAATTTGACTGATTTGGCGACGTGGAATCCGGGTATTGTATAATTTCTCTGCGTATGAAAACCTACCTGATCCAGTTGCAGAAATTCGACACCATTACTTCAACTATCGAAAAGATGAGTTGGGCCAAGACCAGACGCGTTCTGCTCATCTGGCCCAAAAGAGGAAACCCGATTATCTCGATCCCTGATGTGGAGTTGCTCAAGCGTGAGACAATTTCAAAGGGACTGGAACTGGCCCTGGTCTGCACAAATGGAGAGATCCAGGAATTTGCAGCAGCCAATGGCATTTCTGTGTTTCAATCTGTGACCCAGGCAGAGAGAGAAATCTGGAACAAACCCACATTCCAAATTTCTCCAAAACAGTCAAGCAAAGTTTTAATTCCAAGAAAACAACGGAAAGAAAAATCAAAGGGTGCTTTCAACGATATCTTGAAATTTATTTCTATATTGCTGGCGGGGTCAGCGGTAATCGCGCTGGTTTTGTTCTTCATTCCCCATGCGACCATCACAGTACATCCCCTGTTGACAACCAAAGAGATCATCATTGATGTATGGGCTTCACCAGAAGTCAGTTCTGTTAACATCAACGGCAGCCTGCCAGCACAGATGCAGACGATTAACCTGACCCGCACAGCAACCGGGCAAAGCAGCGGTTCGGCAGGCTTACCAAGCGCGTTCGCTGTTGGGGAGATTGTCTTCACAAACATATCCACCCAGGCTGTGACAATTCCGATCGGGACAGTTTTGATCACGAACGATGAGAACCAGACCAAATTCGTTACGTTGACTGATGCCGTACTTGAACCAGGCACGAAATCGGATGCGGTTGAAATCAAGGCAATCGTTGCAGGAACAACCGGTAACGTAACGGCAGGATCAATCACCTTGATCGAAGGGCAGTTGGCAGGCCTTCTGGACGTGTCCAATGAAGCTCCAACAACTGGAGGAGAAGACGTGGAAGCGCCATCACCGACAGAAGAAGATTATGCCGCGCTTAGAGAACAAATGCTGGTGGCACTGAGGCAGGAAGCCTTGAGCCTGTACCCCCAGGGCGACATAGAATTGATCGCGGCGACATTGGATGAAGGGACTGTCACCTCCGAGATCCGCAGCGTGGACCCGGGTACGGCAGCAGACACCTTTTCTCTGACGATCAATGTAGAGTTCAAGGGGTTGACTTATGCAAGAGCAGATCTGAATCAACTGGTCAATGGCGCGATGGAAGCCAGTTTAGGTGCAGGCACAATGGTCTACGGCCAAGGTGTGGATTTCGAAGACTCAAGTCAGGTAACTGGTGACATTGCCGGCGGGGCAAACTGGAGCATCACAGCCAGCGCACAGACAGGCCCTGAGATCGATGACAACTCGTTGCTAACGGCAATATCAGGCAAGACGACCAGTGAGGCGATGGTCTTGATCGAGAATCTCATTCCTTCAAGAGAAGCGACAGCGATAAAGACCTTCCCCGGTTTCTGGAAGCGGATGCCATGGTTAAACTTGAACACAAGGATCGTGGCAGAATGAACAAAGAGAATGCTAGAATCCTGGCAGTGGATCCGGGCGAGAAGAATATCGGCATCGCCATTTCTGATCCTGGAGGCATACTGGCAAGACCTTTGACAGTTCTACGGCATGTCTCGATGATTCTGGACAGCGCTCAGATCGCGAATCTCGCAGAAGAGAACCTGGTGGGAATGATCATCGTTGGTATGCCCAGCGGTCCTGACGGCGAGGAGATTCCGCAGACGCGTCACGCGGGCAAGTTGATCGATTCCATTCGGACACAAACACAAATCACCGTTCTCGCATGGGATGAATGGGGAAGCACAAAAAAAGCACGCAGTGCTCTGATCGATGCGGGTGTTAACCGATCGAAACGCGGCGGGCATCAAGATGCACTGGCTGCAGCTATGATACTGCAATCGTATCTTGATGATAAAAGGTCAAAGGAATGAGTAGAAGAAGACAGGTTGGCGTTTCCAACGGCGTTGTGGCATTTCTTTTAATTGTAATGTTGGCGCTCGGTGCAATCATTATCTGGCTAGGAGTGCCCTTGTTGGCGCAAAACACTTTCGGCGCACCTGTGGAGTACTTGACTCCCTCGCAACGCTGGACATACAGCCTTAAGTTACTCGTGGCCAAAGAAGACTTGCTCACCCCTGCTTGCATGCTGCCGCAAACAGTGGATTTCACAGTAGAATCGGGCAGTTCTGTCAACCAGATCGTAAATAAGCTGGAAAGCAATGGCCTGATCCGAAGCGGCGCTGGACTGCGTTCGTATTTGATCTACAAGGGGTTGGATACACAACTTCTAGCTGGGGATTATCGGCTGGATTGTTCGGAAACTGCCATTGAGATCGCCAGTAGCATCAGGAACATTTATCAAGAGGAAGTTGTTTTCGTCATCCTGCCAGGCTGGCGCGCTGAAGAGATCGCGGCCGCGCTACCTTCTTCTGGAATTCAAGTGAGTCCGGAAGAATTCATGGGCGTAGTGCAAAACCCCGGCAACCTTGATTTACCGGATTACCTCACAACAGAAAAATCTGTTGAAGGATTTCTTTTCCCAGGCGATTATTTGATCAGGCGCGACATATCTGCCAAGGCACTAGTGCAGACATTTATCGATCGTTTCAATCAGGAAGTTCCTGAAGAAGAAATGCAAACAGCAGCAGCAAATGGCATAACACCTTACGAAGCAGTAATTCTCGCGTCCATTGTCCAACGCGAGACCTTCGCCGAGGACGAACGCCCACTGATGGCTTCGGTTTTTTACAACCGGCTGACACAGGGAATGCGCCTGGAGACTGACCCAACCGTACAGTACGCCGTGGGATATGGCAGCAGTTGGGGGTGGTGGAAGAGCCCACTTGACAGCAGCGACCTGGATATCCAATCAGAGTACAACACCTACTTGATCAACGGATTACCTCCAGCGCCGATCGCCAATCCCGACGCGGCTTCCATCCGAGCAGTGTTGTCTCCTGCACAAAGCAGATACCTATACTTTAGAGCAAAATGCGACGAAAGTGGTTACCATGTTTTTTCTGTTACTTTTGAAGAGCATCTTTCGAATTCATGCGACTAAAACAAAAGGAGTCCCAAACTGGGACTCCTGATTTGTTAACCAGTACACTCATGCGTTATAGCCGGGCCCTTTGCTGAAGAAATCAGCGTTAGTCTGGATGGCCGGTTTGAGATCGATGACCTCACCGGCTGTGAGTTTGCGGGTACAGCAAAGATGAACAGGTTCGCCGTCATGGTTGACGCCATCATAGGCTTCGGTGAACCCTTCGGTGCCTTTGGGAGCGGAAAGACGCTCTGTGCCGGCTGCTTTGTAAGCTGACGGGACCTCGTCCTCAGGGAAGATTGCGTTGAAAGGACACTGAGCCGCACATGCGCCGCAGTCGATACAGGTATCGCGGTCGATGTAGAACCACGGCCATTCTTCTTCGGGTTTCCCCGGGACGATACATTCAACAGGGCAGACAACCGCACAGCCGCCCTCACGCATACACAATCCGGAAATTACGTGTGGCATGTTTTCCTCCAATAGGTATTGTTAACTCAGCGCTTCAGAATACCGTTTTTCAGCTTCATCCCAATCCACCAGGTTCCACCAGGCAGTAAGGTAATCTGCGCGGCGGTTTTGGTAGTTCAGGTAGTACGCGTGTTCCCAAACATCAACCACCATGATGGGTTTGAGGTTGTCCGAAAGCGGACAATCCTGGTTGGCCGTTGAATGGATGATCAGTTTCTTTTCAATATTGAGACTCAACCAAGCGTAACCGCTGCCAAAGCGGGTGAGTCCGGCCTTCTCGAAATCAGCCTTGAATTGATCAAACCCGGCGAAAGACTTTTCGATTGCGGCGAGCAATTTTGGACCCGGCTGACCAATTTGACCGGGACGCATGGCAGCCCAGTACAGGTTGTGATTATATACGCCGCCACCATTGTTCTTGACAGCGAGCCTTATCTCTTCTGGCACTTTGCGTAGATCTGCCATAATCTGTTCGAGCGGTAAAGCAGCAAGGTCCGGGAAGTTCTGCAACGCGGTATTCAGGTTCTTCAGATATGTGGCATGATGCTTATCATGGTGGATTTCAACTGTGCGGGCATCGATGACCGGCTCCAGCGCGTCAAACGCGTATTTCAGGGGAGGCAATTCAAAAGCCATGTCATACTCCTTGAACCAAATGAAGGATTAGAACAGGACAGAAACAAAACTGCATGTACAATAAAATTCTAGCGATAGAAAAACACTTTGTCAAGCAAAATGGAGAAAACCCACTAAAATAGTAAGAAATACACATGAATACTGACAATCATAAAACCGCACGAACCTACTTTGTCCTTTTTATTGGCATCCTGGCTGTATCTTCAGCGTCGATATTCATTCGCTTCGCACAGAAAGAGGTTAGTTCGCTGGTGATCGCCACCTACCGGCTCACACTGGCCGTGATTATCCTTTTACCGTTTTGCCTGGGAAAATTCAGAAGAGAAGTACTCCCACTGCCATGGAAAACAAAGGGATTGTTGCTCCTTTCGGGTGGATTCCTAGCCTGTCACTTCGCGTTGTGGATCTCATCACTGGCACACACCAGTGTGGCCAGTTCGGTGGTGCTGGTGGCAACCACACCCATCTGGGTGGCCATCCTTTCACCGGTGTTCCTGAAAGAGCGTATCAGTAAATGGGTGGTGCTGGGATTGGCAGTCGCCATGATCGGCAGCGTGCTTGTTGGCTTGAGTTCAGGCTGCGCTTTTTGGAAAGTAAATATCAGTTGCAGCCTCCTGGACTCTTTCACGGATCGTGAGAATCTGCTTGGAAACCTGATGGCACTTGGGGGAGCTTTCTTCTCGTGCGGCTATATGATCGTGGGACGCAAAGTGCGGGAAGGGCTTTCTTTCCAAAGCTATATCCTTTGTGTCTATGGCACGGCTGCAGTCTTGTTGATTTTGTTGGCTTTGGCAACCAGGGCGTCTATGACGGGATTTTCGCCGATCAATTTTGTGTGGCTTGCGGCACTCGCGGTGTTCCCGCAGATCATCGGCCATTCAGGCTTCAACTGGGCGCTCAAATATCTGCCAGCATCCTATGTATCCATCGCCTTGTTGGGAGAACCGTTGGGTTCGGTTTTACTCGCGATGGCCATACTTCAGGAATCACCTGTGCCATTGGAAATATTCGGAGGTATTTTAATACTACTTGGCATATTGATAGCGACCAGAACACAAAAGTAATAAAAAGAAGAACCTCTGCTAGGAGGTTCTTGTTCGTTAATCTCTCAAGTAAAGCTGGTTGTATTCCAGTAGACGCGCACTTAAATCAGGGGTCAACTGGTTGGGCAACAGACGCCAGCCCCAGTTGCCTGAAGGTCGGCCTGGATAATTCATGCGTGCGCTGCTATCAAGGCTGAGCAGGTCTTGCATGGGGCAAAGGCTGAATACTGCCACCGACCCCCAGATGGCGCGGATCATGTCCCAAGAGATGTCATCACCGGAGCGGGCCAGGTAACGGCGGCAGAAATCCCGCTCCTTCTCGGTGGAAGAATTACGGTACCAACCTAAAGCGGTGTCATTGTCATGCGTGCCGGTGTAGGCAACACAGTTCTGGGGGTAATTGTGGGGCAGGAAGGGATCGTCGGACTCGCCGGAAAAGGCGAACTGGAAAATCTTCATACCGGGCAGGCTGTAGGCATCACGAAGTTCAACAACATCAGGGGTAAGGACTCCGAGGTCTTCAGCGATGATGGGCATTTCTGGCAAGGTATTCTGAATAACCTTGAAGAAAGCCTTGCCAGGGCCTTTCACCCAGCGGCCAATCTCAGCGGTGGGATTACCAAATGGGATTTCCCAGTAACCGGCAAAGCCGCGGAAATGGTCCAGACGGATAATATCGACCACTCTAAGCACCGCTTCGAAGCGTTTGATCCACCAGGCATAATTCTCTTTCTTGTGAGCATCCCAGCGATAAAGAGGGTTACCCCAGAGCTGCCCTGTTGGAGAGAAGTAATCGGGTGGAACACCGGCAACAACGGTGGGTTTCCCGGCATCATCCAGGAAGAAGAGTTCAGGGTGCGACCAGGCATCTGCGCTGTCGTAAGCCACAAAGATAGGGATATCTCCAATAATGCGGATATCCCTGCTATTGGCGTATTCCTTGACCTTCTGCCACTGTTCAAAGAAAAGGTATTGGCGGAATTTGTGTTTTTCTATGACTTTTTCGTTTTTTTTGGAGAAGGCAGCAAGGTCAGTGGACTTTCGCTGGCGCAAGCCTTCCGGCCAGTTGTCCCATGAAACCCCGCCCTGAGACTCCTTAATGGCCATAAAAAGGGCAAAATCATCAAACCAGTCCTTGTTCGCATCGCAAAAAGATGAATAAGCCTTCTTGATCTTGGTAAAGGAGCCGGAGCAAAAATGCTCATACGCCCTATCGAGCAGGGTCAATTTCCAATTGATGACCGGGCCGAAATCGACAGTGTGGGCAGGGAAATCAGGGCGGTCAGCAAGATCAGTGCGGTTGAGCAAGTCGTTTTCCAGGAGTAAGGCCGGGCTGACCATGTAGGGGTTGCCTGCAAAGGCTGAAAAGCTCTGGTAAGGCGAATCTCCGTATCCCGTAGGACCAAGCGGCAACACCTGCCAAAGGTGGCTTTTTGATTCGCTCAAGAAATCAATAAAACGAAAAATCTCCGGGCCGAGATCGCCAATCCCATCGGGACCGGGCAAACTGGTGGGGTGGAGAAGCACTCCTGAGACTCTTTTTGTGAACATTAGTCCCTCCAAGTATGATTATTGCATTAACTCATGATACAACGCCAGATATTGCCGTGCCGGTTTCTCCCATGAAAAGTCGGTTGTCATGCCATTCTTCTGTAAGGTGTTCCAGACTGTAGGATTCTTATACATGGCCATGCCGAGACGGATTTGTTCTAAAAACTGAGTGACTTCAGGAACGGTACACAAAAAACCCGTTGCAGTAACAGGGTCAGATGAGAAATCCTTAATCGTATCTTGTAAACCACCAGTGGCCATACCCACTGGGATGCAGCCGTAGCGCATGGCGATCATCTGTGCCAAACCGCAGGGCTCATAACGAGAAGGCATCAGCAGTGCATCAGCGGATGAATACAGGCGACGTGATAGCGGCAGGTTCATCTCTTCTATGAAACGGACCTGGTTGGGGAATTTCTCTTTTAGTGAATTGAATCCATGCCGTAACCTGTCATCATCACCAAATGCAAGGACGATCATTTGCCAATCAATGCCGCCAAGCTGGGTGAAGGACTCATAGATGATATCGAACCCCTTTTGCCTGTCGAGACGCCCAATGACAGCGAAGAGAGGGATCGAATCATTCTCTAGTAAAGAGAATTCCTTCTGGATGGCCTTTTTATTCTTTCTCCGCGTGTCGATTGAATCGACGCCATATCTGAATTTGATCTCTTTATCTGTTTGAGGATTCCAACAGGCATAATCGATGCCGTTAATTATGCCCTGGATATCCTTCTGACGAGTGGCCAGGAAATCCTGCAGATCGCATCCATGCACGGGCGTGAGTATCTCTTTTGCATAGCCTAAAGAAACGGGAACGATCTTGTCAGCGGCATTCAAACCCATTGGTAAAGGAATGGTTTTGGACCAGCCCGGCATGAACGGATTTTGTGTTGGCTTCACAAGGAAATGCTTCAGGGCGGATTCAGAACCAGAACCCATGAAGGGAAGATTATGGACGGTTAAAACAGAATGTGAATTTTGGAATGCTTTGTAGGCCGCAGCATTTTCCCGAAGTACATGGAGAGCGAGGGCTGTGTGCCAATCATTGGCGTGCAGGATATCAACTTGCCAGTTTAGATGATCTGGCAACGCCAAGCAAGCCAGTGAGAAGAAGATAAACCGCTCTGTCATGATCGATGTATCTTTGGGATAGACCTGCTCTGAGGCGTGGATGGGATCACCACCGAGGAGATAGACCGTCACACCATTGACTTCGGTAAACGATACATCAACCTTCAGAGGTCCGTCTGTTGAGGGAATGGTAAAACTGCTCAGGTACTTAACTGGATATTTATTGTTCAGCGTTTGATAATGCGGGATGACCAAACGGATATCCATGCCCGGATCAGCCTGTTTCAATGCCGGGGGTAATGAACCGGCAACATCGCCGAGGCCGCCTCTCTTGATAAGAGGGTCGGCTTCTGCTGCAATGAAGAGCACATGCAGACCAGAACTGCGTTGTGCCGGATCAGATTTCATGTGTTCAACGTACCATTTCAATATAGTCTTCGAAAGTCGTTTCATCAGGATCTGCACCCAGCAACTGGATCAACCGTTTGACCAGCGCTGCTTTGTTCTCAGCGTCCTTGCTGCTCCAGGTGCGGCTCTTGATCTCGAGGAAGGAACCGATCTCGGGTTTAGTGATCGCATCAAGATTGACGAAGAACTCGGTATTCTCAAACTTCACCAGGAAGCGCAGTCGATCCTTGACGATCTCTTTCTCAAGGTTGGGTTTGAAATATTCCCTGTAGAAGCGCAAACTCTGGGTGGCAGGAGCCAGGTATCGGCTGCGCGAAAGCAGAACTTCCTGACCGAATTGTCCCTCGTTCGAAGGGCCAATCAGGGTAAGGCGGGAGCGAACATTTTCTACCTTGCCATCCGCGCCCAGGAAATCGTCTTCCCTGTAGCGCAGGATGCCCTGGTCGATATCCTGGAAGAAGAAGTAGTTGTCATACTCCATGTAATGGCGTGTGCGCAAGATCTCGAACTGTGATGCTTTGAGTTTCTCCCTGATCTCAGCCAGGTCCTTGACACGTACCTTGGTCTGGATCTCGAAGCTCTCTTCCTCAGAAGCCCCACCAATGGCGATCAGTTTGGAGAGCACGGAGGATTCGCGGGCAACAAGGAATGAATCGATCCGGTTGGCATATTCCTGACTATCGCGAATGAGTGCAGCTTCATCAATATTCAGTAACTTGTGAGACTGCATGAGCCATTTGCCGTTGACCATGACATCGGTCACATCGGAGGCTTTTGACGCGTAGACGATCTGGGCATAAGTGCCATTGGGATCGTGGTGGAATTGCGGAGAATTGTGCAGAGGATGGACATCAAGGAGAATCAGATCGGCTCGTTTGCCAGCTTCGAGCGAGCCGGTAATGTCTTCTATGTGCAGTGCAGCCGCACCCATGCGGGTAGCCATGAGCAAGGTCTGCCTGGCAGGTAGAACGGTTGGATCGCCGCTGGTGCCCTTCTGAAGGAACGAGGTCAAACGCAACTCCTCAAACATGTCGAGGTCGTTGTTCGAGGCTGTACCGTCGGTTCCGATGCCCACGTTGACGCCAATATCCAACATCTTCTTGATGGGTGCCACACCAGAGGCCAACTTAAGGTTAGAAGATGGATTGTGAGCAATACCGGCATTGTAATGCTTGAGGGTGTGGATCTCGCCTTCGTCGATGTGTACACAATGAGCGGCAATTACCTTGGCATCGAAGAGCCCCTGCTTCTTGACATACGGAACCACGGGCATACCTTGATCATTGCGCATGTTTTCGACTTCGATGGCAGTCTCAGAAATGTGCGTGTGCAGGGGAACATCGAATTCCACAGCAAGCGCAGTGGCTGCCTGCATGATCTCGGTAGTACAGGTATAGGGCGCGTGTGGGGCAATAGAAGGAACAATCAACTCATGGTCCTTCCATCGCGAGATGAAATCGCGGGCCATGCCCAGAGATTCTTCGTAGAATTTCGCATCAGGAGTGGGGAACTTGATGATGCTCTGACAGCAGATGGCGCGCATGCCGATCTCTGCAGTGGTCTTGGCAATGTCTTCTTCAAAGTAGTACATGTCATTGAAGGTGGTAACGCCGGAGCGAATCATTTCAGCGCAGGCCAGCTTGGTGCCAAGGCGAACAAAGTCGGGGGAGACAAATTCACGCTCAACGGGCATCATGTATCCCATCAGCCAGACGTCCAGGCGCAAATCATCAGCCAGACCACGCAGAAGCGTCATGGGCACATGAGTATGTGCATTCACCAGGCCGGGCATCACAACCTTGCCGGAGCAATCGATAGTGTTCTTGCCAGTGTAATTCTTGAGCATTTCAGTTTCGGGGCCAACTGCCACAATCGATGATCCGGAGATGGCGACAACACCCGGATCGTAGTGATAGAAATCGTGATCCATGGTCAGGACATTCGCGTTCTTGAGGAGCAGGTCTACAGTTTCCATTAAAAACCTTTCTAATTAAGGTGTTCGTTCAAAGTACGGCGGATAACATCCAACGCCCGGTTGATGGCCCAGGCGGGTGATTGTGCTTGAGGGCCATTATATAACATTGATGCATGATGTTGAAATGACCTGAATTGAACAACATATTCAAGGCATCCTTCACCCAAGTTCTCGGAAAAATCGCAGAAGAACTGAAGAATTGATGAATCGGAATTGTTCTTTGGTATATCGACAAGATTGATTGGTACCTCGCTGGATTTAACCGAGATCAATGGGCTTGACGACAACTCAACAGGCCATTTGTCTGAAAGGCCGGATTCAAAAATCGTGATCTTTAGCTGTCGTGATTCTATGATTGAAACAATATTTGAAGCCAATGTTTGACCGTCAAAGCCGTAGAAATCCGTGGGGAACAGAGAAAGGAGTTGTTTCTCAACGGTCGTGATCATCGTATCAGCGGATGAATCATTTACAGACTTGGCGGTAATGCGGATGTCTACCAAACCGGGATGAGCCAGAAGACCTACGGTTGGGTTTGACATCCGTTCCAGTTCGGCAATGGACTGATCAACCACACTTTCGCCAATTCCAGCCAGGCGGACCACCCTGACCTTGATGACACTATGCAGATGATACTCCGCCTTGATCTGCGGGAGAACAGACTCAAGGAAAAGGTATTCCATTTCCTTGGGAACGCCGGGAAGGCAAAAAACTGTTCGGCCTTCCCGGGAGATTGAGAAAGCCGGAGCGGTTCCCACCGGGTTGGAAATGACTTTTGCACCGACTGGCAGAAATGCCTGGCGTTTATTGTTCTCCGTGGGGGTGACGCCCCTGCGTAGGAAACGATCTTCAATTACTTTCCATATATCGGGATGGAAGACGGCAGGAGTGTTAAATGCCTGGGCAATAGCATCTCGGGTGGGATCGTCCACCGTGGGGCCAAGGCCACCTGTGGTGATGACGATGTTAACCCTGGAGAGTGCCTCATTCACTGCCGAAGCAATCCTGGCGGCATTATCTCCGATGTTGGTTGTGCGGAAGAGGTCAACGCCCAGGTCGCGTAATTGGCGAGCCAGAAAACGCGAATTCGTATCCTGGATCTCTCCAAGGAGCAATTCGGTTCCTATGGCAATCAATTCGGCTGAAGGCATTCTTATCCAAATGAGAAAAATTCCAACTATTTAATGGTTTAGTTTAACATGAAACAATAAAAACACAAGATGGTGTAGAATCGAACCTGAAAGACCTCCAAAATGAGCCAAAATACCAGACAGGATCAGCACAAGAAACAGATGGGAGCCTGGGGTGAAGCGCAGGCAGAAAAATATCTTATTGAACAGGGTTTGGAGATTGTTGAAAAGAACTTTCGCACCCGCGCTGGTGAAGTGGATATCATTGCCAAAGAAAACGATGAACTGGTATTCGTAGAAGTGAAAACACGGACAACCAGTGATTATGGCTATCCTGAAGAAGCAGTCAGTGAAGAAAAACTGGACCACCTCACAAAGGCTGCAGAAACCTACCTGGAGAAGCATCTGAATGAAACCACATGGCGGGTTGATGTGCTGGCCATCCTTGGTACACCAAACTCAAAGTCAGTCCAGATAGAGTGGTACAAGAATGTCGGATAAAGCGGAGCACAAGCGGGTTTTAGTCATTGTAGGCCCTACTGCAGTAGGCAAGACCGACCTGGCCATTGATTTGGCGGAACGCATAGATGGTGAGATCATCTCAGCGGATTCCCGGTTGTTTTACCGGGGCATGGACATTGGCACAGCCAAACCCACTAAAATACAAATGGGAAAGGTACCTCATCACCTGATCGATTGCGCTGAGCCGGAAGAGATTTGGTCGTTGTCAGTATATCGAGAAAAAGCGTACAAGTGCATCGATGTGATCCTGGCTCGCAATAAAGTGCCGATGATCGTGGGCGGCACGGGTCAATATATCAGATCCATCACTGAAGGATGGGAGCTGCCCAAGCAGGAACCCAACGAGGCGATGCGGGGGGTGCTTGAAGACTGGGTAAAAACCATTGGCCCGGAGGAATTGCATAAAAAACTTCAATTGATCGACTCTGATGCTGCCAAAGAAATCGATTGGACGAACGTGCGCCGCACCATCCGCGCGCTGGAAGTGATCTTTCTCACCGGGAAACGGTTTTCTGAACAGAGGAGAAGAAGCGATCCGCGTTACGATTTTTGGATATTTGGCCTGGATCGTCCCCGCAGCGAGCTGTACGAAAGGATCGACCAACGAGTGGAGGAAATGTTCAAACAGGGATTGGTGGATGAGACCAGGAGATTACTGGAAAAAGGTCTTTCTCCGGAGAATCCCAACCTGTCGGCAATAGGGTATCGCGAAACAGCGCTATGCTTGAATAGCAATTTGACGCTGGCAGAAGCCAAACAAGAGATGAAAAAGAAGACCCGTGAGTTTGTGAGGCGGCAGAGAAACTGGTTTAAGCCTGATGACCCTGCCATTCATTGGTTTGACATGTCAGAGACAACATTGGAAGAAATAGTAACAAAATTGCGCGTAGATAGAGTAATCGAAAAATGAAAGATCAACCCTGGCTCAAACACTACGATCCGGAAGTCCCGGCGCACCTCGAATACCCCAATCTCTCTTTACATGAATTGTTCTTCAAAAGTGCTGAGAAGTACGCCAGTCACATCTGCATGCGATATGGAGCAGTGGAGTATGGATACTCTGAAACCTCACTCCTGATCAGAAACTTTGCTTCCTCGTTGATCAGGTTAGGTCTCAAACCAGGGGAGCGTATCGGATTGGTGCTTCCCAATTGCCCGGAATTCGTCATCGCGTATTATGCATGTTTGCTGTTGGGCGCTGTGGTGGTGCCATTGAACCCTGTCTACACACTAAATGAATTGGAACTGCAGGTGCGCAAGACACAAATATGTCTGATCATTGGTTGGCAGAAGCGTGAAGAGTTGCTGCGTCAACTGGCTGCCAAAAGCGGGATTTCAAAGCTCATCTTTTGCAAGGGGGAGTACCAAAAGCTCTCGAATCGATTCGTTGATGACGGAGATCTGACCAAAAAAAACAAGGAAAAGTCATTTGATTATCTGGTTGCCGGAATTAACGCTGGCGCGGATTTCCCAAGGGTAACACAGGATCAACCTGCGGTTTTTCAGTTCAGCGGCGGGACAACAGGCACGCCCAAAGCCGCCGTAGCGTTGCATCGGAACATCATGGCCAACGCGCTGCAATTCAAAACCTGGCTATCGACCTTGGAAGAAGGGGGTGAGCAATTCCTGACAGTCATCCCTTTATCGCATGTCTATGGCATGGTAATCGGACTGAACGTAGGCATCACCATGGGAGCAACCATCAACCTGATCCAAGACGCGCGTGATACGCAAATCATATTAGACACTATCCAGCGGAAAAGGATCACGTTCTTCCCGGGGGTACCGGCGATGTATCACGCGATTAACCAGAATCCGTCCGTGGTGGCTGGTCAATATGACCTGCGCACGATTAAAGCCTGTATTTCAGGTTCTGCGCCTCTGCTACCGGAAATACGCGCAAAATTCGAAAGTCTGACCGGCGGAAAAATGGTGGAAGGGTATGGACTTTCAGAAGCGCCAACTGCGACACATTGCAACCCGATCCAAGGGGAAAACCGCAACGGTTCCATCGGTCTGCCGCTGCCGGATGTGGATGTCAGGATCAAGATATCTGAAGAACATTCCAATGGCATCGGTGAATTGCTTATCAAGAGCCCACAGGTGATGTCGCACTATCTTGAAGAAGAAGAGGAAACCAGGAAGACAATCGTTGACGGTTGGTTGAGAACGGGTGATTTCGCAAGAATGGACAAGGATGGATACTTTTATCTGGCAGGACGAAAAAAAGACCTCATAAAGGTAGGCGGATTCCAGGTTTGGCCGCGTGAAGTTGAAGAAGCCATCGCGAAGAACGAGACAGTCAGGGAAGTTGTCGTTGCCGGCATCCCTGACCTAGCCAGAGGGGAGAGGGTGAAAGCCTGGATCGTTTTACAGGATGAAGCGAACAGACCGGATCCCGAGAAGATCCGTGAAGCCTGTGCCAATGAGATTGCATATTTCAAGGTACCCGGCGAGATTGAGTTCATTAATGAAATTCCCAAGACACCCGTGGGCAAGACTCTACGCCGAGAACTCGTACGGCGTGATTTGGAAAAAGAAGATCGGGAGTGATTTCACTCCCGATCATTGTTTCACACAGAAAGTACCGGCGTTCCCGGGTGGTGCTTGACCGGCGGTGGGAAGATACTTTCGAACTCTTCCCTGGATAGCGTCTCCACCTCGAGAAGTTTGGTGGCAACGGCGTCCAGCCTATCGCGGTATTTCTGCAAGATAGCCTGTGCTTTTTTATAAGCATCATTCACAAGCAGACGCACTTCCTGGTCGATCTTTTCAGCAACGGCTTCAGAGTAGTCGCGTTGTTCCGAAATCTCACGGCCCAGAAAGATCAATTCTTCTTTCTGACCGTAGACCATGGGACCCAACTCGCTGCTCATACCCAGGCGAGTGACCATGTTGCGAGCCAACTTGGTGACACGTTCGATGTCATTGGATGCACCTGAAGTGATGTCATCAAAGACGAGCGCTTCCGCGGCACGACCACCCAGGAAGCCAACCATTTCAGCCAACAATTTTTTGCGCGACATCAGGGTCGTGTCATCTATGGGGAGAGAAAGTGTGTAACCGCCGTACATACCACGTGCAATAATGGAAACCTTCTGCACGGGATCAGATTCTGCCAGGGCGTTCATTACGATGGCATGACCTGCCTCGTGATATGCAACGATACGTTTTTCTTCGGTAGAGATGAGACGGCTTTTACGCTCGGGGCCGGCAATTACGCGCTCGATGGATTCCTCGAACTCGGATTGGCCAATCTTGGTGAGATTGCGACGGGCCGCCAGGATGGCTGCCTCATTGACAAGGTTTTCAATATCTGCACCAACGAAACCAGGGGTGGATTTGGCAACAACACTCAAGTCAACCTGAGGGTCGACGGGTTTGCCCTTGACATGGACATTCAGAATGGCTTCGCGACCTTTCATATCGGGACGATCGAGCACAACACGGCGGTCGAAGCGGCCGGGGCGTAACAACGCTGGATCGAGGATATCAGGGCGGTTGGTGGCTGCCATGATGATGACGTTGGTATCGGTATCAAAACCATCCATTTCAACCAGCATCTGGTTCAAGGTTTGCTCGCGTTCGTCATGACTGCCGCCCAGACCAGCACCGCGTTGACGACCGACAGCGTCGATCTCGTCAACAAAGACAATACAGGGTGAGTTGCGTTTGGCCTGATCGAACAGGTCGCGAACGCGACTGGCACCGACACCCACAAACATTTCGACAAATTCTGAACCGGAGATCGAGAAGAAAGGAACCCCGGCTTCTCCAGATACGGCTTTAGCCAGCAGGGTCTTGCCCGTTCCAGGAGGACCTACAAGAAGGACACCTTTGGGAATGCGGGCACCAAGCGCGATGAACTTCTGCGGCTCGCGCAGGAATTCCACCACTTCTTTTAACTCTTCTTTGGATTCGTCCACGCCAGCGACATCAGCAAACGTCACCGTGGGGTGATCGCCTGTGAACATGCGGGCACGCGATTTACCAAAGGTCATGGCAGCATTATTGCTGCCCTGAGCCTGACGGAAGATAACAACGAAGAAGATGGCCATTGCGATGAGAGGCAAGACAAGGAATGCCGTGTTAAGAATATCCCAAAGCTTGCTGGGTTCCTTGATCTCAATGGAAATACCTTTATCGGGAGAAAGCTGTTCAGGGGTGACGCCCAGGGCTAACAATTGATCAACAAGGGTGCTGTTGGTCTCCTTGGTAGCATTCCGTTCCACCAGACCAGATTTATCAAGAACAGTCAGTTTATCTTCTTCAACTGTGATTTTTGATACATTCCCGCTCATGATCTCGCTGGCAAGCTGGTTGATAGTGAGAACCGTATCTTGTGTCTTTGTGCGGTCCATACCAGAAACGACCAACGCAATGATCGCTGCGAACAGGAGAATGTAGACAATAATTGATTGTGTACGTGAATTCACTCATTCCTCCAAACAGATCCCAAAACATATGGAACCTGATGTTGAAAATTATACCAATCTATAGTTACTTATTCCAGATAGGGGAGAGCAAAATTGCCGGAATTAACAAAACTCTTATGAATCCATATAAACTGGGAAAAAAGACAAAAACTAAGTCTATCCCATTAATTAAGCAAGATTGGCATGACGACTACCCCTTTTTGGTGGAGAATGCACCCGATTTTGAGTGGCATAGCCCGCAGCCAACCTGGGGAACTTTAACCACTATCTGGCTGCGTGTGCAGAACGCCTGCACTTCCACGTGTCTACCCATGCCCAGAAATCCCTTCTTGACCACGGCAGTCAACGTCAGCGTGGGGCAGGCATTCGCCCTGGTAATGGAGGGCACCGGACAGTTCTTGCAGAGATCGATTTTCCATTCCCCCGATGACCTGTCTGATGAAAGCAGACGGCATTCTTCGTGGTGTTTTCCGCGGTAATAGTCACCGTAGAAATGTGGACATTCAAAACCAAATGGTGTGCGCATAACCAGATCCTGATACAAAACTGTCCCCAGGCGGGGACAGGATTTGTTGAGTGGCGGCTAGACCCTGGTGACGTACTCGCCAGTGCGGGTATCCACGCGGATCTTATCACCTGTGTTGACAAAATAGGGGGTGGAGACAAGCAAACCAGTCTCCGTCGTCACCTTTTTGGTCACGCCGGTTGCAGTATCACCCTTGACGGCAGGTTCGGCATAAGTCACTTCCAGGTCGACCGTGGTGGGAAGTTCAATGTCGAGGGCTTCAGTCTCATAGAAGGTTAGCTTGACCTCCATCTCTGGTTTAAGAAAGCCGGAGTATTCACCAACGATTGAAGATGGAATGGCGGGTTGCTCATAAGTTTCGAGATCCATGAAGTAGAAGAGCTCACCATCGTTGTACAAGTACTGCACGTTGTGGTAATCCAGGCGTACATCCTTGATGCGCTCGCCTGAAGTAAAGGTTTTTTCCAGGGTTGTGCCGCGGCGCAGGTCGCGTGATTTGATCTTGATGGTGGCATTGCCACGTCCGGGTTTGTTGAATGAATACTCCAACACGCGGTAGAGGTTGCCATCAAGTTCAAAAACCACACCTTTTCGCAGATCATTGACGTCAATCATAAAATACCTTTCTATCTCCCAATTTAACCGGGTGAATTATAGCTCAGCCCCATATTACTGGGAAGGGAAAGGCAGGCAAATTATGCGGGTGTCTTTTTTCCACTCTTTAGGAGAATCGGACCAACCAGGTCGAGCGCCCAGGAAAAGAAAGTTTCCAATAACGGCGACAACGTGAGGTAGAAAGGCACGTATGAGAAGCGTGTTGGATGTTTGATCAAATTCCAGATCCCAGCAGAGATACGTTGTGCCTTGACAGCGAATATTTCACCAGGAACACGGCCGCCGGATGGCAGGTCGATGGCGCGGGAATAGAAATCAGTTCTAACCGGGCCGGCACGCAACACCGATGCAGTGACATTCGTGCCACGCAGTTCGCGGTAGAGACAGGTGGTGAAAGCGTCAAGGTATGCTTTTGATGCTGAATAGAGAGCGATTCCCTGTTCAGGGAGTTTGCCGGAAATTGAACCAATATTGATGATGCGTGCCTTTGGAAGCTTCAACATATCTGGAAGGAACAGAGAGGTAAGATGTGTTGTGGACATGATGTTGAGCTCGATGATACCGTGCGCAACACTCCATGGCATCAGGTGGAAGAATCCATACCAACCCATTCCCGCATTGTTGATCAGGATATCCGGAGCACCATGTTCAGTCAGCACCTTATCAGCCAGGGTAATCCTGGCAGCAGGTTGTGAGAGATCAGATTGATAGAAACTTGCTTTTCCGCCTTGAGCGTTTATCTGTGCGGCAATGGTATGGAGTTTATCCAAACTGCGAGCGACCAAAATGACATGCAAGCCTTTCTTCGCCAGGAACCTGGCTGCATCCTCTCCAATACCTCCGGAGGCTCCGGTAATCAGAGCAGATTTGCCTGCCCAGTAATTGTTTGCCATAAGATTATTTCTTTTTGCTCTCGCGCCACCAGGCAACCGTATCAGTGATGGTTTCACGCAGGGAGCGGGGAGAATATCCTAGCGCGATACGGGCTTTCGCATTGGTGAAGTTGGAATTTGAATGAAGCGTTTCGATACTGTAAGTGGTAAATCTTGGCTTGGAATGTGAAATGTTGTAATAGAACTGGGACAATTTCGCAGCAGCTAATGCCAGCTTGGTGGGTATTTGGATGAAAAACGACTTGAAATCCACTAGTTCCTTTACCATCCTCCAAATATCGATCACTTTGATCGCTTCACCAGAGAGAATATATATCTGTCCCACAACACCCCTGTCACGGGCAGAAATCATCCCCTGGACAACATCGCGGACATCAACGAAATCGTATTTACCTTCAATAAGGAAGTTGACCTTGTGGGCCATCCAATCTTTGATCAGAATGCCCAATTCAGAGCCTTTGTAATCAAAAGGTCCAAGGACCCCGGTGGGGCAGACAATGACCGCAGGAAGTCCCATTTTGGATTCAGCCAGAACTGCCAGAGTGGCTTCGGCTTTTGAGCGGTCATAGGCGGCGATAGTCGAATCTGGATCGATGGGAATCTCTTCATCGATAACAACGCCATGTTGAACACGTTTAAATGCATGGATGGAACTGGTATAGACAAACCGTTTCACACCCGCCGCGCGGGCAGCCTTGACCATATTGGCAGTACCATTAACGTTTACGTCATGCACGATCTGATCTTGTCCTGGCATGATTGAGATGATCCCTGCAAGATGAAATACATTGTCAACACCAATCAAAGCAGGAGCAATGGAATCAGGATTCAAAACATTACCCTTGATTATCTCTACGTCCAAATCATCCAGAGGAGTAAGGTCTTCATCAGGCAAGACAAAAACACGGACCTTTTCACCCTTCTTGAGCAGTTCTTTTACTAAGACATTCCCAATATGACCTGTTGCACCGGTAACGAGATTCATTATTACTCCTTTTGTAATCCTTGAAGTACTTTCTCAAGTGAATAATGACTGACCTGTTTCCAATCCTCCTTTGTTGGATCGATCATGGATTGCATGATCAGTCCCAAGGAGAAGCCAACAACCAGACGCATTGACAAATGCGGATCGCTATTTGGATCGATGGAACCCTCAGCAATCCCTTGTTCAAACATCTTTTCAAAGAGTGAGACAAACGTGTAATACGGTTTGATCGTACGGTGAGCGATTTCAGGATCGCGCATGGCTTGAAGCCAAAATTCGAGAAAGATGGGGATTTGGTCGGCTTCAGTAAAGATGGATGAAAGCGCGGGCACCATGGCGCGGAACTGATCTGGGATTGGTGACGGGTTGTTCTTTATCAGCGCAAATTGATCCTGGATGTTCTGTACCCAGTCCTCGATCAAAGTAATAAAGACATCCTTCTTGGAAGGAAAGTGGTGGTAGAACGCACCTTTGCTGATCTCAGCTTTCTCGCAGATCAAGGCTACGCCTGTTGCTTCATATCCTTGATGAGAGAAGAGTTCATATGATGTAGATAGAATCCGTTCGCGGGTTGTTGCACTTCTTAGTTGCATTCTCATCTCCAAAACCGACCGGTCAGTCTGATAATAAAAGACAATCGTGAATTGGAAATGTGACTTAAGGCATATCAGCAGGCATAAAAAAGAGGCAGGGAGACCCTGCCTCTTGGGATATACAATGATCTGTGTTAACCGAGTTTTGGTTCGATCAAACCGAAATCGCCATCACGACGTTTATACAGAACGTTGATCGAGTTGGTATTCACGTTGTAGAAAATGAAGAAGTCCTCATGGGCAAGTAGTGCCATCTGTTCTATGGCTTCATTTTCGTCCATGGGCACCAGGGTGAAGGTCTTGCGTCTCACAATGGCAGTTTTGCTTTCTTCGCCGGTTGTTTCTTCAGGATTGACCTCTGCTGCTGAGAAGCCGTTGCCGCGGCCACGCTCGCGTTTGCCTTTGAACCGCTCAATCTGGCGCTGCATTTTATCTGTTGATTTATCAATGGCTGTCATCATGTCGGAATCACGTTCCTCTGTGCGAAGGATGAAGCCTTTTCCCAATATTGTGAACTGGGCGATTTCACGATCGTTCTTCATCCGCAGTGATTTGGATGAAACGAGATCGACCTTGGTCTCTTCCAGTTCCGGAAGGATCCGTTCGAGTCTTGCAATTTTCTTGTTTACATAATCCTTGAGTTGGTCTGTTAAATGAACGTTCTTTGCAGAAATATCAACTTTTTGAGCCATTGTTTCCTCCTCGATAAGATGTGTTATGAAGTGGAACAGAGCTGCACAAAGTCTGGTGGTGCTGTTACAGTGTTTGAGCTACTGTGATGCAATAGACTGATGAACCACCTGCTGCAAGTATTGCTTTCGAACATGAATTCAGAGTTGCACCAGTTGTGACAATGTCGTCCACCAATAAAACCTTCTTACTTTTAAGTTTAGCAGGATTTCCAAAAAAAGCATCCTCGAGATTCTTAAATCTTTCAGTACGGTCCAGTTTGACCTGTGACGCAGTTTCCTTTATCCTTTTTACCGCTTTGGTTTCCTGTGGGATCTTCAATATCAAGGAAAGGGGGAAAGTCAACTGCTCCGCCTGGTTGTAACCGCGTTCTTTCAGGTGTGATTTGCATAAAGGAATCGGGATAATAATATCTGGCTGCCATTGATTTTGCCTAACAATGTGCGCCAACTTATCTGCAAAAACAAGACCCAGGCCAAGGTTGTTACGATACTTGAGTGTGTGCAGTGCCTGGCGCAGAGGTTCAGCGTAAACAGCCCACGACCTGGAGGATGAGTAGAATGGTAAGGAATCGCGGCATTTGTCACAGACACCTGTTTGAACAGGGAACCTACCACAGATGGAACAAAACGAACTCCTGACCAGAGACACTTTGGAAAGACAATCGGAGCAAAAAGAGACACCCGGAGCGTCACAGCCTGCACACTTGGGGGGATAAATAAAATCTATCATCCGCCAGAGGCTTTGATAGATTTTGAAATTTTGTGAAGTACCTAAAGATTCCATATTTGCCCCGATTACAACCCTCCCATAATACCGGAACTTAAGATTGAAAGGGCGGCCGGAACCATAAGGACAATGAGAAGCGAAGGGAAGGTTAAGAGAACCATAGGGATGAGCATCTTGATAGGTGCCTTGTGTGCCTCCTCTTCAGCCAACTGACGGCGGCGTACACGCATCTGGTCTGACTGGATTCGGAGAACTTTAGCCATGCTGACACCGAGCATTTCACTCTGGATGACAACCGCCACAAAACTGGTCATCTCCGATATATCGATATTGCTGGCCATATCACGCAGCGCTTCGCGCCTTAGCTTACCAAGTTGAACTTCCTGGATGGCACGGCCAAAGGCACGGGAAAGTGGAGAATCCCATTTCTCAGCCACCTTGATCATGGCAGCATCAAAGCCGAGACCGGCCTCAACGCAGATGGTCAACAGGTCAAGCGCATCGGGCAAAGCGCGGCGAATACTCTTTTGCCTTGTGGTGATCTTCTTTGATAGATCGATCTGTGGAAGGAAGAAACCCAAAACCATAGCTGCGAGACTATAAAGAAATTTTTCGCCGAGTGAATTGTTTTTCATAACAAATATGGAGACTGCGATCATTAATGCACCGCAGCCAAGCGCAGCACCGAATTGAGAAATTAAGTATGTGGAAGGGTCCAGTTTAGATGGGCTGCCAGCCAGTTCAAGCTTGCGGGAAATATTGCTCAGCCAGTTCTGAGGAGTGAATCGCATGGCAAATTCACCCAACTTACGGGCGATCGGGAGGATTACCCTTTCAGAAAGCGGTTGGCTCATTTCGAGCGCTTCCAGATCAACCTGTTCGGAAGTCTGGCTGAATGATTCAAGACGCTCAGCGATCAGTTTATCGGTCTGGGCATGAGGATTTCGAATACCAATGATGACAAGAACGGTTGCTACTGCGATGACCAGTCCTAAGACGATGAAAATGATACCTGCAACACCCATATCAATTCTCCTGGTAATTACACATCGATCCTGGAGATCTTGTCCATTACGATGTAACCTGCGACGATCAAAAGACCTGTGGCACCAAGGGCGATATAACCGCATGGAATACCATTGAACCAACCTTCAGGTCCCCACAACTGTTCAATATATGACCTGTTCATAACGTAGAGAATAACAACCACGAGGATGGGTAAAACAGAAAGGAACTTGCCTGTGTACGATTGCTGCGAAGTCATAACCCGGATCTCGCCTTTAAGTTTGACGCGATCACGGATAGTATGAGAGATGGTTTCGAGAATCTCGGCCAGGTTACCACCAACCTCGCGCTGAACGTTCATGGCGGTGACTACCAGGTCAAGATCATCACTGGGAATACGGCGCATCAGATTATCAAGCGCTTTTTCAGTGGTGACACCAAGCTGGATTTCCTGGACAACACGTCTGAATTCATCAGAGATAGGAGCCGGTAATTCTTTGCTGACTGCTTCCATTGCCTGTAGGGTGGAGTAACCGGCGCGCAGACCGTTGACCATAAGACTGAGCATATCAGCCAACTGATCGCTGAATTTTATCAACCGTCTTTTCTGCATCTGCTTAACAAAAATACGTGGAAGGAAAACTCCAAATGCTCCGGCGCCAAGAGCAAGAAGTATTGAATTCTTTCCGAGGAAGAACCCAAGAACTGCGAGGAGAAAAGCACAGATAACCATCAGTCCAATATATTCACCGGGTTTGAGTTTGAGGTCAGCCCTTGCCAGGTCTTTGGCAATCTGATCACCAAAAGAAGATTTCTCCACCCTTTTCGTTAACCAATCAGTGACCGGGGCAGGTGCATTTTTCTTATCTTCTTCAACTGTGAGGGGGACTGGAGCAACGTAATCTCCAAGGCGTTCCTCCTCTTCAGATTTCTGGCCTGAAACGGTAAAGTAGATTCCGACACCAATCAGTATCAGGACTACCGCACCGCCGATCCAGAGAAAAAGTGTTGGATTCATTCAAAGAACTCCCGGCAAAGGATCAATGTCTTGTGCCTATGCCAAAAACAGCAGGGGGCAAATGGATACCAGCAGCTTCGATCTTGTGCATGAATTTGGGACGAAGCCCTGTTGGACGCATGCGGCCGATGACCTTGTTGTTTTCAAAGCCAACCTGCTCAAAAATGAAAATATCCATCATGGTGATGATATCACCTTCCATACCGCTGACCTCTGTAATGGCGACAACTTTACGTGTACCATCGCGCATTCTTTCCTGGTGAACGACAAGTTCAATAGCTGAGCTGACCTGCTCACGGATGGCACGAACAGGCATATCCATGCCAGCCATCAATGTCATTGTCTCCAGACGAGCGAGCGTATCGCGCGGGCTGTTGGAGTGAAGAGTGGTCATGGAACCATCATGGCCGGTGTTCATGGCCTGGAGCATATCGAGTGCGGCAGCATCACGAATTTCACCGACAATGATACGGTCAGGCCTCATACGAAGGGCATTAACCACGAGATCGCGGATGGTGATTTCACCTTTGCCTTCAATGTTAGCCGGTCTTGACTCCAGTGTGATCACATGGTCCTGGCGGAGTTGGAGCTCTGCCGCATTTTCGATTGTAACGATACGTTCATCGGCAGGAATGAAGCTGGACATGATATTTAGCAAGGTGGTCTTGCCAGAACCTGTACCGCCGGAGATAACAACGTTGATCCTGGCCTTCACTGCGGCATCCAAAAAGGCCAGCGCTTCAGGGGTGATGGAACCGAACTGGACAAGTTGATCGACGCTGATAGGGTTTTTTGAGAACTTACGAATGGTCAGGACAGGGCCGACAAGCGAGACGGGTGGAATAATGGCATTCACACGGGAGCCGTCTGGTAAACGGGCATCCACATATGGACTGGACTCATCGATGCGACGACCCAGTGGAGCAACGATCCTTTCGATGATCCTCATCACGTGTTCGTTGTTTTCGAATGACAGGGGTACTTTTTGCAGTTTACCGCGTCTTTCGACGTAGAGATTCTTAGCGCCATTTACCATGATCTCAGTAATAGTCTCATCTTCGAGAAGGGGTTGTAGCGGACCAAAGCCAAGAATCTCGGCCGTGATCTGTTCAAAGAGGCGAGATTTTTCGGATCTTGAAAGCACAAAGTTTTCTTCGACCAGGATCTGTTCAAAGAGGTCTTGAATAGTCTTGCGCACTTCTGAGACCTTGGTAACATCAACACTGGGGTCGATCTCAGAAAGAAGTTTGTTTTGAACACGGGTTTTTAGGTCTTGGTAAGTGTCCTGGCTACTTTGTCCGGCATTGGAAATAATCCTTCTTTGCTGCATTTGGCCCCCCATTGAGGGAGCACCTGGCTGCATAGGGCCGCCAGGATTTGCCGGTTGTTGATTCGGCGCGGGATTGGCTGATTGATCACCTGATTGAATTCTTCTTAAAATTGACATGGTTTTATACTCTTATCTATTTACTATTAACGGTATCAGTAAAACTTGCGATTTTCTCACGTATTTGATCGGCGAGCGATGAAATCGCTTTACCCGCAGGAATACCTTTGTTATCTGACATGAATGGAATACCGCGATTTACAGAGAAATTTACTGCGCGCTCTTCATAAGGGATGGAAACAACAACCGCTTGTTTAAGACTTTCACCAACCCTTTCAGGTGAAATGGAAATGCGGCGGTCATATCGATTCATAACAAAAATGATACGGTCGCGGCCAATGCCAGAAGCATCTGCTAGGGAGAGGAACTGATTGGTGTTCTTGATGGCAGGTATGTCCTGAATGGTGATCAGAACAATCAAATCAGCAACATCAAGACAGGATTGAACCACTTCCGTGAGGTATGAAGTGGTATCGATGACAACAAAATCATACAGATTGCGGAGGAATTCCATAATCTTGGCAAAGGATTCACCAATGCCTGAATCGACAAATTGGCTCTGGTTAGGAGCGGCGAGAATATCGACGCCTGTCAATTTATTGGAGATCATGACATCGGTGATGATCTCCGGATCGAGATCGTTGACCCTGTCGATAAGATCGAGTGCGTTATTTTTACCGTGCTCATTAAAAAAAACGGCAGCGTCGCCAAACATCAAATTTGAATCTACAAGAGCAACTTTACTCTTCTGATCCTTCAATGCTACAGCCAGGTTTGCAGCAATGGTGGTTGTTCCGCTTCCTCCCTTGGGGCTGTAAACAACAATAATTCTGCCCGATGTTGTTGGATAAAATGCCTGGGGTACACCTGGGAGAGAACCGGTGCCAATAAAACTGGCTGTCGTCTTGGCTTTTTCTTCCTGGGCCATTGTACCAGCGCGTCGGATGGCTGCGGTGAGCTCATCGATCAATGGAGGTTTGGTAAGGAAATCACGTGCGCCAGCCAGCATTGCACGACGCATATAGTTCGGATCGCTCTGAACTGAAAGGATGACAATCTGAATGTAGGGGACTTTCTTACGGATATTCTCGGTGGCCGTGATGCCATCCATGTCAGGCATATTGATATCCATCACGATCACATCAGGCTTCAGTTTTTGGGCAAGGTCAATGGCTTCAAGGCCAGTTTTCGCAGTACCAACGACCTCAATATTTGAATCAAACTGAAGCATGCGCAGGATCATCTCGCGCGATTCGTCAGTATCGTCAACAACAGCAACTAGAATTTTTTCCTGCGCCACAATAAAACCTCAAAAAACGAATGTATGCTACCTAGTCTATGGTTGGGTTACATAATCATTGAAAGAAGGATAGACCAGAATATCAACGCGCGGTTCGGTGGCGTAAGGCAACTTCACTGGCGAGGGAATATTCTTTTGATCCATGACATATTGGAGGGTTACAGCATCAGTAGTGATCACACTATTGTCACCTGCGCTACGAAGAGCCAGGGAAAGTTTTGTTCCGGAGAGTTCAAGATAATTAAGAATGATCGTATCCTGAGGAGAAACAATCAATGTAACCGAGCCAGGATAAACAATTCCCATTGGAGTGGTCTGACCCTCAACGGTAGCGTATACAATTGGAGTTGCTTCTGTGGTCTGGCCTTCTTTGGTGGGTAAGGGGAAGAAACCAACCTGCAGAACTTCAGCATCCTGAATAATGGTCTGGCAAACAAGACGGCTGCGCTGGGTTTCTGATGGGATGACATATAGAAGTTCATTGGTTGTGGATTCCAATTCGTAACGGCCCCTGGCAGTACTTGTTTCACCCCCAACAATGATCATTGAACTGGTAATGGGACTACCTTCGCCTTGCAACTGTGAATTTTCTGGGTAAGTAACAGCAGTGAGGTTAGGGAGAATAGTCTGATAGCTGGTATCAACATCCACGAGAGATAAACAGCCAACCACCATCACATGATCACCTTTTTGTGGTGCATAAGCTACAGCTGTTTCAGGACTAGTGGCTATAGAAAAGGCGGTCATGCCATTAGGAATATCGAAGGAAGCCAGGGACCCCTCATCTTCATGAATTACCATACTTACAGTAAGAGGAACACCGGGATCGATATTGTATTTGGCTTTTGTGCCGATTGCATCTTCGATGTTCTCAAAGAATGTTCCTTCAGGGACCTCGTTTTTTGGATATTTGATCGTCGTCAATTGGTCGGCTGTGATGATCGAACCACGGGTGATAGCCTGTGAAGCAACAACAATCTCAACGAGCTCGACAATAGACGTTGCAGTTGGTACAGGCTGATCAGCAGCGGGACTACCATCTGTGGTTTTTCCGCCACCACTGGTCATCACCAGGTAGACGAGAACAATTCCGACGATGACAATCAGTAAAATGATCACCAAAAGTCGGTTCTTGCCTTTTTTGGGTGCAGCCATTGGTCCCTCCTACAAATTCAAGTGAAGCTAGATAAGTACGAGTTTATTATACGGCAACCAATAGAAAATATAAACTATAAATATGAAGAATATCCTTACAAATAAGAAAGGCCCTGCATGCAGGGCCTTTCTTATTTGTAAGGATAAAGATTAGACACCAGACAGGTCAGTGTTGATGGCGCTGAAGACACCACCGATACGCGGGCCAAGAATGCGCAGAACAACGATAACGACAACTGCGATCAGGACGATGATCAGAGCGTACTCAATCAAACCTTGTCCTTTTTCTTTCGGGGCGAATAACATAATTAATTCTCCTTTCAGTAAAGTTATACTTATTATTATACAGACTGCAAAAATTAATTCAAGAACATCACATTACAATTAGCTTACAAAAAAGAGCCACCTTGAATGGGTAGCTCTTTTTTATTGCGGTGTAAGGTACTAGACACCTGAGAGGTCAGTGTTGATGGCGCTAAAGACACCACCGATACGCGGACCAAGAATGCGCAGAACAACGATAACAACAACAGCGATTAAAACGATAATCAGTGCATATTCGATCAAACCTTGTCCTTTTTCTTTCGGTGCGAATAACATGTTCTTTTCTCCTTTCGTAAAAATATTTAATGACTAAAAATATTATAGAATAAAATAACTTTAATACAAGAGACAGGACATTACAATTACCTTACAAACAGTTTGCAAAATAAGAAACAAAATACAAACACAAACACATGTAAGGTGAATTAAAGTCCAAGATTTACCATGATTTGACTGAATATGTTTCCTAATGCGGGGCCAAAAAAGCGCAAAGCTACCATCACCACGAGAGCGATGAGCACCAGAATCAATACATATTCAATTATTCCTTGCCCCAATTTCAATTTATTTTCCATAATTACTCTAAAAAAAAAGAATTATTACAGATTCATTATAGCAAGTTACTGGTTGATTGCAAGGATAATTTGTAATTACTTCAGAATCTTTTAGTGAATATTTACGTATACAGGTTAACATTGATTGCGAACGATAAAAAACTCGCTATAATCATTATAGAAAAATGGAGGAATCGATGGGAGATATATTCGATAAGGTTGTATCAGAACAAGATGTTTTCAAAAAAATCTTGTCAAAACTGCCTGGATTCAAGGGATACTTTGAACGCTCCGATCGGCGTGCCGTTGATAAGATGCTTCGAGAATTAATCTCAGATCATTACCAGAAGCAATGGTCGCGGCTTTCAGCGATCCAGAGAGACCTGGTCAATGCCGGGAAGATCGAACTCTTGGATGATGTGGAAACTGCATCGATCAAACTGCGCACTTTCATAGATAAGGTCAAGACAGCAGCATATGGCTATGCCGGTTTCTTTGATGCGGTGAAGATCAAGGAAGATGACCTGGCGCAGGTTTACCAATATGATCTGACACTACTAACGCTGCTCGATTCGGTCACTGCTGCGATCGATAACCTGGAAGCTTCCATAGATACTGATGGCATGCCGGCTGCAATCCGTAACCTCATCCAAAAAGCGCAGGACAGCCTCGATGCGTTTGACAAACGCGCTGAACTGATGAAGTTCGGTCAATAATCCTGAATTGAGAATTCGAACGGGAGAATGCAATGGGAAGATTAATAGATGTTGTTGAGTACCCAAACGAGATGACGGATGAACTCGTTCATCGTTTCCCCGAGACTGGTGTTGCGGATCTTCGCATCGGTTCACAGGTGATCGTCAGGGAATCGCAGAAAGTCGTCTTCATGCGTGATGGACAAGCCCTGGACACTTTTGGGCCAGGCCGACACACGATTGCCACAGCCAACATTCCATACCTCATCAACCTCATCGGCAAAGCGTTCAATGACCGCACGCCATTCACAGCAGAGGTTTACTATGTGGCTATGAAAGAATTCCCCGACAGGAAGTGGGGAACCGCACAGCCCATTATCGTGCGTAACCAGGGTGTTGGTCTGGGAATGGCTTTACTTCAAGGTTATGGTACATACGGATTCCAGATCAGCGATGCTCAGCAATTCCTGACCCAGATCGTTGGCGCCCAGGGTTCTTACCGCATGGCTGACATCGAAAATCGTTTGCGTGTCATGCTCCTTTCCAAGATCCAGGATGTGCTCGGAGAGACTGGCGCGAAGAAAAACGTGCTGGATATGATAGGCCTTACCGAAGAGCTTGGTGCTGCTGTCCGCGCCAAAGCGCAAGATGACTTTGGAGCTCTCGGACTCGTTCTAAAAAGCTTCTATATCGGAAGCCTGAAACCGTCCGAGAAATCTGCCGAAGAATTACGCGCAATGGGTATGCTCGATATGAGCACTTACGCACAATTGCAAGCTGCTGATGCCATGCGTGAAGCCGCCAACAACCCGAACGGCGGTGCCGGTTTAACCTCCGGGATCGGCGCAGGTCTTGGAATTGGTAACGTGCTCAGCCAATCTCTTGCGGGTATTGGAACCAACCAAGCTGGGCAGGGGGCTGCTGGTGCTGCCAGCGTCATCCCCGCTGTGATGACCCCTGCTGAAGCAGCAACCGCACTGAAAGTCACCGAAGCGGATGTTCTGTCAGCGATCAAGGCAGGCGAACTGAAAGCCAAGAAGATCGGAGAATCCTACCGGATCAGCAAGGAATCCCTGGATAGCTACTTGAAGGGATAAATAGCATTTTTAAAAAGCCACCCGAGTGTGTTTCCTCGAGTGGCTTTTTTGTTTTTCCGGACTAACGTTGTATAATCCATCTGGATTTACCTAAACCATTTTCAGGGAGTTTCGATGAAACTTCACGAGTATCAATCGAAGCAAATTTTCAAAAGTCATGGGATCCCAATCCCGAAAGGTCGTGTGGCAGGAACGGCTAGTGAAGTAAAACAGATTGCAGAAGAATTTGGGACAAACATCATCGTCAAATCGCAGGTGCTTGTTGGGGGAAGAGGCAAGGCTGGTGGAATCAGATTGGTGAAATCCCCGAAAGAAGCGCAGGATGCAGCAACGGCTATACTTGGTATGGAAATCAAGGGCTTGCCTGTACGCAAAGTGCTTGTTGATGAAGCGGTCTCGATTGTCAAAGAATTCTACATCGGTATTGCTAACGACAGGATCAGACAAATGCCTGTATTAATGGCTTCTGGTTCAGGCGGTATGGATATAGAAGAAGTGGCTGCAAAAACACCAGAAAAGATCACCAAAGTTTACATCGATCCCATCCTGGGCTTGAAAGAATTCCAATTGCGTGATGCTGCAATCGGTATAGATCTTCCTAGACAGTTCTGGAAACCATTTACCGAGATCGGGCGAGCGTTGTGGAAGGTTTATCAGGATTGTGACTCGACTCTCGTGGAGATCAACCCCATGGTGATCTCTGCTGACAATAAGCTTGTGGCACTGGATGCGAAGATCATACTGGATGACAATGCTTTGTTCCGTCATCCAGACCTGGCAGAGTTGCGTGATCTGGATGTTGAGGAACCAAGTGAGATCGAAGCCAGAAAATTCGAGGTGACTTTCATCAAGATGCAGGGGAATATTGGCTGCATGGTCAATGGCGCCGGACTGGCCATGGCCACCATGGACATCCTCAACCTGTATGGAGGTGAGGCGTCCAATTTCCTGGATATTGGAGGCGGCGCATCAGCAGAAAAAGTGGCTGCTTCATTAAGAATCATCTTGAGTGATCCAAAGGTTAAAGCCATCCTTATCAACGTATTTGGCGGCATCACTAGATGCGATGTGGTTGCCAAGGGTATCATCAGCGCTGCATCAGAGGTGGATGTAAAGGTGCCAATGGTGATTCGCTTGGTGGGAACAAATGAGGAAGAGGGACGCCAGTTATTGAAAAAATCTAAATTCATCAGTGCTGAGACACTCGTCGAGGCGGCGCAGCTAGCCGTCAAATCCGCACAAGGGAGTTGAGGCGATGAGCATACTAGCAAACCAATCTACAAAGCTGATCGTCCAGGGCGTGACTGGGAATGAAGGCCTTTTCCACACACAGCAAATGTTACAGTACAAGACGAATGTTGTCGGGGGGGTAACTCCCGGCAAGGGTGGTGAGTGGGTGCTCGATGGAAAGATTCCTGTTTTCGACTCAGTCAAAGCAGCAGTGGAAATGACCGGCGCGAACGCTTCGGTGATCTTTGTTCCTGCCCGTCATTGCGCAGATGCCATTTATGAAGCATCTGACGCCGGGATCAACTTGGTGGTCTGTATCACTGAAGGTATTCCTGTGCAGGATATGCTAAAAGTGAAGAGTTATCTACAGCACAGCAAAACCCGTCTGGTTGGACCGAATTGCCCGGGTTTATTGACTCCGGGTGAAGCCAAGATCGGAATTATCCCTGGCAACATTACCATTCCGGGTAATGTGGGTGTGATCTCTAAATCTGGAACACTAACCTACGAAGTGTTGTATGCGCTGAAACACTTTGATCGTGGAGTTTCAACTTGCGTTGGTATTGGCGGGGATCCGATCAAGGGAACAGGGTTTATGGAATTGTTGGAGATGTTCGAAGCTGACGCAAAGACTGATCAGGTTGTTATCATCGGTGAGATTGGTGGCAGTGATGAAGAAAATGCTGCAGATTACATCTCGCGCTATATGACCAAACCTGTTGTTGCCTTTATTGCTGGTGTGACCGCACCTCCAGGAAAACGTATGGGCCATGCTGGTGCGATCATTGATGGGAATACCGGAACTGCAAAAGCCAAGATAGAGGCACTGGAGTCAGCCGGTGTGCGGGTAGCAAAGCACCCTGAAGAAATACCTTCTTTACTGGGATAAAAAAAAGAGGCGCAATCGCGAGATTGCGCCTCAAAGTTTCTGTCTACTTTTTGTGACTGTCGATGTACTTGACCGCGTCAGATACGGTTTTGATGTTGCGGGCGTCTTCATCGTTGATGTTAATTTCGAACTTCTCGCAGAAGCCATCGATCAGGAAGAACTGGTCCATTGAGTCGGCTTTGAGATCTTCAACAAACCGGGTGTCTTCTTTGACTTCCTTGTCGTCGACCTTCAATACATCGACGATCACTGCTTTGACTTTATCGAACGTATCACTCATATAAGGCCTCCTGATATGACTTCATTCTGTTTGTACTAGAATTGTAACTTTCCTGCATATTCTGTCAAGGAGAAGGTAAGCAGCAATCCTATGTTTGTTATGCAATATATAACACCATTTTCCTTTTTTAGGTCTGGTATACTTTCAAGAAGGATCAAATATGGTACACGACAGAAAAGTAAGCGATCGAAAAAACGATCATTTGCGCATAAACCTGGAAAAAGACGTGCAATCCGGTTGTTCCACCGGCCTTGAGGGATTTGTACTAGAGCATTGCGCACTGCCTGAGGTTAACCTGAACGAAGTTGATACTTCGTGTTCATTTCTGAGATACAAGCTGCAATTCCCATTGATCATTTCTTCGATGACAGGTGGTAACAAAGAAGGCGGTAGGATCAATAGGAATCTGGCTGAAGCCGCTCAGGATCAGGGGGTGGCTCTGGGTTTGGGTTCACAGCGAGCGATGCTTGAGAACCATGAACTAGACTTTTCTTTTCAAGTTCGTGATTACGCAAAAGATATCCCGATATTTGGCAACATTGGGGCGATTCAGTTCAATTACGGATTATCAGTGGAGGATTGCTTGCGCCTAGTGGCTCAGGTTAAAGCGGACGGTCTGATCCTTCATTTGAATCCTTTACAAGAAGCGCTGCAACCCGAAGGGGAGACAAACTTCAAGGGGTTGGTAAAGCAGATCGAAGCTTTGTGCAAGAAAGCTCAATTCCCTGTTATTGTTAAAGAAGTGGGCTGGGGGATTTCTGGAAAGACAGCCAAAGCATTGATTGACACAGGCGTTTCAGCCATTGATGTGGCAGGCGCAGGCGGAACATCCTGGTCACAAGTGGAGGCCAATCGCATCAATGATAAAAGGACTCAAAGAATTGCATTTGATTTTAAAGAATGGGGCATAAGCACGTCAGAATCGATCCTGCAGGTAAGGGCCGTGGATAGGAAAATCACTTTGATCGCTTCCGGTGGGATCAGGAACGGTATTGAAGTGGCTAAATGTGTTGCCCTGGGAGCAACTATTTGCGGCGTAGCAGGGAGAATATTACGGGCAGCGACAAAATCCACCGAATCAGTGATCCAAGAAATAAACGAGATCAAGAAAGAAATGCGCATAGCCATGTTTACCACATCATGTGCCAATATTACAGATCTGGAATCAAACAAGATCAGCAGGCTAAAGGGGTAGATAAATGCCTGAGCTGGAAAAAACCATACTGAAAGCGATAGAGCACGAACTCGCTGCCACAGTAAACTCTGGTACTGATGGCATTTATTCAGGGTTGGGGGAAATATTTCACTATCAAATGGGATGGGAAACTGCGGCAAAGGGAACTACAGGAAAACGAGTCAGGCCATTGTTGCTACTGTTGACAGTCAATGCATTTGGAAAAGATTGGAATAAAGCATTGCCAGCAGCCGCATCCCTTGAGTTGGTCCACAATTATTCATTGATCCATGATGATATTGAAGATGATAGTTCTCTACGCAGAGGCAAAGACACAGTATGGGTCAAGTGGGGACGAGCCCAGGGAATCAATACTGGTGATGCTATGCTAAATTTAGCCCTGGCAACACCCTGGGGACTATCGAAAGATTATTCAGTAAAAATGGTTGCTGAAGTTTTTAAATCTTTGCAACACTGGTCGCTTGAATTAACCAAAGGGCAATATCTTGATATCTCGTTTGAGAATCGGGATGATGTTTCTGTTGAAGACTACTTTGAGATGGTAGAGGGAAAAACCTGTTCACTACTGAAAGCTGCCTTAGAGATGGGAGGGATCCTGGCTGAAACGGATCCTGAAAACATAATGACTCTGAATAAATGCGGAAGCCTGTTTGGTCGCGCATACCAGGTTCAAGATGATTGGTTGGGAATTTGGGGAGAAACCGCAGAAATTGGCAAATCAAATCTAAGCGATCTGCTGGAGAGGAAAAAATCATTCCCGATTTTGATGGGACTCCAAAACAAGGGAGAATTCTACAAATTGTGGAACGGGGGAAGATTTGAAGATACGAACATTTTCGCTTTGGTCGCTTCACTAGCCGATGAAGGGATCAAGGAAAGGTGCGAGAATAAATATTTAAGTTTGTTTGAACAGACCATCGATGCATTTGGCAGTTTGAAATGCGATAAAGCAAATCTGACGCATCTGACGAATTTTGTTGAATCCCTTTTAATGAGAAAATTTTAGTACGTTAGGTTGGATACTCTATACGCTTTTGTGGAAGATGCGTGATCTTGACTTATCTCGATCAGCGTCTTTTCATTTGTAGGATCGGTCAAATCAGGTAGTAATTCGGCCAAAGGGTAGATCAGATGGTCGTATAAAAAAATCTGGGCATCCTGAAGCTCGTGATTGAAGATCAGGATATCCAGGTCAATGGGCCGCGGGGCGTTTTTGTCGCTGGTGCGAATACGTCCCATTTCGTCTTCAAGACAGCAGAGGATGTCTTCCTTTAGGTCATGAAGGTTGAATTTGGTTTCAATGAGAATCACCGCGTTCAGGAAGGACGGGCTGATGGTGTCAACGGCGACAGTATGCCAAAGAGAAGACACGGCAACGATTTTCACAATCCGTGAGAGGCGTTGCAGTGTTGCCGGTATGTTCTTTTCCGGCTCAATATTGGATCCAACGCCGATATAGGCCAGATTCATCTACTGATTGTATCTTTCGATCTCAACACCAACTGATTTGGAGAAGCGGACAGCGCCGGGTTTTTCAACTTTGACCCGAACGCCTTTAACTTTAGGTTCAGCCAGAATCAGGTAGGCAATATCGGTCGCCAGCGCTTCGACAGTGTAGCGCTGAATCTTTTCAGCATGGGCAAGGACTTTCTTGGCTATCGTGCGATAGTTGACACTATCTTCAATATCATCACTTTTTCCGGCTTTTTGGATGTCAGCAAAGATGACGATATTGATCAAAATATCCTGAGGCTGTTCTCGCTCACGGTCGCTGATACCGATAACACCGCGAATTAACAGGTCGTGAATGAAAATCTGGTCCATAAAAACTCCATTTCAAACAATATGCCGGCCACCGTCAAGGTGAATGATCTCACCATTGATGAAGGCAGGTGCTCGCAATAAGAACAGAATGGCTTCCTCAAATTCATCAAGAGTCGCCCAGCGCTTAAGAGGGATTTGAGCAATCAGTCTTTCATCAGGTGGTTCGTTGACGGGCGGCAGGATCGCTCCAAGCGCCAGTGCGTTTACCGTGACATTAGGCGCGCCAGCACGTGCTGTTGACTGGGTGAGAGCTGCCAGACCCGCTTTGCTGATGGTATAGGCAAAGTGATCGATTCCGGGGCGAAGCGCGCGCCAATCCAGGATATTGATGATTCTCCCCGGGTTGCCGGCATTGTGGCTGCGAATGAATGCCTGGCTGAGCAAGAAAGGCGCTGTTAGGTTTACATCCAGACATTGCTGCCATGTGGCGAGGTCGGTTTCCTGAATTCCGCCAGGGGGGAAGATGGATGCATTGTTAACCAGACAATAGAATGGTTCATGTGCTGTGGCATCCGCTATTAGCTTTTCCAAACTGGCTGTGTTTTGCAGATCCGCCTGAAAGATAAAACATTCTCTACCAAGCTTACGTATTTCGTTGGCAGTCTGTTCAGCTTCATCCGGCGAATGGCCATGGTGGAGGAGGATGTCCGCACCGTACCGTGCCGCGACGAGGGCAATGACCCTTCCAAGACGGTAGGCTGCACCGGTGATCAAAACTTTTTTTCCAATTAAGTTCTGCATATAACTGATTATAGTAAAAATCCGGTAAATAGCATACGTAAAGATAAAACTTGACAAATTAACTCCATAATAGTATATTATCTATATAACCCACCCCCACTGGGGAGGGGTAGGAAGGAAGAAAAATGAAGAACCAGGATTCGTTGGCTAGATTGAAGACCATCGAGGGGCATATTCGCGGTATTGAGAAGATGGTCGAGAACGGGGAATACTGCATCGATGTGATCAAGCAGATACAGGCGGTGCAGGCCGCATTGAACAAGGTGAGCACTTCTATTTTGGATGGGCACCTGAACTCATGCCTGGTCACAGCCATACAGGGTGACGACGTGAAGGAGAGAGAAAGAGTCCTTCATGAGATCGCAGAGATCTGTGATACCGCAATGAAAGTATAAGGAGAAGAAATGAAAACAGCAACGTATACAGCAACGTATACAGTTCCCAATATCAATTGTATGCACTGTGTGCACACGATCAAGAACGAGCTATTGGAAATTGAAGGTGTTACTTCTGTGGAAGCTGATGCCGCGACCAAGCAAGTAGTTGTGCAATTTGCAGATCCAGCCACTGAAGAAAAACTTTTGGAAACGTTAGCCGAGATTAATTACCCGGCGCAAAAGTAAAACAGGAGACGAATGGCAACATCCAGGCAAATCGTTTTGCCAATTACCGGCATGACCTGTGCCAATTGTGTGGCGACGGTTGAACGAAGTATTAAAAAATTACCCGGCATCGAGAGTGGAGTGGTTAATCTTGCCAATGAACGGGCTACGATCATTTACGACCCCAATCTGCTTGGATTCTACGAAATCATAAACAAGATAGAAAAAGCAGGATATGGAGTTGCAGCCGGAGAAGCTAATCTGAAAGTGAAAAAGCTGAGCGATCCTGCAGATGCCGCAGTATTGGAAAAACTGTTCGCAAAAACGGATGGAGTTTTATTAGCTAACGCAAACCTGAATACTGAAACTATCCAGGTCAGGTACGTGCCCACCATCGTATCACCTTCGGAACTGCGAAAAGCCGCTACCTCAGCCGGATTTGAGGTGCGTGAAGAAACAAAAGGCGGGGAAGATGTGGAAGCGAAGGAAAGAGAACGCGAGATTAGTCATCAACGGAATCTGCTCCTGGAAGGTCTGGCTTTCACCATTCCCCTGTTCACGCTTTCCATGTTGCGTGATTTTGGATTCATTCCACACACCATTGGACATGCCTGGTGGATGAACTGGCTGCTTCTACTGTTGGCGACACCTGTTCAATTCCACGTTGGTTGGCAATACTATGTAGGTGCATTCAAATCATTACGAAACCGTTCTGCGAACATGGATGTGTTGGTTGCCATTGGCTCGAGCGCAGCCTATCTGTATTCACTGCCAATTGTTTTTGGGATCATCGAGGGACATGTTTACCTGGAAACCGCAGCGGTCATCATCACACTCATCAAGTTGGGTAAATACCTGGAAGCCAGGGCGAAAGGCAGCACCTCGGAGGCGATCAAGAAACTGATGGCGCTGCAAGTAAAAACAGCCAGACTTCTTAAGAATGGCAAAGAGACTGATATCCCGATCGAAGAAGTAAAGAAGGGTGATGTGCTGCTCATCCGCCCAGGACAAAAAATCCCTGTTGACGGTGTTGTCCTTGAAGGCAGAACAAGCGTGGATGAATCCATGCTCACCGGAGAACCCCTTCCGGTTGAAAAGACGAAAGGAGATAAAGTTACCGGCTCCACAATCAATCGCAATGGAGCAATCCAGATCGAAGCTGTGAATGTGGGCAAGGATACTGTCCTGGCACAGATTATCAAACTTGTAGAAGAAGCACAGGGAAGCAAAGCTCCAATCCAACAGCTTGCCGACAAAGTAGCTGCCTACTTCGTCCCGGCTGTGGTTGTGATCGCGCTGGTTACCTTCCTTGTATGGATGTTCCTGGTTCCGGCGCCAACGCCAGCGAGCGGAATAGATGTGTTTACCAGGGCACTGATCAATGCTGTGGCTGTGGTTGTGGTTGCCTGCCCATGTGCAATGGGATTAGCTACCCCAACTGCAATCATGGTTGGCACGGGAAAAGGCGCTCAAAGCGGCATATTATTCAGATCAGGGGAAGCGCTGGAGATGGCAAAGAAGATCGATACCATCGTGATGGACAAGACCGGGACGATCACCAGGGGGCAGCCTGTCGTCACGGATGTGAAAGCGGTTGAGAAAAATATTGCAGAAAATGGATTGGTGCAACTGGCCGCGAGCCTGGAACGCTACAGCGAACATCCGCTTGGCGAGGCAATCATCGCCGAGGCCGGCAATCGCGATTTGAAACTGAATGACGTGAAAGCTTTCACTTCCTTCCCTGGTGAGGGAATTCTTGGGAAGATAATGGAAGTAGAGGTGGCCATCGGTAATGAGAAAATGATGGAGCGGTTCAAAGTAACCGTTTCAATCCCAACCAAGGTCATTGAGAAAATGCAAGATGAAGCGAAAACGTTATTGCATGTGGCAGTAAACGGTAAGTATGCCGGATTAATTACCGTCGCCGATATGATCAAGGAGTCAGCGAAGAACACGGTTGATAAGTTGAATAAAATGGGTTACCAGATCGTGTTACTCACGGGAGATAACGAGAATACAGCCAAAGCCATAGCCAGACAGGTTGGTATCAACCAGGTGCTGGCAGGGGTTATGCCATCAGGAAAAGCGGAGGCGATCAAAGAGTTACAATCTCATGGACATAGGGTAGCCATGGTTGGAGACGGTGTGAACGACGCACCCGCGCTGGCACAATCAGACCTGGGAATCGCTGTGGGCACAGGCACCGACATTGCTATGGCGGCAGCACCTGTCACTTTAATCAGCGGGGATCTGGAAAACATACCAAGGGCGCTCCAACTTTCAAAAGAAACAGTGCGTACGATCAAGCAGAATTTGTTTTGGGCTTTCTTTTACAATATCATCCTCATACCGCTGGCAGCGATCGGTATGTTGAACCCGATGCTCTCTGCAGCGGCAATGGCTTTCAGCAGCGTGTTTGTCGTAACGAATAGCTTGAGGTTGAAAAGAGTAAAGTTGTAAATTAGAAAAGAGGTTGGCAACAACCTCTTTTTTCATGATTTTGCCTGCGTGGTAAAATTAGCAAAACCATTCGAAGAAGGCTCATAATGAAAGATATCGAAAGCAAGGCAATCAACACTTTACGATTCCTGGCCGTCGACGGTGTACAGCAGGCAAATTCAGGCCATCCCGGCCTGCCAATGGGTACAGCCGCGATTGCTTTTACCATCTGGACGCGTCATCTCAAATTCGATCCTAAAAACCCAGAATGGTCTGACCGCGACCGTTTCATACTTTCTGGGGGACATGGTTCGATGATGTTGTACAGTCTGCTTCATTTGCATGGCTTTGGACTGACGATTGAGGATTTGAAACAATTCAGGCAATGGGGCAGTCTGACTCCTGGTCACCCTGAGTATGGCTGGACCAAGGGAGTAGAAGCCACAACCGGTCCGTTGGGACAGGGTTTTGCTAATGGTGTGGGTATGGCCATAGCAGAGGCTCACCTGGCTGCTGAGTTCAACAAAGCTGACAAGAAAATTGTTAACCATTATACATATGCGATAGTCACCGATGGGGATTTGATGGAAGGTGTGGCTTCAGAGGCGGCTTCGCTGGCAGGCCATCTGAAACTTGGCAAGCTCATTTACCTGTACGATGACAACCGCATCAGCATTGACGGCTCTACGGATATTGCTTTCACAGAGGACCGCGCCAAACGTTTTGAAGCATATGGCTGGCAGGTACTGCATGTGAAAGATGGGAACGATGTAGATGAGATCGATGAAGCGATCAAAGCCGCGAAGAAAGATGACAGACCTTCAATCATCATCTGCCGAACGCATATCGGATATGGGTTGCCCACGCGCCAGGATACATCAAAGGCGCATGGCGAGCCGCCGGGTGACGAAGAACTTAACGGCGCCAAACAGAAATTGGGTTGGCCGCTTGAACCGCGTTTCCTGGTTCCTGAGGACGTTGCAGATTTCTACGCGGCGGTCTCCAAAGCGGGTGAGAAAAAACACCTGGAGTGGAAAGCCGCTCTGGATGAATACAAGCAGACCTATGCAGTGGAAGCGAAAGAATTCACGCGGCGCATGAATTCCGAATTACCGTCGGATTGGGCGAAATGCCTGCCAATCTTCCCGGCGGATGCGAAGGGGATGGCCACTCGTGTTGCTTCGGGTCAGACAATCAATGCAATCGCATCCGCGTTGCCTGAGTTGATGGGAGGATCAGCAGACCTGACCCCTTCGAACAATACGTGGATCAAAGATTCCACGGCTTTCCAACCTGGCAATGAAATCGGTCGATATTTGCACTTCGGCGTGCGTGAGCATGCCATGGGATCCATTGTCAATGGTATGGCTTATCACAAAGGTGTTATTCCATTCGGTGCGACCTTCCTTGTTTTCACCGATTACATGCGCGGTGCCATACGCGTGTCTGCGCTTTCTCACGTTCCATCGATATGGGTAATGACCCACGACAGCATTGGGCTTGGTGAAGATGGTCCAACGCATCAACCGGTTGAGCCTCTGGCAGCTTTAAGGGCTATTCCGAACCTGGTCGTGATCCGCCCTGCAGACGCAAATGAGACAAGTGAAGCGTGGCGTGCAGCCATCGAACGTAGGCACGGACCCACACTATTGGCTTTGACTCGTCAGGTAGTGCCAACGATGGATCCGACTGAAGTTAATTCATGCAAGGGGCTTCAGAAAGGCGCGTATATTCTGGCTGACCTCGGAAAAGGTGAACCAGAGATCATCCTCATGGCTTCAGGTTCAGAGGTAGCCCTTGTTCATAATGCAGGGAAAAAAATCGCAGAACAAGGATACTGTGTCAGAGTTGTCTCATTCCCTTCATGGGAGTTGTTTGAACAAAGTGATTCAACTTACAAAGAATCAGTTCTGCCCGCGAAAATCAAACGCCGTTTGGCGGTTGAAATGGGAATCTCGCAAGGCTGGGAGAAATACGTCGGATCTGAAGGCAGAACCATCTGCATGAATGGATACGGTGCTTCTGCACCGGCGAAAACCCTGTTCGAAAAATTCGGCTTTACAGTTGATAATGTTGTGAAGCAGGCAACCGAGCTGCTGGGCAAGTGAGGTGGAAATGAAGATCGCAATCGCGTGTGACCATGCTGGATTCCCGCTGAAAGATGAAATCGTTTGTGTCATCGAGCAGACCGGCAACGAAGTGCTTGATCTAGGCACCTACAGCCAGGAGCCGGTCGATTACCCGGATTATGCTGAAAAAGCAGGTCGCGTTATTTTACAGGGACAGGCAGAACGCGCCATTGTCCTTTGCGGCTCAGGTGTGGGAGCAAGTATCGCGGCTAACAAGATGCACGGTATCTACGCATGCGTTTGTCACGATACCTATTCAGCACACCAGGGCGTTGAGCATGACAACATGAACATACTTTGCCTGGGTGGTCGCATTATTGGCGGTGAACTCGCCAAGGAGATCGCCAGATCCTTTATTGAAGCGAAGTTTTCAGGTGAAGCACGTCATAAAAGGCGGTTCGCAAAGATCGTCTCCATTGAAGAATCAGGTTCGATCAGGAATGGAAAAACCTCCGAATAAACCTACACTGATTGAGTGAATTAAAGGAATGAAATGAACAATGTAGAAAAACTTTACGGGTTGGGACAATCCATCTGGTACGATAACATCCAGAGACAATTGCTTGAGAACGGTGAACTTGAGGGGATGATCAAACGCAGAGAAATCTTTGGTGTCACCAGCAATCCATCGATTTTTCAAAATGCCATCGCCAAATCAACCGATTATGACAGCACATTAAAGACAATGGCGTGGGCGGGATGGACGGCCGATGCGATATTCTGGGAATTGGCAATCGAAGACATCCGAGCTGCGGCGGATATGTTCAAACCTGTATACGACGAAACTGAAGGACGGGATGGGTATGTCAGTCTTGAAGTGAACCCTGCTCTGGCTCATGATGCCGAGGGAACATTTAAAGAAGCTCTCAATTTATGGCACAGGGTGGACCGAGAAAACCTGATGATCAAGATTCCGGCCACTATGGAAGGTGTGAAAGCTGTCAGGAAAGCCATTGGCGCTGGTTTAAACGTGAACGTGACGTTGATCTTTTCTGTGGAGCGATATCAACAGGTGGTCGATGCTTACCTGAGCGGCCTGGAAGATCGATTGACATCAGGAAAACAGATTAGCAACATCGCTTCTGTGGCTTCCTTCTTTATTTCACGCATGGATTCCAAGATTGATCCAAAACTACTGGCTTTGAAGAAAGATACGGCGTCCAGGTTACTCGGAAAATCTGCAATAAGCAATGCAAAACTGGCTTACCAGGTATTCAAGAGAGACTTTACTTCAGAAAGATTTACCAAACTGGCAGAAGCCGGAGCCAAATTGCAGCGGCCACTATGGGCTTCCACAAGCACAAAGAATCCGGATTACCGTGATGTGCTTTATGTGGAAGAACTGGTTGGCATGGACAGTATCAACACCGTACCACCGCAGACACTGACCGCTTTTATCGATCACGGTAAAGCTGAAGAGACGATCGAGAACGATTTGAACAAAGCTGGTGATATCGTCAAGGAACTGGATTCAATGGGGATTTCCATGGCGACAGTGACAAAAGAATTGGAAGACGAAGGCGTGGAGGCATTTGCCAAAGCGTTCACTTCGCTTCTTGATTCGATCGACGAAAAAGCGAAGATGGCCCGCCAGGAATTGGGACCGTTGGAAAAATCAGTTGAAAAACAGATCAAAGAATTGGATGAAATTCAAGCAGGCAAGCGTTTGTTTGAAGTGGATGCAACTCTATGGACAGATGACCCGGCAGGACAGGCTGAGATCAAGAAACGCTGCGATTGGTTGAACGCGCCCTGGAAGAAGAGCGAAGCGAATGAGAGCTTTCCGCAGTTGTGTAAGCATTGCCAGGATAACGGGTTCACGACTGCTGTTTTATTGGGTATGGGTGGCTCATCATTAGCGCCAGAAGTGCTCCGATTGGTCAATGGAATTACTGCTAATGGAAAATTCAACGGGATGGATTTGATCGTTTTGGATTCGACCGATCCCGGACAAGTCCTTGCTACAAGCCAGCAGGCACCAGTGGAGAAAACGCTTTTCATTGTCTCCAGCAAGTCTGGTGGGACTGCTGAAGTGAATGCATTCCTCGATTACTTCTGGCAGAAGTGCGTTGATGCTTTTGGTAAAAAGGCCGGAGAGCATTTCATCGCCATAACTGATCCGGGTACGAAATTGGAGGAAGTGGCCAAAGAAAAAGGTTTCTGGCAAGTATTTGCCGGGGATCCGATGGTGGGCGGCCGCAATTCAGCTCTGACTGCATTTGGGCTGGTGCCTGCTGCCTTGGTCGGGATGGATGTGGATAAGTTGCTAAAAAATGCAATGGCTATGGCTGAGCAGTGCGTGCCGGAAGTTCCGACTGCTGCCAACCCGGGTGTGGTGTTGGGTGGTATCCTGGGAGCTGCTTGGCAAGCAGGTAAAGACAAGTTGACAATCATCACTGATGATAATTGGGGTTCATTTGGGTCATGGATGGAGCAACTAATCGCTGAAAGCAGCGGCAAGAAAGGCAAGGGCATCATTCCGATTGTGAATGAGCCCGAGATCAACGCGGAGAAGTATCAAAACGACCGCATTTTCGTGTATATGAATTCACAGAACAGAAAAAAAGCATTTGTCTCTGAACTAAGAAAAGCCGGTCACCCTGTGCTGGAAATGAGACTTAATAGCGCGTACGACCTGGGTGGTCAGTTCTACCTTTGGGAAGTGGCCACCGCCATTGTCTGCGCAATCATGAAGGTCAATTCCTTCGATCAGCCTGACGTGCAGGACAACAAAACACGCACAATAAACAAAATCGAAGAGTATCAGGAAACGGGAAAACTCAAAGAGTCAGCTCCAAAGGTTTCATTAGCCTATGCGGATGTCTTTGGAAACGAAGACCTCGAGGGTTTGAGTGGGAATTCGCTTCATGAGCTGCTGCTTGGTTATCTGCATATGGTTTGCAAACCTGGGGACTACGTGGCAATTAATGCCTATTTGCCCAGAAACAAGAAGAATATCGACGAATTGACAAGATTGAGGGGAAACATTCTATCTGAGTTCAAAACTGCCACTACGCTTGGATTTGGACCGCGCTTCCTTCATTCCACCGGCCAACTGCACAAAGGCGGACCGAAAAAAGGTGTTTTTGTTCAAATAACTGCTGATCCCAGTGAGGATGTGGAAATTCCCAATCAGGACATGACATTTGCTGTTCTGGAAAAAGCGCAAGCGCTGGGTGATTATGAAGCGTTGGAATCGCGAGGGAGGCGTTTGATACGCATCCACCTAAAGCAAGCCGATCACACGCATCTGTTGAAATAAGGCTGATTCATGGAACACACGCGTCTGGATGATTTTGAAGAGTACCGCTCAAAGATGAACGAGCGCATTAACCATATAGACAACCTGGGAATCAAGCGTTTTATTAGCCTGGACACCAACGCATACAATGACGGCAAAGTTGATGCAAAAACAAAAGAATTGCTGGGTCTTGTTGCGTCAATGGTACTGCGCTGCAACGATTGCATCGATTACCATATACTGCAGTGCATCAAATTGGGTTGGACTGATGAAGAGCTTTACGAGGTTTTCAACGTTGCCCTGGTTGTGGGCGGAAGTATTGTCATTCCACACTTACGGCACGCAGTAGAATCACTCGATCTGGCTAGAAAAAAGCTCCAGGATTGACCTGGAGCTTTTCATTTACTTCTGTTCTTCTTTCTGAGCAAACAGGATCATGAGGAAACTCAACAAAAGAATTGGTTCCGGGTGAGAGAGCATCCACAACAACCCCTGTCCGAGCTTACGGATGACATTTACTTTTGCGACAGCGGATGGTTCAACCTTGATCGTTGTATTCCAGTCAAAATCCAGAAGGCGGTCGAGGTACTCATTCTGCACACAACCTTCAAGACTGAATATGTATAGATGGTCTGAAAATTCTTTGGCAATGAGCAGGTCGCGTCTGAGGTCGATCCAGCGCATGGAACGCAGGGGCTGACCATCTTCCAATTCAACGCCGCCACCCGTGCTGCCGAGCCCGATCCCCTGGGCATCCCTGGCATAACTTTTCAGGATGGCATCACCATCATGGTCGAAAAAGCTGCTGTAGAGCATCAGGACTTCGCGGTCAGCATCCAGCGCTGGCGTTCCTAACGCACGTGCAAGGATTTCAGATGAAGCGTTACGTTCTTCGATGACGATCGGGAAGTTGTAGGTTTCTACTGCATACCCGTCGCTCCTGATCAGGTTGATCAAACTGTTCAGGTCGGAGTGGGCTTTTCTGTAGTATGAACCCCTGAATAGCCGTTTCAGGGTGTAGAAGACTTGTGATTTCCATTTATGACTGAGCAATTCCATACGCTGTAGACTGGGTTCAATGTCCAGACCAATGGCCGCCCAGTGGAGGTCATTTTCTTTGCTCCACTGTTTGAACTTGCCGTAGACGCGTGCGGTCGCAGAGATTGTATCCAGGTTTGTCCAGTACCCTTCATCTTTCGGTAAAAGCAGCCAGGCCGTGACTGGAATACCAGCGTGGGTCAATTTTTTCATGATCTCCGCGCGAGATGGAGAGAAATCCTGCATGCCCATGCTTACATTGGCATTTAAATCACGCAGCTTTTTGATTAATGCTGTGCTGGCAAAAAGTGATTTCAGTTCAGCGATTGGCAACTCGCAGAAGAATGTCAGATCCGGTCGACCGGGCATGAGAGCTCCTCCGGTTATCCTTCAACAACAGCGGCCAGCTTAGTAGTGGATTTGTTCTTCTTGATGAGGAACAGAGGGATGGATGCCAGTAAAGTGGCAATACCCGCTACCTGGAAGATGATCGGGGTGGGGATGAAAGCTTCCTGTCCATTTAGAACAGTATGGATACCGAAGCTTGTGATCAGCCAGCTTCCCAGCAAAGGCCCGGGAATCATGGTGAACAACACAGAGAACATAATGACATAGCCGCCAAATTGCCCGCGTTTATCCTGCGGGAAAAGATCCTTCGTCCAGGCTGAGGTGGCTATTGTCCAGGCGCTGATGGGGGCAAGCCAGAGAATACCAGTGAGAACAAGGGCGAAGTTCGATCTTGCCAATGAGAAACCAACGAGACCGACTGCTTCCGCCGCGATCGCGAGCAGGGCGACATTCTTCCTACCCCACTTGTCAACCAACAAGCCTAGCGGGTAGGCTGTGCCGATACCGCCAATCAGGATGGCGAAGAAGACGATGATTGATGATTCGGTATTTGTCTTCTCGAGGAAATGATTGATATAGGTCATGAGGTATGGGAAGAAGACATTTTGGGCAACGCCCCACAGGGTGATACCGATCAAAACAAACCAAAGTTCGCGGGGAAGACTGGATTGAGATTTGGAAAAGGAATTCCTTAGCTGCTGGAAGTAACTTCCAGTAACAACTGGGGCTTCAGTTATATTCTCTTCAAGCAAAAGGCCGGCAATCAAGCCAAGCACCAGAACGAGTCCGCCGACGATGTAGAAGAAAGCATAGTAACCCAACAGATCGATGATGATGCCGGCTCCACCATAGACAAAGAGGAGAGCCACCCAGGAAAGGATCTCGAGGATACCCATCACCTTACCACGATTCTCAACCGTGGTTACATCGGCTACATAGGCATGAAAGACTGAGTCGTTGGCCGTCGATCCCAGGAAGGTCATTACGCAGTCGAACAAAATGGCCATGAAAACCGCAACAGAGACAGAGGTAAACATTGCCGATGTTGGGAACAAGGCTGTGGCAATACCCCAGAGAATATAGCCGATGAGCAAGAACGGCTTGCGTCCCCAGCGATGGCGCTTGCGGTCGCTCAACGTGCCCATAAAGATCGAGGCCAGGGTTGCCATAATGGCACTGGCATTCACCATCCATGAAATTGGACGAGGATCGGGAGAAATGTTGTCGTAGATAAACGTATTGAAAAACTGGTTCTCCACTCCCCAGGCGAGAGATCCCAGGAAACCGAGAATGATGATCGCGAACCAGGTGCGTTTCTTTAGCATTGAATCCTCCAAAAAGTTAAGTGATTGTCTGAGCCAGTGCGATCGATCCCAGGACGCCGGCTCTATCACCCAATCCGGGATGCCGTACATATTGCTCGATATTTTCCAAAATATTTTCATTCTGCACGTAGCCGTTCAAAACGTCAGCTAATTCCCGCTGAACTTTTCCAATAAGGCCCGGCACATTCATCACGCCGCCGCCCATGATAATCCGTTCAGGGGAGAGGGTGAGCACAATATTGGCTAACATGTAAGCAAGATAACGTGCTTCCAGATGCCAGGCCGGGTGATCAAGGGGAAGTTGCTCAGCAGGAATACCCCAGCGATCCTTTAGCGCGGGACCGCTGGCGAGACCTTCAATGCAGTCACCGTGAGTTGGGCAGGAACCGGGAAATGGATCTACTGTAAAGTCATGAGGGAGAAAAACATGGCCCATTTCGGGATGAATAAGTCCGTGAACGGGTTTACCGTTGACAAACGCCCCACCGCCTATGCCGGTGCCAATGGTGAGGTAAACATAATTCTCGCATCCTGCGGCCGCGCCCCATTTGCCTTCTCCCAGGGCGGCTGCATTCACATCCGTATCGAAAGCGGTTGGGAGATTCAGAGCGTTCTGCAGTTGAGATAACAATGGTGTGTTGCGCCAGGCTATTTTGGGGGTGGAAGTGATGTATCCATAATCGGACGCAGAAGTGTTCAACCCAAGGGGGCCAAATGAACCAATTCCAAGCGAAGTTACTTCAATATTTTCTCTTGAAATTGCACTTTTAAAGAAACTAATTACTTCAGGAAGTGTTTCATCAGGTGTAGTAGTGGAAATACGGATCTCATCCAGAATTTGATCCGGATTGTTGGCGATCATGCAATTGAACTTTGTTCCGCCTGCTTCAATTCCACCATACCACTTCATACATTTACACCTGGTTTATTGGTTTAGAAGTTAATCATAGCACATCAAGCAGGATTGATCGTGGTTTTAGTATGATGTTGGCGTCATTATTCAACGGTTGTTAACAGGTCGTGAAATCATATCATTTTGCGCGACCTGAAAACATCCGCATCATTTTTTCCGAGGTTACCATGGATCTTTTCGAAAAATGCCGTAATTACACTGATGCCCGTGAGGCCATCGAAAGGGGTGTATACCCGTATTTCATTCCACTAAATGAAAATGAAGGTACCGAGGTCGTTTTCCAGGGAAAGCGGCTTATCATGTGCGGCTCGAATAATTACCTGGGGTTAACGACACATCCGAAGGTCCGTGAAGCGGCCATCGAAGCAACAAAACGTTTCGGTACGAGCTGCACGGGTTCACGCTTCTTGAATGGCACTCTGGCACTGCATGAGCAATTGGAACACGAGTTGGCGGAATGGGTGGACATGGAAGCTGCTTTGGTGTTCTCCACAGGCATGCAGACCAATCTGGGCACCATCAGCGCGCTGATCGGCCGGGATGATGTAGTTGTTCTGGACAAGGAAGACCACGCCAGTATCGTTGATGGCGCACGGCTGGGCTACGGCAAAATCGAACGTTATCGTCACAATGACCTGGAACATCTGGAAAAAGTACTCAAATCCATCCCCGAGACCGCTGGGTCATTATTGGTTGTGGATGGTTTGTACAGCATGGAAGGGGATTTGGCCCCAGTGCCTGAACTGGCGAAACTTGCCAAAAAGTACGGCACCAGGTTCATGGTGGATGATGCGCACGGCATGGGCGTGCTTGGAAATGGACACGGAACCGTATCGCACTTTAATGCCACAAAAGATGTAGACCTCATCATGTCCACGTTCAGCAAATCATTCGCATCATTAGGTGGCTTTATCGCCGGCAGTGAAAACACGATAGACTATATCAAGCATAATGCGCGTGCCTTGATCTTCAGCGCGAGCATCCCGCCGGCCAATGCAGCAGCCGCGCTGGCCGCCCTGCATGTGATGAAAGAAGAACCTGAAAGATGTAAGCGGGTATGCGAGATCGGCGACCGGATGCGCAAGGGCTACAAGGAACTGGGTTTCAATATTGGTACGTCTGAAACACCGGTCATTCCCATCATCATCGGTGACGATGAGAAGACCTTTCACTTCTGGAAGATGCTGTTCGAGAACGGGGTCTTCGTCAATCCGGTCATTAGCCCGGCGGTGAGCCCGGGACATCAATTGCTGCGCACCAGTTACATGGCCACACACACTGACGAGCAGATGGAAAAAGTGCTCACGATCTTTGAAAGAGTAGGAAAAGAGATCGGCGTTATATAAAAGAAATCGCGGGATCAAGAAGATCCCGCGAACTATTTATTTGGTGAAGAAGAGAATCCCGATCGTGTTTGGGCCGCAGTGGCTGGAGATGGTGGCGCCAGCGCTGGTAATGCAGACCTCCTTGATGGGCGCAAGTTTCATCAGTTCATCTTTCAGATAGATCGCATCTTCTTCCGCCGCTGCGTGGGTGACGAATACCCGATCCAGATCAATATTCGGCAGTTTCTTTGAAAAATCTGCCAGCATCGAGTCCAGGGCTTTCTTGCGGCTGCCGCTGATCTTCTCTTTGACGCCAAGCGTACCATCGGGTTTAACTTCGATGACAGGACGAATCTTGAGCAGGCTGCCCATGATATGTTCCACTGAGGAGCACCTGCCACCCATAAACAGGTAGTCAAGTGTGTCGATAACAAAAGACGAGTTTACCTTTGGTACATGGGAGAGGATCGTCTTTTCGATCTCATCCATCGATTTACCCTGATCGCGTAACTCTGCGGCTTTCAGAACCAGCAAGCCGATGCCAGTGGACAAATTGAATGAGTCTACGACTCGAATATCCTTGCCAGGAAGACTCTTGGCTGCCACCTGTGCACTCTGATTGCTGGCTGACAACTTGGCACTGATCCCGATATATATGGATGAATCGTATGCCTTGAAGGCTTCAGTGAATGCGGCTGTCGATGGAGCCGATGTGTTCGGTAGCTTGCCGCTGGCTTTCACTTTGTCAAATAATTTTTGAGGGGTGATATCGATCCCATCGATGTAAGTCTTGTTGTCAACAAAAACCCCCAGCGGTACCACACGGATGTTGAACTTCTTGATCTGTTCAGGAGCGAGATCTGCGCAGCTATCGGTAATAATTTGCATAATGATTGTCCTATTGAATAATGAAGTGAGCTCGCGTTAAAACCACTTGCGATACTTAAAAAACCCCATCATGCCAAAAGAGATGCATAAGCAAATGAGGCATGTGACCCAGAAACCCCAGGGTGAAGATAACCCAGGTATATGAACAAAGTTCATGCCAAATAAACCAGTAACAAATGCCAGAGGCAGAAAGATCGTTGAAACAATTGTCAGAGCTTTCATCACTTCGTTGAGGCGAAGGGAGGTTGAGTTGAGGTAGATATCCATAGCACCGGAGACAATATCGCGAATGGTGTCTGAGATATCCAGTATCCACATCAAGTGATCAAAAATATCGCGAAAGTAGATCTTGTTGGCGCTGGTAATCTGTGGGTACTCATCGCGAGCCAAGCGATTTACGACCTCGCGCAGTGGAGTGGTCACCCGACGCAATTCCATGATGCTGTGCTTTAACGTGATCAAACGCTCAAGAATAGCAGGATCAGGCTTTTGCAATACACTGTCTTCAAGCAGACCGATCTCAGTTTCCATGCGGTCGGTGATAGGCAGATATTCATCCACCAGTGCATCAAGCATAGAGTGCAAGAGAAAATCAGCGCCGTGGCTGCACATGCGGTTATCACGTTTGATCAACTTTAAAACCTTCGCAACCGGTGGCATGGATGCTGAAGTGTAGCAAGTGACCAAATAGTTCTTCCCCAAATACGCATTCAATTCAAGTGTTTCGATTTCAAAACTATCGGCACGAGTTATTATGGCATTGGCAATCAGAAAAAGGTAATCGTCAAAATCGTCAAGTTTGGCGATCTGGTATCCATCACTCATACAATCTTCAATTGTCAAAGGATGAAAGGACAGCATATCCCCCAAAACCTGGTTGATCTCATCAGTCGATGCTGATTCGAGGCTGATCCAAAGAACCTTTTTGGAATCTTTGAGAGAATCCCTGGCTTTTGCGAGGTCGATCTCTTGATGTGAGTAGGTGGTTTGTTTGATTTCTATGCAGCGGATCATGACACCATTTTAATACAGATTAAGCAGGAGGTCTTGTACTAATTATCAAATTATAATTATTGGATAATACACGGAGGAACGCGATGACTGAAATAAATTCAGCACAGTTGATAGAGATTGTAAATAGATCTTTTGTAAAGGAAAACTCAGCCGGCATGAACAACTGTGTCCAGTTGAATCTGGCAGGAGCCAACGGCGGTAACTGGTATATGACGATCAAGAACCAGACACTCAATATTCAGGATGGAACGAGTGAAGACGCCAACGTAGAGATCAACATGAATGCTGAAGATTTCCTGGGGATCATTGTAGGCGAATTGGACCCATTGAGGGCTTTCTTCATGGGCAAAGTAAAGCTCATCGGCGATCAATCGGTTGTAATCAAAATGATTGCGCTGTTCAAAGTTAGTGAAGAAGATTTGAAACTGATAAGAGGATAGTGTTATTGGGTTAAAAGATACCCCAATCCTCGCCAAGGCCTTCTTCCATCATGGAGAAATCCCACATGTCCATGCTGAGGTCAATGCTTACCGGTCGTTCCAGCATCTCCTCGGATTTCTGGCGGATGGATTCCAACATCGCGGGGCCATAAGGGCAGAACGGGGTCGTAAGCAAAACTTTTACGATTGCGCCATCTTCATCGACTTTGACATCGCGGATCAAGCCAAGTTGAATGACATTCAACCCAAGTTCAGGGTCGCTGATATCGCACAACCCTTTCCTCAGCTTGTTGCTTAATTCAGGATGAGTTGTTTCCGATTCCCATGCAGGACGGTTGGTTCCGGGTTTACCCTTGGGCAGCATCTACGCCTCTGTCACTTTCTGCTTGGAAATGCGGTATGAGCAATGATGATCGCCATCGAGTACACACTCGATCTTTTCAGTGGGGATGGACAGAATGGACGAGATGAGAGTTTGATCCATGGTACATACTTCGGGATGAGACTGACCGATGTGGTAGAACGGGCAGGATATCTCGTTAATGAGGTACTCGTCCCCGGATTTTTCCCATTCGATAGAGAAACCCTGCTCCTCAAGGATCGTTTGTAAATAATCTAATTTCTTTTCAAAAGAAAGTTTCTTAAGCCTATCGGAATTTTCAGCCGCCAGGTTCTTGGCCATTTGAGAAAAAAGATCGGTGAACTGTTTTTCAGGCATCACCTGTTTCAACTGGGTGAGCAGACGGTCTGTCAACTGTAGATAACGGGCGGGAAATTTTTCCTGACCGGCCTGTGTGAGTGAATAGACCAGGCGTGGCCTACCCACGCCGTGACGCTCTTCTTCGGCTTTTACCAGGCCATCCAATTGCAGGTTGGTGAGGTGATGGCGAACAGAAATCGTATTGATCTGCACCGCTTCGGCCAGGTCGTTGATCGTGGCCATCGGATGATTGAGCAATGTCTGTAGAATATTTTCTCGTGTGCTTTTCATGATAACCTCATTGACCTGAACGTGATAATACCATAAGTGGATAATAATAGTCAATATTAATATACTTATACTAAATATTATGAGGGAATTATTAGAATAATATAGATAAATATGGTAAATATTGACCCCGAAAGTGGCTTGTGATATAATGACCGCGTTGGAATAATAAATAAGAATAATAATATAAATATAACCAAAAGTCGGGAGCAAGATATGTCCGAATTACAGATCAAAAACCTGCACGTGAACATTGGAGATAAACCTATATTAAATGGGGTGGATCTGACTGTTCCACAGGGGCAGGTTCATGCCATCATGGGGCCAAATGGCACCGGCAAATCAACTCTGGCAAATACCTTAATGGGGCATCCATCTTACATGATCACTGAAGGCGAGATCATATTCAAAGGCAAGAGTCTTCTTGATTTGAAAACAGATGGACGCTCCAGATTGGGGCTGTTCCTGGCTTTCCAATACCCCGTATCAATCCCGGGAGTTACCGTGGCCAACTTTCTGCGGACCGCTGTTAACGCACGACGCAGAGCTGAAAACCCTGAGGACAAAGGCATTCCCATCCCGGAATTTCGAAAAATCTTGAAAGAAAAAATGGAAATGCTCAAGATTGACAACGCTTTTGCCGGACGCTATCTGAATGAGGGTTTCTCCGGCGGAGAAAAGAAACGCGCTGAAGTATTACAGATGGCCATCCTCGAACCAGAGATAGCCATTCTTGATGAAACTGATTCAGGCCTGGATATCGACGCTCTAAAGATCGTTTCGGAAGGTGTTAACATCCTGCAAAAACAGTTGAACCTGGGAGTTCTGGTGATCACGCATTATCAGCGCATGCTGAACTATATAAAACCTGATGTTGTGCATGTGATGATGGGTGGAAAAGTGGTTGAATCGGGCGGGCCTGAATTAGCCTTATCCTTGGAAGAACATGGTTATGACTGGGTTCGTGAGAAACTTGGCAACGGAGCGGCTGCGAATTAATGCCGGGTAACCACAGGTAAAAATGGGTAAAGAGCAGAGCAACGATTTTCTTAACAACATCGAACAATACCAGTATGGGTTCAGCGATCCCGAGACTTACGTTTTCAAATCACACAAAGGTCTTGATGAGGAAGTGGTTCGGCAAATCTCCTCTATGAAGGGAGAGCCGCAATGGATGCTCGAGTACCGGTTGAAGGCGCTTACACATTTCAAGCAGCGCCCAATGCTCAATTGGGGAGCTGATATCTCCGGGCTTGATCTGGACGATATCTACTACTACGTCCGTCCTTCAGATGAGACCGGCAAGACATGGGATGAGGTGCCTGAGACGATCAAAAAGACCTTTGACCGATTGGGTGTACCGGAGGCAGAGCGTAAGTTCCTGGCCGGTGTTGGTGCGCAGTACGAATCGGAAATGGTTTACCACAGCATCCAGGAACACCTTGAAAAACAAGGCGTTATCTTTCTAAGCATTGAAGATGGCTTGAGGAAACACCCTGATATTTTCAAAGAATACTTTGGTACGGTTGTTCCGATCGAAGACAACAAGTTTGCGGCCTTGAATTCGGCTGTATGGTCGGGCGGGTCGTTTGTCTATGTACCCAAAGGTGTCAAGGTTGAATTACCGCTGCAGGCGTATTTCCGTTTGAACGTGGCTAATATCGGTCAATTCGAGCGCTCACTGATTATTGTGGATGAGGGCGCGCAGGTGCATTACGTGGAAGGTTGTACTGCGCCGCAATATTCAACAAGTTCACTCCATTCTGGTGTAATTGAGATCATTGTCAAGAAGGGTGCGCGAATGCGCTACACGACCATCCAAAATTGGTCAACCAATGTCTATAACCTGGTCACCCAACGCTCGAAAGTGGAAGAGAACGGCACCATGGAATGGGTGGACTGCAACCTGGGTTCGCACGTGACCATGAAATATCCCTCATGTTATTTGATGGGACCTGGAGCTCACGGAGAAATTCTCTCCGTAGCCTTCGCGGGCCGGGATCAACAGCAGGATGCCGGCGGCAAGATGATCCATTTCGCATCAAATACGAGTTCAAAGATAACATCCAAGTCCATCTCCAAGAACGGTGGGCGGTCATCATATCGCGGCTTGCTTAAAGTGATAAAAGGTGCCGCGAATGTAAAATCGAACGTGGTCTGCGATGCACTGATCCTTGACCCTGCGTCACGATCGGATACATATCCGACCATCGAGATCGATGAACAAGATGTGACCATCGGACACGAAGCCACGGTTTCAAAAGTAGGAGAAGAGCAGCTCTTTTACCTGATGAGCCGCGGATTATCAGAAGAGGAAGCCACCACAATGGTCGTCTCAGGTTTCATCGAACCACTGGTCAAAGAATTACCGATGGAATATGCAGTTGAGATGAACCGCTTGATACAACTCCAGATGGAAGGATCGGTCGGTTGACCGGATGGAAAAGTCATGACAGATAATCCGGTGATCATCAAACGATCCACGCAAATACAATCCGTAATGGAAAAGAAACTCAGTTTCTCTCCAGTATTTTCTTCATACCCTGAGCGCTCCATACCATTTCGGGAAAAATCGTGGGAAGCATTCAAGACACTGCCTTACCCGACAAAAGCAAATGAAGCCTGGCGACGGACCGATATTTCGAGATTACCACTGGATAAGTTCATTTTTGGAAGTGAAAAAGGGAACTCTGAAATTCCGGCTGCATTCCTGGTTCCTGTCGCAGACAAGGCTCATGGCGGTCAGGTGATTTTGAACAATGGAATTGCATCTGTGAACGTGGATGAAGATCTAAAAACCAAGGGTGTGATTTTCACAGATCTCAACACAGCCTGGTTGGAATACCCCGACTTGATGGACAAGATCGTGGGGAACTTAATTAAACCTGACGAAGACAAGTTTGCAGCCCTTTCATTTGCTGCAGCCCGAAGCGGCGTACTACTTTATGTACCAAAAGGAGTAAAGGTACAAAATCCACTTCACAGCCTGACTTGGTCATCTGGAGATGGCAACGCGTACTTCACGAATATCTACATAGTGCTAGAGGAGGATGCTGAGGTTACTTACGTTCATGAGTCGGCATCGCCAAACACTGAATTACCCGACAGTTTACATGCAGGGGTGATGGAAATCATCGTCAAAGCTGGAGCCAAACTGCGCTTTGTGGAATTGCAATCCTGGGGTGAAAATGTATGGAATTTTACCCATGAACGTGTGCGCGTGGAGCACGATGGCAGCGTGGAATGGATCTTTGGCGCACTTGGCAGCAAGCTGACAAAGAACTTCTCAGACCTTGAACTCACCGGGCAGGGAAGCACTGGTAAAGTATCCGGTTTTTACTTTACACACGGAAAGCAACACCTGGACCACGACACACAGCAGAATCACCTGGCTCCAAATACCACCAGCGACTTGCTGTATAAGGGCGCTTTGGTAGGCGAAAGCCGCTCGGTCTGGCAGGGGATGATCTATGTGGCGAAAGAAGCTGTCAAAACTGATGGATACCAGGCCAACAGGAACCTGCTGCTGGATGAACGTGCCAGAGCCGATTCCATCCCCGGTCTCGAGATCTTGACTGATGATGTACGCTGCTCACACGGCGCAACAGTCGGCAAGATCGATCCTGACGAGTTGTTCTATCTCGAAAGCCGTGGATTTCCAATAAAAGACGCGGAACGTCTGATCGTGGAGGGTTTCTTCGATCCCATCATGCAGCGCATCCCGTTTGAAGGTGTACGCAGTCGATTCCAGCAGGCTATCCTTGAAAAAATGCAAGGTTCCTGATGCCGTGAACGCGGCAGGGGAAAGTATGCTAGAATAGACCGATTAAATTATTGCTGGAGAGCTTTATGGCACAAATTCCGTTTATGAAACCACCCACACACGAATTCCTCTACGAGGTGGGTGAATCCGTAGAAGTGTTTTGCGATCACGAAAAGAGTGGGGAGAGGATCCGCGGTTGGCTGCGTGGCATCGTTGTCCAGGTGGACCCAAAGATGGTGGCAGTCCAGTTCCGGACCAGCGTGTATCTGACCGACGGCTGGATGGTCCCCGATCACATTCTCTGGTATCCGCAGAACTCACCACATATCCGCCAGATCCAGAAAAAGGGGTTGAAGGCTGAAGTCACAAATATTGGCGAGTTGTAAAGGCGAGAATGGCTAATAGAGAACCGGCTGGCTTTGATGTAAACAAAATTCGGGAAGACTTCCCAATCTTGCAGCGAGAAGTACATCCGGGTGTAAAGCTTGTTTACCTGGATTCGTCCGCCACATCACAAAAACCCCAGGCCGTCATCCAGGCAATGGATGATTACTACCGCAGCTACAACGCGAACATCCATCGCGGCGTGCATACTTTGGCTGAAGAAGCCACGGCGATATATGAGGAAGCCCGGATTAAGATCGCTGGTTTCATCGGAGCCAACAAGGCTTCTGAAGTGGTCTACACACGAAACGCTACTGAATCCATCAACCTGGTTGCTCAGAGTTGGGGCCGCAAGTTCCTGAAGAGCAGTGATATTGTTGTTTTGACCGAGATGGAACATCATTCCAATTTGGTACCCTGGCAGATGCTGGCTACTGAATTGGGAATTGAGTTGGAATTCATACCGGTGACGGATGACGGTTTACTTGATCTGGATGCTTATAACAGGCTACTTGAAAAAGGACCTAAACTTGTCTCTGTTACGCAATACTCCAACGTACTGGGAACAATTAACCCAATAAAAGAAATCACTATAAAAGCCCATCAAGCCGGCGCACTGGTGATGGTAGACGGCGCACAGTCAGTACCGCATATCCCAGTTTCAGTGAAAGACCTGGATATCGATTTCCTGGCGTTTTCCGCGCACAAGATGGTTGGACCTACAGGAATTGGCGCGCTCTGGGCGCGAGAAGCGCTGTTGAAAGAAATGCCCCCCTTTATGGGCGGCGGAGACATGATCAAAAAGGTTTACCTGCGTTCATTCACGCACAATGATATTCCCCATAAATTCGAGGCAGGAACACCTGCCATTGCCGAGGCCATTGGTTTCGGTGCAGCGGTGGATTATCTCACAGCCATAGGTATGGAGAATATCGCATCTTACGAACTTGAATTGACAGGCTATGCCATCGCGCGATTGAAGGGGATCCAAGGCCTGCACCTGCTTGGCCCGGAAGCGGAGAAACGCGGCGGTGTAACTGCGTTTGAAATTGAAGGCATCCATCCGCATGATGTTGCCCAGATCCTAGACCAAGACGGGATTGCCGTGAGGGCCGGCCATCACTGTGCCATGCCTTTGCATGACCGCTACAACCTGCCAGCAACGACCAGAGCCAGCTATTATCTGTATAATACAAAAGACGAAGTTGATAAACTCGTTGAATCTATTTACAAGGTAAAAAGGGTATTTGCCGCTTAGGAAGCTTTTTTGGACGACATGTATCGTGAGGTGATCGTTGAGAGATACAAGAACCCGGCTTACCGCGGGAGTCTTGACCACTCAGATATCACATTTGAAGATGAAAATCCCCTGTGCGGTGACCATATTCGCATCGACTTGCGTGTAGACGAGAATGGAATCATAAAAGAAGCCGCGTTCGATGGTCACGGCTGCGCGATCTCCCAGGCCTCCGCAGATCTGCTGCTCGAATCCGTCATCGGAAAATCGGTGGAGGATATCAAGAAATTAAACAAGGACAATGTACTGGAATTGCTAGGCATTGATTTGGGACCTGTGCGTCTCAAATGCGCGCTGCTGCCTTTAAAGATTATCAAAGCCGGTGTTTACGGGCTGGGTGAAGCAACGGATGATCTGGTGGAGTAGGAAACGAGGAAATTATGGACAATAACCAACAGTTTCGCTACATTCAGATTACCTCGGCTCAAGAAATACCTGATGGTGAGCGTCTGTTCTTCGAAGTGGATGGATTGCCAATTGTTTTGTACGCGTTGAATGGTCAATACTTTGCCACTGGAGATGAGTGCAGCCATGACGGAGGCCCCATCGGAGACGGTGAAATAGAAGGCAATGAGATCGTATGCCCAAGACATGGCGCTCGCTTTGACATCCGTACCGGCAAGGTTACCCGCATGCCAGCAGTTACCGATATCCCCAGCTACCCTGTGCAGGTCACGGATGGCAGGATCGAGATCGGCATTCCCCTGATTAAATAGCTTCAGCTAATCTTCTTTTACCCTTTCGATCTTCGCACCCAACTGACGCAGTTTTTCATCGACGCGCTCGTAACCGCGGTCGATTTGACCGACATTGCGAATAACCGACTTCCCCTTTGCTGATAAAGCAGCCAGGACTAATGACATGCCCGCCCGGATATCCGGGCTTTCCATCTTCTCGCCGGCCAATTGTGTAGGACCCTGAACGATACAGCGGTGGGGGTCGCAGAGAACGATCTGAGCACCCATACCTACGAGTTTATCTGTAAAGAACATACGTGACGGATACATCCAATCATGGAAAAGTATGGTTCCCTTAGATTGTGTAGCCATCACAATGGCAATACTCATCAGATCAGTTGGGAAAGCCGGCCAGGTGTTGACATTTATCGTTGGGATGGCGCCGCCAAGGTCAGATTCGATGACTAATTTCTGGTTGGAAGGAACGAAGATATCTTCACCTTTCACATCCCAATGAACACCCATGCGACCAAGGACAAGGCGAACCATGTCGAGGTACTGGTTACCAGCGTTCTTGATGGTTATCGAACCGCGAGTGACTACAGCGGCACCCAGGAAGCTGATGACTTCAAGGTAATCGGGGCCAATGGTAAATTCACCACCGTGAAGACGATCAACGCCGTCAATATTTAGTGTATTTGAACCAATGTTGCTGATCTGGGCGCCAAGTGTGTTCAGAAAATGACAAAGTTCCTGGATGTGCGGTTCCGAGGCGGCATTACGGATTGTCGAAGTGCCTTTGGCACGTACACAGGCCATGATGGCATTCTCGGTGGCAGTAACGCTGGCTTCGTCCAGAAGGATATCGGCACCTTTCAAACCTTTGGCGTGAAATTCAAACGTACGATCGCATTTTATCTTTGCGCCCAGTTTTTCAAGGGCGAGCATATGTGTGTCCACGCGGCGGCGGCCGATGACGTCACCACCTGGAGGTGGAAGCGTGAGGCTACCGACGCGCGAAACCATGGGGCCGGCAAGCAAGATCGAAGCGCGGATCTTTTTACACATATCGGGGTCTAGATCGGCTGGCCGAATAGATTTGGCCGTGATCTGCCAGGTATTGGGTTCAAGTTGAACGATATCGACCCCCAGACTCATGATCAACTTACGCATATTCTGTACATCCTGAATGTCAGGCACGTTATGCAAAATGACAGGTTCATCGGTCAGCAGACAGGCTGCCAACAATGGCAACGCGGCATTTTTATTTCCAGCAGGAGTAACTGTTCCCGAGAGAGGTGTTCCACCTTCAATGATAAATTTTTCCATAACATCCTCCAGGCAGCATACTTATAGCAATCTGTTTGTTGAAAGAATGATAAAGTCTATCCTTTAACCTGTCAATCAAAAATAAAACTGCAAAAAAACTGTAGAAGAATGCGAAAAAATAACTTCCGGTGTATACTTTTCAGATAATTTATTCTCCATACTCCTTTTCTGGCGAGGATTATTTATGGTCACTATTGAATTGGTTAATACCGAAAACAAGAAACAGGTCAACGAATTCGTTCAGTTTCAGTATGATCTCTACAAGGGTACTCCACAGTTCTGTCCGCCATTTTACGCGGACATCAAACTGATGTTGAATCGCAAGAAGCATCCATTTTTTGGTCATTCAGAAGGAGATTTCTTCCTGGCCAGGGATGAAAACGGAAATGTGGTGGGCAGGATCGCCATTTTGGAGAACAAACCTTTCAACGAGTATCACAAAGTGAAGAAGGCGCAATTCTATCTGTTCGATGTGATTGATGACCAGGAAGTGGCCAACAAGTTGTGGGAGAAATGCTTCGAATGGGCGAAAGCGCGCGGGTTGAATGAGATTGTCGGTCCAAAGGGACTCTCAGCTTTCGATGGATATGGCATCCTGGTGGAGGGGTTCGAACATCACCAGATGATGACCATGATGAACTATAACTTTCCGTATTACCAGAAATTGATGGAAAAACTGGGATTTGAGAAGGAAGTGGACTTTGTCTCCTGTTACATCCGCAGCGACCTGTTCACCACTCCTGAAAAAGCAAAAGAAATTGCAAACATCGTGCAGAAACGTGGCACATTCACCGTAATGAAGTTCAAGAACAAACGGGAACTGATGAAATGGGCAACACCACTTGGTCATGCTTACAATGATACCTTTGTCAATAACTGGGAGTATTATCCGCTAACCGATGGCGAGATCAAGCTCCTGGTGGATAACCTCATTTCGATCATCAATCCCAAATTGATCAAGCTCATCTCGCACGACAATAAGATCGTTGGCTTCCTGCTGGCATTCCCGGATATCACCACAGCCCTGCAACGTCACGGCGGGAGGATCACCCCCCTAGCTCTGATCGATATCATGACCAGCATGAAGAAAACAAACTGGGTTTCAGTGAACGGCGCCGGCATCTTACCGGAATTCCAGGGTAGAGGAGGGAATGCGCTTCTCTACACGGAAATGGAAAAAACCATCCGCGAGTTTGGATTCGAGCATCTGGAGATGACCCAGGTGGCTGAGACGGCTGTGCAAATGCGTAAGGACCTTATCAATCTTGGTGGTCAGCCTTACAAGAATCACCGCATTTTCCATAAAAAGATCTAAAGCATGGATAAAAAGCCCAGGTCAATACCTGGGCTTTTTCAAATCTCAATGAGCACAAGAAGATATAATTAGATAGATGTATTCATTAGGAGAAGTCAGTTGCTAAAAACGTTATATCAGAAAAAATGGCTTACTGTGATCGTTGGGGTTGTACTTGCATTCACGATCTTAACTTTGGCGAATTATTATTATGCCAAACAAAACCCGGGTGGAAATGATTTTCTGGTGCACTGGATGGGGACTAGAAATTTCTTCCTCACGGGGGTAAGCCCCTATTCTGGTGAAACATCCCTGAAAATCCAAACAATGGTTTACGGCAGAGCCGCCCAGGAAGGCGAACACCAATTACGGGTGGCCTACCCGCTGTATTCCATGCTCCTGTTTGCTCCTTTTGCTATCTTTAAAGATTTCAATTTTGCCAGAGCACTCTGGATGAGTGTGTTGGAATTGTGCCTGTTCGGTATTGCCTTATTCACCTGCAGACTCGTTTATTGGAAACCCAAGACATGGATATTGGGGGTCCTGATCCTGTTCTCGTTTCTTTCATATCATGGCATGCGGCCACTAATAAACGGAAACGCGGTTATTGTTATCACATTTCTCACTGTGTTAACGCTGATCGCCATCAGAGATAAACATGATGGTGCTGCGGGCATTATGCTCGCCGTGATGACGATCAAACCGCAGAACATGGTGTTGTTCCTGGCTTTCATCGTTTTCTGGGCGTTGATTAATCATCGAACGAAGATCCTGACCTGGTTCCTGGGAACCATGATTATTTTCGCTGGTTTCTCTTTCCTCCTAATCCCGGACTGGATAGTGCAGAACTTGCGTGAGGTTATGTTATACCCATCATACAATCCGGATGGGACGGTCGGTGCCGTTTTGGAGACAGCCTGGGGAGCGATAGGTACGAGGTTTTCCATTGGATTGACCTTTGTCCTCACCGTGGGTTTGTTTCTCGAGTGGTGGTTGGCAAGACGCTCGTCTTCGCGGCAATTCATCTGGGTGGCGTTTCTGACAATTGCCGTCAGCCAGTGGATTGGCATCCAGACCGATCCTGGAAACTTCATTCTGCTTTATCCGGGAGTGTTCTACTGTTACTACCTCATTCACGAGCGCTGGGGAGAACGAGCGAATCTGTTCCTAGCTGTTTTCTCAGCTGTTGTCGCGGTAGGTGTTTGGATCATCTTCCTTGTGACACTAGTGCATGGATATCAACCCATTCAGAGCTCTGCCATGTTCTTTCCGATGCCAATCGTGGCATTTGTGTTGCTATACTGGGTGCGCTGGTGGGTAACCAAGGTGGATAGGTTGGAGATGAAGAAGCGGTCACTGGGGATATAAACGAGGCATGAAAAAAAAGTATTACTTGATTGTTTATGCCTTATCATTTGCCTTCTTCCTTGCGGTTGGATTGATGCAAAAGACCCCTGGATACATGGACGCATCGTATTACTATGCCACTGGTCGACAACTGGCCTCAGGCGAAGGCGCGACTGAGCCATTTATCTGGAATTATCTGAATGATCCAAAAGCAATTCCAACCCCTGCTTTTACATATTGGATGCCACTCTCGGCTCTTCTGGCAGCGTTTGGGATGTGGATCACCAACTCAGATTCTTTCCTGGCAGCACGGTTGCCGTTTGTTATGCTGGCAGCGCTGATACCATGTTTGACAGTTTACTTTGTAAGTAAAGTCACAACACGCAAGATCTATTTTGGTCTGGCGGCTGTTTTTGGATTACTAAGCGGTTCTTATTTGCCTTATCTGAGCATTACAGAATCATTCACACCTTTCTTTGTGCTGGGCGCGATTTTCCTATTGATTGCAGGGCGTGTATTAGAAATCGAGAATCCGAAAAAAATTATGGGATTCCAGTATCTTGCGTTGGGAGCGATTGCCGGACTCATGCACCTCACACGCGCTGATGGCATTCTATGGCTGGGAGGTGGATTCCTTGTAGTAATGTTCGTATGGCTTCAGAGAGGAAAAACTGTAGGTAATTTGAAGCAAAGCACGATCGAATTAACGTTGATCATTGCAGGCTATCTGCTCGTGATGTCCGGATGGTTTCTCCGTAATCGGGTTCTATTTGGCAGCATATTCCCCGAAGGGTCGAACTTGGCAATATGGTTCACACGATATGACGACCTTTTCATGTATCCAGCACGTTCGCTTACATTCTCAAGGATGGTCGAGACAGGGTTATCCAACATACTCAGAGTCAGAGCCCGGGCATGCCTGACAAACCTGGAGACTCTTATCGGCGTGGCAGGAAATGTAGTTCTGCTCCCATTTATGGTAATCGGTGCATGGAAGGAGCACAAGAAAGCGCTTACCAGGTTATTCTTGGTCATGCTTTCAATGTTGTTTCTCTTGATGGCGATCATATTCCCGTTTGCCGGATACAGGGGCGGATTCTTCCATTCCATTTCAGCGTTTCAGGTTTACTTGTGGATGCTTGCGATTATTGGAATAGAAACTATGGTTCATTGGTCAGTACGGAAATTGAAATGGGTGGAAACAAAAGCGAGAACGCTCTTTGTTGTTGTGTTAATCCTTGGGATTGCCGGAATGACCGCAATCTCCTATATCAACAAAGTACAGCCCGCGTCTGGTACATGGGACTTGGATTACTCAAATTATCGATTGCTGGCTGATGAATTACAGAAACTCTCAGGAAGCTCTGATTTTCGAGTGATGATCAATGACTCACCCGGGTATTTCTCAGCTACACATAAAGAAGCTATTCAGTTAAGCAGCGGAACAATTCAGGATATTTTAGAATTAACGAATAGATACGATATCGATTATTTGATTGTTGATAAAGATGTACCAGAGAGTCTGCGCTCTTTGTATGATGCTCCGGGAGATCAGGCTGAATACAGCTTGGTGGAAGAATTCGGAAGCTATTTGATCTACAACCAAGAATGAAATGAGTAGATATCACAGAGGTACTGGCTTGGTAAATAGAAGACCCCTGCTGATAATCATTTTGATTGTCATCATATTGCAGCTCTTGTTTCTTATCTTTGGATTGGGAAGGTTTGAACCTCAATTCCCCCTTGATGACGCCTGGATTCATCAAACTTACGCCCGCAACCTGGTGGAATATGGTTCGTGGTCATTTGTTCCGGATGTGGTTTCGGGAGGATCGACCTCGCCCCTATGGACCTTATTGCTGGCTCCAGGATTTCTTGTTAAAGGAGATTTCCACTTTTATTGGACGCTTTTCCTTTCAATTTTATTCATGGCAGGGTTGGTGTTTTTACTTTGTAAAGCATTCCAGACTGGAGTAAAGGAAAGCAAAGCCGGCTCTGCTATTTTACTAGGTTTACTGACGGGATTGGAGTGGCATTTGCATTGGGCAGCAGCATCCGGCATGGAGACAATTGCTTACACATTTGTGATCGTTCTCATTGCATACTTGGTTTGGATGGATCATCCAAAGTGGTGGCTGGTTGGATTTACCTGTGGTCTTTTAATATGGATCAGGCCTGACGGTTTGACGATCCTGGGTCCGGTTTGTTTCGTGATTCTGGCAAGAATTCTCAACAAGCAATTCAATTGTAGGGATTTCTTAAAATTTGCCTTCCCTCTGGTAATGTTTGTTGCCGGATATTGTATTTTTAACTATGCAACAACCAGCCAGATATTCCCTAACACATTCTACGCTAAACAGATGGAATACCGGGAGCTGCTTCAGACCCCGTTGTTCACAAGGATTCTAAATGAGTTTTACCCTCTTTTGGTGGGGGTCTGTGTTCTTATTTTACCAGGGTTCATTTTCAAAACTGTAATGAGTACTATTCGAAAAGACCTTTCCATGCTCGGATTTAGCTTGTGGGTGATCGGTTATGTTGTTCTATTCGCAGTTCGACTTCCGGTCATTTATCAACATGGACGATATGTAATTCCAGTAATTCCGCTTTTCATGCTGATAGGATTCATAGGCACGCATGAGCTGATCAGTAGGATACGGCGAACCAGGATACAGAACTTTACCAAACTAGCTGTTTGGGGCTCAGCGATGGCACTTTCAGCCGCGTTTTTCGTTAGGGGCATCCAGGCCTACAACACTGATCTGAAAGTTATCGACACGCTCATGGTGCATCCTGCTCGTTGGGTTGCGGCAAATACGTCATCAGGCACTATGATCGCAGTGCACGATATTGGTGCTATGGGCTTCTTTGGACAAAGAGATTTGATTGATTTGGCTGGTCTGGCGAATCCCGAGGTCATCCCATTCATTCGTGATGAAGTAAAGATCCACGAGTATATTATTGAAAAAGGGGCTGATTATTTTGTTTGTTTCAATGATTGGTATGCAAATTCGAAAGATTGGGGCGAAGTGATCAAATCTTTCAATATGATTATGGATGAAAATTCCAAAGAAGTAGATATTATTAAACTGAAATATTAAATTCTCACATGAAACTTTTACCTATGCTATACTTTGCTCTTGATAAGAATGACTGGTGAACAACCAGGAGAAAATAATGACAGATTCCCAATTTTCATTTGACGGCACTCCCGAAAATTTCATCCCATTTCTGAACGATGAGTTGGCGCAGACAAAATCATCGATCAAAGAGATCACAACAACCATTGAACAAAGTCAAAACGAATTCAATCGTTTGACTCAAAAAAAGGCTACGGTTACGGCTCAATTGCAGATGATCCAAACCAATGGCGATCAGATATCCAGAAAAGATCTGCGCGATGCCTTCAACGGCGCTATGGACGCTCAACAGCGTTTGTTGGTGATGCGTGCTCAGCTCGACAAGCTGGAAGAGCAGGTGAATGGTCTTGAGAAGTATCGCGATTTGCTCGAACTGGTCATTAAGAATGCAGGAAGCAGTAGTTCAAATGGGGGAGGTAAAAAGGATTCCTCGAGCGGTCTTTCCACACTTGAGATGCTCATCAATGCGCAGGAAGCCGAGAGGCAGCGTCTTTCAAGACAAATGCATGATGGACCAGCCCAGGCACTTTCAAATTTCATCGTTCAAACAGAAATTGCCGACCGAATGTTCGACCTGGATGGCGTCAAAGCCAAGGAAGAACTGAATAAATTAAAGAATTCCGCACTATCAACTTTTCAAAAAGTGCGTTCCTTCATTGCTGAATTGCATCCCATGATCCTGGATGATCTAGGCCTGGTGCCAGCATTGCGAAGATACATTGGTAATCTGAAAGAACAAACGGGCATCGAGATCAGTGAAAGTATTACCGGTTCAGAACAAAAATTACCCTCATATATGGAAATATTCATTTTCCGTGGTATCCAGGAATTGGTAGGGAACTCAATTAAACATAATATGGATAATGCCAGCAAAGTAAAGATCGATGTGACCCTTGCCATAGAAAACAATACAGTGCGCGTAGGCATAAAAGATAACGGAAAAGGTTTCGACACTGGAGAATTACGAGAAACCGGCGGTCTTGGCCTAAAGATCTTACAGGAGCGCACTGATATGCTGGGCGGTACCATCAACATTGATTCGTCGATCAACAAGGGCGCTGAAGTGGTATTACAGATACCGGTGTAGGACGTACCGGTTCAGCAATTTCGTCCAACATTTTAACGAGCAGGAGAACAGCATGACGAAGACAATTGGTATCCTCACTGGTGGAGGTGATGTCCCGGGTTTGAATCCGGCCATGAAAGTGGTTGCAATGAGCGCTTTCGAGTCGGGTTTTAAAATGGTGGGTATTCGCCGCGGATGGGGTGGTTTACTTCAGTACAACCTGGATGAACCCTCAACCCATGATTACTACATCCGTCCACTTCAACGTGAAGACGTGCGTACAATTGATCGAACTGGCGGTACTTTCCTTCATACTTCTAGAACAAACCCGCAAAAGGTGAAGGCGGGCAACGTACCCGATTTCTTGATAAATTCTAAATTTGGGAAGAAAGTGTCGGAAGACGGCACGATGGATTACACCGACTATGTGCTTAAAGTCCTGGAGCACCTTGGCATCGATACATTAGTGACCATCGGTGGCGATGACACACTTAGTTTCTCAGTGCGTTTGAGCAAGGAAGGTTTCCCGGTTGTTGCCATCCCCAAGACGATGGACAACGATGTATTTGGAACTGACTACTGCATTGGTTTCTCCACAGCGGTCACTCGAAGCGTGGATTTCATCACCAACATGCGCACCTCAGTTGGTTCTCATGAGCGAATTGGCATCGTAGAGCTATTCGGTCGTAATTCAGGCGAAACCAGCCTGATCACTGCTTACCTGGCTTATGTTGATCGCGCAGTCATCTCTGAAGTTCCCTTTAATATTGAAAAACTGGCTGATTTTCTGCTCGAAGACAAGCGGAACAATCCCTCGAACTATTGCATGATGACCATCAGCGAAGGCGGCATCATGGAAGGGGGAGACATTGTTGAGAAGGGCGAGGCTGACGCTTACGGTCATCGCAAGTTGGGCGGCGTGGGTGAAATGACGGCCTCTGAGATCAAACGACTCACTGGTCAGGATATCATGTATCAGCAACTCGGGTACCTCATGCGCTCCGGTGCTCCTGACTCTCTGGATCGTATGGTCGCTATGTCCTATGGCAATTTGGCTGTGCAACTCATCAACCGCAATGAAACAGGCAAAATGGTGGCACTGCATGGCGGTAAATACACAACCGTGCCTATTAATATGGTGCTGGCTGGGCAAAAACGCGTTGATGTTGCCAGCTTTTATGACATTGAGAACTACAAACCGAAGATCCGCGACTTCATGGGTATCCCCATGTTCCTAAGCTAAATTGATAACCTGGATTAGATCCCCTATCCAGGTCTTTTTTTTGAGGTACAAGATGAACAAGAATCCCCAAAAAATCATTCCAGGTCGATACCATGTTGTTCCCAGAACTTTGATAATGGTATTTTCGGAAAACAAAGTTCTCTTGCAGAAGGCGCCAGCCACAAAGAAACTCTGGGCTGACAAATTCAATGGGCTTGGCGGGCATATTGAGCGAGGAGAAGACATCCAAAATGCGGCCATACGCGAATTAATGGAAGAAGCAGGCATAGAATGCCAGGACTTACACCTCTTTGGAACGATAATGATCGACGTTGACAAGAACGAAGGGATTTTATTGTTTGTTTTCGCAGGTTTCCATCCGGAAACAGATACTCGGCCATCAGAAGAGGGGACTTTAGAGTGGGTGGAAATTGCAAAAGTAAGCAGTTTACCTGTGGTGGAAGATATCCCGATGTTGATTGAAAAAATCGTGAACGCAAAACCCGGTGATTTGTTCCACGGGCATTACGGCTATCAAAATCAGGGCAAATTAATAGCCACTTTTAGTTAATTAAGACAGCTTCCTTTAGGGTATAGATCAAAACTAAAGTGGAACCATATTTACGTCGATCGATCTCAACCAGGTTGGTTAAATTCGGTTCCGCATACTCGATGGGATGAATCTGAACGATTACCCAGCCATCATCCACAAGCCAGGTTGGTTTCTCATCCACAATTCTCAAGGCTTGCAGCCACATTTGCTTGTACTGGGGTGGGGCAATATAGATATAGTCGTAAGCCGGAGTTGGAGTTGAACCAGCCAAATATCGGAACGCATCTGACTGGACAACGCGGGCTTTGGTATCCAATCTTGTCGTTTTTAGGTTCGCTTTGATGGTTGAAATAGCCTGAGAGTGCAGATCGATGAAAGTAACTGCGGCGGCGCCTCGACTCAATGCCTCGATGCCAATACTGCCTGTTCCCCCAAACAGATCAAGAAAATTTGCGCCTACAATATCGCTGGAAATGATATTGTAAACCGCCTCTTTTACACGATCGGTTACCGGACGAGTGATATCGCCGGGAACAGGTTGCAGGCGAACACCCCGGGCTGTGCCACTTATGATGCGCGGATTACTCATTTACGCCCTTCCACGGCTTGCCTGGCTGCAAAGAAGTTCGCATCCGGCGCAATGATTGGAGTGACACATCCGGTACCAAGAATGAACCGAGTGCCATCCGTCTGACGTATGGCTTCGAGTGCTTCTTGATCAACCAGTTCAGGTGTTCCGTACGCAAGTGTTTCCCATTGCTTCAAACCACCGCAAACAATACCGGAGTACTTCTTTTTCCCTTCACGAAGAGAAGGAGATGTCTCAAGGTCATGCCAGTTTAGTACTTGCACAGGATAATCCGCCATGGTAGTAAACATGATGTTCTCACCGTGGATGTGGCCGACGTTGAGCCAAAGGGGTTTTACAACTTCAAGAACCAGCTTGTCATATCGAGCTGCAAACTTGGTGAATTCGTCTTCAGTAAGCAGACCATACTGGGCGTGTTGCACTGCATAGAAGATGCCATCAATGCCAATCTTGATGCATTCTTCGATGAAGCGGATATTGTTTTCAGTGAGTATTTTCAAGACTGAATCCACCTGTTGGGGATACATCCGTAACTGTGGAACAACCTTGTCTCTACCAACAAGGTTTTTGGCCTGTGAAAGCGGACTGAAAATCGTAGGAATGATCGGAGTGTCTGCCGGGAGAGCTTTGCGGATCATTTCGATGCACTGGAGTTGTTCTCCCAGTGAGCCTTTTCGGGGATGCAGCGGCTTTATCTTCAACCAGCCCGAAGCAGAATCTACTGCATGTTTTGTAATCCGTCTTGTTCCTTCGGGATTACCTTCCCATTCGTCTTTACTTCCATAATCGATGATTGGATAAGAAGATGCTGCGGTTATCTTCACGAAATCAAAATCAAATCGTTCTTGGAACCGTACAATACTACCCGCCAACATGTATGGATCCTGGTCATCCACAGGGAAATGACGCCACAGTGAAACTGGCGGTCTATCTGGTTTTTCGCCTGAAAGTGTACGTTCCAACCTGGAACGATGAGAAAGGGTCATTTCTCTGGTTCCTTGATGTTATCGATCTCTTTAAACGTCCAGTAGCGGTTGGCAAAATAATTCCAGAGCATAACGATGAGTATCACCAATGCAAGCGTTAGGTTATGCCCAATGATTTCCGGTCGGGACAACTTTGGCAATGCCCAGGTTGAGAGTTTGATCATTTGGGGTTCGATACCCATGAACAGCAATGTTCGAATACCCAGACCGATGACATTTACAAATCCAAATTGAAGGAAAGGTTTCAATGCACCGCTCTTGCGCGTTTCCGGGTACGTCCATAATCTGTTCCAGATGAAATTATTGATCACCGCAAGCGTGAATGAGATTGCTTGGGAAAGGGTCGAGGAAAGGCCGATCCATGTGGATAAAAGATTGAAAACACCAAAATCGACTACAGACCCACTGATCCCGACAATGGCAAATTTGATGAATCGTTTTTGCTCGACAGGGTTCTTGAGTGACGCGGCTGGCATAAATTAAGCTCTTTTTTCTCTAAAATATTCAATGGTTTTTTGCAGTCCGGAAAAGAGATCCACCTTTGGTGACCATTCCAAAATCGACCGCGCGCGGCTGATCTCAGGTTGTCTGCGCTGCGGGTCATCACCCAGACGCTGGTCCTTACGGAATTCGACCCCGGCTTTGTTCCCTGTGATGCTGTTGATCTGTTCAGCGAATTGTAAGATGGAGATTTCGGCAGGGTTACCAATATTGACCGGAAAATGCTCCTGAGAGAGCAGGAGACGATAAATGCCCTCCACAAGATCATCCACGTAGCAAAAGCTGCGTGTTTGAGCGCCATCTCCGTAGACTGTCAGCGGTTTGCCATCCAGGGCTTGGTTGATGAAATTTGGTACAACACGGCCATCATCCAGGCGCATATGCGGACCATATGTGTTAAATATCCTTACGATGCGTGTATCTATATTGTGAAAACGGTGATAGGCCATCGTCAGTGCTTCAGCAAAGCGTTTGGCTTCATCATAAACAGAGCGGAATCCCACGGGATCAGCGTGACCCCAGTATGTTTCCTTTTGAGGGTGCTCGAGGGGATCGCCATAGATCTCGCTGGTTGAGGCAAGCAGGAAACGTGCATTGTTGGCCTTGGCAACTCCCAGTGTATTGTGCGTACCTAGAGCTCCCGCTTTCATCGTCTGAATCGGTAGATTAGGATAACTGTACGGCGAGGCGGGGTTGGGGCTGGCAGGCGATGCAAAGTGCATCACAGCATCCAATTTCCCCGGGACAAAGATGTATTGCGATACATCGTGCTTATAGAAGGTGAAATTATCGTTTCCGGCCAGATGTGCGATGTTATCCGGACTGCCGGTAACGAAATTGTCCATACCCACAACCTGGTGACCTTCAGAAATGAGGCGATCGCATAAATGTGACCCCAGGAATCCCGCTGCCCCTGTTATCAAAATTCGCATATCAACTCCAAATCAATGATTACTTCCAATCGACCCGACTGATCGAGCCATCACCGGTGATCTGTTCGATTTGCCCGGTTGATGGATCGACAAAAAGCAAATTACCCTGAGCAACAAAGGCGATTCTTACTGAGCCGTCATCATCGATGGGAGACCATACGACTTCTTGCGCATCAAGCCCCTGGATTCCCTCGTTGGGATACAACTTTCTGGCATTTGAGCCGTCACGGTCCATAACCCAAAGAGAATAACGGCTTGTCTCGCTCTGATCCGGGATGGCAGCAGAAAGATAAGCGACTTGGTAGATGTCTTCACTATCTGTAGAAGAAACCACTGGATAGGCAAACAAACCAACATCTTTCTTGATATTTATGGTGTCTGTTTGGTCAAAAACAAGAGCGTTCAAGTCAAACTGGTTTTTCGCGGTGTCTGTGGATGCAGGGATCACCGTGAAAAGAACTGAATGATCATCCGCCCAGGAAATGCCTGGTACCCATGCCCAGTCACCCTGCGTATTATAGGGGGTGAATTCTACCAGGGGATTGTACGACCCCGCGCTGGCATCCACCAGTCCAACACCGTCTGGACGGGCGTATGCAATTTCTGATGCATCTGGTGACCATTTGTAAATCGTTCCCCACCACCCATAAATCCCACCCGGATTTGTGCCAATGATGATCTTGTAATTGGATGAGACACCTGATGTTGAGAAAGTGAACATTTTCAGGTCATTATTAGCTTGCCAACCGGGAGCTGTTGATCTGGTTTCAACTGTGGAAAAGGCGATCGTGCGGGGTTTCCCGGGCACCCATTCGGCGTAATGGACAACATTTTTCACCGGTTCGCCGCTGATGGAAAGTTTAAATGGCTCAGCATTAAGATCAGTAAGGTTAACAACCCATAAGGTGTTGATCAAATCCGTTTCATCACTTGTATTGCTTCGTGAAAAGAGCAGCCAATCTCTGTCTGGTGAAATGGAGAAGATACGGCCATCTAGATCGCCGGTTGAGACCAGGGCGCGGCGGTTACCCGTGTTGGATTCCATCAGCCAGGCGTTGGAGGATGAGATATAGGCCACGAGGCCATTTATCTCCACAGCCTGGAATGAGGACTGCATACCCACCATAATGATCTCGGGCTGCGAAGCCTGAACGATATCCGTTTTTGTGGCAGTTCTGGAGATCTCAACACCATCTTCTGTTACGATCCTGTAAGTAACACTTTGAATGCCATTTCTACCCGCCTGGATGAGGATGGTCTGACCGGCTGCCAGGGACTCGTTCTTTACCGTTTGGCTTTCAAACGGGAGTGTGCTTTCTTCAACAACGAATGTTTCGGTGACACGAACGATCTTCACCTGAAGACCACTAGTAACCACAGTGGATTTATCGGGCTCCACTCTGTCCAGCAAACCCAGACTCAAACCAGCAGCAGCAATGGCTTGTTCAACGGTACTGTTTTGCACAATCGATACAGAATCTGTCATCCCATCATGAACAATGATAACTTCCACATTCGTGCCACTGTTGCCGGGGACGCAGGCTGCAAGGATAAAAACAACGGTGATAAGTAACAGGATCGAGCGATTTTTCATTTTATGGAAAAGAAAACAAAGGGAAAGGATATCATCGGTTATAATGAACCTATCTTGGTCAATTCGATAATTATAGCATGAGTGAAAACCTTACCGAATCCAATCCCAATGAAATCTTAAAACGACTAGAAGCAGTTCTCTTTGTGGCTTCAGGCCCCGTCACGCCATCACAGCTCGCTGAATCATTAGGTGTGGATCTCAAGATCATCGAAGACAGTCTCCAGCAGATTCAAAAAGATTACGAGGATAACAGGGGTTTGTCAATCCAGCGTCACGGCGGCAGGGTACAAATCACCACTTCTGCCAACTTCAGCGCTGATGTGGAGAGGTTCCTGGGCTTGGAAGCCATTGCGCGCTTAAGTCGGGCTGCCGTGGAAACGCTCGCTATCATCGCTTACCGTCAACCCATTTCAAGGCCTGCCATCGAAGCCATCCGAGGAGTGAGCAGCGACGGCGTGATGAAGAACCTTTTAGGCAAAGGGCTCATTCAGGAAGTAGGTAGGGCAGAAGGTCCAGGCAGGCCGATTTTATTTTCAACGACAGTGGATTTCCTGCAGCATTTTGGTCTATCCTCTCTGGAACAGCTACCTCCATTTGAACAGCCAGAGTTGGAAACAGAAGAAGCCAGGAACAATATTCTAAAGGACTAAAATGACTGAAGAAAGAATACAAAAGATCCTGGCCAGAGTTGGCTACGGTTCGCGGCGTTCCTGTGAAGAATTGATCGAAACTGGACGTGTCTTCGTCAACGGCAAGAAAGCGGAACTTGGTCAAAAAGCCGATGCCGGGAAAGACAAGATCGAGGTTGATCACAGTCGTATTCCGCAAGCGACACCTTTCGTTTACCTGGCATATAACAAACCCCGCTTCATGCTCTGCGATAAAGTGCAGGGCGATGAAAGGCGAACCGTGTTTGAGATGGTGCCTGGTGGCAGTGAACTCGCAATTGTGGGTCGGTTGGATTTCGAGAGCGAAGGTCTGGTTCTACTAACAAACGACGGTGAGCTGGTTAACAAGTTAACCCACCCGCGTTACGAACATGAAAAAGAGTACAAGGTGCTACTCGCTTCAAAACCAGACGACAAGCAGTTGGATGCGTGGCGCAGAGGATTGGTTCTGGAAGATGGGCATCGCACTTCACCTGCGAAAGTGACCATAGACACGGCATTAGGTAAGGGTGTTTGGCTGCGTATCATCATGAAAGAAGGTCACAAGCGGCAAATACGCGAATCAGCGAAACTGTTGGGCTTGTTCGTAGTACGCATCCTGCGCATCCGCATTGGCAGCCTGGAATTGGGCAATCTACGTTCGGGTGAATGGCGTGAATTGTCGGAGTTTGAGGTTAATTCGCTCAAAAAGCCGGGCAAGGACAAACCAAAAACAAGAATAGCTGCCAGATCTACGCCCAGAAAAAAGAAAGTGACCGATTGACGGTCACTTTTTGTATTTACTTGATCTTGGAAAGTATCGCTTCTGTATTGACCATGTTCTCTTTGGCTTTTTTTCGCAGGTAATCCTTCAGTTTGGCTGCTGTGATGTAAGGAACTGGCGAGCCTTCACCCTGAACATCCGCTTTGGGGTTTGTGAAAACCACGAGGACATCGGGTTTGGCAACTCCCGCGGAAACCCCAATCCTTTCCAAATAACTTTCAAGATCTCGCAGTTCGTTTCGTGCATCACTAGCAGGTCTTCCCAGACCTTCCGCGCCAAAAACTTTCAAGAAAAAGTTGCCGCCTTTTTGTTTCCATTCCTTTTTGTTCTCGTCATAATAGAGCGTACCATTCTGGCCGTAAGGCAGCAAAGCGATGACACCAGATGGTCCAACCAGTAAATGTGAGATGGGTGTCTCGTAATGAAAAATCGAGTACTCTGAATCCAACCCCTTCATGCTTTGAGTCACGAGTTCATCCGGGCGTGGCGATCGACCCCAGCGGTTCAGGAAATAATTGCCTGCTTGAAAGACCATGAAACCTACTACAAGACAAACCAGCGCCAGGCTCATGCGCAGGGTATTGAATTCGGTTCCAGGCAGAAAAAGACCAACCGCGAGGATAACCAGCGCTCCGATGGAGAATATGTTCCCCAATTTATGGTTCCTTTGGATCAATTTGTCGTTTGAATGGATTTTCATCGATTTTCCAAATGCTTACTTTGAACGTTTTTGGATCTCTGCCTTCATCGATTCAACGAGGTTGGCATTGACTGTACTGCGGGCAAGTTTCACCGCCGATACCAGTGCACGCGCGTCCGAGCGGCCATGGCCAATAAATACCGGACCATTTACGCCTAAAAGGATCGCAGCACCAACCTCAGCAGGGTCCATCTTTGTTTTCAATACCTTGAACGCTGATTTGGCCAATAAGTAACCCAGTTTATTTATTAAACTGGATGAGATTCCATCTTTAAGCAGATCCGTTATGAACTTGGCTACTGCTTCTGAGGTTTTCAGGAAGATATTGCCGGAAAATCCATCGGCAACCAGCACATCCACGTTGCCTGCATATACTTCCTTGGGTTCCACGTTACCGTAGAAGTTCAATCCACTTGATTGCATGAGTGGATAAGCACCTTTAACCAACTCGTTTCCCTTGCCAGCTTCCTCACCATTGGCGAGCAGACCAACCTTGGGCGAGCTGATCCCAAGCACTTTGTTGGCGTAAACAGAGCCCATCAATCCAAAATCGACCAGAAATTCCGGACGGCAATCGGCGTTGGCGCCTGTATCGAGAAACACGCAGCGGCTTTTGCGGGTGGGAATGAAGCTGCTCAATGCTGGCCGGCTGATGCCTTCCAGGCGGCGCAGGATAGTGACTGCGTTGAAATACGCACCGCCAGTATTTCCAGCAGTCACGAAAGCTTCGGCTTTGCCATCCTTCACTAATGTCAAGCCTACGGCCATGGAATTGTTGGGTTTCTTGCGAGCAGAATCAACTGGTTTGTCGGTCATCTCAACAACGTCAGGAGCATCGACGATTTCCAGTTTAAAATCTTGAATGTTCAACTCACGCTGCTTTTCAAGGATGAGATCTTTTTTTCCAACAAGGATCACTTTTTCTGAGTATTTCTTCTCCAGTTCGATCGCAGCCAGTATCTCCGGTACGGGATACTCATCACTTCCCATTGCGTCCAAAACGATAGTCATTTTTTCCTCGTAGTTTGATAAATATCTTGGATATGCTTGACATACCATGATGACCGATTATAATATCGAAGCATTCGCGCTGGTGCTGGAACTGGCAGACAGGCATGGTTGAGGGCCATGTGTCGCAAGACGTGAGGGTTCAAGTCCCTCCCAGCGCACACAAAAAGCCGTTTTCACGGCTTTTTCTTTTTAACAACTAAACCTTCCTGTCAATGCTATAACTCGCTAGGTCCAGTAAAAGATTACGTTCGATGCAATCATTGAATTTCAGAAGAGAATTCTTAGCCTGATCAACAAACTTCTTGGCCTCATCAAAAGACCGATTAATGGCAGTTCCACCGTTAACAGCTTTAATTACACGGTCAAACTCTTCTTCATCATTGAGGCACTTGCCTGACAGAATCGTTTTCACAGCTTTATCAGTGGGGTTTTCTTCAATATAAAAATGCATGGGCATTGTAATCAACCCTTGACGAAGATCTCCGCCTACTGGTTTACCAAACTTAACCTGATCTCCAGTGTAATCCAATATGTCATCAACGATCTGGAAGGCCATTCCCAGATCATATCCAAATTTTCTTAACAGCTCGATCTGGTTTCTGTCAACACCACTAAGTATTGCGGCTGATTTGGTAGAAGCCTCAAAGAGTGAGGCTGTCTTGGCATAAATCCGCTCGAAATAATCTTCCCTGGATGGATTACAGCGGCTGAAAAACATCTGGTTTATTTCACCATTGACGATGGTGGTCAAAGTAGCAGCAAATAGCTCGATTACTTCCAGGTTGCCTGAACGAGCCGCTGTCGTTGCAGCGCAGGAGAATAAGTAATCGCCAGTTAATACGGTTGCAGCGGAGGACCACTTGGAATTCAACGTAGGAATACCGCGTCTCAGCAAAGAACCGTCAATAAGGTCGTCATGCACCAATGTCGCGGTGTGGAGCAACTCTATGGCTGTTGCCAGATTCACGATCTGCTCCCCGGCGCCATTAAGCATACGGTTGATTAGCAGGATCACCAATGGCCGGATGCGTTTCCCACCGGAAGAGATGAGTGATTTGACCTCCGCCTGCAATGCCTGGCTAAAATTATCCACCTGGGCGAGCATATTCTGCTCTACAAGGTTGATCTCTTTCTGGATATTTGCTGGAATTTCTATTGAGGCTTTCAAAATTAATTATCCTTAATGAACATATTATAACTATTCCAGTAAATATTCTGCACCATAATTTCTAGTGGTTCTTCTCTTAACAAAGACAACTCATTGGCAACCAACGGTAAAAAACAGGGTTCATTTCTTTCCCCACGATGACCTTGGGGAGATAAATACGGCGCGTCAGTTTCAAGGAGGATACACTCATAGGGAATCGAAGCAAATACATCTTTTTTCTGCCAGGCATTCTTATACGTCAGCGGTCCACCAACACCAAATTTAAAACCAAAGGGGATTAATTGTTGTGCTTCAGAAATTGTTCCTTCAAAAGCATGCAGAACACCGGGCTGGGTAGAAATTGGATTCTTTGATTTATTCAGATCATTCACCCATGTGATAAGCAGGGGTAGCAAATCTTGCATTGAATTGCGACTGTGTAGAATTACTCTCTTGTGAGTTTCGCAGGCAATTGACAGCATTTCATTGAGCAAAGATTGTTGTTCCAACGGATGTTTATCATCATGGTAATAGTCTAGACCGATCTCACCAATCGCTACTACTCTTGGATGATGTGCCAATTCAAGAATTCCATCTGTGGAAACACTTGGATTTCTTTGGATTTCGCCTGGATGAATCCCCACAGCAGCCGTGATCTGAGGATGTTTCTCTGCCAGTTTGACAGCCTGACAGCTTGATTCAAGATCCCAACCGGGAACAAGGATATTCTCAACGCCAGAATCAAACGCTCTTTTCAGGACAGCATCGAGATCAGCCTGAAAAGAGCGGTGGTTCAAATGGCAATGTGTATCAAATAATTTCACAAAACTAGAGTCCGGCGATCTTCAAGCCATCTTGCAGAATGGCCTGTACTTTGTCCTTGTGCGTGGTTTCACAGTAGACACGCATGATCGGTTCGGTGCCTGAGAATCGGATCAAAAGCCAGCCGCCGTCTTCAAGTGAGAACTTAAATCCATCAAGCGAATTCAAACCGGTTACCTTCAACCCACCGATCTGTGACGGGTTGGCTGCCAGGATCGATTTTTCACGAGATGTGCGGTCGCCGCTGAATGAACGGTCGATGCGATCATAATAATGAGCGCCCACCTTTGAGAAGAGCAATTGCAGCAACTCTGAGGGTTTCTTGTTCAGCTTGACCATGAAATCGAGCATGTATAGACCTGCCAGGATGCCGTCCCGCTCCGGAACGTTGCCTCGGAAGGCATATCCACCAGATTCCTCACCGCCCATCATGGCGTTTGTTTCAAGCATTTTTGGCGCAACATATTTAAAGCCCACACCAGTCTCGTAAACAGGGACGTCATAGATCCTGCCGAGTTTCTCGAGCATACCGGTGGTGGAAAGAGTTTTGACGATGGCACCGCGTTCTTTACGCACTTCAAGCAGATAATAAGCCAGCAGCGCATAAACCTGAAGTTGATTCACAAAGATGCCGTTTTCATCACCAACGCCAAGGCGATCAGCGTCGCCGTCCGTGATGAGCAAAACATCCGCATGATTATCAACGGTTGCTTTCAAGCCAACGTCTATGTTCGGCTGAATGGGTTCAGGGCGTTTCATCTCCGGGAAGATAGGATTGCGAGTGTTGTGGATCTCGATCAACTGAGTTTTGTCACCCCCAAGGAGGTGGGGGAACCAACCCGCACCATTGCCCCACATGGGATCAATCATAACCCGAAGGCCTGCTTTGCGCAGTGGTTCAATATCTATCAAATCTTTCAGGTGGTCAATATAGTTAATCGAAGCATCGAATTTCTCAATCTTACCAGCAGTGAGCGCTTCGTTGTAAGGCATGGATTTTGCCTGGTCGTCGCTGGGGGGGATGCTGCTCTCTATCTCCTTCAAACCTTCTGGAGGGATGGCACCGCCATTTTCATCGCGGACCTTGTAGCCATTGTCAGTGGGAGGGTTGTGGGAAGCGGTGATGTTCACTGCACCAGTGGCTTTTTTGTCAAGCACAGAATAAGCGATAACGGGTGTTGGAGTTGCGCCATCAGTGAGATAGACATGGAAACCATTTCCGGCCAGCACCTCGGCCACAGTCTGCGCGAAGTTTTCAGAAAGGAATCGCTTATCGTGACCTACTACGATCGATTCGCCTTTCTTGTTATGGTTGAGCAGGTACTGGGCAAAACCCTGCGTGCAGCGGCGAACATTTTCAAAAGTGTAATCCTCTGCGATCGCACCGCGCCAACCATCTGTTCCGAAGATGATATTTTTCTTCATTTTTGCTCCAAATTGTCTACAAGATGACGGTATTATATCAGGATTTAAATCCAGGTCACTTTGTTTTCCGATGCTATAATTCTCCCGCCAGAGGTATGGATGTAATGAACAAGAAAGATACAGTTTATGTTGCCATGAGCGGAGGAGTGGATAGTTCCGTGGCTGCCGCGTTGCTCGTCGAGCAGGGTTACATTGTCAAGGGGTTCATGCTCAAACTGTGGTCATGCCAGACAGAAAACGCTTGTTGCCCGCCAGAAGCCCTGGAACAAGCCTACAGGGTAGCCGCGATCCTGGGCATTTCCTTTCAGGTGATCGACGCCAGGGACCTCTTCAAGAAAGAAATCGTTGATGAATTCATCAACGGGTATCGCAGCGGTATTACTCCATATCCATGTTTTTTTTGCAACCAAAGAATAAAGTGGGGCGTTATTCTAGATCAATTAGCGCAAACAAGTCATGAAAAGATAGCCACAGGGCATTATGCAAGAATCCGAAACGAAGGTAACTACTTTGTCCTCCAGCGGGCTGTGGATTTTGATAAAGACCAATCCTACGCTCTTGCCGGATTGGAACAGGCATTATTAGTGCGAACGATTTTCCCCCTGGGAAATTTCGTAAAAAAGCAGGTAAGAGAAATGGCCCGCAAGTTCTCACTGCCTGTGGCAGAGAAATCGGATTCTCAGGATTTGTGTTTCATCGGAGAAGAGGGATACCGCGAATTTTTAAAGAGAGAAGCTCCTGAATCCTTCAACCCCGGGTTGATAAGGTTGGTGGATGGCACAATAATTGGTGCCCACGAAGGGCTGGCAAACTATACGATCGGGCAGCGTAAAGGTCTGGGAGCGGGTTTCAAAGAACCGATCTTTGTTGTGGATAAGGATATCGTAAAGAATGAAATTATCGCTGGATACAAGAATGAACTTGGCAGAGATCAATTCACAGCGGTCCTCAAAAACTGGACACCTGCACTAACGCTGATTCCTGGGATATCGTGTAAGGTTAAAACACGCTACAAATCTGGATTTGCTGATGCCAGCATCGAATCAGTGGACGGTAAAAAAGTTGTAGTAAGATTGAAACAGGCACAAAGAGACATCACACCGGGACAGATCGCTGTTTTTTACCAAAATGATGATGTTCTGGGAAGCGCAGTCATAGAATCAACAAGTAAACATGGAGACATGAAATGACAATTGCTTCTATTTTTCTGGGATTACTGATTGCACTTATCCCGGCATTCCTTTGGCATTTCCTGTCTGGAGGAGAATTCAAGCGGTTGATCCTTCTCGTCATCCTGTCATGTGTTGGATTTTGGGCAGGTCACTTGTTTGCTGTGTGGCAGAAATGGACATTTCTGAGGGTGGGTCCGATATACATGGGTACGGCTTTGCTTTTCTCGGTTGCATTCGTCATAGGCGGGTCGTGGTTGGCATCTTACACCAATGAGCAGGTCAAGAAGTAGGCAATGACTCAATCAATGGACTTTGAAAAACAAAATTCGGAAATTGCTAATGCCGGAGACTTGATCCAATTGGTTGGATTAAGCTACAAGAGCTACATTTTTGTATTGGAAGTTGGTAAAGAGCTCCACACTCACCGGGGAGTAATTAAGCATGACAACCTGATCGGACGAAAGTGGGGTAGCCAGGTATTCAGTCACATGGATAGCCCATTTTTTCTCTTACAACCTTCGCTTCCGGATCTGATCAAGAATACCCCGAGGGCAACACAAATCCTATACCCCAAAGATATCGGGCTGATCCTGCTTACCATGGGCATTGGCCCTGGAACGAAAATCATCGAAGCCGGGACAGGCAGCGGTGGATTGACCACTGCGTTGACATATTCAGTTGGCAACACGGGTAAAGTTGTCAGCTATGAAGTAAAAGAAGTACACCAGGCCAAGGCACGAAAGAACATCGAAAGGATTGGTCTTTCTGATAGGGTGGAGTTTAAAATCCGTGACATTGGCAACGGATTTGATGAAAAGAACTTTGACGCGGTTTTTCTTGATGTGGCCAACTCTTACGAGTATGTGTCTCAGGCCAAAGCCGCTCTCAAGCCGGGTGGGTATTTTGGCAGTATCCTGCCAACAGCCAATCAGGTGATCAAGCTGCTAGTCGCGCTCAGGCGGGAGGAATTCGCTTTCATCGATGTGTTTGAAGTTTCTCTCAGGTACTACAAACCTGAACCCACTAGGTTCCGACCCACTGACAGGATGGTGGCTCACACAGGATTCCTGATTTTCGCCAGGCCGATCATTGTGGACAAGGAACATGCTGATCGCAAGTTGCTTCTGGAAACCGGTGCCATCTCAGTCGCTCCAGACGACGAAATTCTGGATATCGAATAACCCAAAGAAACGATCACAAAATGACAAAGATGCCCCTTTTCATCGATCAAATTTCGGCATCCATTTCTCCTATTAGTGAATTAAGACTTGAACAGGTGGACGGTTTGCGGCCGGCTGCTGTATTGATGCCCCTGTTGAATGAAGATGGGCTGTGGAAATTACTTTATATTCACCGCGCAAATTCAGGTGGTGTGCACAGTGATCAAGTTTCATTCCCCGGCGGCGGCATGGAACCTGGTGATATGAACCTGATTGATACCGCTTTACGCGAGACCGAAGAAGAGATCGGAATTCCACGCAAAGCAGTGAACGTGCTTGGATTTTTACCATCCACGATCTCTGTGACCAGGTATCATGTGACACCGATCGTTGGAATAGTGGATTGGCCTCAGAGAATGATATTGGATGAACGTGAGGTCTCCGGAGTTTTCACGATTGAGGTTAATTGGTTAGCCAATCCGAACAATTGGCAGGAGCGCGAGGTAGTTCTGCCAATCCGCGGCAAAACAAAATCGATTTTCTTTGATGAGTACAAGGGTGAAGTGTTGTGGGGATTGACTGCACGAATGACTCTTAACTTGTTCAAACAAGTATAGAAAAAAGCGGCCATCCAAAGGATGGCCGCTTCGTTTTCCAGCAATTGGAGAGGATTACTTCTCCTCTTCGCCTTCTTCTTCCTTCTTGCCTTTTTCGATAACCTCAGGTTCAGCAGCTTCACCTTCGGCTACAGGAGCTTCTTCGACCTCTTCAGCAGCAGGAGCGGTAATGAGGATCACCATTTCTTCTGTGGAAGTGAGGAGAGTGACACTCTCGGGTATTACGATATCCGAAACATGAATCGCGTCGCCGATATTGGCCAGGCCAGAGATATCCACAGTGAATCGTTCCGGAAGATCCTTGGGGAGAGCTTCAATTTCGATGGCATCAAGACCTTCAACAACAACGCCGTTAAAATCCTTGACAGCGGGGGCAAGTCCTGCGATCTCGATACCCACCTTGGTACGAATTTTTTCGGTCTGAGAAACAGCCTGAAAATCGATATGGATGTACTGGTTGCGGATATAGTCACGCTGTTTTTCGCGGACCAGGGCAGCATGGTCTTTGCCATCGATCTTGATGGTAACGATAGTGGATGCAGTGGCAGCATTCAAAACCTTGGTGGCATCTTTGAGGTCCATGAGGATAGCCGCGGTTTCAAAATGGTGGCCATAGATCACGCCCGGCAGTTTGCCTTCGCGGCGCAGTACGCCAACTTTCTTGCCGGTCACACTACGTTTTGTTGCTTCAATTACGTTCTTTTCCATTTCAGTATCCTTCGGCGCCTCTCACCATTTGCTGGTTACCTTCGCCTGTTTGGGATTTGCGCACAGATTTCTGAACGCGACATGATATTTTAGCCTAGATGAAAGGTTCGGTCAAGATGAAGCAGTGCTCACCCAATCGAAAGTGCGGGTGACTGCGGTTTTCCATTTTGCATAAAGCTGCACGCGCTTATCATCAGGCATATCGGGAGTCCATTCTTTGTCTTTGCCCCAATTAGCAGCAAGCTGTTCCTGGTTTTGCCAATAGCCCACGGCCAGGCCAGCAGCATATGCCGCACCCAGGGCTGTGGTTTCTGTGATGCGTGGCTTGATGACAGGAACGTTGAGGATATCTGCCTGGAATTGCATCAGAAGTTCGTTGATGACCATTCCACCGTCCACCTTGAGGTTGGTAAATTTTACGTTCGAATCGATCTCCATCGCATCAAGCACTTCACGGGTTTGAAATGCAGTTGCCTCCAATACTGCGCGGGCGATGTGACCGCGGTTGGCAAAACGAGTGAGCCCAACGATGGCTCCACGGGCGTCGGCACGCCAGTAAGGTGCATACAGGCCAGAGAACGCAGGCACAAAGTAGACGTCTCCATTGTCAATGACAGTACGCGCCAGTGGTTCGATATCGGCTGAGTTCTCGATGATTTTCATGTTGTCACGCAGCCATTGCACCAATGCTCCAGCTATCGCAATCGAGCCTTCCAGACAATATACGGTTGGATTATTGCCAAGTTTATATCCAGTCGTCGTCAATAAACCATTCTTGCTGATAACAGGTTCTGTACCTGTGTTCATGAGCATAAAGCAGCCAGTACCATAGGTGTTCTTTACGTCACCAGGTTTAAAGCAAGCCTGACCAAACAATGCAGCCTGCTGATCACCCAAATCGCCCGCTACTGCGACGTTTTCCAGACCAGCTCTTGTAAAACCATAAATTTCTGAAGAAGCTACGATCCTAGGTAGAATGGAGGGGGGAATGTTTAGGAGTTTCAGCATCCTCTCATCCCAAGAGAGGGTCTTGATATCCATCAACAGTGTGCGAGATGCGTTGGTCACATCTGTTACATGGATACCACCGAGAGTTCCCCCGGTCAGATTCCAGATAACCCAGGTATCCATATTGCCGAACAATACCTCTCCACGCTCAATATCCGCTGCTATCTCGGGATGGGCATCAAGGATCCACCTGATCTTTGGTCCTGAAAAGTATGTAGCCAGGGGAAGGCCGGTCTTTAGGCGTATCTCTTCTGACAGGCCACGTTTTTCAAGGTCGTTGATGATGTCAAGTGTGCGGGTATCCTGCCAGACAATAGCGTTCATGTACGGCTTGCCCGTTGTTTTGTTCCAGAGGATCGTGGTCTCGCGTTGGTTGGTGATGCCAATGGCCGCGATATCCTCTGAAGATAGACCAGATTTCCGCAGCCCATTTGTGATAACTTCGAGGGTGTTCTGCCAGATCTCAAGACCATCATGTTCTACAAGACCTGGGGCAGGATAGATTTGCTTATGTTCTTTTTGATCGATTGCAACGATATTTCCCTCGGCATCAAAGACGATGAAGCGAGTGCTGGTCGTGCCCTGATCGATCGCAGCGACGAATTTTGACATGTCATCCTCCGCAATTTGAAAAATTCAAACGACTTCATTATACAATTAAGGAGTAACAAGAAAGAGTGAAAACATTGAGAAAAGTATTTACTATTTTAGTAACATTATCCATCCTGCTTTCTTCATGCAGCATTCCATTGAAAACTGGGGGTGATGGGATATCCATCCATGATATTCAGGGATGTGCTCACGAATCTCCGTTTTTGCATATGAGTGTATCGGATATTCAGGGGGTTGTTACCTGGAAAGTGGATAATGGTTTCTATATGCAGGAGCTAAACCCCGATAATCGAGATTGTTCTTCTGAAGGAATATTCGTCTTTACCGAACAGTATCCTGATGTCATTCCAGGCGATCTGGTATCTGTGGAAGGGCGGGTGGACGAGTTCACACCAGGAAATATCGAAGAGGGTAATTTGAGCGTGACTGAGATTGACATGGGCTCAATTCAACTCATCAAAACCAATGTTGACTTACCGCAGCCAGTGGTCATCGGTCACGATGGCCGCACACCTCCAAGTACAGTCATCGACGATGATAGACTGAGCAGTTTTGATATCGATGCTGATGGTATCGACTTTTATGAAAGCCTGGAAGGAATGCGGATACAAGTCAACGAAGCCCTCGCAGTTGAATCAACCAACGCTTACAACGAGGTTTTTGTAATTCCTTCCGAATTGGGAAAAGAAAACCTGATATCGCGGTTAGGAGCTCTCATTCAAGCTCAGGTTGATAGCAATCCTGAGAGGATATTGCTGCAAATGCCTGACGGTTATACGAAGTATATTCGCCAGGGTCAATATTCAGATGCTGAAATTATTGGCGTCATGGGATATGAGTTCGGCAATTATCGCATACTGGTAACGAGCCAGCCAGCTTTTTCAGGAGAACCAGAAAACCAGGCAAGTTATTTGTCCGAGTTGGACGAGAATCAGATACGCCTGGTGACATACAACATCAACAACTTCAACCGCTTCGATGATGAGAAACTAAGTGACCTGACTGAACAAATAGTGACCGACCTCAGATTACCAGACATTATGATCTTGCAGGAAGTCCAGGATGATAGTGGATCAGATGACGACGGCACCACCAGTGCGTCGAAAAACCTGGATGCACTTGTGAACTCTATCTACCACGAAAGCGATGTGCTTTATCGGTACTTCGACCCTGAACCGCGTAACAATTCCAGCGGTGGCGCACGTGGAGCAAACATCCGTACAGTAATACTGTGTCGTAAAGACCGTGGATTGACTTACTTGGGGCAATATGATAAGTCATTTACTAATGGTCAAGCTTTCGAGAATTCAAGAGCGCCTGTTATCAATCAATTCTCCATGAAAGGAAAAGAATTGTTTGTTATCGGCGTGCATTTGGTCTCAAACAATCTAAACACACCATTGTTTGGTGCAATACAACCTATCAAAAAACCTGAAGAATACAAACGTATTGAACAGGGAATGGCAATCGCCAATCTTGTTAAAACAATTCAGGCTGATTCACCAGAGGCATGGATTATTGTCGCTGGTGATTTTAACGATACTACCTGGTCAGATACTTTAGATCAGTTGAGCACAATTGGCATGACCAATATTACTGGTTTGGTGAATGAAACTGAACGATATTCAATTCTGTATGAGGGGAATGCCAATCTCTTTGATCACATCCTGGTCTCGCAGAGTTTGCAGCAACAAGTCACTGGTATCGAAATCCTTCACATTAACACACCGAATCCCGAAGACAAACAGGTCAGTGATCACGATCCCGTGATTCTGGAATTCCAATTCTAAGCAAAACGAGGAACCTTTTGGTTCCTCGTTTCTTATTATCAGACCGGGATTCCGATACCATCCGCTGGAATGGTTTGTTTTGCCTTGTTCAAAGCCCGACGATTCTTGGTGTTGATGGATCGAAAATGGTAACCATAAACCGTGAGGGTGATGGCCAGCGGGAACTTTTTGGGGAATTTAAACAACGTCCAGAAGAAAAGGTTCCAGTAATACTTTCCTTCTTTTGGATTGAGTCCCATCACAACCATCGTCCTGAACAATGCGATGATCTCCGACCATTCAATATTGACCGTGGTGTTCGCTGGTTGATATTCGCGTAAGAATGTCTTCACGCGTTGATAGTACATTTTTCGTGAATAGATCTTGTCAAGGATAGACAGGTAACCTTTTTGCAGCACCGAAGGGTCCATTACAGGAACTATATTTGTCGTACCATCTGTGTTATCGCCTGTCATTTCCTTGATGATGCGACCCTGTTCATCCAATTTACGATAGAGTTCGGTGCGGTTGGGCGCCTGCAATAATCCTACCATGGCAGTGACAATGCCGCTCTTTTGAATGAAGTCGACCATGCGAGTGAAGATTGACGGGGTATCTTTATCAAAGCCAACGATGAAACCTGCCATCACCTGCAGGCCGGCGCGCTGGATCGCATGTATGTTCGCGATAAGGTCGCGGTTGATATTCTGTTTTTTGTTGCAGTTCTCCAGGCTGGCAGCTTCCGGGGTTTCAACTCCTATGAACACAGAGTTGAAACCGGCTTTTACCAACATCTCCATCAGTTCGGGGTCATCAGCAAGGTTGATGGAAGCCTCTGTGAGGAAAAGGCAACCTATCTTGCCCTTGCGCCATTCAATGAGCGCGGGGAGAATGTCTTCTTTGAGGACCTTTTTATTCCCGATGAAATTATCATCAACGAAAAAGATGTTCCTGCGCCAACCAGCCTTATAGAGTTGATTCAACTCGGCAATGATCTGCGCGCTGCTTTTTATGCGGGGCAGGTGACCCAGCAGGGCAGTTACATTGCAGAAATCACAGTTGAAGGGGCAGCCACGCGAGAATTGGATGCTCATACAATCGTAGTCATTCAGCCGAATCAGAGATAGGTCCGGCAAAGGAGATTGGCGCATATTTGCGTATTCAGCGGTGGTGTAGACTCGTTTCGCATTTCCATTAAGGAAATCTTTCAGGAACAGCGGAATTGTAATCTCACCCTCATTGAGTACAAAATAATCCACGTTATCGAATTGTTCGTAATCCTCTGTGAAAAGGGAGCCACCGGCTACGACAGGTTTACCCACCCATTTGACCTGGTCGATGATCGATTCCACAGACGAACGCTGCACATCCATGGCGCTGACGAAAACCAAGTCAGCCCACTTGATATCCTTGTCTTTGAGTGTGCGGATGTTGGTATCGACCAGACGCTTGTTCCACTCAGCGGGCAGCAAGGCTGAAACAGTCATCAGACCCAGGGGCGGATTGCTGACCTTCTTATTGATAAATCGTAGTGCGTGTTTGAAACTCCAAAAGGTGTCCGGAAATTCCGGGTAAACCAGTAAAATATTCATTTTCTTCTCCTTACTTAATTTGAAGTCTACCCGCTTCAAAAACCATCTTGATGTGTAAAAGGTCATACCCAAAGTCCTATCGAAAGGGGGATTTGCACAGCGGCCATGACTTTATACCTTCCGAGGCAAAACCCTGATGCTATAATTGTTTTAATGAACGGAAAGCAGGGAATCTCTGAATTTAACATCACCAGCGGGACAGATTTGGCCTTCGCGCTGGTGGTTTTGATCTCCTATTTCACTTCGTTCACCAAGACTCCCGAGATTTCTGTCTTTCTGATCACAGTTCTAATTTTCCTGGGAGTAGCTTATATCGCCAATGGGATCTACGGATTCGCCCATGTCAACCAGTCAGAAAATCTAGGCTCCAAACTCTTTTACTTTGCCATACAACTGATCCTTGGCGGCTTAATCATCTACTTCAGCAAGGGCGGAGGTTTTAATGCGTATATATTATTACCTCTGGCAGCCCATACAGCCATGACTCTTGATCAGGAATGGATGTTTGCCACAAACATCGGCATATTTCTTGTTTATGTGATATCGGTGATCAGTTACTCCAGTAATTGGAGCGCGGTATGGGCAGGGGTTCCGGTTTTCTTTGCAGGGCAGGTGTTTATCTTAATCTTTACTCAAACAGCGGTAACAGAGCAGCGCGGCCGCTTGAAAATGGAAAAACTGGCGCAGGATCTTTCAGAGGCAAACGCGCATCTGAGCGAGTATGCCAAACAGGTGAAAGATCTGACCATAAGCCAGGAGCGCAACCGCTTTGCCAGAGAGATCCACGACGGACTGGGGCATTACCTGACTACGATTAACATGCAAATTAAAGCTGCGCAAGCTATAATGAAGAAGGACAGTAAGCAAGCAGGGCAACTTTTGGATAAGGCGGAGCAATTATCTTCAGAAGCGCTGTTGGATGTGCGCAACAGTGTAGAATCTTTGCGCGAGGGGAACGATTCGCCACTTTCATTGGTTGAAAGAATAGATCGCCTCATAGAGACCTCGAAAGTAAAAAATCGAGATTATAAGTTCTCAGTAGAGGGTAAATCACGTCCAATCTCGCCACAGGTGGACGTAACACTTTTCAGGGCGGTCCAGGAAGCCATAAACAACGCGAATAAACATTCAAAATCCACTTTAGTGGATATTAGATTAAGTTATGCTGAACCTGACGTGATCAAACTGTCCGTTTTCGATAACGGCATTGGAGCCAAGGATACGAACGGCGGATTTGGTCTGATGGGTATGAACGAAAGGGTACGCCTGATACAGGGTGATCTCAAAATTGAAACAGAATCGGGAAAGGGATTCCTGGTGGAAATATCCGCACCCGGATAAGAGGAACCGTAGTGATCAAGATACTTATTGTTGACGATCAATCTTTATTCCGAGAAGCTCTCAAAACCCTTCTGAATGCATCCAACGAGTTTGAGATCGTGGGAGATGCATCCAACGGTGAAGAAGCGCTGCGTATGGTCCTGCAGCACTCACCGGATGTAGTACTCATGGACCTGCGCATGCCCATCATGGATGGGGTGGAAGCCACCCGGCGTATCCTGCAAATGAACAAGCCTACCAAGGTGATTGTTTTGACAACTTTCGATGATGACGAAAATGTCTTTGAGGCTTTGCGTGCAGGCGCTGTTGGATACCTTCTGAAAGATGTCTCCTCTGAAAAACTCTACGAAGCCATCAAGGCAGCCAACCAGGGTGAGTATTTCCTGCTGCCTTCAATCACAGCCAAGGTGGTTTCAGAATTTTCCCGCATCTCTAAACCAGCAACCAAACACCAGGATGCTTTTCTACCAGATCCATTATCACCAAGAGAAATCGAGATCATCCGTCTGGTAGCGACTGGTGCCAGCAATAAGGAGATTGCTGAGAAACTGGTCATCTCAGAAGGAACAGTCAAGAATCATCTCTCCAGCATCTTGAGCAAGCTTAGCGTTCGCGACCGAATGCAGGCAGTGTTAAAAGCGAAAGAATTGGGTATCATAACGATATAAGTTCAGGAATGGCAACATGAACAATAAACACACAAACCGATCGAACAATACAAAGATCCAAGTTTCATCACTCTTCGGATTCATGCTGGTCATTGCCGGCGTGCTGTCGATGATCGAGCTGAGGATACGTACCGGTTGGCTGATGATCTCCATCCCGGGACTGATGGGATTGATTCTGTTGATCTACGGCTTATTCTCGGCAAAAAAGGGCTGGCTGATCGCAGGCAGCCTGGTCACAGGGATTGGTCTGGGAGCATTCTTTGCTTTCCAGCAGTTCAGAGAGATCACACTGGCACATCGCTTTGGCTACTTGCTGATGTTCTTCGCAGCAAGTTGGTTCATAGCGTTTGTCTTGTTAAAGATCATCTATCAAAACACAGCCTGGTGGTCCATGTTGTGCGCTGTCATTTTTGGCGGCGCAGCATTTGCGCTGCTGTTCACAGACGCGCGAATCTTTGATTTTGTATTAGATATTACCGTACCGATGGGAGTTGTTTTCTTGTTATGGGGCTGGCGGCGTCAGTTATTCGGTTTGATCATCACCGGCTGTGTGGTTGGTTCCATTGGCGCGGGTATCTATATGGCGTGGAACCGTGCAACCAACCCGGAAGGATTGATGGAAACCGGCGTGATGCTGGTGTGGTTTTCACTGGGATGGTTCCTGGTGACGGTCATCTCACGATTGCTGTTTAGAAAGTTTGTGTGGTGGCCTTTGATTCCCGGCAGCGTGCTGGCTATGACTGGTTGGGGATTGTACATCGGCGGAAACCCGGGTAATGCAATCGATTTTGTTGGTAATACAGGTTCAATCGGTCTTATTATCTTTGGTGTGTATTTATTACTGCTTCGTTTTGGCATGCAGAAGTAGATCATAATAAGGAGACCTCAAGAAGGTCTCCTTTTTTTCCCCTGTTCAAAGAACCATCAACCTGATAAAATAAGCGGTTGTTAAAACCGACTTGTGTTTTGGATTGGATTTTGTAGATGAAAAAAGCAAGAAATGATATTCGTAATGTGGCCATTATCGCCCATGTTGACCACGGCAAGACCACCCTGGTTGATGGGCTTCTCAAGCAGGCGCGCGTATTCCGCGAAAACCAGCAGGTACAGGAACGCGTCATGGATTCGAACGACCTAGAACGGGAACGGGGGATCACCATTCTGGCAAAGAACACGGCCATTTCCATTCCTGACCCCAAGACAGGTGAGATGGTCAAAATCAATATCGTTGACACTCCCGGACATGCTGATTTTGGCGGCGAGGTGGAGCGCGTGATGAACATGGTCGATGGCGTTCTTCTGTTGGTTGATGCCGCAGAAGGCCCCATGCCTCAGACGCGCTTTGTTCTGAAAAAAGCGCTGGAAATGGGACACAAAGCCATCGTGGTTATTAACAAAATGGACCGCAAGGATGCTGACCCGGAGCGCGCTGTCAACCTGACTTTTGACCTCTTTGTCGAACTCGGTGCCAGCGATGAACAGGCAGATTTTCCCATCATCTATGCCAATGCCATCACCCAACAGGCCGGGGTAAACCACAATCTTGAAGACAACCTGCAGCCGCTTTTCAATGCAATCCTGGAGAATGTACCCGCTCCCGTGGTGGATGTGGATGCGCCGCTGCAGTTGCTTGTTACCAACCTCGGATACGATGACTACCGCGGCGTCACCGCAGTGGGACGCATTCATGCCGGCACCATTAACGCAGGCGCTCCTGTGGCAAGGATCGTTAAAGACGGCTTAATCCTCCCCGAACGAGCCAGGTATCTGTATGTCTTCCAGGGTTTGGATAAAGTAGAAGTTGCCTCAGCAAGCGCAGGAGATATCGTTGCAATCGCCGGTTTGGAAGGCATTGGCATTGGTGAAACTCTGGCCGACCCAACCAATCCGGTGGCGCTGCCAGTGATCCAGGTGGAAGAACCAACAGTTCGTATGACCTTTGGAGTCAATACCTCACCATTTACCGGCAAGGAAGGGAAGTGGGGAACTTCCCGCAAGCTGCGTGAGCGCCTTTTCGATGAACTAAAGAACAATGTCGCGTTGCGTGTAGAAGAAACTGAGAGCCCGGATACGTTCGTGGTTTCAGGGCGAGGGGAGCTGCATCTGGCCATCCTTATCGAGACCATGCGCCGGGAAGGATATGAATTTCAGGTCTCACGCCCTGAAGCCATCTTCAAGACCGGCGCCAATGGAGAAACACTGGAACCATTCGAAGACCTTCATATCGATACCAGCCCCGATACCGTTGGTACTGTCGTGGAGATGTTGGGAAATCGCAGGGGAAAGATGTTGAACATGATCAACAACCCCGATAACACAGTGCATCTGCATTACCTGGTGCCCACGCGCGGTTTGCTTGGTTTCCGTTACCAGTTCCTCACTGCCACGCGAGGGATGGGTATCCTGAATACACTCTTTCATGGTTATCTGCCGCTTGCAGGCCCTATCACGTCCAGAGCGACGAGCTCGATCGTTGCCTGGGAAACCGGCCCTTCATCAACTTATGGGTTGAAAAATGCTGAAGAACGTGGTGTTCTGTTCATAGGAGCGGGAGTGGATGTTTACGAAGGTATGGTTGTCGGCGAAACACAGCGACCGGATGATCTGACCGTCAACGTCTGCAAAAAGAAGCATCTTACCAATATGCGTTCTTCCAATAAAGATATTGAGATACGTCTCACGCCGCCGTTAACGATGAGTCTGGATCAGGCCATCGAGTATCTTGCTGAAGACGAGCTTCTGGAAGTCACTCCAGTAAACTTCAGGATCCGCAAGCGCATACTGGAAACAGAGGAACGCGGCAAGCAAACCAAGAAAGCCAAGGAAGCGCTGCTCGAAGCTTAGAACGTGGATAAATTGGTTATTGACTTTCTTAATCATTTATGATAAAGTTATTCGCGTAGGATGCTTAGTAGTTCTTGTTGGATGTAATAAAGACAGGCCAAAAGCGAGAGCTCCAGGACTGTCTTTTTTTGACCGCTCCGAGAGAACGAACAAAAAATCCTAAAAAATGGTTGTTTTGCTATAGGAGGCAAAAAAATGTCTGAACGGATCGTCGGTACGGTCAAATGGTTCAACGGAACCAAAGGTTATGGTTTCATCTCCCGCGAAGGCGGTGAGGATGTCTTCGTACATTTCTCCGCCATCCAGGGCGAGGGCTATCGAAATCTCGAAGAAGGCCAGAAGGTCGAATTCGCCATTGAAAAAGGCCCCAAGGGTCTCCAGGCCAGCAATGTTGTTGTGATGAAGTAAGCTAGACAATACTGCAAACTGGAACAGCTCCGGAAATTCCGGAGCTGTTTTTTTGTATATAATCTTGGATACAAATATTTACTTTCTGTTGAGAGAGGAAAATGATGAAATTAAACATGGAGAGCGTTCAAACAATTATTCTATCCTTCAGAAAGAATCCCATTTTTCTATTCACCACCATTCTGGTTTATGCATATGTGATTGTTGGATGTACTCAAAATGCATCTACATCTATGATGGAGCCGATTCAGACTTCACCTGTACTGACAGAACAAGAGGATAAGGGAAACACCCAAGAAAATGCTATTGGCTCAACATCGACAAGATCTGTTGATGGCATGACCATGGTCTTTGTTCCTGAGGGGGAATTCATAATGGGGTTGGATGTTGACAAAGGGATCCAGGTTTGCCGAGAGTTTACTGACTCATGCTCAGAGGATTGGTTTGTGATAAGCACACCGGTCCACAATGTCTCCCTTGATGCATTTTGGATTGACAAGACAGAAGTAACCAACAAAATGTATGCACTCTGTGTGGAGTCAGGTGTGTGTACCCGGCCATCTGATATTTCATCTAGAACGCGGCCTGGTTACTACATAAGTGAAGATTTCACAGATTATCCAGTCATTCATGTAACCTGGAATGATGCGAATACATATTGTCAGTGGGTGGGGGGAAGATTACCCACGGAGGCGGAATGGGAAAAAGCTGCCCGCGGTGTCGATGGCAGGATCTTTCCCTGGGGAGATGCGATCCCAAATTATGATATCGCCAACTTCTGGGATCCTCAAAGCGAAAATGGAGATACTGTTACCGTGGGCAGTTATCCTGAGGGAGCCAGTCCATATGGCGCATTGGACATGGCAGGGAACGTCTGGGAGTGGGTAAGCGATTACTATTCTGAAGACTATAGCCAGACACAACGAGTGAATCCCACAGGTCCCGTTTCCGGGGAAAATCGAGTTGTACGGGGTGGATCATGGCACTTTGCATGGGATATTCTGACCACGCTGCGACTGAGCTGGAACCCTGATAATCAAATTGACCAACTTGGCTTCAGATGTGTTATGTCAGTAACCGATTGACATTAATGAGTGTTGTTGTCTCCCTCGATTGCGTTCCAGTATCCTTTATCAAGTTCGTCATCTGATAGGTGGGCATATCGTTGCGTGACAGCTATGTTGCGATGCCTCGCCAATTCTTGAGCCAGCTTAAGGTTCCCTGAAGCCCTGAGCACGCGTGTGACGAAGTAATGCCTGAAAGAGTGCGGTGTGATCGTGCCAACGGCTTCAGGTCCAAGGAATTCCCGGATTCTTTCAGAAACGATGGTTCGACCAGTTGTCGTAGTCATGGGTTTTACCTTGTTGCCGGCGCCTCGGTCATGGCGGGCAAACAGCGGCAAGGATGACAATGCCCGGTTGGAGGATCCGTCAATCTCCCTGCGTGCGTTCAGATAGTCCAGCAATGCGTCTGTAGCCCTGGTGGAGAAACGTATGATGTCCTGACGGTTGCCCTTGCCGATGATCATGGCCTTGCCTTCGTTCCAATCCAGATCACCCCGGCGTAGACCGCAGGCCTCATGCACGCGTAGACCGGTGTCAGCCAGGGTTAGCAGGAAAGCTCTGTCGCGCAAATTAATCAGTCTTTCTTCCTTTTCCTCATAGGGTTTGTTCTTTAATTCATCTGCGTGTAGTAGAACCTTGTCAATATCGGATGCGGGAAACTGGGGTAATCTTTGTCCGGGTCTGCGGGCTCGCTGTTGAATGAGCATCTTGATTCGCGGCAAATTGATAGGCGCAAGGTTCTCAGCAGCAAGGTAGGCAAAGAAACCAGAAGCGGCTGTCAGGTAAAGCCTTTCAGTAGTTGCAGCCTGGTCTTTAAGGGAATAGGCAAGCCACACGATCGCTTCCTCGGGGAGGCGAGAAATATCCTCCGTGTTTATATCAGTTTTGTTATCCTGCAGGCACTCAGCGAAACGTTTCATCGCATTTCTGTATGTAATGGCCGTGTGCGCGCTCCTGGCCAGTTTCACCGAATCCAAATAAGCTTCAATTGCATTATAAATTGTTGTCATTGTGAGCCTTCTTGACTTTGTTAGTTGCTTGCTATAATAATACTTATCGAAACCATAAGAAGATTATACGCCATATCCTCCCCTATTTCAATCGGTCATATAAATTTTCTTGTAATCAAGCAATGATATATAATCATTTGTGATTATTACTCATGTTCATATCTCCCCCTCAGGAGCCATCTATGATCAATGATGTGTTTGTCTTTCCAGATAGTATCGGCCGTCAGTACCTGGTACAGGGAAAAAGCGGTTATCTCTTGATTGACACCGGTTTACGTAACAACTATACGAAACTGGTCAATTATTTGAAGATGTCAGATATTGAGCCAGAAAAGATAGAAATGGTTATCATAACTCATGCTGATGGAGACCATTTTGGATGCCTAGACCTTCTGTTGCGGGATTACCCTTCCCTGATCAGCGCTTCCACTGAGATGGAAGCGGCAGCGATTGGTAAAGGAGAATCATCACGACCGTTGAAGGCAAAGGGGTTGAAAAAAGCACTGTTGGGAATAATCTCTCCGATGTTTGCCAGTAGACCAGCACAAATCAAACGTATCCTTAAACCCGGAGAGCTTTTACCTTACCTGGGAGGTTTGGAGATCCTTTCCACGCGCGGTCACACGCCCGACCACATCTCTTTATGGTCGCAATCCACCCGAACACTCTTCAGCGGGGATTCGATCGACATTTCGGGTTCCCTCCTCTCCCCTTCCACCGGCAGCAATACATGGGATGAAAATTTGGCAAAGAGATCATTTGAACTGCAGATGAAATTGAAGCCCGACCGCATCTATGGCGGTCATGGGATATGGAAACGGAAATAGAACTAAATTGCTATCATTCAGAGGCCACATTGAAAACCAAACCCAATATCTACCAACATGCTGATCTCGATGGAACAACATTCTTCTGGCCAGGCAACTCCACCGGCATCCTTCTCACTCACGGATTTACTGCCACTTCGGTTGAAGTGCGGCAAATGGCTACATATCTTTCATCCAAGGGATATACGGTGGCAGGACCCCTGCTGCCCGGGCATGGTAAAACAATTGAAGATATGAATCGGGTACACTGGCAGGATTGGGTGGAAGCCGTTGATGAGCTCTACGGCAAATTGGCAGCTCAATGCAGTAAAGTCTTTGTCATCGGTGAATCCATGGGAGCTTTACTGTCCATAGTCATGTGTATCAAACATCCTGAGATATATGGAGCCATGCTTTTTGCGCCCGCTCTGAAAGTGCCAAAGTTGGGTATTTCGGAATTCATTTGGCCGTTCAAGGATTACATTTTCAAGAAAAATGTGGATGAGTCGATGGAATGGCAGGGATTCAATGTCGTTCCTTTACATGCAGCCAGTCAATTGGTCAAGTTGCAGCGGTTTGTGAAGAAAAATATATCAAAAGTATCTGTTCCTGTTTTGATATTCCAGGGCAAACTTGACCGATCAATCGATCCAATCAGTTCAGTGTTGGTGCTGGAAGGAATCTCTTCAGTAGAGAAGGAACTGATCTGGCTTGAAGAATCCTCCCATTGCATTCTTATAGACAAGCAGCTGCCAGAGGTTGAGCAGATTTGCCTCGATTTCATCAACAAACACTAAATAATTACTTGACGACGCCTTCCCCATATGTTGGGGTTATAATTACCAAATGATCCTTCATGGAACGGAGTAGTCAAAAATGGAGAAAAAAGACAAACCGATCGGCAAGACTACAATCGCACCGGATGTGCTTGTATCGATCTGTCAATTGGCAGCTCTGAGTGTTGATGGGGTAAGTCATCTCACCTCGGTGCCGCGTGAAGTGAACACCCTCTTCAAACGCGGTCTCTCAGAAGGCGTGGATGTCACTGTGGAAGACAACTTTGTTTATGCCGACCTTTACGTCGTTCTCACGCGCGACGTGGTGATCCGTGATGTTTGCCATAATATCCAGGCTGCTGTGGCTCGTTCCATCTCAGAAATGGTCGGAATGGAAGTTGGCAAAGTCAACATCCATGTGGAAGATATTGACTTCACCGGAAAGTAACCAGGAAAGATGAAATCTCGAACCAGAGCTCGCGGCATTGCCCTGCAGGTTTTATATGAATATGACCTGACAGGCCATCCCATCGGAACCATCCTCGAAGAACGCCTTTGCGACGCAGATCTGGACGAGAACCTTCAGGATTTCTTACGCTCCATTGTTTTGGGAGTAGTTCCGCTGATCGAACAACTGGACAAGATAGTCTCAGAACATGCCCCGGAATGGCCGCTAGACCAGGTTGCAGTGATAGACCGGAACATCCTTAGAATCGCGTTATGGGAATTCTCAGTGGCAGAGATTACACCTGTCAAGGTGGTAATTAACGAAGCCATTGAACTGGCAAAAACCTACGGTTCAGATTCGTCTTCGCGATTTGTAAACGGAGTTTTGGGCAGTCTTGTGGACCATCAAACAGAGATCCATAACAGCATCCTTAAAGCGATCAATTGATCGCTTTTCGCTTTACCAGGAACCTGAAACGGAACAGTGTATGCGAATAAAAGAACCTCGATCTAAGACAATCATCAGGATCATCTGCACTAGCATGCTTTTGATGATTTTTTTTAGCGCTTGCGCATCACCGCTTGGAACTGAATCGCAGCGTTATGGCCAGACAGAGGTACTTTTCAGGGTCACATTGCCCCAGGCTTTGCCTGAAGGAACGTCACTTGGATTTGAAGTTGTGGATGATGTTACCGGGCTGGCTTTCAATCCTGTACGTTATGAGATGACCCAGCAGGATGACACAAATTACTATGTCAAATTGCCTCTCACGATAGGATCAGTAGTAAAGTATCGCTACATCCGTCTTTCCAATGTGGATTCAATTGAATACACCCCACAGGGAGCAGAGGTACGGTTCAGACTTGCTGATATCACCGGCCCAGAGATCTTCCAGGATAATATCGCTGCCTGGTCTGATACACCTTACCATGGACAGATCGGCCGCGTACGTGGTCAGTTCCTTGATCAAGCCAATAGCGCCCCGATTCCCAACTTGCTTGTCACAGCCCAGGGTATTCAGACAGTCACAGCGTCTGATGGCACATTTACACTTGAGGGAGTGACACTGGGAACGCATAATCTTGTGTCCTATAGCATGGATGGGATGTACGAAACCTTTCAGCAGGGAGTGACTGTATCGCAAGAGGCGACGACCCCTGTTTTTGTGAACCTGACTAAACGAGATTTGGTCAGTGTCACATTCACAGTAGACACTCCCACTGGTTTTGACGACTCTATGCCGCTGCGCTTTGCCAGCAACCTGCAAACATACGGAAATGTTTACGCAGATCTTGAAGCCGGTTCAACCACACCGGCAGCCAATCTACCTGAGATTACAAAGATAAAAGAAGGCCACTATTCGATCACACTCGACCTTCCAGAGGGATTCGACCTGCGCTACAAGTACACTTTGGGTGACAGCCTCTGGAACAGTGAATTGTCATCGAATGGTGGGTTTGTCCTACGCCAGATGATCGTTTCCAAATCAGAACGGTCCATCTCTGATTCGATTGTCACCTTCAAATCTCCCAACCTGGAGCCGATCACAATCACAGCTACAACCCCGGCCATCACTCCAGCTTCCGATAGTATTTCTTTGCAATTGAATCCGTTTGGCTGGTTTGAACCATTGCCGATGGTAAAAACAGGTACGAATACCTGGTCATATACGTTATATACCCCTCTACATCTTCTGGGATCTGTCGAGTATCGATTCTGCCGCAATCTTTCCTGTGATCTCAGTTCATCGGTCAGCTCTACTCCCATGGTATTCACTCCATCAACAAATGCCCAAACCATTCCGATCAGCATTGATGGCTGGACCAACCTGGGCGACCCGGTCACCGTAGACGTGATGACTGATGGCGGCGGATTATCTCCCCGCCCCACCTTCATTGCGGGATTTGAAATTACCCCTTCAAATGAAATATTACAGAACAATGAGCTTGACTCATCCTTCGCAAGTATTACAAACGAAGCCGCAAATGTAGTGATTATCCCGACCACATGGACAGCTACACGCAATTCCCCGCCTTACCTGGAACCCATACCAGGTAAAGATGCAACCTGGGCCGAAATGCAGGAAACGATCATTCGTGCCAAGCAGCAAGGGCTTCAGGTTATCCTTTTCCCGCAGTTAACGTTCCCTGAAGGCTCCTCAGCATACTGGGCCAATGCCAAACGTGATGAAGGCTGGTGGATTACCTGGTACGAAAACTATCACCGCTACCTGATGCAGGTTTCGGACTGGGCATACCTTACCGGTGTGGATGGCATAATCCTCGGCGACCCAGCAGTGGCAGCATCATTTGGTAATGGTAGATTGGCAGACGGTTCTCTTTCCAACGCGCCGGCTGATGCTGATGCGCAATGGTGCCAATTGATCAAAGATATTCGTTCCAAGTACCAGGGCATGGTCATTGGAACGATGGCATATCCCAGTTCACAAACTTCGAATCCAGCCTGGTTGGATTCAATTGATCAAATTTATATCCTCTACTCTCCCGCTTTGACGCAACCGACCACCGGCAATATTGCTGATCTTGTCACAGTGGTTCGGCAAGACCTTGAAAGCAATTTGTATCCCAAAATACAGGGATTTGCCAAAGATATCATCATTGGTCTTAATTATCCCTCAGCGGCTAATGCTTTTTCAGGCTGCACTGATTCCCTTGGAAGCTGTTTGAATGATTGGAGCAGTCCGCAACTTGATCTGGTCAGTCAATCACAGATCTATAACGCGGCGGTTATTGCTGCTGCCCGTGAACCATGGATCGATGGTTTTGTCTCTCGTAACTACCAGGGTAATGTTTTCGTGCAGGACACTTCAAGCTCGGTTTATGAAAAACCTGCGTTCTACGTTCTTTGGTTCTGGTATCATTTCATCTTGAATATCTCTTCATAAATATTAAAGGAGAAAATCATGGAAATTGTAGGCCGACAGGGGGTATCGGGGTTGGTAATGCTGGGAATAACTGGATTGGAACGTCAATTTTGGAACCTGTCCCGCGAAGATCTGATCTCTCAGGTTGCTACCAAGGGCGATTGTGAGCTGACCAACGACCGTGTGGTTATCGCCAGAACTGGAAAATTCACCGGTAGATCTCCAAACGATAAGTACATTGTCAACTACCACACTGCCTATGACGATCAAATCGACTGGGGCAAGGTAAACAAGTCCATTGAACCGGATGCTGCCTCTGCCATTTTCGATGAGATCAAACAATATCTTGTTGGTAAAGAAATCTACATTCAGGATCTTTTGGTAGGGCACCACCCAACGTTTGGCAAATCGGTTAGGATCATCACTGAATCAGCCTGGGCGTCACTTTTTGCTTGCAACCTGTTCATCAATCCGGAATCTGTCGAAAAGACAAAACCGGATTACACGATCATTCAGGTGCCTGGTTTCTTTGCCGATGCTGCAAAGTATGGCCTTCATTCGGGTACATTTATCATTCTTGATTTTGAAAAGCACCTTGGATTGATCGGCGGCACCGCCTATGCCGGAGAGATAAAGAAATCCGTTTTTACGATTATGAATCGCATCCTTCCTGAGCAAAACGTTCTGCCAATGCATTGCTCAGCAAATATTGGTGAAAAGGGTGATACTGCGCTTTTCTTTGGCCTTTCAGGCACAGGAAAGACCACTCTTTCCTCCGATCCTGAGCGTAAATTGATAGGTGATGATGAACACGGCTGGGGATCCGATGGAGTGTTCAACTTTGAAGGTGGCTGTTATGCCAAGACCATCGGTTTGAAGCAGGAATATGAACCGTTGATCTGGAATGCCTGTCAACGGCTTGGAGCTGTGCTTGAAAATGTTGTCTATGACAAGAGCACCGGGAAGATTAACTTCGATGATGGTTCCATTACAGAAAACACTCGTGCAGCCTATCCGCTGGAATACATTGCGAATTATGAGAAAAGCGGCCGCGGAGGTCACCCCCAAAACGTGTTTTTCCTTTCTGCAGACGCGTTCGGTGTTCTCCCGCCAATCTCATTACTGGATCGCGAACAGGCGATGTATTACTTCCTTTCCGGGTTCACTGCTAAGTTGGCAGGTACTGAATTGGGATTGGGAAATGAACCACAGGCAACTTTCTCTTCATGCTTTGGTGCGCCATTCCTACCCATGAAGCCCATGGTATACGCGGATTTACTTGGTAAACTGATTGAAGAACATAAATCCATGGTATGGTTGATAAACACCGGCTGGTCCGGTGGTGCGTTTGGTACCGGCTCTCGCATGAAACTCCCCTACACCAGGGCATTGATCAAGGCTGCCATCAATGGCGATCTATCCAAAGGCAAAATGGAAAGGGACGGATTTTTCAAACTCACCATCCCATCTGCCTGTCCCGGAGTTCCGGACGAAATGCTGAATCCAGTCAAAACATGGAAAGATAGCCAGTCTTATATTGAGACAGCCAACCATTTACTGAAGCTATTTGAGGAAAACTACAAGCAGTTTTCTGCTTAAGGAAGATAAAACAGAGTTAATAATCCCAGTACCAGGAATGGTACATAAGGGATTGCGGTAAACGCGCTGTATTTGCGAGTGATGGCTTTGAAAATCAGGTAACAGATAGCAAAAATACCGCTGAAAATGACAGCAAGCAACAGGAATCCGGCCACGTGCTGGATCCCTGCGATTAATCCCAGGTAACCGCAGACAATGACGTCGCCAAAACCAAGTGCCACCTCTTCAATTTCTTGTTTTCGTATCCGGCTCAATACACGGTTGAACAGGATTCCACCCATGTAGAGGAGAAACATGGCAGCAGCACCAACAACGCCGCCTAGAATTGCTTCCAGCGGTTTGTGCAGAGACAACCCGTAAATCAAACCGAACACTAAACCGATAAAGTCCGTCTCAAAAAGAACAGCATGATGTTCAATGTCAATGATGAGTACCAGACCTAAAAACGCCACCAAAGGCAGACTTTGCCAATAAGTAAAGGTTTTGAGGGGGAAATACGCCAAAAGGACGGATATCACCATTCCTAAAACAAGTACGATCCAATATCTTCGGCCCGGTTTGGCTTTGCACTCCGGGCAATGAAATGAAAAAAGATACTCCTTTACGGTAAATGTTTTCCCGCATTGTTTGCAGACAGGTCTGGAGAATTTTCTCGTTTCAGGTAGCACATCAGCCAGGTAATTTAGCAGCAGGCATATTGCAGCACCAACGATAATGTACAAAACAAGGTTCATATACTCACCTCTTTGACTTTCTCACGGATTTCTGCAAATGAGAGCTTGTACCCATTGCCGCCAGCTCTCTGCGTTGACAGTGCTCCCGCAATGTTGCCCCAACGCAGGCATGTTTTGATTTCATTTCCATCCAACCAGGCACGAAGAAATCCTGCATTGAAGCAGTCCCCTGCCCCCGTTGTATCAACAACCTTTACCGGGTATCCGGGTTCGTGATAAATAGCGCCGTTATCACTGCACCAGCAACCATTTTGCCCGTCTTTAACGATCACGGTTTGACAAAACTTGCCCAATTCACGTACTGCCTTTTCAGGATCGTTCTGTTTCGATACGGTTTTTGCTTCTCTGCAGTTTGGAGAATAGAATCTGACGCTCTCTATGGCTTTACGTATTTCCCTGTTATCAATGGTAACGTCCTCAGAACAATTCCCATCCATGAACAGTTGTGTTCCCTTTAGTTTCGTCAAAGCCGAACCGGCATTCATGGCTGGTCCATATAGCAATGCCGGGATGACAACAATTTTGGCGCGTTTGGCTATTATTCCCTTGATGGCTGTATCGACCATTCTGCCTTTGTCATAATAAGCGATAAAGGCGCGATCATCCGGGTATGAGAGTGACACAGTGATCTTTCGCATATTGCCCGATGTGAGAACGAAAAGGTCTTCAGGAAACTTCTCTTCACGCAGTTTTGAAAGGAGAAAGCGGCTGAAGTCATCGGTTCCGAATTCCACGGCCCATCCGGTTTTAACTCCGAGACGGTGCAATGCCAGTGCGGTATTACAGGCGCCCCCTGTTTCCATCGCCAGTTCTGTGGCTTCTACTTCTGTACCCAGTTTGGGGAATGCCAGCAGACCGGTGAAGATGAGGTCCAGACAGTAGTCACCGAGAACGATGACATCGTAGTCAAAAGCCATGCTATTTCTCCCCGCCTAAGAATGAATCGCCGAACTCATTCTTGAACTTGCTGACAATCGCCCTCGCGATACTCTCATCAGAGACCAATGGATGCGTGACCAAAGCCTCGATCGCTTTTTCTTCAGATCCTTCCACTGCAGCTTGAATTGTGAGACGCTCATATGCTTTAACCCTGGCCAGCAATCCCATGCAGGAAAGAGGCACTTCACCAACATTGCATGGCTGAACATGGTCCCTACCTACCATGCAGGGGACTTCCACTACGCAATCGTAGGGAATTCCGGTGATAGCGCCCTTGTTCAGTGTGTTGACGATATGTACTGCCTGCTCGCCCTTTTCAAGTGAGCGGATCAATCTGAGTGCCACATCGGCATAACCGCCCTGCAATTCTAGCGTGATTGGCGCTGTCACATCCACCTGGGGCTTTCCAGTTTCAGTTAGCAAGTAATGACTGCGGCGTTTTTCCAGGTAATCAATATAGAGGCGTTTTACCTTTGGTTTATCGTTTCCAGAGATTGTCAGTTCAGCAAAGAGCTTTGTGTTCGCCGTCAGTATCTCTTCTCCCCTGGTTTGTTCAGCTTTCTGGATGTTCTGTACGGCCGTCTTTGATGAATAGTAGTAGTACAAGTATTCGTTGGGTATCATTTTCAGAGACTTGATCAACTCTACTGAGAATGGGAGCATTTCTTTGATTGGCAGGTTATCAAGGTTTGTGATCAATTCGGGCAGCACATCTTTTCCGTGTACACAGATTGCGCGTGTCCACCCCAGGTGATTCAGTCCGAAATAATCTACATGGATCTCGTTTTCAGGAACTCCCAGAAAACTGCTGACCACACGCTGCACTTCTGTGGGGGCATCGCATATACCTATGGTTCTCTGCCAATTTCCCACCGTGATCGCTGCCTCTGCCATCATGCCAGAAGGATTGGCAAAGTTGATCAACCAGGCCTTTGGGCAATACTTTTCCATCAGCTTGATATACCCGAGAAGTACAGGTATCGAGCGAATGCCCATGGCAAAACCGCCAGCTCCTGTCGTCTCCTGCCCCAGAACATTTTCAGAAAGCGGAACCCTCTCATCAATGACCCTGGCTTCCATACCACCGGCACGGAATGTAGTGATTACATAATCCGCACCTTCTAGTGCTTTCTTCGCATCTGTCGTGGTATATTGTTGGATCGGAGAGGAATCGTCATCAAGGATGGATCCTGTCACCTTCTCGATCAAATCCAGTCGCGCACCGTCAATATCCATCAGGGCGAGTTCGGTTAACCCGAGAGATTCAGCTTTTCTCAGGCACTCTTTTACAATTAAAGGCGTTCTTACTCCTGCGGCACCGATGACTGCTAGTTTCATTCAGAACTCCTAATAATTCGATAATAGAATACTTGAACGAGTATAATGCTATTTAAATACCTTCGCAATCGTTTCGAACATGAATCAAACCAACTTCGCCTCATTTATCAGAAACATCAAGCATTCACCTGAGATCAGTCGTGAGATCCCGTTCTGGGACCATTCTTCGGCAACCAGGGCTGTAACAAGCAGTTTCCCTGATTGGTTGAATGCTGATGTCAGGTATGCTTTAGAAGTATTTGATATCCATACTTTGTATTCGCATCAGCGTGAGGCAGTTGACAAGGTTCACAACGGACGTAATGTCATCCTTTCCACGGGTACGGCTAGCGGAAAAAGCCTGTGCTATCAACTGCCGATCTTAAATGACATTTTAAGTGGTATGCGCTCCAATACCATACTGGTATTTCCCACCAAAGCACTTGCTAACGATCAATTGAATACGATCAAAGCCTTTCGGTCTGAAATTGAGCGATCGAATCCCGAACTGGCGAAATTAATACGCCCTGCTTTGTACGATGGTGATACACCCAGTCATATCCGGTCTGCAGTAAAGGACAGCGCGAACATCATCCTCACCAACCCCGATATGCTGCATTTGGGAATATTGCCGCACCATACCAAATGGGTCAATTTCCTGCAAAATCTGCGCTATATAGTGCTGGATGAGGTTCACATCTACCGGGGCGTTTTTGGTTCGCACGTTGCCAATGTCTTGCGCCGCTTGAACCGCATCCTTGAGTTTTACGGAACCAAGACTTCTTATGTGCTCACTTCAGCCACGATTGCCAACCCCGTTGAACATGCGGAGAAACTCACCGGCAAGCCTGTAGAACTAGTTTCTGAAGATGGATCACCGCATGGCGAACGTAACTTTATCTTCTTCAATCCACCAATTGTCAATGAAGAACTCGGCATCCGTCAGGGAGTCATCAGTACATCGCTGGATTTCTCCAAACTTATCCTTGAGAACAAAGTTCAGTCTCTTCTTTTCACAAGGAGCAGACGGGCCGTAGAACTGATCATACACGAGCTTCACAAGCTCTTCCCAAGGGACACAGAAACCATCCGTGGCTACCGCAGTGGTTACCTCAAGAATGACAGGCGTGAGATCGAACAGGGACTGAAGAATGGCAGTGTCAATCTGGCTGTGGCTACCAATGCCCTGGAACTTGGCGTGGATATAGGCGGTGTCGATTTGGTGCTCATGGCAGGTTATCCGGGCACCATCACATCCACCCGTCAAAGGGCTGGTCGCGCTGGACGGAAGCAAGGAGAATCCGCGGCAATCTTCATTGCGTCATCTTCTCCACTCGATCAATTCCTCGTACGGCACCCCGAATTCGTCATGGAGAAGAATCCCGAATCCGCGCTTATCGATCCCAACAATCCGTTGATCTTGATCACTCAAATTCAATGTGCAGCTTTCGAACTTGGATTTATTGAAGGAGATTCATTTGGCTCCATCCAATGGGAGGAGCTATCGCAATACCTGAATGTATTAGCTTTACAGGGACTTCTTGTCAACCGCGGCGACAGGTTCTTCTGGCTGGCTGATTCTTATCCTGCAGCCGTGATCTCTCTGCGCAGTACTGCCACCAAGACGATATCACTTCAAATGCCAGTAGGACATGAACTAAGAAAGATCGGCGAAGTGGATTATGCCAGTAGTCTGTGGATGACACATCCGGGAGCGGTTTATCTTCACGAAGGCGAGACTTACCTCGTTGATTCTTTGGATATTGATAACAGCGTAGCACTCCTTTCACCTACGAGTGTCAGTTACTTCACGGAACCAGTGAAGAGTCAGGAGATACAAATTATTCGCGATATTGCATCTCAAGAGGAAGATGTTTGTACCATCCACTTCAGTGAGATAGAAGTAACCTCACAAATTGAGAGTTTCAAACGTGTCGATTGGGAAACCAGGACAATCCTTTCTGTGGAACCTCTTGACCTGCCGCCTACCAACCTGCGTACATTTGGTTATTGGATGGCTATACATCCGAAAACCGTTGAAAAGATGCGTGAAGAGAAGATGTGGTTCAGCGATGTCAACGATTATGGCCCCTCCTGGGATAAACAACGCAACCAAGCACGCGAGCGTGACCAATTTCGTTGCCGCAAATGTGGACTTCCCGAATCAGGTCGACCGCACCACGTCCATCACAAAGTGCCTTTCAGGATGTTCACTGATGCCAACAAGGCCAATGAACTGGATAACCTGGTAACGCTTTGTTCCTCCTGTCACCGCCTGGCTGAGATCAATGTCCGTATCCGCAGTGCCATATCGGGATTGAAATATTCGCTCTACAGCCTGGCGCCATTGTTTGTAATGTGCGATGAAAACGACCTGGGGGCGTATGCTGATCCTGCCGCTGATTTTGCCGATGGACAACCAGTGATTCTGCTTTACGACGCCATTCCAGCAGGCATGGGTCTTGTTGAATCTTTGTATAAAAAACACAAGGAATTGCTTGATAACGCACATGATCTCATCTCGCATTGCTCCTGCGATGATGGCTGCCCAAGCTGCGTTGGTCCCACCCCTGAATCAGGATTGGGGGGGAAGAAAGAAACCAGATATCTTCTTGATTTGTTGCGTGAAAGGAGGGAATTGAATGGACCCTCTGATTGAGCGCCTGAAAGCCCTAGGATTGGTTCAAGCATCTCAAGTGAAAGTTGTTGAGAAGAAAACCGAGCATCGGAAACTTGAAGATATCCTTGATGGCCAGATCGTCTCCAATTCTCTGGGGTCCTGCTTGGTAACCACATCGCTTTATCCATGGAACTATCGCCACGGCAAGGTCATTTTTGAAAATACCTGTGATCTATCCTTGATCGCTGAAGCGGGACGCGCGAAAGGATTGCAAGGACAGGACATCACCAACTTGCTTTTTCTGGATACTGAGACGACCGGTTTGGCTGGAGGGACAGGTACTTTTGCTTTTCTAGTTGGACTTGGTAATTTCTCTGATGATGGTTTCGTTTTGAAGCAATATATCATCCGCGATCCCACAGAAGAATCCGCCATGTTGCTCGAAGTGGCCAACATGTTCGAAAAATTCCCAAGCATGGTTTCATTCAACGGGAAGGCATTTGATATACCGCTTCTTCGGGCGCGCTACATTCTAAACCGCCTTCCGGTGCCTTTTGAGAGTCTTTCCCACCTGGATCTTTTGTTTCTATCCAGGAAACTATGGAAGAATCGCCTCAAAAGCCGGGCACTGCAGGACCTGGAAGGTGAAATCCTCGATATTCCGCGTACAGATGAAGAAGTACCCGGCTGGATGATCCCTGAGATCTATTTTGATTATCTGCGCACGGGCAACGCCGAACCATTGAAGGGTGTTGTCTATCACAACGGGATGGATATCGTCTCCTTGGCAGCACTCTTTTTACATATCTCTACATCGTTTGATCAAATATCTGGCGAAGTTAGGATGCATCCCGTGGACCTTTATTCCATAGGCCAGATATTTCACGACCTGGAAATGGTCGATTTGGCCGAAAAGATTTTTACTGAGTGTATCAGCACCAAATCTTTGCCTGTTGAGATGAATCTTGAAGCCATAAAGAGAGTTGCAGCCATCTACAAACGTCAGGAGAATTTCAAATCAGCATTACTGTTCTGGCAGCAAGCTGCTGATTTGGGGGACATTGATTCTTCGATTGAACTTGCAAAGTATTTTGAACATAACAGCCGGGAGTACGTCATTGCCAAGCAGTGGTCTGAAACTGCAGCCTCCCAATTGGCCAAAAGAGGGTATCATAATTATCAAGATAGACAGTTGCGCAAGGAAATTGATAAACGCATTTCCAGGCTGAATCAGAAAATGGAGAAGGGAAACAAAAATGTTCCAACGAAAGATTCGTGATGATGTTGTCTTCACTGCGAATGGAATGCTTGAAGCAGAAACAGTCAAGATCCTGTTGGAATCCTTTGGTATTCCCGCTTTTACCAACCAAGAATCTGCCGGTGCCGTCTATGGTCTGACTGTTGGCCCTCTTGGTGAGGTTGATGTGATGGTTCCCAAGCAATTCCTCAAAGATGCCAAAAAGATAATCGCCGAGATGCAGTCGGGCAACCTTGAAGTCAAAGATGATGCTGGTGATTCCAGTACTGAAACTCCAGAACTCTGATTTCTTAATCCGGTTTCATTTTTTGGTAATCTTCAGGCGTATCCAAATCACTCAGTATCCCGGGATTATCCACCAGGACATATTCAATTTCAGCTTCATGATGTTTGAGGAATGTTCGTAGAGTCTCAGGCGGCTGTAATTCCTTTAGTTCATCAACAAATCTTGCTGGTATCAGCCATGGATGACCACGCCGCACGTTATAGCTTGGAATGATGATCTTTTCCGGATTTGCTTGATGTTTTTCTATCATTTTTAACAAATCTGCGGCGAATACCATTGGTTGGTCACCCAGCGTGAAGAAAAATCCTGAATATTCTTTGAAATTCACCTCAGATAGGCCAAATCTGAGTGAAATCGTCATCTCGTCGTTATGAAATTCTGGATTGAAGATACACCGCGCGCTGGTTTTTGCAACTTCAGCTTCAACTAATTCGCGATATCCACCGGAAACTATAACGATTTCCTCGATCCCTGCTTCTTCCAAGACGGAAATGATATGTACGATGACCGTTCTTCCTTTCCATGGAAGGACGATCTTGGAAAGCTGCATCCTTTTTGACTCTCCGGCAGCCAGGACTATGGCCGCAATCCTGTTATTCGAGCCCATATGCTTTTTTTAACATTGCGTAATCCTCAGGCGTGTCCACATCGATCAGGATTCGTTCGTCCTCCCACTCCATTTTCTCGATTTCATATTTACCAAACAAGAATCGCCCACCCTGGTCGCCTTTGATCTCAGCCAATTCTGGGAAAAGGTCTCTGGAGAATGCCACCGGATTTGACCGTATCCCCCCTACAAACGTTGCAACAATTTTTTTGCTAGTGTTATGTACCGTTTGGACTAATTTAATCAGAAGCGCTGACGTGATCTGCGGTTGGTCTGCTAATAGAAAAATAGAATGTGTGTTTGCAAAAAGTGTGGGAATCGCTACACGCAATGAAGAACTTTGTCCAGTTTCCCATTCATGGTTTACAACTATTTTGATCTTGCTGGAATATTTGTCCAGTTTCTCCTGGATTTTTTCTGATTCGAATCCCAAAACAACGATGATTGGGGACAATCCAACAATAACAGATTCCTCGATGACGTTTTCTATGAATGTCTTGCCTTTGAAATCGAGTAGTTGTTTTGGTTGTCCTAGACGCTTTGATTCACCTGCAGCCAGTATGACAGCAGCCACAGAAAGATTATTTTCTTCTTTTGGCTTCGATAGCATTGACAACTCTTTCCGCAGTCAGTGGGAATTCATTGAACCAGATGCCAATTGCATCATGAACTGAAGCGGTGATTGCCGGGATAAGTGGCAAATACGGCATCTCTCCCACTCCCCTGGCGCCCCAGGGTCCAATCGGATCTGGCCTTTCCACTATTACTGATTCCACTTTTTCAGGTATATCTAACACGGTAGGAATCAAGTACGTTGAGAATTTCGAAGTCAGAGTGTGTCCATTCTTCTGAATGAAATTTTCCAGAATCCCGTAGCCGGCAGCCTGTACCACAGCCCCTTCGATTTGCCCCTCGACTGACTTGGGATTTATCGCCTGTCCAACATCATCCACACAAATGACCTTCTTTATCTCGATCTCGCCGGTTTCAAGGTCCACTTCTGACTCAACCACCTCTGCGACATAACCATAGGAAAAATTTGGCTCGCATTTTCCCGTTTCTGGATCGAGAGGTGTGGTCTTGGGAGGTATGTATTTGAAGGTTGCTTTTGCCGGTCTTTCTTCATTCTGCCATTTCAGGAGTGCTTCTGCTGCTGCTCCCCTGATCGAGTTCCCGGCCATGAATGTCATTCTTGACGCACTCACACTGCCAGAATTATTTGTTTCGGCCGTATCTGATGCGACCAGATGAATTATCGATAAAGGTACATTCAAAGCTTCTGCTGCCATCTGCAAAAACGCCGTATGCGAACCCTGTCCAACATCGGCACCGGCATGTTTTAGAATGACCTTTTCAATTTCTCTTCCCCCGTACAATTCAATGGTAGCCCAGCAATTCTCCGGAGCTCCAAAAGAGAACCCGACATTTTTATATCCGCAGGCGAATCCTATACCTGAAACCTTTGTTGCAGTTTTCTTACTCGCAGTGTCATTTCTATGCCAATCACCAGTATCCTGAACCCAACCACCTCTCCGCGCACAGTCAGCAACGACCTCTTTGATCGTCACACCTTTTGGAAGCGGTGTGCCTACTGACAACAGGTCTCCTTCATCCATCAAATTACGCATGCGCAATTCCACAGGATCGATTTTCAAGGCCTCTGCGAGTTTATCCATCTGGATTTCAGCAGAGAAAGCCGCCTGTGGGCCACCAAATCCTCTAAATGCGCCGTTGGGGATGTTATTGGTGTATACAGCGCAAGAATCCACTCTGACGTTGGGAATTCGGTAAGGACCCGTGCATAACAACGTGGCATTACCCATAACTTTTGTCGATGTGTAGATATAAGCACCGCCGTCCGTGACAATATCCACTTCAGCGGCGGTCAGGATTCCCTCTTTGGTCGCTCCCCAGCGTGTACGGATGTGATATGGATGACGCTTATGATGCCCAATGATGGATTCTTCCCGTGTCCAGATGATCTTCACGGGTCTGTGAATCCCCATACCCTTCAGTTTGTAGACTGCCAGTGCCAGGATGATCTGTACTGACATATCCTCGCGTCCGCCAAATGCGCCGCCAATAGCCGGGTAGATCACCCTGACTTGCTCCTTATCAAGGTTCAACGCGTGTGCAATCTGCTCCTGATCTTCGTGAACCCATTGTCCGCCGACAACCACTGTCACTCTATCTTGTTCGTCGTAGTACGCGACACCTGCCTCTGGTTGCAGGAAGGCGTGTTCCTGTGCCGGCGTATGATAATCGCCTTCGATGACCACTTCAGCTTGTTTGAATCCTTCTTCAATGTCACCCTTGCGAATTCTATAGTGGCAAAATTCATTTGTTCCCAGGCCAGGATGCAACAATGCAGAATCCACTTTCAATGCATCATGTGGATCCGTCACAATGGGCAGATCTTCGAATTCCACCTTGATCAGGCTTCTGGCTTTATTTGCGATTTCTTCGCTTTCGGCAATGATCAGTGCAATCCGGTCCCCCTCAAATCTGATTCGGTCTGCGTAGGGCTTGTTTGATCCCGGTCCGCAAAGCACAGGTTGGTCAGGTGTGATGAGCCCGTATTCGTTATTGGGAACATCTTTAGCAGTGAGGACGGTCAAAACACCACCCACCTTCAAGGCCGCTTTACAATCGATGGTTTTAATTATCGCATGCGGCCTGCCAGCAAAGAGTACCTTCATGTGGAGTTGACCCGGGAGGTTAATATCCCCGGGAAAGAGGGCTTCACCCTTTACTTTGTCCCTAGCATCGATTCGTTCAACAGCCTGACCAACAACCTGCATTTTCAGCTCCTGCGAGATTTCCCTTTCTTTACTTCATCAAGGGGAATGTCCTGCGGTCCGTAACGCGGCGGACCAAAGAAACGATTTAATATAAATGTTACAACGGTTAGGATCAAGTATAGGATTGCTACAAAGATAGCTGTGTATAGAATCTTGATCAGGAACAATGGATCACTCAGACTCTTTATCACCATCTCTCCAGGAAGGACCATCCATTTGTATAGGTTGGCGTTTGTGACGAAATAATTGGCGGTAAAGTACGAGATTATCGGAATAATCACCATCAAACCGCAGCCAATTCCGCGCCATACCGGATGTGGTGGTTTCCTGGCAGGGTTCTCTTTTTGTTCGGGATGATAGTATCTTGACATGATTTGTTACCCCTCTCTTTCTGCAATGGATTCGATCGCTTTCACAATCTTATAATACCCGGTACATCTGCAAAGATTGCCGGTGATGGCCATTTTTATTGAATCGATATCTGGTGCTTTCTTTTCTTCAAACAATTTTACCGCTGACATAACAAAACCTGGTGTGCAATAACCACACTGAACCGCGCCCTCTGTAATAAAGGCTTCCTGCACAGGATGCAAATTCTCACCCTGAGCCAATCCCTCGATAGTGGTAATCTCCGCACCATCCGCTCTCGGTGCTGGTACCAGACAGCTCATTACTGCTACCCCGTCCATGTAGATGGTACAGGCGCCGCATTCCCCCTCAGCACATCCTTCTTTTGTCCCTACCAGTCCGCCATCTTCCCGGAGCAGTCTAAGCAGTGTTTTATTTTTCCCGTCCGTAAACTCCAAACTCTTGCCATTGATTGTGGTTCGAATAATCCCAATTTCGTCATTGTACTTTTTCGAAGATTCAAGTTTTGCATGATTGGGAGCTTCCTGACCCCACAAAACAACAGGCTGCTCAGGTACTGAACAGAAAGGTTCTTTATTTGTTAATTGTTCAAGCCCGCGTCGTACGATGATAGTCGCAATCCGTTTTCGGTAGTCTGCCGAACTGCGAATATCGTTGATCGGGGAAATTGCGTCTTTGACTTTCTCAGCAGCGGCAGCAAGTACTTCGCCAATTATCTCTTTGCCTTTCAGAAATTTTTCCGCTTCAGACGCGTGAACTATTGTAGGGGCTACCGCACCCAAGAGAATAGCGGCATTCGTTACTTTTTTCTCATCAACCGTGATGATCATGGCGGTATTCACCAGAGAGATTGCCTGCGCTTTTCTCAAGGCGTACTTGACGAAACAACTTCTCTGATTTTTCTCCAACCCTTTAAATGTTACTTCAACCACCATTTCATCAGAGCGCAGGACAGATTTTCTGACGCCCGTATAGAAATCCACCAATTTCACATTTCTGGTTCCCTTACTCGAGCGAATGTGCAGCTCAGCATCCAACGCCATGAGTGGTGAAATGGTATCATTGGCCGGGGAGGCTGTAACCAGGTTGCCTACCACGGTACCGCGATTGCGGATCTGCGGTGAACCCACACTGTAACATGCCTCTGCCAGCAAAGGAGCAAATTTGTGTATCAACTCTGACCTGACGCAGTGATTATGCGTCACCATGGCACCCAGGTGAATAAATCCATCGTCGTCTTGTCTGATCTCATCCAATCCGGAGATCCTTGAAACATCGATGATCACTTCATTTTTCGGATACGCGCCTTTTTCAATTTCCAGTACAAGATCAGTTCCCCCAGCGAGGACTTTCGCCTTACCTGGGTTTTCTGCGAGGATTTCCAGGGTTTCTTCAATTGATGAAACGCAATAATAATTCTTCCACATTTTATTTTTTCCTGCTGCGAGACATACTGACACCGCTTGTATTATTAGCCACCATCAAGATTTCAGCCATTATTGATAATGCGATTTCTTCAGGCGTTTCGCCTTTTAGTTCAATTCCAATAGGCGAGAAAACACCGGAAAATTTCGATGAATAATCCTTCTTCTTGTTGATTTCCTTCTGCGTGTTCAACCAGCGTTTTTGTGAACCAATGACTCCCAGGTAGGCATTTTCAGTATCCAGTAAAGCCGGTAAACCTGCGATGTCAACATCTGAGCCGCGCGTCGCAACTACGATATAAGTGTACGTGGTGATGTTTATTTTTTGAGGAATCTCTGCCATCGGGCAGACAACATATTCGTCTGCTTCGGGCATTGATTCGGGTGTGCACAATTCAGCGCGGTCATCAGTGACAACAACACGATATCCGAGCCACTTGGCCAGATGCACCACTTGTCGGCCTACATGGCCTGCACCTACGACAATAATGGTGATTTTTGGGATGATCGGTTCCACGTAAACCTCCACCTGTCCGCCGCAAATGCCGGGGTCGCCGTTTTCAACACTGACAAGGTTGTAATGCAACCGTTTTGTCTTGCGTTCTTTCAACGCATCAAGAGCTTCTGAAATAACGCGATTTTCGATCTCCCCACCACCAACAGTTCCATTGATATGGCCATTGGGGAACACGATCATTTTACTTCCCTCGTGGCGAGGGGTGGATCCCTTTGTATCCACGATCATGCAAAATACTACCGCTTCTCCCCGAGCTTCCAATTCAGCGATGTCATTGAATATAGACATCTATTCCTCCAGTAATCCCAGCACAACTGGAACAAGCTGTTTCTTTCTGGAAACCACACCTTCTGCCATGCGGGTATTATCTACCAGCAGTTTATCGGTATTAGGGTTTACGTGGCCAACGACATAGATCGATGAAATCATGACCGCTATTTTACCTTACTCAAGGCTCGCAAGATCCGCTCAGGTGTGGCCGGATTTTGGTTCAGGTCAGCCCCACAGGCGTTCATGATCGCGTTACCTACTGCTGGAGCGACACCATCCAAAGGTATCTCTGCGACTGCTTTTGCGCCGAAAGGATGGGTTGGCTCATATGTTTCAACAAATATTGTCTTCAGCTCAGGCATCTCATCCGCGCGGAAGATGTGATAATCAAACAGATCCTTCTCGCGCGCTTCACCTCTTTCGTTGTAGACCATCTCTTCACAGACTGCATATCCCAAGGCCTGGGTCATGCCTCCCTCGATCTGCCCCGACGCAGTTATAGGATTGACGATCTTCCCGGCGTCAACGGCCATGACCAATTTATCGACTACCAACTTCCCGGTCTCGATATCCACTGTGACCTCGGCAAATTGGGCAGCAAAAGGTGGGGGTGATGAAGGAGCCACATAGGAAGCATGCCCCATGATCTGCTCCTGCTCAGAATGATGCAATGAGTTGTATGCGATATCCCTCAGAGAAACGCATCTTCCATCAGTCGAAAATGCGCTACCTTCCTTCAAGATGATTTCATCAGGAGTTACTTCTTTGCCAGATATGCTGAGCATTTTGGCAGCGCGGACCTTGATGCGCTCTGCTGCCTGTTTGGCAGCGTTGGTTACTGCGGTTCCAGAGATATACGTAGTACTTGAAGCATACGCGCCCTTATCAAATGGGGTGAAATCTGTGTCCGATGAGTAGACCAGTATATCATCCACTGGTGTTCCCAATACTTCGGCAGCCATTTGCGCCAGGATCGTATCAGAGCCTGTTCCCAGATCGGTGGCTCCAACCATCAAGTTGAATGAACCATCGTCATTCATTTTTATCGTGGCACCACCCATATCAAGATACGGGATTGCTGTACCTTGCATTACCATGGCGAGACCAATACCTTTGCGCAGCCAGGGTTTACCGGGTACTTGCATCCATTCTGCATTCTTGTATTTTCTATCCCAATCGATTGCCTTGCGACCCATTTCCACGCATTTTTCCAGTCCCACTGTATGGACGATCTCCGGCCTTGGTTCGCGCCCTTCGCTCCATGAGGTACTGAAAGGTTGTAGTTCTCCAGACCGCAGTGCGTTTTTAAGCCTGAATTCGATGGGATCGAAGTTCATGGCTTTGGCAATCTTCTCCATGTGTCTTTCCACTGGCCAGTATCCCTGCGGCACACCATAACCGCGATAAGCTCCTGCGGGTGGTGTATTGGTGTATACAATATCTGCATAGAACCGGATGTTTGGTTTCTCGCGATATTTACCATCGCCCACATACAGAGCCATCGACTTTTGTCCGGTGTTGCCGGTCACCGTCAGCGCGTGGCAGCCGTAAGCCCCAGTATCAGAGAGTGCGTACATCTCGTTCGCTGTGATAGTGCCATCTTCCTTGACTCCGGTCTTCATGTGAACCTTCATGGGATGTCGCGACCTTGAGGCTGTGAATTCTTCCTCCCGTGAATAACTTACACGGACGGGTTTCCCGGTAGCGATTGTCAGATGCGCTGCTACGTCTTCTATCAATACTTCCTGCTTGCCGCCAAAACCGCCGCCAATTCGCGGTTTTATGACGCGAATACGTTTTACGGGTAATCCAAGTACAGGTGCCATGATGCGACGCACATGGAAAGGCACCTGGGTACTGGTGCGGATAACTAGGCGGTCGTCTTCATCCCAGTAAGTGACTACCTCATGTGGTTCAATATGAGCCTGCTGTACCTTTGGCACGATGTAATCCGCTTCAAAGATCTGATCGGCTTCCTTGAATCCATCCTCCACATTGCCAACATCGATACGAATCTTGGCGGCCAGATTCTTGTCTGCCTTAGAATCAGCAAAGTTCACATATTCGTTTTCATCGTGAAGTATGGGTGCGCCAGGTTCCATTGACTTTGACGAATCCAAAAGAATGGGTAGTTCTTCATATTCGACCTTGATCAGGTCAATGGCTTTTTGAGCAATGGCTTCTGATTCTGCTGCCACAAAGGCAACCCGGTCCCCCACAAATCTAACTTTGTTGTCCAGACTGAACATATCCAACGGTCCAGGGATGGGATCGGACTGTCCCGCTGTGGAATAGACGACCCTGGGCAGGTCCTTCCAGGTTAACACCGCGTGTACACCTTTCAGTGCTTTTGCGGCTGAGATATCAATCGATTTAATGTGCGCGTGGGCAACTGTGCTATGCATCACCTTACCCACCAGCATACCGCGCAGTTCGATATCAGTGGTAAATGCCGGTTTTCCCTGCGCTAATTTGATGGCATCGACTTTTTTATCCGGGTTACCTACGTGTGTAAATTTCGGCTGTTCCATGATCGAGGTCATCTGAGGATTTACTTCATTCAGGAGTGACTGTTCTATGCTCTCTTTCTTTACCTCACCGGAACGCATTTTTTGCGCAAACTCAATGGCTTTCACCGGTTTGTCATAGCCGGTGCAACGACACAACACACCTGAAAGTGCATCGCGAATATCCTTTTCGGTAGGTGCTTCATTATCTTTGAACAACCCTTTTGCAGCTAAAAGCATGGCTGGCGTACAATACCCGCATTGAATGGCCCCGGCTTCAATAAACAACTTTTGAAGTTCATCGAAACCGCCGGTTTTCTTCCACCCCTGGTCAGGATGTTCTCCCATCGCCTCGATCGTTTCAATTTTATGTCCCTCTGCCTGGGCAGCCAGCATTGAACAAGAATTGACCGATTTTCCATCCACAAGAACAGTACATGCGCCGCACTCGCCTTTCTTGCAGCCGCCAAATTTGACGCCGAAGTATCCCTCTTCTCGCAGGAATGAAAACAACGTTTTTCCGGGTTCAATTTCCCTGGACATTTTCACATTATTGATCAGCAGAGTTATTTTCATAATATACCTCTACCCATTATCTGCCATTAAATCTTGCTTCAGGCGCAAGCACAACCTTGATCCAGCTTCCATGCGGTAATCTGCACTCGCCCATAGATCATCCGCGTCGTGGAGGGCGTTCTTAACCGCAGTTTCAATATCGTCATTGACATTACCATCAAGAACTAGTGTTGGGATAGTTCCGAATCCTCCAATGGCTACGCGCAAACGATTTCCTGGCCATTTTGCCAGTACACAACAGAGGATGGGTTGGTCTTTTGGGCTTCGTCCAATGGAGGCGAATCTATACTTCGAATCAGATAGTGATATGCTGGCAATCAATTTTCCATCCACCCAGCTCTTCCGTTGAGGCAACCAGTTGCCCAGTGAGATTTCTTTCTTCCCGGGTTCCCAGATGAGTTTTGCATCCAGTCCGAGAAGCAGGGTCAATAGCGGTGAGCGTCCATCAGCGGTACAGATCATACCCGCGATTGTGCCGGTGTTGCGCAAGTTCTTTCCGGCCTGTATCTGAACAGCCTCTGAGAAATCACTATTGTGAATAAATTTCTCGACCTCGGATAATGTGGCAGTGGCACCAATCACTATTTCACTTTTTTCCTTGGATATGGAATTAAGACCCAACTCTTGAAGGTCTACCACCACGACAGGATCTCCTGCACTTTTAGCAACAATTGTGCCGCCGCCAAGTGGAAGGGTTTTCGGTTCTTTCCGTTCCAACAACTTAAGGACCTCATCCATCGTTTTTGGCCGCAAGTATTCAACAATCATGGTCCACCTCCAAGTATCCTTCGACTTTTCTATTTGTAAGGTATGTTTACTTTTGTGCGAAGGTATCGATCAATAACTTCACGTCACCGCCGACCGGGTACAGAATCGGGCATGTACATCCGTTCTTGCAATACTCTGCCACCTTGGCTCTGGCTTCATCCGGTGTGCCTGATGCCGTGATGTGCTCGATCAGGTCTTCGGGTACCAGGTGCTTGGCTCTGTCGATCTGTTCGTGTGTGGCAGGCCACCCAAGGATTGACTGGATCTCCTGTACCACTTCGATGGTGACTCCGGAAGCCTTTGCGATGTGCGGCTGTTGGGCCAGGTACTGGGTCAGCAATCCGCGAGTTGTGTCAATAGCCTTGTCATGGTTGTTGTCCACCGAGCACACGATCAATTGCGGGCGGTCGATTTCATCATAATTACGGCCTGCTTTGGCTGCTCCTGCTTTGAGCAGATCGATGGCCTTGTAATTGTAATCAGGAGAAACGCAGTAGTTCAGAACCACGCCGTCAGCGATCTCGCCAGTCATTTCCATCATCTGGTCGCCTGTGGCGCCAATATAGATGGGTACGTTCCTGGGTTCACGGCGCCCATGAACAACATCCAGCTCGATGCCATTTACATGAACGAATTCTCCATCAAATGTGACACGTTCCATGTTCAGCAACCGCTTCATGATCAGGACGGTTTCCTTCATTGCCGTGAGCGGGTGCTTTCTATCAATACCCACATTTTTCGCCAGGGGATCCCACCAGGCACCAATACCGCAGATGATGCGGTTCGGGGCGAGGTCGTCAAGCGTCAGGTATGTGGAAGCCAGTAGACCGATGTTCCTGGTCCAATTGTTAATCACGCCCGAGCCTACCTTTAATTTCTCAGTAACAGCAGCATAAGCAGCCATGGGAACAATGGCGTCGCGTACCAGGCGGCTTTCTGCCTGCCAAACAGCTTCGAAGCCACGCTCTTCGGCGTATCTAACGTAATCCAATCCTTGGCGAAGATCGTGCGAGTCTTGCAGGTAAAGAGCTACACGTTTGGTCATTTTTCCTCCAACACAGTAGATTTTCTAATTTCATTTCCAGCTTCTATTTCTTTTAGGTATTCTAGATCCTCTGGCAGATCAAGGTCAAGCGCGAATGGAGTTTCTTCGACAATATCAATTCTCGCCCGTGCTTTTTCGGCCTGTTTGAGATGTATGTCAAATGAACCCTTGCCATATTTGAACTCGATCAGGCCGGCCGGGTTGATGAACAAAGCATTCGTTCCATCATGTCTTCTGTCAGGGGCGATGATCACTTCAGGGGGCATTCCCGCCCTGGTAATGAACCCTGCTATGTCGCTGCTCCGTATTAACGGTAGATCAGCTGGGAGAACCAGTATCTCGTTGGCCTGGTAAGCCTGAGCTACCATGGCTGCCCTGCGCAGGGCTGTGTTCAATTCTGGACTGCCGTCTTCCAGTACTGTTCTTGCATTGTGCTCGCGCGCCAGCGCAAGAGCATATGGGTCTCTGGAGACCACCAGGATCTTGTCAATCTCGGTTACCGCGTTCAGTGTTTTGATTGTGTTTACAAGCAAGGATTGGTTAAGTACGGTTCTTTCTTCTTCTGATAAAACGCTTGCTAGGCGAGATTTCCCTCTTTTTAGCGGCTTGACTGGAACTATCGCCCAAAGTGACATTCACTCACACCTTTTTGAATCGTTCTGCAAATAAGATGGTTTCCCGGGCAAGCGCTATCCGGGTTTGATTGTCAGACATTAGTGTCTGTGTCGCAATTGACATTATACCGCATCGGTTTATTTGCTGCACTTCCTCTTTATCGATTTGATCAATGATAATTCCTTTGATGATGCCTTTGTAGTGCTCGGCAACTGCCAGTGCACTCGGCTCAATTCCCATCTCACGGTACATTTTGGCCGCTGGTCCCTTGACGGTTTTTCCCCCGATGATCGGTGAAACCGCTATGGCTACTTTTTTGGAAATTAGCTCTTTTGTATCTTCAATACCAAGGATAGGATCGATGCTTACCCAGGGATTGGAAGGACAAAAGACGACCAAATCAGCGTTCTCCAGTACTTTACGACCTTCTGCGGTCAATTGCGCTTTTTCTATCCCCTCAAACCTTCGGTTAAGCATTATAAGCTGACATTGGTATTTGACGAAATACTCCTGGAAGGGCAAATCACCGAACTCTTTGGTTTTCACGATGGTGCGAACCGGTAGATTTGACATGGGCATAATCTGGTGCTTGATCCCCATTTTTTCGCATAAATCCTTGGTCACCTGCGATAGGCTCTTGCCCTCCCGCAATTGCCGCGTCCGTTCAAGGTGGAGTGCCAGGTCTTTATCGCCCAATTTGAACCAATCCGTCCCCTTCAATCGCTGTATTTCATCAAGAGTGTTCCAGGTTTCCCCAGCCCTGCCCCAACCTGTCTCAGGATTCGCCCAGCCAGCCAGTGTATAACACACTGTATCGAGATCTGGCGAAATTGATAATCCAAATAATTCAAAATCGTCGCCTGTATTTACGATGATGGATAATTCATCGCTATTGAGAATATTGGCGAGACCCCACGCCAGCTTGGCTCCACCAACTCCGCCCGCCAGTGCAACAACCTTCACATTTTCCTCGTCGTTTGTCTCATATTCTCTTTACCTGAATAGATCCCTTTCTTTTTCTCGGATCAATTCAGCCAAGGATGATTCCCTGAGCGGGTATGGAAATCCGCATACATGCACCACGGGAGTACCCTCCTTTGCCTGTCCCATTATCAATGAAGCAGCCGCTGCCAGTTCGTCTGCTGCACCTACCTGCGTGATCTTTAGTTTGAAACCAAAAAGGTCTTCCTGCCCGCGCAGATCCACCAATGCCGGTAAACCAGAAAGCCCAATCGCCATCCCAACCGTACCATTGCGCCAAGCGCGTCCGTGTGAATCGATGATCAAAACTCCCAACTTACATTCAAATTTCTTTTCCAGGCCTTTTCTTATCTTCTCGGCTGAGACGTCTGCGTCTTCCGGCAGGAGCAGCACCCAATCCTTATCTTCCCCCCAATCACCTTTGACGTTTGAATGGTCGATACCTGCGTTCGCGCACACAAAACCCTTTTTGTGTTCCACAATGAGTGTATTGACTCCGGTTCTAAGGACTTCGTTCGATTCCCGGAGAACCATTTCTACGAACCTTGGGTCCTTTTCAGTGATTCCTGCGATCCTGATTGCTTCATCAGATGGAATAACCGTTGTCAGGTTCACCAGACGCCCTTCGGATTTCGACACGATTTTTTGAGCCAGTACAAAAATATCTCCAGGTTTCACCTGGAGATCTTGCTTGATACAAGAAGAAAAAATAATCTCAGCCAGGTCATCACCAGGTTTGACCAATGGAAAATCAGTGATTGTCAGCAGTGTAAGTGCCATCTGTTTACCGAGAAATTCCTGTAATCTTAATACCCGCGGCTTTTCCTTCAAATTGCCTGTTCAAACCCAGAAGAATGGAGGTCAATCCTTCAACAACCACCGAATTCTCGATAACGCCGCCGTCCCATCCCGTCATACCAGCTTTTTCTACTAAATCAATGACAATCGCTCGATTATCTTTTCCGGTACCGCAAACGATCACATCGCAGTCCACTTCTTCATCATTCAACAAACGTTCGTAAGATATATTCTGGAAGGCACATACCACACTCACGCCTTCACCCAGAAAGTTCTGAGCTTCAATGGTTGCACTGCCTGCTTCAGGCATTTGCACCTTGGTGATCTTTGGCGGTACGAGAGGAACAGTCACGTCTACCAGGATCTTTCCCGCGAGGGTGTCTTTGACTGTTTCCAACATTGCCAAATGTGCCTGGAACGGAACGGTTAACACTGCCAGGTCGCACCAGGCTGCGGCTTTGTTGTTTTCCATTCCCGCAACTTTTTTTCCATCCGCTGTCAGGCGCAAATTCAAATCATCGGCGGCTGATTGTGCTTTTTCCAGTTGTCGTGAACCAATAACCACATCAAGTCCTGCTTTTGCCCAGCGGTAGGCCAACCCTTTTCCTTCTTTTCCGGTACCGCCCAGGACGGCGATTTTTTTGACTTCTGGTAATGAGTTTGCGGTCATATATACCTCTATAATTAAAATTGTGATTGGTACCGCTTCCAAACGTATTTTGATAATTCACTTGCCCTTGCGGTGATTGCTTCCTCGTCCAAAGTGACCAATTGTCTATCCTTCATTAGCACTTTACCAGCAGCCATCGTCATTGTCACCATGGAATCCCTGAAACCAAACAGTATCTGCCAGGGAAGATTTCCTGTCATCATTTCAGTGAAAGGTTTGTAATCCACCAGTATCAGATCAGCCTGGGCACCTTCCTCAATGGTTCCAATCGTACCTAGATCTTTGAAATAATAGCTTGCCAATTTGGCGTTGTTATATGCGCCCATCTCGATCACAGAATTACCGTTCATCCGCTGCGGATCACGGTTCCAAAGTTTATGGACCAGGTAGCAGGTACGCCATTCATCCCACATCGCGTTGGAAAAGCCATCATTTCCCAAGCATACTTTGACGCCCATGCGCAGTATTGAATCGATGTCTGCCATGCCAACGGCATTGTTCATATTCGATCGCGGTTGATGAGAGAGCCAGGTGTGTGAATGTGCCAGTTGCTCGATTTCTCTCATGTCCATATGCACACCATGGACAATGATTGTATCCGGTCCCAGCATTTGATGACGGGTCAAGCGGTCGATAATGCGCAATCCGGTTCTCTGCAACGAATCATATTCATCAATGGGATGTTCTGCCACATGAATATGAAATCCGGTATCATCATCAACAGCTTTCTTGCATTCTTCCAGTGTTTCCTCTGAGACCGTCAGGCTGGCATGGATACCAAAATTCGCTTTTATACATCCTTTATACCCCCCCGATTTAACTTTCTTGATCATGCGGACGTTCTCTTGGATGCCCTGCCGCGCTTTCTCCTTCCCACCTCGATCGGTCACTTCATAGCACAACACGCCACGTAAACCGCTTTCCATGATTGCGTCAGCAATCACATCCAGCGATCCATCGATGGCATTGGGAGAGGCATGGTGGTCAAACAAGGTCGTATTCCCATGCTTGATCGCGTCTATGATACAGACATATGCTGAGTATTTCACATCCTCAAGTGTCAACGATTGGTCCAACGGCCACCAAAGTTTTTCCAGGATCTGAGGGAAGTCTGCCGGCGCAGCACCCGGGATTGCCAACCCGCGTGAGAACGCACCATAGAAATGCGTGTGTGCGCAGATTAATCCCGGCATAAGCAACTGACCTTTACCGTCCAACACTTCATCCCCTTTGAACTCTTGCACCAACTGCTCCTGAGGTCCAATGCGGTCAATCTTCTGCCCTAAGACGTGGACCGCCTGGCCATCCAGTATCTGGTTGGGTGTTCCCCAGGTGATGATTTTTGTATTGGTTATCAGCATTCGCTTTCTGCCTTTCGTTACGGATGTTCGCAGTTATTGTAGCATAAAGAATATCTCACATGCATTTCGTCCTGTTTTCTCTTCCGTTCCTTAAAATCGCATATAATCTATGTGTTATTACATACAGGAGGAACCAATTGGATACTCGACAATCTGCCATCAGTTATGCAAAAAAGAATCAAAAACTCTTCCTCAGCGGTCTGGATGACTTTATCCGCATTCCATCAATCTCCACCGATTCTGAACGAGCCGGTGATGTAAAAAAGGCAGCAGAATACCTTGCTGAGAAGCTGAAGAAGCTAGGTATCCAAAAGGTCAAGGTGAATCCCACCAAACGGCATCCCATTGTAACGGGTGAATACATGAAAGCCGGCGCAGATCAGCCGATCATCCTGGTCTACGGTCATTATGATGTGCAGCCGGTTGATCCGATCAATCTCTGGAACAGAAAACCTTTTGATCCCAAAACAGATGGCGAATATCATTACGGCCGCGGCGCTTCAGACATGAAAGGTCAAGTTTGGGCTTCCATTAGCGCTATCGAGTCGATCATGCATGAAGGTGATTTCCCGGTCAATCTCAAATTTGTCTTCGAAGGCGAAGAAGAGATTGGTTCGTTAAATTTCCCAGAATTTGTTGAAAAAAACAAAGAGCTTTTAAGGTGCACAGCCTGTCTTAATCCCGATGCCGGCATGGTGGATGCGAAAACCCCAACGATCGTGTATGGTTTGCGCGGGTTGGCTTACTTTGAGTTGAAAATTTACGGTCCCGCCCATGACCTTCATTCTGGTTCGTTTGGCGGTGTTGTTCATAATCCCGCCCAGGTGATCGCCGACCTCGTCGCCGGTCTGCATGATGCCAGCGGACGTGTAACATTGCCGGGATTTTATAAGAAAGTTCGGACGCTTTCTCGTGAAGAACGCAAAGAAATGGCCCGGCTGGGTATCGGCGATGAATTCTACGAGAAGCAATCTGGGGTCAATGTCCTTTGGGGTGAAAAGGGATTCACAAGCCTGGAACGCACCGGCGGCAGACCCACCTGCGAGTTGAATGGGTTACTTTCCGGCTTCACTGGTGAAGGCGCGAAAACCATCATCCCATCGTGGTCCATGGCCAAGATATCCACACGCCTGGTTCCCGACCAGGATCCCATGGAAGTCCATCAGCAGATGCTGCAATACCTTGAAAAACATGCGCCCAAAACTGTTCGTTACGAACTTAAAATGCTCAGCCACGGCTATCCGAGCATTTCCGATATCAAATCCCGTGAATCAGCCGCGCTCGCGACTGCCCTTGAAACCGTTTGGGGGGTCAAACCCATCTACAAACGTGAAGGCGGCAGCATCTCGGTGGTAGCTGACTTGCAGAAATCCCTGGGAGTCGATTCATTGCTCACCGGTTTCGGTTTGCCTGACGACAATATCCACGCTCCTAATGAGCATTTGCATCTGCCCACCTGGTATAAGGGCATTGAAGCTTTGATTTACTTCTTCTACAACGCCAGAAAGAATTAACAGGCATGAGCACAGACAAGTTGAAGCTTCCAGCCTATGGTGGCCAGGCACTCATTGAAGGCGTGTTGATGCGCGGCTCAAAGTATCTTTCCGTTGCTGTTCGCGACCCCAAAGGGAGTATCATCATCAAGAATGAGGAACTGGGCGGCCTTTACAAATCAAAGATCGCCAAAATCCCTTTCTTGCGCGGTATTGTTATCCTATGGGATTCCATAGGATTAGGAACGAAATACATCACTTATTCAGCCAATATTCAGACTGGTGAAGATGAAAAGATCGAAGGTCCTGTCCTGGGGTTGACGGTACTTGTCTCTTTTGCCATCGCTATCGGCTTGTTCTTTCTCACCCCCGCAGCTCTTGTACAACTGCTTGAAAAATGGATGCATCTCTCGCCCTTTGTTGGAAATTTAATTGAAGGGCTTGTACGTCTTGGTCTGGTGGTCTTATACATGTGGGCAGTCGGCAAAATGCCAGACATCCATCGAGTGTTTGCCTATCATGGTGCGGAGCATAAAACGATTAACGCTTTTGAGAGCGGTGCAGATCTGACACCTGAAAACGTTGCCAAGTTTTCTCTCAAGCACCCACGCTGCGGAACTGGCTTCATTCTCATCCTGGTGATCTTTTCTGTGATCCTGTTCTCTTTGCTTGGCCCCATGTCCATGTTGATGCGGTTGGCAACACGCGTTGTTTTATTACCCGTGCTTGTAGTTGTCGCTTACGAGTATATGCGCTTCACCGCCAATCACCTTGATAATCCAATTGGCAGAATCCTGGCTTTTCCCGGACTAGCGATGCAAAAGTTGACCACTGTTGAGCCAACCCCTGAAATGTTGGAAGTGGCCATTGCCGCTTTTAAAGCCATGTACGACCAGGAACAACTGGGGAAACTCGCCGTATAGGCTGTATGAAAAACTGGCAATTGGTTACGCTTGGAGTTTTCATCGGTTTGATCCTGGCAGGCAGTATCTACCTGATTGCAGGTATTCATCAACCCAAAGAATTTACCTTCATATCGCCGACCTATTCGGCGACATCGAGTTTTGACCCTGAAACGATTAAGCTCAATATCAACATCGCATCCCTCGAAGAACTTGACACGCTTCCCGGGATTGGTCCTGAAAAGGCTCAATCCATCATTGACTACCGTGAAACCTATGGTAACTTTGTTTCTATTGAGGATCTACTTTACGTTTCTGGTATCGGTCAATCGCTATTTGATCAAATAAGCGATAAAATTACTATACAGTGATCGAAATTGCCGGAGGACAAATATGGCATCTGAACTGAAAAACAAATTCAACGATCTTCTCCACGAATCCATGCGCAATCATGACGAAATCGCTCGCGATACAATGCGTATGATCCTGACCAGCCTGAAACTGGCTGAAGTGGAAAAGAAACAGGAATTGGATGATACCGCTGTCCTGGCGCTTGTTCAAAAAGAGATTAAATCCCGTCATGAATCCATTGTTGATTTTAATAAAGGAAACCGTGCTGACCTTGTTGAAAAAACAGAGAAAGAAATCAAGGTTCTCGAACAGTTCCTTCCCAAACAATTGACCGATGATGAGTTAAAAACCGTTGTAGAAGAAGCCATCAAAGAAGTGGACGCTCAAAACCCAGCGGATATGGGCAAGGTCATGAAGATCGTCATCCCCAAAGTCCAGGGCAAGGCTTCCTCAGATCGAATCAGCGGATTGGTAAAACAACTCCTGCAAAAATAACGTGGCCAAGAAAATTAAACGCCCATTTGTTTCCAATAGCTCGCGAAACTTTTTTCGTGTCATTCTGCTTATCCTTACCTCGGCCATCACTCTTGGCGCTCTGGTTCTCCCAATTGCGCTTCGGCCAAGTTCCTACCCTATCAAAGTAGGCTCGGTCGCTTCCAACGACATAATCGCTCCCAACTCTGCTGTCTTTGAAAGCACCGTCCTGACTGCCGAAGCCAAACAGAAAGCCGCGGATTTGGTATCAGCGGTATATCTGCCTTCCGATCCAGGTATAGCCCGGTCACAAATTGATAATCTGAATATCCTTTTCAACTACATCTCCATTGTCCGCTCCGATGCATATTCAACCGTTGAGAAGAAACAGGAAGACTTGGGCAGCATTGCCACAGTCACCCTCTCACCTGAATCGATCACTTACCTTCTTCAAACCTCAGATTCCCGCTGGGAGCAAATCCAGCAGGAAAGCCTGAGTGTGTTTGAGCAGGTAATGCGCAACAATATCCGTGATTACCAGATTAGCGACAGTCGTTCGAATATCCCCAATTTGATCGGTCTTTCATTTACGTCAACTGAATCCGCGCTTATTGAAGAACTTATCTCTCCATACATTATCGCCAATAGCCTCTACTCAGAAGAAGAAACAAATGCCGCGAAAGACAAGGCTATGGAACTTGTCCAACCTGTTACAGCATCATTTGTCAAAGGCCAGGCCATTGTACGCCGGGGACAGATCATATCTGACCAGCAATATGAAGCGCTTGAGTACTATGGTTTTGTCAAACCCGAAAACAAGACCACTGAGTTCATCGCATCCGGACTTCTTGTTCTCCTAATGGTTTGTTTCATCGTGATCTACTTCTCCAAGCGTCGCCTTGCCGTGCTGGATGACTTGCGCAGTCTGAGCCTCATTGCCATCCTTTTCATTATCTTTCTTGTTGCAGCCCGCGCCATTGTGCCCAATCGCGCGGTCATGCCATATTTTTACCCGATGGCAGCATTCGCCCTCATCCTTGCCACTCTTTTTAATATTGAAACCGCAATCGTATTTACGCTTGTATTGTGCACACTGTCTGCATTCGATGTTACAGGTTCCTTCGAACTGAGCGCGTTCTACCTATTCAGTAGTCTGATTGGCGCTTTGACACTGGGGAGAGGTAAACGCGTTGCCAATTTCTTCTTTGCGGGTGTCTGGTTATCATTGGCTGGTTGTGCAGTGATTGCCGCCTTCCGATATATTGAAAATTCGACTGACCTTATTGGTATGATCACGTTGTTTGGCGTAACGTTTATGAATGGCTTTGCGTGCGCCAGCATTGCCCTGCTTGTTCAGTACATTGTGGCTCAACTGCTTGGCTTATCCAATCCATTGCATCTGATCGAGATCTCCCGCCCCGATAACCAGTTGCTTCAATATATTCTCCAAAATGCCCCCGGCACTTATCAGCATTCACTACAAGTCTCCAACCTCACCGAACAGGGCGCCAAAGCGATTGGCGCAGATTCTGTACTGGCCCGTGTTGGCGCGCTCTTCCACGACTGTGGAAAAGCCAAGAATCCACAATTCTTCATCGAGAACCAACTACCAGGAAAACTGGATTCCCATGATGATATGGTACCTGAAGAAGCCGCCAAGATCATCATTGCCCATGTGTCTGACGGTGTAGCTTTAGCAGAAAAATATCATCTGCCACCAAAAGTTAGAGATTTTATCCGTGAACACCACGGCACGGCCGCTACCAGGTATCAATACTGCCGTGCTCTTGAAAAAGGCAAGAAAAACAAACCTGTTGATAGATCTGTTTTTCAGTATCCAGGGCCCAAACCACACTCTAAAGAAACGGCGTTGCTAATGATTGCAGATGGCTGCGAAGCACGAGCCAGGGCTGAACTGCCCAAGACGGACGAAGAGCTTCGTATCATTGTCAACAAGGTCATTGATAGCTGCTTACAAGATGGCCAGTTGGATGAATCACCTCTTACCCTTCGCGACCTGCGCGTTATTTCGGAGACTTATTTTCAAGTTCTCCTTAACGCGCATCATCCGCGTTTAAAATACCCGGAACCCCCCGAAGAACCTGTCGGTGAAAACGGGTCAAATCCATGATCACAATCGAATTTTTCGAGATTCCCATTGAAGAAGAAGTTGAAAAGATTGCCGATCTGGCTGCAATTGCAGCCCTTGAAGACGTGAAGGCTGATCTAAGTATTGCTTTTTGTGACAACCCCTATATTCAGGATTTGAATGCTCAATATCGCCGCATTGATCATCCCACAGATGTCCTTTCCTTCTCATCAGAAGAAATCAATCCCGAATCCGGCAACCGCTATCTCGGAGATATCGTCATTTCTCTCTCTCAGGCACGTTCACAGGCAGAAATCGCCGGGAATCTACTCAAATCAGAAGTCGCCATGCTTGTAGTGCATGGCATTCTCCATTTACGCGGATATGACCATGACGATTCACAGGAGAAGAAAGAAATGTGGGAAAAGCAGGCATCCATCCTCCTGACAATGGGGATCACGATGGACAAATTTTCAGGGGATGAATAATGCCTCAAAAGCTGCAATCTCTTAGGGACGCCTTCAAGAACGCCTTCAATGGCCTTAAATACGTCTTCACCACCCAGCGGAATGCCAAGATACACCTTCTCATTTCGTTTCTTGTAATCTTTTGCGGTATCTTTTTTAATATTTCATTATCTCAATGGACTGTACTTGCCCTGGTGATCGGGCTCGTCTGGGCTGCAGAATGCATGAACACCGGCGTGGAGAAGCTTACAGACCTAGCCAGTCCTGAATACCACATTCTGGCCAGGATAGCCAAGGATTGTGCCGCTGCAGCCGTCCTGATGGCTTCCGCAACAGCGGTTGTTGTTGGTCTGATCGTCTTCATTCCACGTTTGCTCATTGTTATCAACTCAATTTTTTGAGGAAACATGTCCGATTTTCTCTTTGGCACAGTCGGCGCGCCCATTTCCACCCCAAAGAAACCCGGCGGCAGTGTGGGCGCAATTCAAACCCTCTCAGATCTTGGTTTGCATGCATTTGAACTGGGATGGGTGCAATCCGTCAGGGTAAGCGAAGAAACCTGCGCGTTAATTCACCAGGAATCACAATCAAAGGGTGTCTCGTTAAGCGTTCATGCGCCATATTTCATTAATTTGAATGCTACTGACGAAGAATGGCCAAAATCACGGCAGCGTTTGATGGACGCAGCCTATTATGGAAACCTTGCCGGCGCCACAGATATAATCTTTCACCCCGGATCTTATTTTGAACGTCCTGCTAAGGAGGTCCTTAAGATTGCCATCCCCCGGTTACAGGGTTGTTTATCGGAATTGTGCGTAAATGGCAATCCTGTCACACTCCGACCAGAAACAATGGGGAAACCAGCACTTCTTGGGTCAATCGAAGACACTCTCGAGATGAGCAGCTCTGTTCCTGGGGTGCTACCCTGCCTTGATTTCGCTCATTTGCACGCCCGTCCCGGAGATGGATCGATCAATTCCAGTGCCGAATGGTCTGCTCTTTTGGAAAAATATGCATCCAAGCTTGGGGGTAAATCGCTACACGCATTGCATATACATTTAAGTGGCATCGAATACACTGGCAAAGGTGAGAAGAACCATTTACCGTTGCGTGAGTCGGATCTTCGCCTAAAAGAGCTTTTTCAGGTGCTAAAAATATCTTCCTGCCGTGGCCGGATCCTTTGCGAAAGCCCGGTCATGGAGGAAGACGCTGTGTACATGATGAATCTCTGGGAATCGGTTTGATTCCCTATAGATATTCCTTTAGGTTGTGTTCAACTGCATATGCCGCTGCTTCAGCCCGGTTGCTGACGCCCAGCTTCGAGAGGATACTGCTCACATAGTTTCTCACAGTACCCTCCCCCAGGTAGAGGGTTTTGGCAATTTCACGGTTTGTACGGCCTTCAGAAACTGACATCAGCACATGTTTTTCCTGCTGGCTGAGATTTGCGAATGCCGAGGCTTCCTCTTCTTTTACAGCCCGGCGTACTTCCTGAAAGACTCGTTGAGTCACCGCCGGGTCAAGCAGCGCTTCTCCTCTACCCACGGATTCAATTGCTTTGATCAAATCCTCGCTCGCGATTTGCTTGAGAACATAACCAGATGCCCCGGCCCGTATTGCCGAGAAGAGCATCTCATCTTCCGCGTATGAAGTAAGAATGATCACTTTAATGTCTGGATTCGAGCTGGTGATTTCCTCGCAAGCTTCTATACCAGAAGCACCGGGTAAACGGATATCCATCAAAACAACATTGGGTTTGATCCTTGCGGCGGCTTCAATGGCTTCCCTGGCCGTACCGGCTTCACCGGCAACCTCAAATTGAGGATAGCGCTGTAACAACGCCTTCAATCCCAATCGCACCACTTCATGATCGTCCACCAAAAGCAATCGCAGTTTCGTCATCAGTCCCTTTCCATGTTTAGAGAGGTTTCAAATCCATTATACCTGACACGCAATCAAAATCAACGCTCCTCCAGTATTAGCGAGACAGGGCAATGGTCAGAACCCATGATCTCATCATGGATGATCACATCCTTTACCTTGGGCATCAGATCATGTGAGACCAGGTAGTAATCCAGCCGCCAGCCAATTCCCCGAGCCCTGGCGTTCACCCTGTAGGTCCACCATGAGTACTGAACTTTTTCTGGGTATAACCATCTGAACGCATCCACAAACCCATGCTCAAGGAAATGATCGATCCAAACGCGTTCTTCAGGCAGGAAACCAGATATCTTGGAGTTTTCTTTCGGATTGGCCAGATCGATCTCATTATGAGACGTGTTGAAATCTCCTGTGATGATCACCTTCTTACCCGCCTTGTGCAACTCGTCACATTGACGCAGGAGTTCTGCGTAGAAATTCAGTTTATAATTTACCCTCTCCTGTCCGCGCTGACCGTTGGGAAAATAGGCACTAAACAAGGTGATATCACCTATCTCAGAACGAATGAGCCGTCCTTCAACATCAAACTCGGTCACACCCAAACCGGCAGTGTGGCCAATACTGCCATCTTTGGCAAATAGTGCCACACCGCTGTATCCTGGTCTTTCTGCGGAGTTCCATACGCCGATATACCCGGGGATTTCACGTTCCTCGTCAGTAAGTTGTTCTTTTTTGACCTTGATCTCCTGCAGGCACAGGATATCTGGATCAAGGATTGCGATCGATTCCTTGAATCCTTTTTTTAAGACTGCCCGATATCCATTTACATTCCAGGTTGTGATCTTCATGGCATCCTTTTCGCGCTGTGGTAAACTATTGATTCAGGTGACATAATGAAAACAATACAGATACTAAACAATAATCAACCCGAAGTCAAAATTACAGTAAACTGGTGCAGCTCTTTCTTTTCCAAGTTGAAGGGGTTGATGTTTGTACACTCGCTGCAGGACAATACAGGTATTATTTTAGTCGATAGTATGGAAAGCCGCATAAATACTGCTATCCATATGCTTTTCATGAATTTTGACATCACCACCGTTTGGGTCAACAAAAAACGCCAGGTGGTGGATGTCATTTATGCAAAAAAATGGCATTTATCATACTTTCCTAAAAAGGCTGCGCAGTACGTTCTTGAGATAAACACCAGCCACATGAATGATTTCCACATCGGAGACCAACTTACTTTTTGCAATGAAAAGTAAACTTATTGCCTTCATCATTTCCACTTTGTTTATACTTACCGCTGTATTGCCAGTTCAGGCACAGGGGCAATATCCTGAATATGTTGTTCAATCAGGTGATACTTTCACCAGTATTGCCGAGATGTTCGGTGTTTCAGTTGACGATCTCATGAATTTAAATAGCTCAATCGATCCCAATTATTTGAGTATTGGCGATCGGCTTTCCATTCCCGGTCTGGAAGGGATCAACGGGACTTTCACGCGGCGCACCGTACAACTCGGCGAAACGCTCGATAGCCTGACCGTCAAATACCAGATGGATCGCGATCTGCTCGTGAAGTTGAATAAGATCACCAGCCCGGGTGAGGTCTACGCCGGCAAAACGCTGCTTCTCCTTTACTCCGATGCCACTGACGACAGAGTTACGCTCGGGCGAAGTGATTCTGCCAACACTCTGCTTGAACTCGCAGCCAGCAACGGGACATCCACCTGGAATCTGCTCGAGATCAATAGCCGTAGTGGTATGACTGCCTTGCTGCCAAGTGATCTGGTCTATTTTGTTTCTTCTGACACCTCTCGCGAGGTAAGCATTGTTGATCCACGGCTCAGCGAAGTAAGTATTTCCCCTTTACCTCTAGTTCAGGGGGGTACATATACCATCAAGGTGGTTTCAGCAACTCCTGTGACATTACAGGGCAGTTTAAATGGCATGCCTCTGCATTTCTTCACTCTTGAAGGCAATACTCAAGTCGCACTCCAGGGAGTCCATGCCCTTGCTGATACAGGCCTTTCCATTTTTTCGCTCTCCGGCACCTTCTCTGACGGCAGCACCTTTTCAAGTGAGCAGCCTGTACTACTCGAACCCGGCAACTTCAAAACAGCGGATCCGCTAACTGTTGACCCGGCCACCATTGATCCGAGCGTGATTGGACCTGAAGAGGATTTAATCGAAAGCTATACCTCTGTGGTCTCGCCGGATAGGCATTGGTCGGGCATTTTCACCCGACCTGGATTCTATGATGAATACAATGCCCTATTTGGCGAACGCCGCAAGTATAATGACGGCGCTTATTCAAGTTTCCACGGCGGCATTGACTTTGCTGGCGGCGAAGACCTGCCTATTGCCGCAGCAGCCGATGGTATTGTGGTATACACCGGCTTGTTGGAAGTTCGCGGCAACGCAACGATCATCGATCATGGGTGGGGAGTTTACACTGCTTATTTCCACCAATCCTCCATCGATGTGCAGGTAGGCGAGAAGGTCACAGCCGGGCAGATCATTGGCAAGGTCGGCCATACCGGCCGCGTGGATGACTCACTGGGCTTTGAGAATGCCGGTGCCCACCTCCACTGGGAGGTATGGGTTAATGGCATACAGGTTGACCCCCTGGATTGGCTTGATTATTTGTATCCATGACCCGAAAGTGATTTCCATAAGGTATAATTGCTTCCAAGATCAGATTGACATGGTGAGATCCGCATGAATTTTAACGATGAATACTGGCAATCCCTTGATTTTTCAAACAAAGATATTGAAAGTATCTATAACTACCTACTCGAGATCGAAACACCGCTTCCGATCAAGGATCTGACCAAATTTCTGATCGAAAACCACATCAAAAACGAAAAGAACCGCCTGCTCCAAACCCGCAAGTCCGATGGTGCGCAATACTTCCCAAAAGAAAAATTCAAAAAAGGACAAACACTCGTTTTCCCTCATCGAAATTACCAGAAGGGGAAAATTCAAGCTGTTCGTCCTGGCAATAATCCTGAATATCCTGAACTTGAGGTCATTACGGTCGAATTTGCTTCCGATGAAGTGGTTGATTTTGCCAGCAACCTGCCAACACATGCCTTGAACGAATTTCGGCCCTCAGAAGACGTGGACGATGCTTTTGATCCTGAAAAAGTCAATCAGAAATTCGGTGATGCACTTGCCGCCAGGCTTGAAAAGCATCTGGCTGAAAACGAAGAGTTAATCAACATTGCCGGTAATTACTTCCCCCGTTCACTGCTTGTGGATGTTAGCGTAGGTCACTTGAACCTTGCTGAAGCCGTGCTTGAAATGGCAGATGGCGGTCCGATGCTCAGTTGCGATCTCATCAATCAGATCGAACTGCCCACTGACGTGAACGCCAACCTCACTGAATTCTCAATGAATTATGCGCTACAGGAAGACCCGCGCTTCGATGAGGTTGGTCCTACCGGGGAAACGCTCTGGTTCCTTCAGCGTCTCGAACCGGATGAAGTCCAAAACGTTCCCCTGACTCTCAGATATACAGATCAGCCGATCACGCTTCCGGATGATCTCAAACAATATTCAAATTTCGGTCCTGAATTCAACGATGAACTTGAACCAGGTGCACCCTGCGGCTCAGTAGACGAAGTGACCATTAGTCTTACATATCCCCATTGGCGTGCCGGCACTCTTCCGTTGACCAACAAGCTCAAAGGATTATTCCCCACAGCTTATGAGACACCACATGTAAAATTTACTTTCCGAAATTCCTCAGATGGCAGTACTTTCAATGGCTGGGTGGTCCGTCCCGCCCGCTATGTGTATGGTTTGGCCACCTGGTACACAGATGAGGGTTTCATTCCTGGCAGCCTCATCCATATCAAACGCGGCGATAAACCAGGCGAGATCATCATCAGTGCTGATAAAAAGCATACCTCCAAGGATTGGTTGAAGACCCTTCTTGTGGGCACTGACGGCGGCTACGTGTTCGCCATGCTCAAGCACACCATCACATCTTCCATTGACGACCGCATGGCCATTGTCACCCCTAACGTCAAGGCAGTGGATGCCATCTGGGAGAAGTATCAAAAAACTAAACCAACCCTTGAAAAGATCACCATAAATATGATGCGTGAGCTTTCCAAGTTGAACCCGCAGGGACATATCCACGCCCAGGAACTGTATTCCGCTGTCAATTTAGTCAAACGCTGTCCCCCATCCCCCATCGTCGAATTGCTTTTCACGCGCCCATGGTCGAACCACCTGGGAGACCTTTATTTCCGTCTCGATGAAAGCAAGATTGAGAGCAAATAAATGCCTGAAACCAAACACTTCAGCCTGATCAAACCCACTCTTGAGACGCCTTTCCACATTGATTTTGAATGGTGGAAGACTCACGATAATAACTGGCGGGTTTTTTTGCTTAGCTGTCTTTGCCCTGACCATCAGAAACTCTTTGAGAACCAGTCTGAGGAAGGCATGATCGACTGGGTGGATCCAGAGACCGCTGAAGTGCGCCTGGTGGACGGCCTGCAATCCACGCTCATGTCTCATTGCGCCAAGGAACCCGGTTTTGTTACCATGAACACCGCCATGGTGGATGCCATCTTCCGTGTCTTTCTCTCAAACGGTAACCAACCATTGACTGTTCAGGAATTATCTGAGAAGATCGGTAAATCAGCCGAAACCATCCTGCGTACCATCGCCGGCGTTCAGGTTTACAAAGGTATCCGCGCCGTACAATCGAGTGAATAACACAACTGTTCTTGAGATCTCTCCTGCGGATACGCAGGAGTTTTTTTATCCAACTGTATAATAATCAGAGAGGAGATATCCATATGTCATCTTACAACATGCGTTCCCTTAAACTGCCTGTGCTCACCGGTGCAGGTTTAAAGCTCTTCACCGCTCTGGTTGAGAATAAGTTCACACGTCTATTTCTTATCGGCTCGTTGCTTGAAAACGGTGGTATTCCCAAACTCCGTCAGGAAAGGTTTGATGAAGCGCCTACTTTTTACCCGCTTATTGAACCCGACACAAAACTTGCGGTAAAGTTCCCCACTTTTTCATTCACCAAGAAACCAAAAGATTTCCCGTATCGCACTGCCAGTGATTACGTGAAAGCCTATAAGGACGGCAGCCTCACCCCATTGCAGGCTGCTGAACTGGTGCTGACTGCCATCGAAGCCAGTGAAAAAGATGAAATACCTCTGCGCGCGTTCATCCTATTTGATCGCAACGAGATCCTCAAACAGGCTAAGGCATCCACCAAGCGCTATAAAGACAACAAACCTCTCGGTCCTCTGGATGGCGTTCCGGCCGCGATCAAAGACGAAATTGACATGAAACCCTATGCTACGAACGTTGGTACGCGTTTCATCGGTGCCAAACCCGCGGCTGATGATTCCACTGTGGCTGCCCGCCTCCGTGATGCCGGCGCAATCCTTATGGGCAAGACGAATATGCATGAGATCGGTATCGCCCCCAACGGTTGCAACGCCAATTTCGGAGCCATCCGCAACCCCTACAACACCGATTGCGACACCGGTGGAAGTTCATCCGGCTCGGCCGCGGCAGTGGCTGCGGGGCTTGTTCCCATCGCCATCGGTGCTGATGGCGGCGGTTCCATTCGTATCCCTGCTTCGCTATGCGGTGTTGTCGGTCTCAAGCCTACCTTCGCCCGCGTCAGTGAACACGGTGCAGCTCCGCTTTGCTGGAGCGTAGCTCATATCGGGCCGTTGACCGGCAGCGTGGAAGATTGCGCACTTGCTTATTCTGTCATCGCCGGTCCCGATATTTCTGAACCGGGCACGCTCAAGCAACCCAAGGTCAGCATCGACGGCTGGAACAAGGGTGACTTGAAAGGCATCAAACTGGGCATTTTCAAGGAATGGTTCGAGCATGCCGATCCCGAAGTGGTAAAAACCTGCTATCAGATGGTGGATCAATTCAAAAAAAAGGGTGCTGAAGTCATTAGAATCGACGTCCCTGAGCTTGACCAGATGCGCATCGCCCACGCCACCACCATCCTATCTGAGATGGCCATTTGCATGCGCAACTACCGCGAACATCAAAAGGAACACGGCACCTCAGTCCGCCTGAGTTTGATCCTTGGTCAGACCTTTACTGCGATGGATTACGTCCAGGCACAGCGCATGCGCACACGTGCTCTTGCGCACTTTACCAAAGTCTTTGAAAAAGTGGATGTCATCATCACCCCTGGCACCGCTGTTGCGGCCAGACCTGTGCCTGCCGGCGGTTACAAGATCGGCTGGTCGGACCTGGGTACTGATACTGAACTGATGCGCTTTGTGTTTCCTTTCAACTTTACTGGTCATCCTGCCATCAGCTTCCCGGTGGGTTACGACAGCCGCGGTCTTCCCATTGGCATGCAGGCCGTCGGCCGCCACTGGGATGAAGCACTGCTTCTGCGTGTGGCATACAATGCTGAATCAGTTGTCAAGCGCATTCTGCCGAAACGGTTCTACAAAGTTTTCTAGATAGCCGCTGACCAAAGTTTGGTATAATCTTTGGTCGTTGGATGAACAAATCGGTGAAGGTCATTTTCTGACCTTCACCGAAAGATAAGCCCCCGTAGCTCAACGGACAGAGCACCAGCCTTCTAAGCTGTTGGTTGTGGGTTCGAATCCCACCGGGGGCGCCTTTATTAGCATATTTCTGGTAATGTAATCCCCCGATGATGATAAAATAAAACAAAGAAAATCCGCTTCCACAATTGTGGGTGCTTTACTATTGAACAAGGAAGAATTAATGAAACAACAAAAATCTGCTGGCAAGGCAAGCAATAAATGGTACAACATGGATATCCATATCCATACGCCGGCGTCTGAAGATTTCCAACAGCCCGGCGTTTCGTATCTGGATATCCTCCAGAAGGCCGAAGCCCGCGGCATTGATATCCTGTCTTTTACTGACCACAATACCATTGCTGGTTACCGCGCCCTTTATGAAGAGATCACCCAACTTGAACTTCTTGAAAAACTGAACCGAATCCAGTCAGATGAGCGCACCAAGCTAAATGAATATCATCGTTTACTAAAAAAGATGTTGCTCCTTCCCGGCTTTGAGTTTACTGCCACATTTGGCTTCCACATTCTTGCGCTGTTTGCCCCCGAAAAGAATATCCGCGAAATTGAACATCTCTTAATGAATCTTTCGATCTCTCCTGAGAACCTGGATGAAGGCAAGGCGGCCGCCGGCGCGTCTGTTGATGTGCTCAGCGCCTACCAGATGATCAATCAGGCAGGTGGCATCGTTATTGCTGCACACGCAAATTCGACCAACGGCGTGGCTATGCGTGGCTTAAATTTCGGTGGTCAGACCCGCATCGCTTACACGCAGGATACCAACCTGCATGCACTTGAAGTAACCGACCTTGAGATCAGGGGGAATCGTACCACCGCGGCTTTTTTCAGTGGCACCAAACCTGAATATCCCCGTCGGATGCATTGCATCCAGGGCTCCGATTCTCACCGCCTGGTCACCGATCCTGCCCGTAAGAAGAACCCCGGCGTTGGCGATCGTACTACCGATGTTCTGCTTCCTGTATTATCTTTTGAAGCACTCAAAAGCCTATTCTTATCCAATGACTTCTCGCGAACCCGTCCACACCGATTCAAGGAAGAAACTCCATTTGATTTTATTCAATCTGCGCGCGACGAAGGCGCGAATATCATTCAGGACTTTCACGAAAGCGCCACAGTCCGGGGCGGCAAGGTCTATGCCATTCTCTCGGACATCTGCGCCTTTGCCAACACAAACGGCGGCACCCTTTTTATAGGATTGCCTTCTGATTCACATGCAGCTCCTTTGGGTGTTCAGAATCCTGACCAAATAGGTAAGCAGCTTGAGAAAGAAGTGGCCAACCGCATCAGTCCACCGCTTCACCTCAGCATTGATTCTCACAAATTCAAGGGCAAGGATATCCTGCGCATTCTTGTTCCGCGCGGCGACGAACCGCCCTATGCTCTGGATGATAACAAGATCTACGTCAGGGACGAGGAAGAGACCAACCTAGCTGTCAGAGATGAGATCGTCAATTTGGTCAATAGGGGAACTCAGACTCCCGCACCACAAACGCATACACACCCGGCTCGTATAAAACCATCCGATGAGATAGAATCCACACTTCCTCAACCGGTGTTGACGGAGATGGAGAACAACACCGATCCTCGTACTGGTGTTGAAGTGGTGGCAACAACCGTCCGCAACGGTAAAAGCTTTTATTCACTGCGCGACTTGCGTAATGGCAATATCGTCAAGAACGTCACCACCGCTTCAGCGCGCCGCCTGTGGCACTACGCGCTGACCAAGTACAACGAAATCATTCCGGTGATCGACAAAGAGAACATCAACTGGCAGGGCGATTTCGGTTTACTGCGTCAGTATTCCCAGGGTAAATTCACCCACTACGATCTGGTTCAACGAACACCAAACGGCAACCGTTATTTCTTTGGTGTCACCATCGATGGTATTCACGGTCCCTGGAAGGTATTCCTGTCAGAGGAAGAATCTTCCTGATTTTTAGTCGCTTCTGAGACATTGAGCGAGGGCTCCACCATGCAAAAGGATCCGGCATGACCAATATGAGCTTTCACCTCTTCCAACTTCAAAAGATCGATCTGCGCATTGACCAAATCGATGCGCGCGTCAAGAAGATCAACGACCTCATCGAAAACAACGCGGCGCTTCAAGAAGCAGATTCGCTTGTAAAGAAAGTTGAATCAGAGGTGGCTCATAAAAACTCAGAAATTGCTGATCTTGAAAGTGCAGCCAACGCCAAAACGATCAAGATCGAGCAATCTGAATCTTCCCTGTATAAAGGGAACATTCAGAATCCAAAAGAACTTGCTGATCTGCAAAAAGAGATCGCTTCGCTCAAACATTTCCTTGCATCAATAGAAGAAGATCAGCTCAACAAACTTGACGAATTGGAAACCCTCACCACTGAGCTTGAAAAGCATAAACATACGCATCAATCCATGTTCGATGATTGGCAAAAAGCTAACAGCTCGTTGATGATCGAACTGGAAGAACTGAAAAAAGAGAAGGAGAAACTAACGGCTGAACGTCAGGCTGTTCTGAACCAGGTTTCTCCTGAAAACCAATCACTATACGAAAAACTGCGTATTTCCAAGAATCGCATCGCTGTCACCTCTGTAGAAGAGGAATCTTGTATCATTTGTGGCGCTGAGGTCACTGCAGCAGATATCCAAAAGGCTAAAAGTGCCGCCAATTTAACCACCTGCGCCTCCTGCGGGCGGATTTTATATACCGGTTGAGATTATTGTCATGACTTTTCCGAAAATTGATCTCTTTTCCTTCTGGTTTGGGTTCATATTGGCCACTGTTTTCTGGCTGGTGATCCTGCGCATTTCTAAAATGCTGCCGAAGATGAAAAAAACGATGGCAGAGAACCGCCGCAAACAGGAAGCCAGGCATTCCACCAGCCGCGAACATAGCCTCCGCGTTTTCATGGAGCGCAAGTCGCAGAGTAATCACATCGCCAGTATGTTGTTCCCTCTCGAGAGGATTTTGATAGAGCCCAAGGTCATTGCTCCTCCTGATTCTATTCCCGGTCTCGGCGAAGACGATTCCTCCTTGCGGCCCTCATCCCTTTTACCATATGCCCCAGAAGTTCCCGAGCTGTATACTGATTTCCCGACGCAACTTATCCCGCTCGAAACACTTGCCGCTTCATATCAGTATTTTTGCCTGAGTGGTGCTGCAGGTACGGGGAAGACTACTGCCCTTTCCACTTTGGTCAGCCGTTTTGCCCAAAATGAGACAAAACCTCTTCCCTTGATGATTCCCGGTCAGGTCTTTCTCACTCCTGAAACACTGGTGATGGATCTATTGGTGGATCACCTGGTTGCCAATGCCAGCGGAATGTCTCACGATTCAGCCCTCGATATCATCTCGCAGGCAGCTCAGGATTCCCATCTTCTGCTGGTCATCGATGATCTCGATGAATTAGCAAAAGATGAATTCGATAAGGTCGTCGAGCGGATCAAGGAATTCCAGGCTTTACTGCCGAATGCCAGGATTGCGGTGTGTTCGGGCACCTTCTATTACGGTGCTCTGGAAGAAGTGGGTTTTTCAATATTCACGCTGGCTCCCTGGAACAGAGAGCAAAGATCGCGCTTCATTCATCAGTGGTCGACTGCTTTTAATGATGCAAACAAATCCGAACTTCAGGAGAGGGGCGCACCTCTCAAATCAAGGCTGGACAAGACTATCTTATGGCTCCTTCAGGAAGAAATCAGTCTTTCTCCCATGGAACAGACCATAAAGGTTTGGCTTTCACTAGCCAATTCGCTGCGTTTCTCCCAGCGTGAAAAGCTGTACGCGTCTTACCTGGAATTCCTATCTGACGGCACAGTCAACCCTGAAGGTTTTATCGCGGTTGCCGAGTCGTTACATAACGCTCAATCCACTTTTATCACACGCGAAAAGATTGCCGAAGCTTTGAACTCCAGATCGGATTACATCATTCGCAATGAAAACAAACGGGGGTCAACCAATGAAGTTATTGAAACGTTGATTACCAATAACCTGTTTACTGAGCAGTCGGACAATTCTTTGAAGTTTATGCATATCGATGTTTCAGGCTATCTCAACTCACAGATCGGATCATCTGTACCACTACCGTCTTTGACTGATGTACTTGATTCCACATTCGCCTTCTCATTCCTTGTCAACAGGGCCTCCACAGATGGAGATCTTGCCGAGTTTACGTCCTGGCTCGACAAAGGTGATATCCCCCTTTACCGCAATTTCCTGGCCGGAATGCACTGGCTAAAATTTACCTATACAGGGGATCAACTGCGCAACGAGATTTTCAAACGTTCTGCCCGCATGCTGCAGGATTCACTCCTCCCCTTTGGTCAGCGAGCTCGATTCCTCGCTTTCCTCGCTCAAAGCCAGGATCCCTCGATCTTATCCCTTCTCTCCTTACTCAAGGGAAATCGCGACCCGTTTGTGCGACAATTGGTTGCTCTGGGATATGGTATGTTTACAGATGAAAAGGCGGTAACTGGCCTGGCTGAACTATCTGATGATGAATCTACAAGTGTCCAGAATGCTGCCGTTCTCTCGCTTGCACGCCTGTGGACAGCACCCGCCCAGGATGCGCTTGTTAATGTTATCTTCAATGCAGATGAAGCCATCCGCTCCAGTGCTTGTGAATTGCTGGCAGCGCACAACCCCGACGGCCATCAAATGCTAAAGGAAATTATCGCTACCGACAACTACCTGGCGCGGAAAGCAGCCGTCTCAGGTCTCCGATGCATCAAGGAACCCTGGGTGCGGGAGGTCCTCGAGAAAGTCAGCGTGGAAGACACACAATGGGTCGTCCGCGACGCAGCCATTGCCGCTCTTGATCACATCGATGATAGCCATGAATTCGTTCCTCTCAACTGGCTTCCAGTCCATGAAAATCCATGGACGATGGAAAAGTCTGAGGAGTACCACATGGAACTGAGTACGCGGTCTTTCCCATCTGCATTACTGCAGGCAGTGTTTGATAGGGGAAATAGTTATGATAAGAAGACCGCCTTGCACTATCTCCTCAGCCAGCCTACTCCTCAATTGATCCAGCAATTAAATCAAATCACCCGGCAGGTGGATTCACCTCTCCGGGAGCATGCCATCAACGCTCTATACAGTTTGAGCAAACGCGGACTTGAAGTCAGGTAGAAGGCCTATTTCACCTGTGCCAGGATCCTCTGCTGAACTTCCTCGGGGTTGAGTCCGGTAATGGTGATTAATTTATCTTTCCCGGTTTGACCAGCCACAATATCCACCTGACTGGTTTTCACACCCAACACCTTGGCGATGAATTCAATTAACGCCTGATTTGCTTTACCATCCACAGGCGCAGCCGTGAGACGAACTTTTATCGTGCCGTCATCTAGCACGCCGCTGATCTCATTCTTGGGTGAGCGCGGATTTACCCGGACGGAAATCGCTGCTCCTCCCGATCCGCTTTTCATATTGAAGGTTTTTGGAGTCATTTCACACGATCCTCAGTAACAGAGACTCGACGATCTGCAGCAATACAATCAGAATAACTAGACTGAAATCAAGGTTCAAGATCGGTGGGATCACCTTTCGTATCGGCAGCAGCAGCGGATTGACGATCTTATCCATTGTGCTGCGTACAGGGTGATACGGGGAAAGAATGTAAGACAACACCACATCGATGATGACAGTAAATATCAGAACGTTGAAGATGACTTTTAGGATGGTTGCTATCATAATGCTCTAATTATAATCACTTTCCTATCTGTATGTTCGCTCACCCATGATTGCCTGCCCAATGCGAAGGAAGGTTGCTCCTTCCTGGATGGCAACCGCGTAATCCAGGCTTGTTCCCATTGAGAGGTCGATGAAATTCTTATCCCCCGATCGTATCTGGAATCTTTCCAAAAGTCTGCGGCACTTGATGAACACTTGTCTGGAGTCTTCCGGTTTTTCAGCGTAAGGAGGCATGGTCATCAAACCGGTGAAGTGTAAATTGGAGAATTGCGTCATTCTCAGCAAGTCATCTACCAACTCATCCCATCGATTCTCATCCCAGGCTGCGAATCCGCTCTTTGCTTCTTCGCCGCTCAGGTTTACTTCAAACAAAGCTCTCATGGTCTTATTCGCCGCAGCCAGTCTTTCATTCAACTTCACCGCGATCTCTTCCCGATCGATCGAATGGATCATCGTAAAATCATCCACAATGAATTTTATCTTGCGGCTTTGCAGATGACCGATCATGTGCCATTTGATCTGGCGGTTTGCCAAAAATGGTATCTTTGCAGTGGTTTCTTCTGGGTAATTCTCGCCTAAAACGGTTGCTCCTGCCTCAATCACCCTTGCGATCTTTTCCACCGGCTGTCCCTTGGTCACCACCACTAGTTGAATACCTTCAGGTTTTCTACCGTAATTCCTGGTGATTTGAGCGATTACTTCCTGAAAAGTATGATAGTTTTGTTGTATATCGTTTGTCATTCTTCTTATTCCTTCAAGTACAACGCGGCAGCGAATCTGCCTGTCCGGCCATGTTCTGCCCGGTGACTGAACCAGGTATCAGTGTCGCAAGCCGTGCAAAGTCCGGCCACCTCCACCGAACTCACACCGTTTCTGTGTAATTGAAGTTCGTTTGTTTTCCAGAGGTTTAAAAACCATCCATCCTCGTCCTCATGGATAAGCTCCTCGTGATCTGTTGGAAACTCTCTTTTCATCGCGGCAACAACTTCTTCTCCCACCTGATAGTGACATGGGCCAATCGAAGGTCCAATACCCGCAACGATCGCAGCTGGATTTACATCAAACCTGTCTCTCAAAAATAATACTGTTTTTTCCACAATCTTCTTCACCGTCCCCTGCCAACCGGCATGAACAGTGGCGATGATGCGTTTCTGAGGTTCATACATCAGGATGGGCACGCAATCAGCAAAACGCATGAACAGCGTCACTGATGGGTTTGTCGTGATAATGGCATCCGCTTTGATGTGGTCTGCTTCCAAAGGACGAGGTTGATCGGTCACCACGATTTCTGCGCTGTGAACCTGCCAGACATCGTAAAGTGATTCAACCTGCCTTCCAATGGATTCAAAAGCCCTCTTCCTGTTTTCGATGATATTACCGCGGTCATCTCCGAGCCCTCCGCCCTGGTTGAGTGACTGCCACGGTACCGGGCTTACCCCTCCGTGCCGCCCAAAAAAACCATGCCCGACGATCGTCTCGTCGAATGTCTCAAACTGATAGATCTCCAATCCATTGGCAGACCTAACGATCATTTTTACCTTCCAACTTGATCATTCGTCGCTTAATTGCCAGTTTCCTTGATATTGCAGCCCTGGTGTCTTTCATCGTTTCTTCCATCATGGGAAAAACATACCAGGCAGTCCCCAGACCAAACAGAGTACCTGTGAGTGTGCGCAAGAGCGGATTGCTTTCACGTACTGGCAGCCAGGCCGGCCAATTTCCCCCAATGCTGAATAGTTGTGAGCCGCCATCAATGGCGATTGGCAGGACCGCAAATATGATCCACAAATACCACCGCAATCCTTTTACCTTCTTTCGAGTCAATTGAAACACAATGGCTGAGATGATCATCGCCCCATACATGGCAATATCACGCTGACAGATGGCTACTTTATATCCTGTTACTTTGTTTCCAATAAAGTCACGAGAGAAGGTCGTGTCACCGGCGTCCCTGCCTGACATTTGCTCGAATGTGATCATCTCTGGTACGTGCGCCAATTCGCGCGGATAAAATGCTTGTTCTCCGAACAGGTAATAGGACCGGTATGCCAGCTCATGACAAAAAATACTATAGGTTCGATAGATCACTTTAGCTGATCTCTCGTGGCTAGTATTCATGAGAATTGGTGCCAGGAATGGGATTGCCAGAAATACAGCAATGATCGCGGCGATGAAGATGGGGTAACTGTTTGACAACCAGAAAGAGAACTTCTCCAAACCAGAAATCTTCAACAACTCAGCATCTTTTTTGGCTGATTCTTTTTCTGATTGCGGATTCCGTTTTTGCAGATCAGCATGGGCTGTCAGGGCAATTTGCAAATCCTTTTCGTTGAACGGGTATTTCAAGCGATAGGGTCCGATTTGCACAGCGGGAGTAACATCATTGTAGACGCTGGAAAGCGAGGGGTCGTCATCCAGACAGATATCGATCACGCGTATCCCATATTCAGCGGCAATATCACGGATCATTTTGCCAATGGTCTGTATGTCTGCGTCGTTATTCCGATAATAAAATGTAATTCTGCTCATTGGAGCCTTTGTAGTGTCTTTTGTGTTGTTTACAAGCATACAGCTTGATCAGCCCTCTAATTTAACCTGAACTGTTGTGCCGTCATATCCAGATTGTTCGATCATGCCCTGTTGATAAGGAATGGAAGGCAGTGACCAACGGAAGATGAACTTGGCATCATCCGGCAGTAGATTAACACAGCCGTGCGACATGGGTTCACCAAAGTTGTTATGCCAATACGTGGAATGAAGCGCCACACCATTTGTGGCAAATATATTTGTCCAGCACACACTGAATTCCTCGTATCCAGAAGCGGAGGTACCTCCAGCCATGTGCAAGCTGATGTATTTTCGATTGATTACGTGGTAATCACCCACCGGTGTAGCCCAGTTTTCTACAAAATTACCCTGCAGGTCACGCGCTCCAGTGGATACCCGAGTAAACAATACTTCTCTTGACCCTTCAAAGCAGGATAGTGTCTGGTGAGTGAGATCGACCACGATCTTTTTATCAGCGGCATCCGGATTGATGGGGCTGATGTCTTCCGCCGTGATCGGCCGAAAAGCTCTGGCATCTGCCCAAAACAAGTCACCATAACCGCCGTGTTTTTCGTAGAAACGGTAGAGCGTTGTTCCATCTTCCGCTTGCTTGATCTGATCCACCCAGTAGATTTGGCTGTAAACGAACCGCGCAGTGGTCTGCCCTTCGATCTTTGGTGTTTTCGCCGGAACATCCAATGTCGCATCCACATAAGGGACTGTGATTTCCGCCCAGAAACCCGCCTCGGTCTCCTGTTGCGGCAGTGTGGTCAATGGCGTATTGATGATGTTTTTTACCGGTTGAAGGTGAATGTGCGGAATATAGCCATCCGTGGTTTCCACCCATCTGCGGCTGGTTGAATACAGCGATGGAGCAGTACCCACCACCTCGCGGCTCCACTCCACGACGGTGTCTTCGTAAATTGATTTAGCCGTCGCGCTGTCCATGTCAGGTTTGGCTTTGATATCAACAGAGTAGAATGCTCTGCCCAGGTTTTTCCCCTGCGGAAATTCCGGCATTAACCTGCGCAAATAAGGTTGTTTCGCGAATGCCACCGCGCTCAACCCCAACATACTTATCTTTAAGAAATCTCTTCTGCTGATCTTGTCCATTTTTGCTCAATTCTTCTACAGTGAATGATCGTCCACCAGTCTCTTGATACCTTCGATTTGGACTCCCCAGAGGCTGTCTTCTGCGATATATGGAACATCCTTGCGTATCTTCGCGAAGAGCTCTTTCGTTCCTTTACCTGGTTTTCCTACTGAAGTTCTCATACGCAAATCCAGCGCTCTGGCTGCAGTGAACATCTCTACCGCAAGGATGTGCTTCACATTATTGATGATCTGGTAGCAATGCCGCGCCGCTGTCATGGCGTTGGCATTATGGTCTTCCTGCTCTGCTGATGTTGGCAGTGAATGCACAGAATCCGGTGTAGCCAGAGTCTGGTTTTCTAGCACCAGGGAAGCTGCCGTATACTGCGGCATCATCACACCTGAATTCAAGCCTGCGGCTTCTTTCGAATCCACCAGCATGGGCGGTAGACCGTTGTTAAGTTTCTCGTCCGTCAACCGGAAGGTTCGCCGCTCAGATATACCGCCGATTTCAGCGATGGCGATGCCGGCGAAGTCCATTACCATCCCCACCGGCTCGCCGTGAAAGTTACCACCAGAAATAGCCAAACCCGGGTCAAAGATCAGTGGATTATCGGTGGCTGCGTTGATCTCGATCTCAACCACCTGTTTTGTGTGGCTGATCGTGTCGCGGCTTGAGCCATGGATCTGTGGGGCACAGCGCAGCGAGTAAGCGTCCTGCACGCGTTTGGTACTGTCCACCAACGAACTGCCTGTGATCATCTTTCTGATATTGGCAGCGCTGGTCATTTGTCCTGCCTGACCGCGTGCCTTATGTAGTCTTTCATCAAATGCTGAGGAGCAGCCCACCAGTGCTTCCATTGATAAGCTGGCTGACCTGTCAGCCAGGTCAAGTAGGTATTCCGCTTCCCAAACAGACAGCGCAGCAATCGCCGCTGAGAAGGTGGCGCCATTATTGATCGCCAAACCCTCTTTTGGCCCAAGCACAAGTCGCTCGATGCCTGCAGCCTTCATGGCTTCTTTGCCAGTCATTTTCTTTCCGGCGAAAATTGCCTGACCGGATTCTTCAGCATGATCCTTTTTATCGGTGGTAAGCACCAATGCAAGATGGCTAAGTTGGCACAGGTCACCTGAGGATCCCAGCGACCCCTGGCTCGGGATGACCGGTGTGACCTGCTTATTCAACATATCGATTAGTGTTTGAATGATGACCCTGCGCACACCTGAGAAACCTTTTGACAGTGTGTTGGCACGGATGAGCATGGCGGCGCGCACAACCTCGGCTGGCAGAGGTTCCCCGGTACCAACAGCGTGACTCAGGATCAGGTTTCTACTCAGCGTGCTGCTTTCTTCAGCCTTGATTCGTCTATCCGCAAAAATACCAAAACCTGTGTTGATGCCGTAGACAGGCTCACCACCGTTGACAATCTTCTCAAGGAGTTTATGAGAGTCTTCAATTCTCTTGATTGCCGTTTTTCCCAGCTCCACTTTTTCATTGAACCGGCCAATCTGGACTACATCTTCGATTGAAAGCGCTTTTTCACCGAGTAGGATCATTTTCACCTTTTGGTTTTGATATTGTGAAGTGGGATTACTCTTTCTTGCCCATGGTCCGGGCCATGTCTCTTTCAACGTCTTTCTTGGCGATCTCCTGACGCTTATCGTAAAGCTTCTTGCCTTTTGCCAGGGCGATATCCAGTTTTGCGCGCCCATTCTTTAAATACAACCGTACCGGCACAACCGTCACGCCTTTTTGCCGGATCGCGTTCCATAGTTGCCGGATTTCTTTTTTGTGTAAAAGCAATCGCCTTGATCTTTTTGGATCGTGATTGGTGTAACTAGCAGCTTCATAAGTGGCAATATGAGCCCCCACCAGCCAGGCTGATGTGGCGTCCACCTGAATATAGGATTCCTGCAGACTTACCTGCCCGGCTCGGATAGATTTGATTTCGCTGCCTTGCAATGAGATGCCTGCTTCGAAGTGTTCGAGCATGAAGTACTCGAATTCGGCTTTTCGGTTCTTGGCAATGATTTTCGAATCCATAGGCTTGATTCTAACATAAGTATCCCGCCATCTCCAGAAATCTACCTGTGTTCAGTAAACACGGAGGATATAATTACTCCATGCTTGATAAACTGCCCATCAAAGATTTCTTCCTGCTTGATTCATCGATCACCTTCCTAAACCACGGTTCTTTTGGTGCTACACCTGTGCCGGTTTTTGAGGAATATCAAAGGCTCCAGCGTGAACTGGAGAAAGAACCTGTCGAATTCCTTGGTCGTAAAGCCGCTTCTTTACTGCAGCAGTCCAGAGAAGTACTCGCCAACTACCTGTCAGCCGATCGTGACGACATCGTCTACATTCCCAACGCAACACATGGGATCAATATCGTCGCGCGCAGTCTCAGTCTGAGTCCAGTAGATGAAGTGCTGACCACAGATCACGAGTACGGCGCCATGGACAGGACCTGGCAATTCTTGAGCCAGCAAAAGGGATTCACTTACCGAAGTGTTGAAGTCACCCTGCCAGTCTCATCCGTTCAGCAATTCGTTGATGAACTGTTTTCTACAGTATCGAAGAATACCCGTGTCATATATTTAAGTCACATCACCTCGCCAACTGCCCTGATCTTTCCCATCAAGGAAATATGTCAGAAAGCCCGTAAGTTGGGTATTCTGACCGTCATCGATGGTGCACATGTGCCTGGTCAGATCGATCTCGATCTTGAAGATTTATGCGTTGATTTTTACACTGGGAATTGTCATAAATGGCTATGCGCACCTAAAGGGTCGGCTTTTCTGTATGCCAGAAAAGAGGTTCAGCATCTCATCCAGCCACTGGTAGTCAGTTGGGGTTGGAAAGCCGAGGTACCCGGTCCATCTCGCTACGTCGACTATCTTGAATGGACAGGCACACGCGACATCTCCCCATTCCTGGCTGTGCCAGCGGCGATTTCTTTTCAGAGAGAACATGACTGGCAGACATTGCGAAGTTCCTGCCATAACCTGGCTGCCTTGGCTAATGAAGAAATATCCAGTCTGTTTCATCTCGAACCGCTCTCAGCTACTAAAGACTGGTACGCGCAGATGATATCCATCCCCCTACCCGGGCGGTTCCCATCTGAGGTTCTGCAGCAGCGTTTGTTCAACGAATTCAAGATAGAGGTTCCCATTGTTCCATGGAAGGGAAGAACCTTGATGCGTATCTCTGTGCAGGCATACAATACACGCCGCGATCTTGAAAAGTTGATCGCGGCGCTCAAAGACATCTTCAAAAATTGATTCTTTTTACTTGATTTGATTGACCAACTTTTTCAGTATCTCACCGGTCAGGAACGACTTAACCGGATTGTGGTTCTGTTTGCACCATTTTTTCAGCGATCTCTGCCATTCGATCAATGTCCAGGTATCCGCGGGGTAATGACTCTGGCGTGTGCCAACGTTAACCAAGTTTGTGCCAGCGAGGGCTTTTTCCCAGTCACCCCAGGCAGCCATATCCGGTGTGAGCGAAAATGTGGACAACGGAGAAAAGAAAACTGGTTTTTCCTTGGGAAATCGCTTCGTTATCTCAGCCAGGAAACGCACAGAATCCGCTGTATTGAATATCAACCACAATGGCAGCAATCCGGTGTTCCGTACTGCCGATACATCATATTGCGAGAACGTTTCAACGAGTACTCCGGCAGCCTCACGTCCATCCATCTCTACCAGATGCTTCGCAGCAAGGAAATTCAGGATGTTGAAATCGTTGGGATCTATGAAGCTGATCTTTGTGAAGCGGTATCCTTCGCGTTTACAAAAATCTTCTACAGCATCTCCCAAACCGGGCTCGGAACCCCACTCAGACTCAAACCCATCAATCAACGGGTATTCCTTCAAACGCCAATCTGTCTTTGTGATCCCTTCCTGTCTACAGTAAGCTGAGATACGCTGACTGCCTTCCAGAAACTCAACATCGGGGATATCGCCCCAACCCCCCACCTGGAAGACATTACGTTCACCCACCTGGTATTGCTTCCAGTTGGCTTTTCCTTCAAGATAGATGATCTCCCCGCCTTTAACCAGATTCTTGTGGATGTACTCTTGATAAGTTTGCGGCAAGTCGATCAATTTGAGGCGCAGATGGTTCACCCTGCGCACCAACCAGCCGTCATGGACAGGGTCATAATGCTGAATTGACATCACATCCGAGTTTTTGTCAGTTACTTCCCTGGCAATATCCGCAGATAGTTTGAAGTACTTCTCCACATCCCCATCCATGGAGCCATGCTTGAGCGTCATCACAAATGCCTGCGGCAGGAACGGACCTCCCAGGTTGGCTGCGAGATGCGCCGTGGTGCCTCCCATGCCAACTCCCATTGTGATGGACGGAAAGTGGCCTTTGTTTTCTTTATAGTCTTCCAGCCGTACACGGATCAGATCATCGATCTTCAATGCGCGCACTTTAGAGCCATCCAAGGCATTCGCGTTGGGTGCTCTGGGTATAAGCCACTGTGCCAGCGATTGTGGGAACAAGCCTACGATTTTTAAGGCGATTCTTGTCAGGGTATCGAATTCATAAGCCTTTGACTCGCGGCCAATCAAGGCAGCAGAAACTGCCCTCGTGATGATCGGCGAGGAACTTTCCCGACTCTCCATGTACTGTGCCATGATTCCCTCGATAATAGATGATCTATCTTGTTTGGATAAATGAGATCATGGCAATCAGCGATCCCAGACCAGCCAGGATAAGGATGATCAATCCCACCGGGATGTGTCCGTTTCCAATTGTCCCTGTACTGAAAGTGGGAATTGTCAGCGGTGCTGCCTGCGTGAAGGTCGGCAGCCTGGTGGCCTCGGGTGTTATTACAAACTGTGCGGCCATGGTTGGATCGATTGTTGCGGTGATGTTTGGTGTAGGTGTGGGTGGTATTTCCATGATCGGTAGTTCACCGGGAGTAACATCCATATAGAGCGCCCAAACCCAACCCTGTCCACCATTCACACCGGGATAATCGATCAGCAGCCAATCTCCAGAGACCGTTTTTCCAATCACAGAGACAGAAGCTCCCGGCAATAGAACACCAATCTGGTTGTATAGTGTGCTCGGTCCGCTGCGAACGTAGATCGATTCACCATATCCCACTTTTACTGTTCCCGTTGGCCCGGTTGATAATGGCGTGACCGTTGGGATCGAACCAGTAGGCTGCTGAGCTTGCACCAAAATCGGGTCTTGCACCGTATATACAATGGCAAGTAATGCGGTCAAGAGCATCACCACCATCAAAATTCTTATGCCAGTTCTTTTCATGTACAACTCCAATTCCTCAATCAAGCAAACCTGATTATAATTCAATTATGGAACAACGCATTTTTCACGGTACCTTCAAGAACACAGACATCGCCAGAGCCATCGTGGCTCAATTCCACCGCGGATCCATGCAGGTGCAGCAGGTTGGTAACGGTGACATGATCGCCGTTCAGATTGCCACATCGCCCTATGCTTCATCCGGCGGAAAGACCGCAGTCAGCGTCGTTCTGCAAAATGTGGCCGACGGCGTCAGCGTTCAAATCGGGCAGCAGGCCTGGCTGGGTGTGGCAGCAAGTCTGGGCGTCTCAGCTCTCAGCGCCTGGCGCAACCCGCTTTCTCTGCTGAACCGCCTGGATGACATTGCACAGGACATCGAAAATATAGACCTGACGGATGAATTGTGGCAGACCATTGAATCGACTGCACGATCCTTGGGCTCTGGATATGATTTATCGGACCGCCTCAAGAAATACACCTGCGATTTCTGCAATACACCCAACCCGGTTGGTCAACCCAGATGTATCGCTTGTGGCGCACCCCTTGGTGATATCCAGCCGGACACATGCAAGAATTGCGGGTATATCATCACCACAGCAGAAACCATCTGCCCGAACTGCAAGAAACCTCTACGCTGACCTTTTGGAGATGCGATGAAACTGAATAACACGATCACCGACGTGCCCGGGATCAAGGTTGGACATGCGCAGGATTTTGAAGCGATCACCGGCTGCACGGTTGTTCTGTGCGAAAAAGGCGCATACGCTGGCGTGGATCAACGCGGCGGTGCTCCCGGCACGCGTGAGACCGACGCCATCCGTCCTCTCCACCTGGTACACAAAGCACACGCCATCATGCTCGCAGGAGGTTCCGCGTATGGGTTGGATGCAGCCTCCGGCGCAATGAAATATCTCGAAGAGAATGGGTATGGCTTTGACACAGGTGTGGTGAAGGTTCCCATTGTCCCCTCAGCCATTCTCTTTGACCTTTCCGTGGGTAATTCCAAAGTTCGTCCCACTACAGAAATGGGTTATCAGGCTTGTCTGAATGCATCCAACGAGCCCGTTCTTCAAGGCTGTGTTGGCGCAGGCACAGGCGCCACAGCTGGCAACATGCTCGGAGTGAAACAATCAACAAAATCAGGCATCGGCTCTGCCAGCATCGATCTGGGATCCGGCCTGATAGTTGGCGCCCTTATCGCCGTCAATCCCTTTGGTGATGTACTCGATGGTGACGGGCAGATCATTGCCGGCGTGCGCACGATCAGTAAGGGACCTGTCACGATCGGCAGTAGCGGTGTTTTTGCCGACACCCGTTCCCTTATGAAATCATCTCTGGGTAAAACAGCCCTTACCTTTGCCTCATCACACAATACTGTCGTTGGTGTGGTTGCCACCAACGCAAAACTCGATAATGAAGAAACGAACTTCCTGGCCTTGATGGCGCAGGATGGCCTGGCATTGGCAGTGCGCCCTTCGCACACACTTTTTGACGGCGATACCCTTTTCGCGCTATCCACAGGTAATATCCCTATGGATGTCAATATCGTGGGAGCCTATGCTGCTGAAGCAGTCAAGCTCGCCATTCAAAACGCTGTCCGCAACGCCAAATCCATGGGTGGTATCCCCGCCATGTGTGACCTGAGTAATAAAGTATAATTTCTATGTATTTGGCATTCTACGTTATCACGGAAGAAGGATGAAAATGATAAAAATCATAGCTGACACGACCTCTGTGATCGATCCTAAAGAAGCTGATTCTTTGGAAATTGGAATGATCCCGCAGATCATCATCATTGGTGAAAAAAGCTACCGCGATGATAATGAAATCTCAACGGAAGAATTCCTTTCCAAGTTGAAATATTCTCCAGTCCTTCCCAAGACTGCTGCTCCTCCCCCGGCACTATATTCTCCGATTTTTGAGCAGGTTGCCTTCAAAAAAGATACAGCCATCGTCATATGTCCGTCCGCTGATGTCAGCGGCACGGTTCGCAGCGCCTCGATCGCGGCACAGGACTTCCCAGATACTGATATCCGTATCTTCGATTCAAGGACCATTGGTCCTACGCTCGGCACCATGGTCTACAAAGCCAAGGAATGGGCAGACGCAGGTGTTTCAGCCGATGAGATCATTGCCAGGCTTGAAAAAGCCAAAAAATCCTGCAAGATCTACTTCTATGTGGATACCCTCGAATACCTTCACAAGGGCGGACGCATTGGCGGGGCTTCGGCGCTGATTGGCAGTATCCTTCAGGTCAAACCCATCCTTATCTTCATTGATGGTCAGGTGAAACCCTTTGAAACCCAGCGAACCAAGAAACGCGCCCTGGCCAGGATCATCGAGTTGGTCACCCAGGAATGTCCGAATCGACAAAATGCTTATCTCTCCATCTTCCAGGCAGATGCACTTTCTGATGCAGAGTTCCTCAAAACAGAGCTTTCATCAAAGATTGATCCCGCTTACATATCCTTTGCTAAACTTCCTCCGGCCATCATCGTTCATGCCGGACCGGGTGTAGTGGCAGTGGGATTCTTTACAAATTTCCCAGAATTGCCTTCCATAACCACAAGTTAAATAAATAGAGCACCATGAATTGGTGCTCTATTTTTATCCAAAGCGTTTGAGATTAGCCGATCTTGGCAGGTTTCTTGCTGACGATAAGCGCCCAGAGAACGGCAGCCATCATCACGGCAGCAGCTGCGATGCGAACGACTGTGTTGCCCTGGAAGGTAACAATCACCGGTGCAGCCAGCAGGCTGATGAGGTTGACAACCTTGATCATCGGGTTCAGAGCCGGACCAGCGGTATCTTTGAGGGGATCACCAACGGTATCACCCACAACACCAGCCTTGTGGCGTTCTGAACCTTTGCCGGTGTTGGCAGCAAGGTTGCGGGGTTCGTCCTCGATCATCTTCTTGGCATTATCCCAGGCACCGCCCGAGTTGGCCATGAAGACAGCCAGTAGCTGACCAGAGAGGATGACACCGGCCAGGAAGCCGCCAAGTGCTTCCACGTTGAGTGTTAAACCAATGACAAGCGGCATGAGGATGGCAATGGTGGCCAGGGGGATCAACTCTTTTTGAGCAGAACTGGTGGAGATGCCAACGACCTGGGCGTAATCCGGTTTAACTTTGCCTTCCATGATACCGGGGATCTTGAACTGACGACGGACTTCTTCAACGATCTTGGCAGCCGCACGGCTCACAGCACGGATGGACAGAGAGCTGAACAGCCAAGGTAGCGCGCCGCCCAACAGGAAGCCGATGAACACACGGGTATCGGCAATATTGATGCCTGTCAGTCTGTCAAGACCAACATTCGCCTGGACCTTGCCAACATCAGTGATGTATGAAGAGAATAGGCTCACCGCGGCAATTACCGCAGAAGCGATGGCAACACCCTTGGTGATGGCCTTGGTGGTATTACCCACGGCATCGAGGTCGGCCATGATCTGGCGGGCTTTCTTGGTGGTATCGTCTGTATCATCGTGCCAGGCCATCTCACCAATACCATTGGCATTGTCAGAAATGGGACCGTAGGAGTCCATGGCCACGTTGTTACCGGTATGACTGAGCATGCCAATACCAACCATGGCAACACCATAGAGGACATACAGAAGGTTATCATCCGAAAGAAAACCGAATGGAGTGGATCCACCATAGAGAAGAACTGCTCCAATGAAAGCAACCACGATCACAACCAGTGCGTAGACGCTGGATTCCATACCCAATGAAAGGCCGGAAAGAATGGTTGTTGCGGGGCCCGTATTGGTTGATTCAACAACTTCCTTGACTGGCGAAGACTTGGTCGAGGTGAAGTAGGAGGTCAACGGGTTGAAAACGACCGCGAGGCCCACACCGATGGTGGTCAGCATGGCCAGTTTCCAATCGCCGGCATAGAGAATTGCAATAACAAAGGAAACAGCAATGGTGTTGATACTGGAGACTTCATAGGAGCGGAACATCGATTCTTCAGCATCATGGGCGCGGAGGAACTTGATCGGGAATTTCTCCCAAATTGGAACTGTGAATGTACCCAGGATCGAGCTCACAACACCCACACCGCGGATGATCAACGGGTAGACGATCCAATACAGATCGCCGGTTTTAGTCCAAAGAGATAGACCAAGGATCAATGCAGATACGATGGTTGTTTCATAACTCTCGAAGATGTCTGCTGCCATACCTGCGCAGTCACCAACATTGTCGCCGACCAGGTCAGCCACAACCGCAGCATTGCGGGGATCATCTTCGGGGATATCTTTTTCTACCTTGCCTACAAGATCAGCGCCAACATCTGCGGCCTTGGTGTAGATACCTCCACCAACGCGCATGAAGAGGGCCAGCAGCGTGCCGCCAAAGCCGAAGCCGAGAAGGGCATCGGGAGCAGCCTTGCCGAAGATAATGAAGATAACTGTACCGCCAAGGAGTCCCAGACCATCAGTGAGCATGCCGGTAATCGTGCCGGCATAATACGCGATGGAGAGAGATTCATTGAAATCTCTGCGCGCAGCAGACGCGGAGCGTACGCTGGCCTGAATGGCCATGCGCATGCCAAGCTGACCAACGATCAGTGAGAACGAAGCGCCAAGAACGAATGCGATCGATCGACCAAGAGAAATGGCCAGCTTCGCACTGTCTCCAAATTCATCCACTGCTTCAGCGCTGGGTTGAACAACATAAACTGAGAGGAACAATGCAACAGTCAAGATACCCACTGCCGGAAGAATGGTTTTCAACTGGCGGGATAGATAACTGTTTGCTCCCACTCTGATTGCATCCCAAACTTCCTGCATCTTCTTGGTACCCTTGTCCTTTTTAAGGACGGTCCCGCGCAAGAGCCAGGCATAGATCAAGCTGATGAGAGCGATGACAAGGACTGCAATAATTGAGATTTGCTCAAAATTGCTGAGTCCATGCCTCCCCATACCCAAAAGATTAATTTCCATACTTTCCTCCAAATTTAATTTTGGTAAAACTGCAGGAAACAGAATAACCACAATTTTACCATTGACTGCCAAATCAGACTGTCATCATAAATGGTTAATGTTTTTAGATTAAAATTACATTAGAAAGTATGAAAGTAGTTGACTTTTATATCTCGTTTGTTGTATATTGTTAGTCGCGCATTTTTTCAGAAGGCTGATGATTATGTTGATGAGCGGAGTAGCATCTGCTCATTAATTTTGCAGAAACCTCCACAAGTCTTCAAAAGAGTCTATTGAATTTCTAACACAATTTGTGTATTCTGGATTAGCAAGTATTGTGGTATTAGTGGAAGGCTGACAACCTTAAAATGGAAAAACCGATTATTAATATTGTAGATGAAGAAGATGAAGAATACCCGGCGATAGCCCGGTTGATCGAACTTGGCCGCCAAAAGTCATACGTGACCATTGACGACATTTTGCATTTCTTCCCCGAAGCTGAACAGGACGTGGAGCAATTGGAAGAGACCTTTGCTGCCCTGATGAGCGCGGGGATCTCATACGTTGAAGACGAAGCAATCCACGAAGAACCCACCGAGGAAGATCTCACCGTTGCTGAAGATGAAGAAGCCACGGCAGCACGCAATCTCGTGGTTGACGACTTGGAGAACATCGACACCGACGATACCATTGGCCTTTATTTAAAAGAGGTCAGCCGGGTTCCCCTTCTCACTGCAGAAGAGGAAGTCGAGCTTGCCCAACGTATCGAACGCGGCCGCATGGCCCGTGAAGAACTAGCCAAGGGTAATGTTTCCAACCGCCGTCGCCTCGAACTGCGTAAGTTAATCGAAGATGGCTGGGCTGCCCGCGAGCACCTTATCACAGCCAACTCCCGTCTTGTTATCAGTGTGGCCAAGAAATACATGGGCCGCGGCGTTCCCTTCCTTGATCTAATCCAGGAAGGCAATATCGGCCTCATCCGCGCCACCAAGAAATTTGATTACCGTCGTGGCCATAAATTCAGTACTTATGCCACCTGGTGGATCCGTCAGGCTGTCACCCGCGCCATCGCCGACCAGGGGCGTACCATCCGAGTTCCGGTGCATATGGGCGATCAGATCAATAAACTGCTGCGCATCCAGCATCAGCTAACGCAGCGTCTTGGCCGTGAACCAACCATCGATGAATTGGCTCTCTCACTGGATGTTCCCCCCAAGAAGGTCGAGAATATGATCCAGGTGGCTCGTCGCCCGCTGTCACTTGAAACCCCAACCGACGACGAAGAAGATTCAGTTCTGGGCGACTTCATTGAAGACGATGAAGCACCCCCTCCTGATGAATCTGCAACTTATAACCTGCTCCGCGAACACCTTGAAGATGTGCTTAACGGACTTCCACCTCGTGAAGTTCGCATCCTGCAATTGAGGTATGGACTCCTCGACGGCCAGGCATATACGCTCGAAGAAGTTGGCCGTAAAATGGGTGTCACTCGCGAACGTGTCAGGCAGATCGAGGCTCAAGCCCTGAGCCGGCTCCGCCACCCCTCCATCCGCAGAAAACTCCGCGACTATTTGGGAGAATAATCGACAAAACGGCATAACTTTATGCCGTTTTTTTCGATATACTTGCAATTTCAGTCTGTTTGTTGCATACTTTTAGCGGGAGTCGAATTCTATGGCCAACATTCCTCTACGCGCATATGAAAAGAAAATCGAGGAGCTGATCGAGCAAAACCACCTGCCCGAAGCAGTTGCCCACTGCAGACATATACTGAAAACCTATCCCAAGAATATCTCCACTTACCGGATTCTGGGAAAGGCTTTTCTGGAAGCCAAGAAATACAACGAAACAGCTGATGTTTTCAAACGGGTTTTAACGGTTTTCCCTGACGATTTCATATCGCATGTTGGCATGTCCATCATTAGAGAGAATGAAAACAATCTCGATGCAGCAATATGGCACATGGAATTGGCATTTGACAGCCAACCCTCCAACATCACTATTCAAGAAGAGTTAAAACGCCTCTTCGGTCGACGTGACGGTACCCATCCTACCAAGATTCGACTCACACGCGGTGCCCTGGTGCGCATGTACGCTCGTGGAGAACTTTACCAGCAGGCCATTGCAGAGATAAATTCCGCACTCACAGAAGACATCAAGCGTCTGGACCTCGAAGTATTCCTGGCTAAAATGCATTACCTCTCAGGCGACCAAAGCGCAGCCTTAGAGTTGTGCCAGAAACTGACGAAAGAAATCCCTTATTGCTTTGAAGTAAATAAAATCCTTTATGAAACATCACAGGCAGACAAGAATAATGACTTTGCAGGCAGGCTGCGGGAATTGGATCCATATTTCGCCTTTGTCAGTCCAAAATTTCCCCTGGTGGATGATATTCCGGATGATAAAGTAACAATTGACGAGTTGTCTGATTCCTCACTTGCTGAAGCAACCAGGGATTCATCCTGGATCAGCAACCTGGACAATTCCTGGGATAAACCATCCTTCGTTCCAGAACCGCAATCATCTGCACCCGCTTCACAAACTCCGGCAATGGATATGGGACAAACTCCATCTCTTAACGCTGCCGAACTCTTTGGTGAGGATAATGAACCATCGCTGGAATCGATCTTTGAAAAACCTAAAACTGAAGAAACCCAACCCATTGAAAGCACCCAACCCAACGATTGGTTGCATGACCTGAATGGAAACACTCCGGAATCCGCCTCCGCATCTACAGTAAGCCAAAATGAAAGCGGTCAACCTCTTGCAGAAGTTCCCGATTGGCTGCGCTCACTGGTACCGGAGGATGCAGCTTCTCTGCAGGCAACCACGCCATCCGATGAAGCAGTCAGCACATTCTCTGAACCTGAAAATCCAACTGTCCAGAATAATGCCTTTTCATCATCAGGTGGTAGTGTTTTTGAAATGGACTCATCGCCTGCTGGTGATTCAGCCGGTAAACCGGTTGATAACGCTGACCTCCCTGACTGGTTGAAAAACTTTGATACTGAAAAATCCTCTGAACCGGTATCACAGGATGATCTGCCTGATTGGCTGAATTCGCTTCAGACACCCGGGGCCAAGCCCACCGATGCAGAACCAGTTGCGCCCGCATTTGAGGTTCCTGAAGAAACACATGGTGTCGTCGCTGCTCCAGCTTCCATTTTCAGCGAAGAACCGGCAATCCCGCCAATCGAATCCACCGCAATCGACTCTGCGATTACCTCACCTTCCTTTGAAGCATCCCAGGAGCCGGCTCAAATCCAAGCGGAACCCTCACCGGTGGAAGAAGCTCCCGTTGATACCTCCACCAGTGAAGTTCCAGACTGGATCCGTAAACTCCATGAAACTTCTGATTCCAACCAAACTGAACAACCTGAACCAGAGATAGAGCCTGAGTCGGAATCCGCGCAGTTCCCGGAACCCGTCATTCCTGAAACTGTAGCTCAGGCCGCTTCTGCAGCAGCGGTTGAATCCCTGGGTCCTGACCAGACCATCTCCGATCAAACCAGCGATGAACTGCTCGAATGGCTGCGTGACCTCAAACCTGAAGATTCTGAATCATTGCAGGGCGAAGGCGAGGTTGCATCAGGCAGCACAGGTAATACCGACAGTCTATCATATGATTTCGATGCCGAGTTAAGCAAGTTGAATCAACCCGTTGAAACAGAGCCTCAGTCTGTAGTTCAAGAGACCGCTGCCACACAGGAAGCTTCTTCAGTTCCTGATGACACCGATGACTTCCTTAATCGTCTGACAGGCGTCCAAACTCAGGTAGAACCCATCGAAGAAATCGAGACCCCCGCTGTTGAGCCTGCGCTAGAAAAACCCATTGAGGAACAACCTGTCGCAGAAGAAACAGCGCCTGATGCTTCATCCTTCTTGGACCAGTTCCTCCAATCAACAGATGACACGACTATCCCGGAGGAACCGAAAATTCCTGAAATCGCTTCTGCACCTGCGGCTATAGCTTTGCCGCCAGATGGCGATATTCAACAATTGCTAAATGCCACCCAGAACAAGCCCGATGATTATATCTCGTGGCAAAAATTGGGTGATGCCTATGCAGGAACAGGAAGATACACCGATGCTCTGTTTGCCTACAGCAAGGCGGAACATATCCTCGTCAACCTCATTTAACGGAGAAGATTTGTGGAAAGAACCCTGGTACTTGTCAAACCAGACGGCGTGCAGCGTGGCCTGACTGGTGAAATAATCAAACGCCTCGAGAACCGTGGTCTTCAATTGACCGCCGCCAAGTTGATCCTGGTGGACCAAGCGTTGGCGCGTAAACATTATGCAATCCATGAAGGCAAACCTTTTTATGAAGGACTGGTGAAGTACATTTGCAGCGCCCCAGTAATGGCCATGGTTTGGCAAGGCCCGCAGGCAATCGCAGCCGTCAGGCAGACCATGGGTGCCACCAATCCAGTTGAAGCGGCTCCCGGTTCCATCCGCCATGACTTCGCGCTGCTCATCAGCCGGAACCTGACTCACGCATCTGATTCGATGGAAAACGCCGAGTTGGAGATTGGCATCTGGTTCAAACCGGAAGAGATCCTCTCCTGGGATCGTTCCATCGAACCCTGGATCCTGGGAAAGAACTGATCAATTCACCACTGTTCACTTGACGCCGTAAATTGCTTATGGTAAACTTTTGCTCGTTCGGGGGCGTGGTGTAGCGGCTAACATGCGGCCCTGTCAAGGCCGAGATCGCGGGTTCGAACCCCGTCGCTCCCGCTGCTACTCTCTTTCTTTTCGGAGAAAGAAGAAAGACCACTTCGACAACAGATCGAAGTGGTCTTTTCAATTTCTTGAAATCAGGGAACTGATATGAGGTAGAATTGATGTTGAAAGTTGAACCAAAGAATCAAGAAAATTGCACAATAAAATCTGGAGTCAAACATGAGAATCTATATCACTGGCATCAGCGGCTTTTTGAGCATCAATCTTGTTAGGTACCTGCTCGCCCATGGTTATACCGATATTGCGGGTATCGACCTTGTCGATTTCGATTATCCCGAACGAAACAAGATTGACTTTCTTCAGGGTGACATCCGCAACAAGGAAGACCTTAAGAAAAGTATGAAAGGTGCGGATATCATCATTCACACCGCTGCAGCTCTTCCGCTTTACTCCCCTGAAGATATATATACAACCGATATCGTAGGAACGCGCAACGTTCTTGAACAAGCTGTGGCCTATGGTGCCAAACGTTTCATCCACATATCCTCCACGTCTGTTTATGGAGTGCCCGATCATCATCCACTGTTTGAAACCGATCCAGTGCATGGTGTTGGCCCTTATGGTGAAGCCAAGGTCAAAGCCGAAGAGATCTGCGCTGAATTCCGAGAAAAAGGCTTGGTCGTACCCATTCTCAGGCCAAAGTCTTTCATCGGCCCGGAACGTCTGGGTGTGTTCGCGATCTTCTACGAATGGGCTTCAGATGGAAAGGGCTTCCCAATGATCGGTTCTGGAAAGAACCCCTACCAATTCCTTGATGTTGAGGACCTGTGTCAGGCTATTGTCTCATGCATGACCATGAGCAAGTCCAAGGTGGATGATACCTTCAATATCGGAGCCGCAGAGTACACAACCATGGGTGAAGATTATCAGGCTGTTTTGGATGCAGCGGGTTTTGGCAAGCATATTGTCCCCTTCCCGGTAAAACCAGTTGTTTTGGCTCTCAAGGTGCTTGAGTTCTTCAAACTCTCGCCGCTTTATCCCTGGATCTATGAGACTGCCTCCAAGGAATCGTTCGTCTCAATCGAGAAAGCACAAAAGACAATTGATTTCAAACCAAAATACTCCAACAAACAAGCCATGTTGCGTAATTACGATTGGTACCTCAAGAACAAGGACAAACTAAAAGGTGAATCTGGTGTGTCTCACCGCCTGCCCTGGAAACAAAAGGCTTTGAAATTACTTAAAGTATTTTTCTAGAAAATAAAAACCCAGTTCAAAAATGAACTGGGTTTTTATTTAAACCAATTAGTTACTATAAATCGACTCCATGAAGGTCTTTCAACTCAGTGTAAGTACGGTTGATCTCTGCCTTCTTTTCAGAAGCAGACCATTTATGCATTCTGGCAAAGATATCAGCTATTTCTTCTACAGTAGCTTTCTTTGCTTTACCAAGCCAGGCGAGTGTGGAGCGGCGAACCAGGATATCCTCAATATGGACAGCTTTTTCAGACTCAATAAGGTATTCCACTTCTCCCACCTGCCAATCCTGTAGTGACTTGAGTGGTTTATCGCCCACTTCTTTTACTTTGAGCGCAATCTTCTCACAAAGCGTTCCATACCGGCTAAACAAGGCTGCAATGATGTTTTTAGCAACGCCTGTATTTTTGGCAACCGCTGCGATGTATTCCTTGACTTCAGTATCGTTCTTCGGCAGGTTCTTTCCACCGCCAATACCCAGGCTCTCTGTATTGGCTTTTCGTGTCATTCCCAACAAAGCCATCGCCTTATCTGCCACCTGTTCCGAAAAAGCCCGATAACTCGTCCATTTGCCCCCCACCAGGCTGTATACTGGAATGCCAGAAATTACGTCTTCCCTGATCGAATGGTCGCGGGTGATCTGTCCAGTCGTCTTGGCGTGCTGATATTCCAGGGGTCGTACACCCGAGAAGCGGAAAACGATGTTCTTCTTATCAAGCTTTAACGAGGGAAAAACGCGGCTGACCATTTCAAAGAAGTATTTCTCCTCATCAGGTGTGCATCGGGCGGAATCCGGATCATCGATGGGTAGATCGGTTGTGCCAACGATTAATTTGTCATAGAACGGGAAGATCAAAACGATACGGCCATCCTTGTTTTCGAAGAATATCTCGTTATCGCGAATGGCTTTACGTATCTCTGGATGATCGATCACAAGATGCGAGCCCTTGGTACCGCCCACGTATTTGCCTGTTATCCCAATTGCCTTGTTGACTGGATCGATCCAGGGACCCGCAGCGTTGATGATGAGTTTCGTTCTAACTGAAAACTCTTTCTTTGTCACTTCATCGCGCAGGACTACTTCTTTGTTCTTGAACCCAACTACCGATACATAATTCAACGCCTTGGCGTGGTCACCTTCGTTCGCTCCATCAATTGTCAGTTCCACTGAGTAGCGTTCCGGTGACAGTATCTGCCCATCGAAATAGGTGGCGGTGTACTGTATCTCTGAGTTTATCTTGGGGAAGAGTTCCAGCGATTTCGTTCGCCCGTGGAATTGATGTGTGGGTACGGTCTTCTGTTTGGATGTGAACGAATCATACATCATCAAGCCAAACTTGATAACGAAAGCGCCGCGCTCTGAAGGCCTGTCGAGCAGGTTCAGGAACTTGAGTGGAGCATTTAGCAGCCCTGACCAGAATTTAAAAATGGGGATGGTCGTGGGAAGCGGTTTGACCAGGTGCGGGGCGTTCATGATCATGCGATTGCGCTCCCGCACGGCTTCCTGCACCAGGCGGAATTCTCCATTTTCGAGATAACGGATGCCGCCGTGTGCCATGTGTGATGACGTGGCTGATGTGCCGGAGCAAAAATCACCACGGTCCACCATCAATACATCCACCCCGTTCAGGGCCAGGTCTCTGAACGTGCCGATGCCGTTGATGCCGGCACCAATGATCAGAACATCAACTGTTTTCTTCTCATTCAAATGCTTGATTGTTTTCTCTCTTGTTGCCATCATGATCATCCCTTTCAGATAAGGACCAGTGTCTATTGTCAAAATACTGGACCTATTTGTTTACTTTTGATTTTACTCCAAGACACCAAACGAAGTGACTGTTCTTTCCCTTTCGCTGTGACAATTTTGGCTTTATCATTTCTATATCATGAGTGATCTCCCCGGCTTTACCATCAAGAACATACCAATCCATGGACGATTCATTCTGGCACCAATGGATGGATACACAGATTCCCCCATGCGCAGGATATGCAAATCATTCGGTTCTGCACTTAACTATAGTGAATTCTTGAATGGAATAGACGTCACGCGTGGTCATCCGTACTTCAAGACTCAGAGTTATTTCCATGAATCAGAACGTCCCTTTGTTTACCAGGTTTATGATGACCAGCCTGCGCGCTTTCTGGCTGCGGCTATCAAACTTGCAACGCTGCAGCCGGATATCATCGATATCAACCTTGGTTGTTCTGCCAGGAACGTCTCGAACCGTGGCGCCGGTGCCGGCCTGCTGCGAAATCCAGCTAAGATAGGCGAGATCGCCGGTTCTTTAGTGAAGAATCTGACCATACCGGTCACAGCAAAGATCAGACTCGGTTGGGATGAGTCTAGCGAGAATTATCTCAATATCTCACACTTGCTCGAGGATTGCGGTATTTCCGCTATTGCGGTTCATGCCCGTACCCGTAAACAGGAGTACACCGGTCAGGCCAGGTGGTCTGCCATCGCTGAAATCAAGAGAGCCGTCAGCATTCCTGTTATTGGCAACGGTGACGTGACCTCATATGCCGAAGGACTTCGCATGCTTGAGGAGACCGGATGCGATGCCGTAATGGTAGGCCGTGCGGCCATCGGTAATCCCTGGATTTTTGCCGGTGTAGATAAAAAAAAGCTTCCGGAATCCGATCTGCTTTCTGTCATCACAAGACACTTGACCATGATGGTGGAACTCTACGGTCCGGGTGTGGCAGTCCCCATGTTTCGGAAACATCTGATAAGATATCTGCAGGGTTATCTGGATACTCCCGATATTCGCCGCCACATCTTCACCATTCCTTCTCCTGATATTCTGTTGCAAGAGATCACAAAACTAATCAATTTGAAGTAATGCCTATGCGCATCCTCGAAGAGATCATCGAATCACTCCCGACCAAACCTGTGCCTGTCAGAAGGGTCTTGATAGGTATTCATTGGACTGCCGTCTGCAGTGAATATTGCGGTCTGTCATCCACGTTGACGAGTGAAAACTTGCCCTATTCACGGCTCACTGGCGTAGGTGGTTATCTTGAGTCCTCTGCCCGCGACCTCGCCGCGTTGGCACTTTCTGAGAATCATTATGAGTGCAGCATTGGCATGGCTGCCATCAATTCCCTACTTTGCCCCAATCCAAAGGGCGCGCAAGAACTTAATGCCTATGATTGGATCTTTGAGTATGCCCCCGGAAAAGACGTCGCAGTTGTGGGTCATTTCCCGTTTGTGGACAAAATGCAGGGATTGGCAAGAAACCTGTGGGTGATCGAGAAGCATCCCCGCCCAGGTGACATCCCATTAGAGCAAGCTGCGCCTTATCTCGCCGACGCCCAGATCGTAGCCATCACCGGCAGTTCCATCGTCAACCACTCCTTCGAAGAAGTATTGGCCATGTGCAATAAGTCCGCTGTCATCATGGTGCTTGGTCCATCCACACCGCTCTCGCCAGTCCTCTTTTCACACGGGGTATCTATTCTTTCAGGCGCTTATGTGGTTGACGAAGATAAAACACTGCTCACCATCGAGCAAGGCGGTTCCTATTCCCAATTGTCGGGTGTCAAACGCATATCCATATTCAAATCAGGAGTCATTTAATGGCTGGTTTTGATTACTTTGATGAAATACCTGCAGCTGTCACAATTTGTGACGGTAAAGGCACCATCCTTTACATGAACAAGAAATCGTCGGCCACTTTTGCCAGGGACGGCGGTAGTTCTTTGATCGGGAAATCATTGATCGATTGCCACCCCGAACCGGCACGCCGAAAAATGCTTGCGCTTCTGGAATCACATGAAGCGAACTCTTATACGATCGAAAAGAACGGTATCCACAAAATGATCCACCAAACCCCCTGGTTTGAAGACGGTGTTTTCAAAGGATTGATTGAATTTTCCTTTGAGATCCCCTCAAATATGCCGCATTTTACAAGAGGTTGACATGTTCATCTACCATATCACGTCCGCTCATGAATGGTCTGCTGCGCAGACATCGGGTCTGTATTCTCCCGCGAACTTCAACACTGATGGGTTCATTCATTGCTCCTTCAAAGACCAGGTCATTATAGTCGCCAATAAGTTCTATAAAAACGTGAACGAACTGGTTCTTTTGAAGATAGAGACCGACCTGGTTTCCGCGAATATTGTCGAAGAAAACCTCGAAGGCGGAGCGGAGAATTTTCCGCACATCTACGGCAAACTGCCTGTGAAAACTGTAATCGCATTCGCTCCACTTTCCCGAGATGGAAACGGACATTACATCTTTCCATCGCAACTTGCATGAATGCCCTGCGTAGATAGATAAGGATTGAGATGAAATATTTTTTGATCGAGATCACCTACACAGCTCCCTTGCCTGATATCGATGAGACACTGTCGCTGCATAGGTCATTTCTGCAGACTGGATATGACAAAGGCTGGCTCCTCTTGTCTGGTCCAAAAAACCCGCGGGTGGGTGGTATTATTATCGGCCGCGCGCCTTCTCAGGAAGACTTGGAAGCGTTCTTCTTGAACGATCCATATAACCAGCGCGGTCAAGCGACCTACCGTTTCGTTGAATTCGATCCTGTCAAGCGGGCTGCCATCCTGGAATCATGGTTGAACTGAAAACGTAAAGGAGATTACCATGAGCAACGAAAATACTCGTTATGAGGAATTCCGCGTTGACGGAGAATCATTGATCGCCAAGGTCAAAGAAATTCTTCACGAGGGAAACGTCCGCCGCATCATCATCAAGGACGAAAAAGGTACAACATACATCGAGATCCCGCTGACCATCGGTGTGGTTGGTGTACTGCTTCTGCCCGTCTGGGCAGCGATCGGTGCTATCGCAGCGCTGGCAGCCAACTTCACGATCGGTGTGGAGCGCTCCGAATAATCCTTGTTGGGACGTTTCTCTTTGAACGTGGTAGAATACTTCGTTGTTGTCCCTGTAGCGCAATGGATAGCGTAACGGCCTCCGAAGCCGTTGGTGTGGGTTCGAGTCCCACCAGGGACACACGAAAGTCCGCGAATTTTGCGGATTTTTATCTTTAATCATACTCATATCCAAATTGACTATAATATTGATGCATATTCAGGAAGGAGCTTTTATGTATTACGGTGGTGGTTACTTTCTCTATCTCTTGTTTAGTCTGCCCGCCCTTTTACTGGGTCTTTGGGCTCAAATCAAGGTAAAAGGTGCCTACAACAAGTATTCAAAGGTGCCCAGCGCCACGGGTATGACAGGCGCAGAGGTTGCCCGCAGAATGCTTGATTCCAACAACCTATCGAGCGTACGCATTGAAGAAATAGGCGGCACCCTCAGCGACCACTACGATCCGGGATCAAAGGTTCTGCGTCTGAGCAGCGGTGTGGCACGCAGCAACAGCGTGGCAGCCGCAGGCATCGCCGCCCATGAATCAGGCCACGCCCTGCAGCACGCAGCCGGTTACGGTCCTCTGAAAATCCGCTCTTTGATGATCCCATCGGTGCAGATCGGCAGTTGGCTTGGACCCATCATTTTCATGGTTGGTCTATTCCTGGCTTCGAACACCGGTGATACCATTGCCTGGGTTGGTTTGGCGCTTTTTGGAGCAACAGCCCTTTTCGCCCTTGTGACTCTTCCGGTAGAAATGAATGCCAGCGCACGTGCAAAAGCCTGGCTCGCGGATTCTGGTGTTGTTTATTCTTCAGAAATGCAGGGGGTCAACCAGGTGCTTGATGCTGCAGCCCTCACTTATGTGGCCGCGGCCATCCAGGCGCTTTCAACAATTTTGTACTACCTGTTCCTGCTCACTGGCAGGTCGCGCAGACGCTAGAAAAAGACCTCGCTCATAGGAGCGAGGTCTTTATTTATCCATTTGCCAAACTGCGTTTTAGCGCGTCTCTCAGTGAAAGCGCTTTTACTGCGCCTTCAGCGGTGCAAGTAAGCGGGTTATCCACAATATATACAGGGATGCCCAGAGCACGGGTCAGATACTTGTCCATGCCACGCAGCAGCGCGCCCCCGCCGCAGAGTGCGGCACCCCGATCGATGATATCTGAGATCAATTCGGGTGGAGTTTTTTCCAACACTTTTTTTGCCAGTGCAACGATCTCTGTAAGGCTGTCCTGTAAAGCCTCCACAATATCATCTGTGGTGAGCACAACCGGGCGCGGCAGGCTCGTCACCTGGTCTTGTCCCTGGACTTCCATAGAGAACTGTTCATCTTGTGGGATAGCAGCGCCAATCCGAATTTTGAGCAATTCAGCTGTCGGCTGGCCGATAGTCAGGCCAAAACGCTTGCGCACGTAGGTGATGATGGCCTCATCGAGGTCCAATCCTCCCGTGCGTTTGGCTTCAGCCGAGACAATACCGTTCAAGCTGATGACCGCCACCTGGTTCACGCCGCCACCCAGACAGATAACCATGTTGCCCGAGGGCGTGGAGATGGGCAGTTCAACGCCCAATGCTGCTGCCAGCGGCTGAGGAATGAGATACACCTCGCGGCTGCCGGCACCGATACCCGCCTCATGGACAGCGCGGCTTTCCACGCTGGTAGCACCGTGCGGCACGGTAAGCATCATGCGCGGACGGAAAATGCGCATCTGGCCGCATACTTTTCGAGTCAGATACCCAAGCAACGTTTCGGTGACTTCGTATTCTGCGATCACGCCGTGGTTCATGGGATGCATGACCTCGATCATTTCGGGGACCTTTCCCTCCATGTCCTTGGCCACCTGCCCCCATTCAACCATTTTCATTTCATCCACCACAACAGCAACAGCCGTGGGTTCCTGTAACAGGATTTCACTTCCTTCAGCAATGACCGTGTTCGTTGTGCCCAGGTCGATGCCTAGTTCGCGTGTCAGACTTGCCATTGTTTCCTCAATCAATATCTGAGATTAGTGTTTAATTTTACTTCAACTTTCCGGGTTTTCAGGTTGATGTCAATACAAACTCAACTCGAGAAGTATTGCAATGCCATCCTGAGTCTGTCTTCAAGATCTTTGGGAGCGTCCTTGGGCAGCGTTTGAATGGCTGCCTGCGCTTCCACGATGCTGTACCCCAATCCGGTAAGTGCGGTAATGACATCCGCGTCCAGTTCACGGTCGCCAGAAAGAGTTTCAACATACTCACCTTTGATCTTGCCCGAAAGATGCAGCACCAGGCTCTGAGCCGTCTTCTTGCCGATCCCGGGTACGCGCGTGAATAGATCAGCTTCATTGGAAAGGACCGCCTTCCTGATTAGCCCCGGCGACATGGTCGAGATCACAGCCAACGCTATGCGCGGACCCACGCCGTTTACACCCAGCAACATCACATAAAGATCACGTTCTTCAATGGCATCAAAACCGAAAAGAGTCAACGCATCCTCGCGCACAACCAGGTGCGTGAAAAGGGTTTTACTTTCGAATACTTCTGTCTCCTGGCAAACGAGGCGGGGAACAAAGATCCTGAAACCAACGCCGGATACATTCAGCACTATGCTGTCTTCCAACACCTGGGTGACGGTTCCTTCAAGTGATGCAATCATTTGCTGCGGTTCCTTCTGTGCTGATTATATACTTCATAGAGCATCACGCCAGTGGCCACAGCCAGGTTGAGCGAATCGCTTGTGCCAGCCATAGGTATGCTCACCATCTGATCACACAGCTCAACCAGCGGTTTCTGCAGCCCCTGGCGCTCGCTGCCCATCATCAGGACCATGTGTTGCGGATAAGTCACATCTTGATAATCCACGCTGGCCGCGTCTGATGTGCCCACCAAGTACAGATTATGTTGTTCCTTTAACCGCTGTATCTCATCAACACCGGTTTTCACGAACTTCAGTGAGAAGACTGCTCCCATACTGGCACGGATGGCTGAGGGATCGTAGGGATCGGTGCAAGGACCGATCAGCAGGATCCCCCGCGCGCCTACCGCGTCCATGGTACGCATGATCGTACCCAGGTTGCCCGGATCAGCTACAGCGTCCAACCCCACCCACAATCCCGGTTGTTTCCAATCCATGTCCTCGGCAGTATCCCAGCGCTGCTTTACAATCGCTGCCACTCCCTGTGGTCCTTCTTTCAAAGAGAAGGATTCGAATACCTCTTTACTGACTTCCAGAACCTCTACACGGGCTTTCTCAGCGTCCTTGAGAATATCAGCTACCACTGGACTCTGCACCAGGTCAGGCGCGACGAGTAAAGTCTGTACGCGGTTGCCTGCCTGCATGGCTTCCACAACTATGCGAATACCTTCAATATAGAATGTACCGGTCTCGCTACGGATTTTTTTCTCGCGCAGCTTACGGATTATTTTTACGCGTTCGTTTGAAGTGCTTGTGATCATGAGTTGCGCACTATTCTAAAAGTTTCTGGAATCCAATACTGTGAATATGACAGATGGCTATCGCCAACGCGTCGGCAGCATCATCCGGTTTGGGGAGCTCCGGCAGGTTGAGGATCGTGCGGACCATCTCCTGTACCTGTCTTTTCTCCGCTGAACCGTACCCGGTCACCGATTGCTTGACTTCGTTCGGCGTGTATTCGTGGACAGGCGTATTTGCCTGCGCAAAGGAAAGCAAGATCACCCCTCGCGCCTGACCCACTGCAATGGCTGTCGATACATTCTTCTGAAAAAACAACTTCTCCACCGCGCCGCTATCAGGTCGGTGGAGAAGAATTAGCTCATTTATCTTTTTGTTGATCTCGAGGAGACGCTCCCCGGCATTCAGCTTTGGGTCTGTTGAGACGATCCCATAAGCGACCGCGTGGAGTTCTCCGTTCTTGTTTTCCTCGACCAATCCATAGCCGGTGGTTGCTGTTCCGGGGTCGATCCCCATAACCAGCATACGGCTTACTCAGACTCCAATGCCGCCATCGCCTCGTCAGAGATCTTGAGGTTGGAGTAGACGTTTTGCACGTCATCCATCTCATCAAGAGCCTCGATCGTGCGCATCACCTGCAGCGTATCACCAACATTGAGTTCCATTTCCTGGTTCGGCAGCATGCGCAGCCCAGCTTCATCGGGGGTAATGTTGGCCGCGCGGAAGCGGTCGACAAGTGTTTTGAAGGATTCCACCGGTGCCACAACTGTGATCTCGTCGTCATCCTGGGTCACGTCGTCAGCGCCGCCTTCGACGCCGATCTCAAAGATCTTGTCGAATGAAGTGCCTTCATTCGGGAATGAGAACACAGCAGCGCGTTTGAACTGCCATGAGACCGAACCGATCTCGCCCATATTGCCGCCGGCGCGGGTCAGCGCGTGGCGGATCTCAGCCACTGTGCGGTTGCGGTTTTCTGTGACACATTCGATGATCAGTGCCACACCATTCGGCCCATAACCTTCATAAAACACTTCTTCGTAAACTTCCCCTTCTTTTCCTTCACCGGTCGCTCTTTTGAGGGCGCGCTCGATATTTTCCTTGGGCATGCTCTGTGCGCGAGCTTTGTCGACAGCAAGTCTCAAACGGAAGTTTCCGTCCGGGTCAGCTCCGCCTTCTCTTGCTGCCATGACGATCTCTCTGGTCAGTCTTGTAAAGACCTGACCGCGTTTTGCATCTGCTACACCTTTCTTGCGTTTGATCGTTGCCCATTTTGAATGCCCGGACATACTCAAGCTCCTTCAAAAGAAAAGAATGATAACCAGCGAACATGCAAATTATACCGTATTTTTATCTGCGTTTATTTCATGAGTTTTCCCAAGTTTTCAGGTTTCTACATTACTAATCTAACATAACTGTAAGTTTTCAATTATGAAACGCTTTTCCCATTGTTAAGTTTCACTAATTATTTTAATATGGTGGCATGCTGAAAACCATATATGCAAAAATTAGTTTTATATTTGTTCTGGTCCTGGCACTCTCAAGCCTCCCTCTGATCCCGGTCTCCGGTTTCTCCTCCTTGGGATACACGAATGAAGTTGATATCAACCCGGATCTCACCCTCGACGAGTTCACTACTGAAGTTGCCAATGGCGTTGAATCCCAACTCGTTGGCGTCTTCGCTGAAGAGGCTTTTGCATATCCCATCATTCAGCAGCCTACTAATAACCCCGCTTTTGTTTCAACCGAAGAAGGAAAAGTTACCCAGTTTGCAACGGCTTCCCGGTATGGTTCCATTGGCCTGATCGCCCATAACACTCTTGCCGGCGCCGACTTCTCTCTCCTCCAGGTTGGGGACGTCATCACCCTCGTATATGGCGACGGCAGCGCCCGCACTTATTCAGTAACCCAGATCAAACAATTCCAGGCTTTGTCCCCAACCAATCCTTATTCAACCTTCAAGGACCTCGCTGATCCCTCCACCACCCTCAGTGTCTCCACTGTGTTCACCAGCGTCTATGCAGTCAAAGACAGACTTGTAATGCAGACCTGCATTGCCAAAAATGGAGTCGATTCCTGGGGCCGCCTGTTCGTCATCGCCGAACCGATCGACCTTTCCACCGCTCAATCCTGAGTAGAATCTTCTTTGGGTCTGGCAACCACAATGACCCTATACGTGTTGGCTAAAGGCGGCCAACACGTTACTAATGTTAACCTGACGTCCTCACTGTAGCCCAACCAGCGTGCGTTCGCGATTCGTTGCTCTACGGTTGTATACAGTTCCTGCAATTTCATCGGTTCATTGGCTATGACAAAATGGAATTCCTGTCCTTTTGAGTAAACAATAATCTCATCCCCCACCTTCAAGTCAACAATATGCTCGAATACCTTGCCGTATTCATTATGGTGCCCATTGATCACCGTGTTTCCCACCCGGCCCAGGGGCGCCGAGTTGGGATGCCACCCGCCGGCGTATTGGCTCGGCGCCATCCACTGACCAAACGTTTCTCCATCCACTTCTGTGAAATTGAAATCCGCCACAACCACCGGCGCGTCCAGATTGATGGCTGGAATGACGATCCTGTCCGGTATGGCAGGATTTTCCAGGTCAGAATCGGGTGCTGCATGGATAAAATAGCTGTTGAAATCCAGAAAGTACCCCTGTTGAGTGGATTGAGGAATCGGCGTTCCAAATTGCCCGCCTGCCGCTTCTGTGCCGGCTGGTGTACTTGAGCCTGCCAACGCAATTGCCGTTTCAGTCTGGAAATACTCTTCCCTCGTGGTATCTGTTTCACCTGAAGTCACCAGGATGATCCCGCCCGCGATACTGCCCAGGATCAGGACAGAACCGATTATCAGCAGGATCATTTCTTTGGATAGCTTCAATCGTTTGATCATTTTTCCAGTATAGCGAAATCTCAGCGGTTTTCCAGTCCCACCTGGTTGACCAGGGTGCCGATGCCCTCGATGGTGATCTCCGCCCGGTCACCCGCGTTCAATGCCCCCACACCCGCCGGCGTACCGGTGAAGATGAGGTCGCCTGGATCAAGCGTCATCACCGAGGAGATGAATGCCACCAATTGTGGGATGGTGAAAACCATCTCTTTGGTTGAGGCCATTTGACGCAGTTCAGAATTTACCTTGCATGTGATAAGCACGTCCGCTGGATCCAGATCCGTTTCGATCCAGGGTCCGATGGGACAGAAAGTATCAAAGCCTTTTCCTCGCGTCCATTGGGCGTCACGGTATTGCAGATCGCGGGCGGTCACGTCGTTGCCTACTGTGTATCCCAGAATGTACTTGTGAGCTTCTTCAGCCGGGATCCAGCGCCCGCGTTTGCCGATGACTGCCACCAGCTCTGCCTCGTGCTCCACCTTTTGAGATTGCGGAGGTAGAAGGATGGTGCCGTTCTGCGGCAAAAGTGCTGAAATGGGCTTGAGGAAGATTTCCGGTACATCCGGTACTTCCACGTTCTGCTCGCGGGCGTGCTCCACGTAATTACGCCCAATGCAAATGATCTTGGAGGGCTGAATGGGCTCAAGCAACTGCACCAGGGCCAGTGGAATGTTGGCTTCAAGTCGGCGGTACTCTGAGAACAAGTCGCCCTCTATAAGGCCGATCATGTCATCATTCAACCAGCCGACTTTTTCTTCCTTCTTTTTACTTCTGAAACGCAGTAATTTCATAGTTAACTCCGACAAAGATTCAGCTAACGCAGCAAGTATAGCATTTTTCATGCTTGAGCCGGTTGAGGAAAAACAATTTCCTTTACAGATGGTTCAAGTTACAGTATATTTGGCATGCACTCTTGGGCGAGTAGCTCAGTTGGTTAGAGCGTCTCTCTTACACAGAGAAGGCCGCAGGTTCGAGTCCTGTCTTGCCCACCATAACAGAATCCCCGAAAAGGGGATTTTCTTTTTTTCAATTTTCTGACGCAATCCGGTTATAATGAAAATGTATTCCGGGGATGACAGGCTTCGACGGGCGAGGCTGATCCCGGATTGCGTGCCGAGAGGTACCGACCTCGTTAACTCAGTACAAAAAATAAGTGCAAACCGCACTTCCTATTCAGCTCTTCCTCTCGCCGCCTAGCGTCGACCGGAACCTGATATGACACTTCGGTGTCACGTCTGCCTGCCCCGCTCTCTTACCGGTGGCAGAGCGGGCGTCACAAAGTAAGAGTGCCGTGTCGCAGGCCGCGGGCGACGCGAAAGAGGGCTTTCGGGCCTGAGCGGATGGCTCCTTCCGGTTCCTGTCCCTCTACCGGTATGGAGCGAGATCCAGGAGGGTCTACGCACGTAGATATCCGAGGGTTGAATCGTTCGGACGCGGGTTCAATTCCCGCCATCTCCACCTTGTTCCGCTTGTAGTAGGGGCGATTCATGAATCGCCCCTACGTTTTTAAATCCTGCAGACCAACCCCTTCAAATAACTCCCCTCCGGGAAATTCAACGCAATCGGATGATCCGCTGCCTGTGATAGTTGTGCCACGACGCGCGCGTTTACTCCGGCATCCAGCGCCGCGCTGGCGACGATCTTCTGGAACAACTCTCGCGAAACCCCTCCTGAACAGGAGAATGTAAACAGCAGTCCCCCCGGTTTGAGCAGCTTGAAAGCCAACAGGTTGATATCCTTGTAACCGCGTGCGGCTTTTTCTGCCTGGGCGATGGTCGGTGCAAATTTCGGTGGATCCAGGATAATGACGTCAAAACTGCGCCGTGAATCACGGAACTTGCGCAATGCTGTGAAAACATCCGCGGTCATCAACTCTGACTTTGCGGCTTCCATTCCGTTCAATTCAAGGTTCGCCCTGACTTGTTCCATTGCCGGTTCTGATGAATCCATCGAGAGTACCGATTCCGCGCCTCCCGCAAACGCGTAGACAGAAAACGCGCCAGTGTAGCAGAAGCAATTCAACACCGATTTCCCCTTAATCACATCCTTCAGATATTGTCGGTTATCGCGTTGATCCAGAAAGAACCCCGTCTTTTGTCCTACTTCAAGATCAACTTCGAATTTCAAGCCGTTCTCTTCTATGACCATCGGATTTGGTATCGATTGGCCGAAAAGCAACCCTTTCACCAGCGGCAGGCCTTCCAACTCACGCACATCCACATCCGAGCGTTCATAGACACATGTGACGCCTTCCACTTTGCTCAGGACGTCGACGATCTCTTTACGGTGATACTCGATGCCAGGTGTGGTGACCTGCACCACCAGAGTATCGTTGTAGCGGTCGACGATCAATCCAGGCAGGTTATCGGATTCGCCATGGATCAGGCGCATGGCACTGGTTGTGCCCGTTTTGACCAAATCCTTGCGCAGTTCGATGGCCTTGCTTATCTGCTCATTGAGAAATCCTATGTCGATCATCCGCGACGTATCAAAGGTCCAGACTCGCGCGCGTATCTGTGAAAGCGGACTATACGAAGCCAATGCCAGTGTCTGCCCATCCACCGAACGCACCTGCACTGTCTCACCTGCCTGCGGCTGCCCTTTGATTTCATCTACCGCGGAGGCAAAGATCCACGGGTGCCTGTGCAGCAATGACTTCTCCCGGCCCGGGCGTAATTTGAGAATTGGATACTCTGTCACTTGGCACTTGCCTTCTCGATCAGCGTATTCAAGCCAACCTCATCCAGTTGTGTGATCCCCAGCGCTTTGGCTTTATCGAGCTTTGATCCAGCGCTTTCTCCCACCACCAGGTAGTTGGTATTCTTGCTCACGCTGTCGGTCACCTTTCCGCCGTACTTCTCGATCAATGCCTTCGCCTGATCTCTGGACAACGTGGGCAGGGTGCCGGTGATCACGAAAGTTAAGCCGTCCAGAACGCTGGTTTCCGGCGAACGTGCAGCTTGTCCGCCCACTGGCCAGACACCGTTGCGCTTTAGTTTTGCGATCAATTCGCGGTTACCCGCGCGGCTGAACCAATCCACAATGGCCACAGCGATGTTCGGGCCTACGCCTTCGATGGTTTGCAATTGCCATTCAGTGACTGTTTCCAACTGATCCAGATCGGTGAATCTTTTGGCCAACTCCGCAGCCATTACCTCGCCTACACCGCGGATGCCCAGAGCGTTTATTAATCGTGCCAACGACTGCGAGCGAGAAGTCTCAATTGACTCCAGCAAGTTATCAGCCTTCTTGCCAGCGAATCCTTCCAAGGTTAGCAGGTCCTGTTTCTGCAGCGAATAGATGTCAGCCACATCCTTGACCAGACCGCTCTCCACTACCTGTTCAACAATCTTGATACCCATACCCACGATGTCCATGGCACCGCGGGAGACAAAATGCTCCACGTTTCGTACCAGTTGCGCCGGGCAGGCGGAATTGACGCAGAACCAGGCCACTTCTCCCTCGAAGTGTTCGGTAGCCTGTCCGCAGGAGGGACAGACAGCGGGAGGTATGAATTTCCTCTCTGCTCCGTTCCTTGCTTCTTTTATCGGTCCGATCACATACGGGATGACGTCGCCGGCACGCTTGATCAACACCCTGTCGCCTATGCGAATGTCTTTTTCTTCGATGTAGTCAAAATTATGCAGGGTGGCCTGCTTTACAACCACGCCGCCCACTTCCACCGGTTCGAACATGGCGTAGGGTGTGAGCACACCTGTGCGACCTACATTGACGCCAATGTCCTTCAATATCGTTGTTACCTCGCGAGCCGGATACTTGAGCGCAATCGCACCGCGTGGATCCTTGCCAACAAATCCCAGTTCCTCGGCTGCGCGCAGGTCATCCAGTTTTATGACCACACCATCCACCTCAAATGGGATGGTGTCCCTGCGCTCAATCCAAAATGGCACTCTATTGATCATGGCGTCAATCGACGCCGCTTTCTCCGCCAGGTCGCTCACCGGGAACCCAAGAGATTTAAGATATTGCAGCGTCTCCCACTGGGATTGCGGTAGCGGGTCTGATGAATCCACAATGGCGTAGGTCAGTAATGTCAGTGGTCTGGCGGCGGTCAAGGCCGGGTCGAGTTGACGCAGGGATCCCGCGGCTGTGTTGCGCGGGTTCAAATAGGTTTTTTCTCCCGCTTCCCCCAGATTCCGGTTCAGTTCGTTAAAATCCTTTACAAAGATGAACGCTTCCCCGCGCACGACGAATCTTTCAGGCACACGCTGTTCCTTGTGTTCTACCGGGATGCGCAGGGGTACTGCTTTAATGGTACGCAGGTTCTCGGTGATGTCTTCCCCCACTTCTCCATCCCCGCGTGTTGCGCCTTTTACAAACACTCCATTCTCATAATGCAGCACAACGGTCAAGCCATCGATCTTGGGTTCGAGCACGAAACTTGAATGAGCTACACGTGCATCCAATTTGACGATCCGGTCGTACCAGGCTCGTAGGTCTTCTGTATTGAAAGCATTGGCCAGGCTGAGAATGGGCGCAGGATGTTTCACCTTCACAAAACGGTCAAGCGTCCTTCCCCCTGCCCGTTTGGTGGGCGAATCAGCAGAACTCCATTCAGGATGCGATGCTTCGATTTCTCGGTAACGGACAAGCATCCTGTCATATTCCACGTCGCTTATCATGGGGTCGTCAAGCACATGATAACGGTAATTGTGAAAATTGATCTCTTTCTTTAGCGCTTCAAACTCATTCTTCAGGGATTCGCTGTCCATGACTGTCTCCTATTCAAATTATAGCAGCAGACTATATGCCTCGTTCCTGGAAGGGGTTTATTCTTCTGCAAACAAGTCGAAGAAACAACTAACGCAGTTATTAGTAATGTTATGGTAATTTTACGGTATTTTTATTACACTTATTGCATACTATACATAGAATAGAATATATCGTTTAGTTGTAAGAGCTTACACTCTATACTGGAGAAGCATGGATACCCAGCTTTTTGTCACGTCGAAAACTGATATGATCATCCAGAATCTAATTTCAATTTGGATCGATCTTCTGGAAGCCCGTAATCTGGAAACGAAAACTCACTGCGAGCGTGTGAGCCTGTTGGCCGTCCGATTTGCGCAAAAACTCGGCTTGTCGCACGACGAGCAAAAAGCAATCTTTTTTGGTGCTCAACTCCACGATATTGGTGACCTCGGAGTGCAGGATGCGGTGTTGCTGAAAAAAGAAAAACTGAACGAAGAAGAATTTAAGGCTATAAAACAACATCCCCTCTTTGCAAAAAAAATGATCGAAGATAGTCCATATCTTTCCGCTTATGTGAACATTCCTCTTTTCCATCATGAATTCTGGAATGGCAAGGGCTATCCCTTTGGCAGGAAAGACGAACAGATTCCTCAGGAAGCCAGGCTCTTTGCGCTAGTTGATTCATGGGATGCGCTGACCAATGATCGTCCCTTTCGCAAGGCTTTACCGAAAGAAGCTGCCATTAACGCGATTAAAGAAGGCAAAGGAACCCAATTCGATCCCCACCTGGTGGATGAATTCATCGCGATGCTCAATGAAAAGCAAGCTGTTCCAAATGGCGTAGAGATGATCCTCGTGGTGGACGATGAACCCTATCTTCGTCTCGCTTTAAAAGACCTCTTCACAAGAGAAGGTTACGATTGCCAGGTGGCAGGCAGTGGTAAGGAAGCCCTGGCTATTCTGGAGAATGTTACTCCCTCCCTCATCATATCGGATATCATGATGCCTTCGATGAATGGATTTGACTTCCGCCGCGCACTGATGGCGATCTCAAATGAACTTGCGGATATCCCGTTCATTTTTCTGACAGCAAAAACGACTCAAGTGGATAAAACGGAAGGTTACGATCTTGAAATTGACGACTACATGACCAAGCCTTTTGAACCTGCTGAACTCTTGGCTAAAGTAAAAGCAATTCTGCGCCGTAACCAGTTGGTCAAAAAACAAACTCAGACTGATTACACCAGGCAGATGAGCCACTTGACTCATGTGATTACTCGAAACACCACACACGAACTCAAATCTCCCCTCGGCATTATCATCGGCAACCTTGAAGTGGTCATGCGCAAGTTCAACAAGGTGGATGATCCGCTGATCGCACCGTGCCTTGCTGATGCACAGACAAGTGCGCGGCGTCTGCAAACAGTTATCGATGAACTGCTTTACTTGTACAAAGTAGATAATTGTATCTCTGCTGAGGAAATGCTCCCCGTTGAGATTCAGAAGGATGTTCTTTCTATAATTGACGAGGTCAAACAAAATTGGTCAAATAAGAACCTCACTATTCATACCGATATCGCGAAAAACCTGAATTTCTCTGTTCCGGTTGATGGTTTCTCGCATGCTCTATACCAACTGATGGACAATGCATGCAAATTTGCGCAACAGGATGGTTCTGTATGGTTCTCTTTACACTCAGAGGACAGCGACGTGGTCATCACCATCGAAAATGATGGCGAAAAAATCCCAGTAGCTCTTAAAGATAAGGTTTTTGATCGGTTCTTCCAGGTCAGCAACGGCGACAACCGTGATTCATCCGGGTTGGGATTGGGTTTGGCAATTGCACGGAATTTTGCTGACTCGTGCGGTGGGTCTATTCAATTTTCTGATTCTAAAGTCGGCACAAAGGTCTCGCTGCGCTTCCCCTTGATTGTTTCATCAGTCAATCCCTCATTTGAATCAGCAATAAACTAGGTGGCTCATGATCAGCAAGGAATTCATCGAAACTGAAGCGTTCCTTCATGCCATCAACGTAGGTTACTGGGAATGGGATATCCCGGAAAACATTCTGTGCTATTCACAGGAATTCATCGCGCTTCTTGGAAACGATGAAAGATTTCCATCACAGATCGATACTTCTGAACTCAAGCGGTTCATCTGCGCCTATGATTATCAACGTTTTTCTGATGCCATAGCAGCTTATTCCCGCAAAGAAACACAAACCTTTTCCTGCGATTTGCGTATTCGTTGCGGCGATGGAGTGGAAAGGTGGTTCCGTGCCAGAGGTAAAGCTGTATCATGGTCACAAACATCCACTCCACAAAAAATGATTGGTACCCTTACCAATATCGATGCTGAAAAAGACCTTGAGATCAAACTTAGCCAGAATCAGAACCGCTTCCAAGCCATCGTTGATGATGAAACCATCATGGTTTGCCGCTACACCAGTGATGGAGCGCTTACTTATGTAAATCGTACTTTATGTGATTTCCTTGGATACGAGGAAAGCCGAGTTTTGGGTAAATCGGTGTTTGCTCACATCCATGATGACGATAAGGAACAAATAATTAACCAGATCAATACAATCCAATCAGCGGCTGATGTTCGTGACTTTGAGTGCCGGGTTTTGAACAATCAAGGAATTTATCGCTGGCTGCACTTGCGCAGCCACCTCATCTTCGATCCAATCAATGACAAAACTGAGTTCCAGGCCGTCGGTCAGGATATCACTGAAAACCACAATAACCTGCTATCCTACAATTCGCGGATTGATTTTGACCGCTTGATGGTTCAACTCATCAGTCGCATTTCGGCATACAACCCGCGTGAATTGGATAAAACAATCAATACAACCTTGTCTGATCTGGGCAAAGCCCTGAAGATCGACCTTGTTCACCTTGTCCTCTTTGATCACGCCCGTGAATCATTGACCAGTACAAATGAATGGTGCTCAGAAGGAACAGAATCTGCAAGAGACCTCCTCCACAATCAACCCTTCTCTCAATTTTCCTGGTGTCTGGGGAAGATTAGAAAAGGTGAAACGATTGTTATAAACGATCTGTCTGAATTGCCGGCTGAAGCGTTCTCTGAAAGTACTTTCTTCACACGTCAAGGAATCAAATCTGCGTGCGTGGTACCTCTGCAAACACAGGGCAGGATCATTGGCTTCCTCTGCCTCAACCATATCCGTTCAAAATTCACCTGGCTAGAATATACCCCGGCATTGCTAGGCGTACTTGCTGAAGCTGTTGCAAACGCGATCGAGGGCAGCAACGCCAGTTCATTGATGGCTCTTAACGAAGCCCGCGAGAGGTTGTTTATCGATGCGATTCCCGCTTTGATCGTTCGCATTGACAGACAAGGTCGTGTTCTGGACCATGCAATTGGTTGCCATGGTACCCTTTCACAATACGTAGCCTACCACGCACCCACCAGTGTAAAATCCCTCGACGATCTTTTCGAGAGGTCAATTGCTGATCAGATTTTTGAGCGGTTGGCATTATCAAGAAGAGAAAAAATGAATAAGGATTTTGAGTTCGAGGTTATCGTAGCCGGAAAGCCAACCACCATCGAAATGAAATTTTCCTCTAGCAAAGAGAATGAAACCATCCTCGTTTTCCAGGACATCAGCGAGAAAAAGAACCTTGAACAACTTAAAAACGATTTTATCAACAACACAACCCATGAGATGCGAACTCCCCTCACCACCATCCTGCTCATGATCGATCTGATGGAAAAAACAGAAGATGCTGTCAAAAAAGATGAGTACTGGTCGATCCTCAAAGGTGAGGTCTTGCGTGAACGAATGCTTATCGAAGACTTGTTGACTATCAGCCGTATTGAAAAAGGAAAATTCCCAGGTGTCAAAAAGCAGATTGACATTTGTTCAGCCATCAAGGAGGCTGTCTCTGCCATTCGACCGCAGGCCGATGGTGTCGGGATCCGAATCAGCACGAAAATCCCTTCTCAACCGGTCTTCATCACCGGCGATGCCAACTCATGCCAGATGATCTTCTCTAATCTACTTTCTAACGCAATTAAATTTTCGCCACAAAAAGGGCTTTTAGAAATATCTCTGGTTCCAAATCACAAAACTGTTCAACTCATCTTCAAGGATCACGGCATCGGCATCCCTACAGATGATCTACCAGGTATCTTTGACCGTTTTTACAGGGGGAAAAACGCGGTTTCTGATGAGATCCAGGGGAGCGGTATTGGTCTGTTCATTGTCGATCACCTCACACGCGATATGGGGGGTAAAGTTGATGTGAACAGTTTCGTTGGCAAGGGCACAATTTTCACTTTGGAATTCCCCTTGCAGGGAATTGAACAAGTGGCTGCGTAAACTACCTTTTTCGCAACAAAATCATCTGTTTTTGCGTAAGCATATTGGCGATCATGCTGGTTGATTGTCAAGTGTTTATTTAGATGTTACACTATCAAGAAAATGGAGGTCGAATGAACGCTGGAAAAATCGTTGCTATTATTGCTGCAGTTTTGTTGATCCTCTTCGGCGCCTTGATGGTGCTTGGCGCAACCAACACAGAAACCGGGTCCAGCGGCTGGTTGCCGATCGGATTCGTCTTTATTGCTGTGGGCCTTGTTGTTATCTTCTTTGCTGCCAGACAACCCGCAAAAACCCCCGATACAAACATCACGATGAATGTGGAACTTCCTGGAAATGTGAAGATGGACACCATCAAATGCAAGAGCTGTGGCGGCACCCTCGCCCCGGAGAATATCCAGCTCGTTGCCGGTGCACCTGTCGTCACCTGTCCATTCTGCCATACCACTTACCAATTGACTGAAGAACCCAAGTGGTAAGTTAAAGCCTAATTTTTGGGAGGGCAACCATGAGAGCCTTGAAATACGTATGCGTCGCATTGGTCGTTCTGATGCTTGCCGGGAGCGTCGTTCCCGTTCAAGCGCAGAGCTACAGTTTCCAGGTGCCCAGCGAATTCGTACTTGTAACGATCAATCCAGACGGCACAATCACGCTCGATTACACCATCACATTCAAGAATGATTCCGGTGCGTTGGCCATCGACGCTGTGGACATTGGCGTTCCTACAACTAATTATTCAATACGTAACATCTCAGCAGCGATTGATGGTAGTGCCATCACACGAATCGAGGATTCACCGTATGTGAATGGCATCGCACTTTATCTGCAAAGCAATGAGATTCCCGCGGGAGGAAGCGGCACCGTCACTGTGCATATTCCAAATGTGGGCAATGTGCTATACGAAGCCACCGAGACTGAATCTGAGCCCTACGCCAGCCTCCAGTTCTCACCGAACTGGTTTGATTCCTCATTGTGCTACGGTTCCACTCAACTTCAGGTTACCTTCCTGTTTCCTGCGGGGATAACAGACCAGGAACCAAGGTATTACGCACCATCCGGCAATTGGCCTGGCGCTTCAGAACCCGAGATGGGATTCACCGCTGATACCGACACACTCTTCTACACCTGGGTATCTGACAGTGCTAATGCTTATTCGCAATACACTTTAGGTGCAAGCTTCCCCATGCGTCTGGTAGATTCGAACGCAATTGTTACCGGCGGCTACGTTGCCCCCGACAATACTTCAACCGATTCCGGTGGTGGTATCAGTTTCAATACCGGAAGCATTTGCGGATGGGTCTTTTGTCTCGGTCTGATCGGTTTCTTTGGGATCATTTTTTATTCGGCCACCATTGGCGCCAAGAAACGAAAATTGCAGTACCTACCTCCCAAAATCTCGATTGAAGGGCATGGCATCAAACGCGGTTTGACAGCAGTCGAAGCTGGTATCCTCATGGAACAGCCCATGGACAAGGTCCTTACTATGACTTTGTTCGGTTTACTCAAGAAAGAGGCTGCCGAGGTCACCGTCAAGGAACCGCTCACCATCAAGGCAGCCAGCCCCTTGCCGGCTGATCTTTATGGCTATGAGACCGACTTCCTCACCGCCTTCCAGGAAGTGAACACCGAAAAACGCAAGAAACTCCTGCAAGTGATGATGGTTAATCTCATCCGCGGTGTGGGTGAAAAGATGAAAGGCTTTAGCAAGAAAGAGACCGTTGCCTTTTACGAAGACATCATGCGACGTGCCTGGGAACAGGTTGAGTCAGCTGCCACACCTGAAGTCAAAGGGCAGGTTTACCAGGAGGTCATCGACTGGACGATGTTGGACAAGAACTACGATGACCGCACCCGCCAGACTTTCAGCAGCCCGGTGTTCATTCCCACCCCAACCTGGTGGTGGCGTTATGATCCCACCTTTGCCCGCACATCCACGATCGGTACCTCAACGGCTGGATCAGCCTCCACACCCTCGCTCGGCGGCGGCCGCACCGTATCACTTCCAAGCCTGCCCGGGTCGGCTTTCGCGGCCTCCGTGGTCAATGGTGTGCAGAACTTCTCATCAAATGTTTTGGGCAATGTCGCCAGCTTCACCAGCGGTATCACCAACGTGACCAACCCGGTTCCACCCCCATCCACCTACCGCAGCTCTGGTAGTAGCGGTGGTGGCGGACATTCCTGCGCATGCGCCTGTGCCTGCGCCGGTTGTGCCTGCGCCTGTGCTGGCGGTGGCCGCTAACGGAAATTGGCAATGAGATCCGGCTTATTCTCGTCTCTGAACCGTTCACCGGAAGTGAAGATACCCGCTTCAGGTGTGTTTCACTTTCTGCGGGGAACGGGGGCGGAGAAGAGCCGGATCCATCTCCGCCTTGATCCTGATGGCAGCGGTGTGCTCATCGTCAATGCCAACCGCATCTTCCATCTAAACCCCACCGCAGCCTTGATGGCTTATATGGCTCTCAAAGATACCGAAACACCTTCTGCGGTGCGCACGCTTGAAAAAAGGTACCAGGTATCGAACGAACAGGCGTTGCAGGATGTAACGCAGTTCAAAGTGGATCTTGAACAGCTTCTTTCTCTGGACAATTGCCCGCTCTGTGATCTGGAACTTGAAACTACGGCTCCATTTTCAAGGATTCCCACGGCTCCTTACCGCATGGACCTTGCGCTGACGTATCGCTGCAACAATGCCTGTGCGCATTGCTACAACGCCCGCAGCCGTAATTTCCCTGAGCTTTCCACCAAGGAATGGTTCGCCATTTTGGACAAGCTCTGGGAACTGGGAATACCTCACATCGTCTTCACCGGCGGCGAGCCCACACTTCGCGATGATCTGCCCGAACTGATCCACCACGCCGAAGCGAATGGTCAGATCACTGGACTGAACACCAACGCACGCCATCTGAAAGACAAGTCTTACGTGGAATCCCTCGTTGCAGCCGGACTTGACCATGTTCAGATCACCCTGGAATCACATCTGGAGCAAATCCATAACGAAATGGTCTGTTCTCCAGACGCCTGGGGGGATACTGTAACTGGTCTGAAGAACGCGTTGGCTAGCAAGCTCTATGTGATGACCAACACCACCATGCTCAAGCTCAACGCTCCAACCATCCCTGAAACGCTTGAATTCCTGGGTGGGCTTGGGCTGAAAACCATTGGCTTAAATGCTTTGATCTACTCGGGGCGCGGTAAAACGGTGGGGACCGGTCTCTCTGAGAGAGAACTTCAACCGCTTCTTGAGAAAGCCAAGTCGATTACGTCAAAATATAAGCAGCGGCTTATCTGGTACACCCCCACGCAATACTGCAACTTCGATCCAGTTCAAATGGATCTGGGGGTAAAAGGCTGTACTGCCGCGCTATACAACATGTGTATCGAACCGGATGGCAGTGTTATTCCCTGTCAATCTTACTATGAGAAACTGGGATCGCTCATGAAGGATTCCTGGAAATCCATCTGGGAACACCCGTTATCCGTCAGCCTCAGAGAACGCAAGAACTTGCCGGAAAAATGCCATGCCTGCTCATTCGTTCAGGAATGCGGCGGCGGCTGCCCCCTGACATTCTCTGAGTTCAACTGTTCATAATCACCTGGGAGGGTACGATGAAAGAAAGAATCCGACTTCTGATCGACAAAGTGATCTACACTCCAAAACCATTTCCTCCTGGCAACTACCATGCCGTCAGTCAGACCGATGACGGTGCCCCGCTCAGGCTTCACCTGCGTGTGGAAAAGAAGGGAGAAGGCATCCTCATTCTGAACGCCTCCACAATCCTTCACCTGAACCCAACCGCTACTGAAGTAGCCTACCACATCATTCAGCAGACACCTGAAGAAGAAGTGATCTCTGAATTCGTTAAGCGCTACCGGGTTGACACAGAAACGGCCAAGACTGACATCAATGATTTCAAAGAGAGGCTGCACACGTTAATCAACCAGCCTGATCTGGACCCCGAAGTATTCCTCGATGTCAGCCGCGTGGATCCACATTCACAGGATCTTACAGCCCCCCTGCGCCTTGATTGCGCTATCACCTACCAGATGTCGGATGGGTCGACCAGCCAGTACGCTCCAACAAATAGAGTCACACGCAACCTCGATACTGAGGAATGGAAACAGGTCATCAACAAAGCCTGGCAAGCCGGTATTCCACATGTCATTTTTACCGGCGGTGAACCCACCATCCGTCCCGACCTTCCCGAGCTCATTCAAGCATCGGAGGACCTTGGCCAGGTCACCGGCTTGATCACTGACGGTTTGCGCTTCACGGAAAAAGATTATCTTCATAGTCTGCTTAAGTCCGGCCTCGATCATGTGCTGTTCATCCTCGAACCTGATGAGAATCAAAGCTGGGAAGCACTGCATGACGTGATGGTTGAAGATATCTTTGTGACTGTTCATATCACTGTAACTGAAAAGCTTTTAGCTTCATTGAGCAAGGTTTTTGATAAGTTGAAGAAAACCGGGGTGCAATCAGTTTCCATTAGCAGCGACTCAGAAAAGACGAAGAACGCCCTGCCCCTTGTTCAGCAGAAAGTGGCCGAATATGGGTTCTCCCTGGTTTGGGATCTGCCCGTGCCCTATTCTGCCAACAATCCCATTAATGCTGAACTGGAAGCAGCCAACCTCAAGATTGACGGGAGAGGTAAAACCTGGCTCTACCTTGAGCCGGATGGTGATGTGCTTCCTGCGCAGGGAATTAACAAGATTCTGGGCAACTTCCTGAACGACAAATGGGAAGCCATCTGGTTGAACGCATCAAAATAGATGGACCTGTCCGCCGCGCAGTGGCATGAACGATATTTGCAACAGGCCAAATGGACGGCCTCATTGCGCGAGTACATTTTCAAACAAACAAGCTTTACTGGCGCCGGTTCAGCTCTTGAAGTGGGTTGTGGAACCGGCGCCGTGTTACCCAGCCTGCCCGGCAATCCACGCGTCTTTGGGCTGGATATCCAATACTCAACGCTTGAATTTGCGAGAAATCTCAATCAAAAACCTCGATTCATCAATGCTGATGGATCAAGAATTCCTCTGGCAAATGGGACATTCGATATCACTTTTTGCCATTACCTGTTGTTGTGGTTGAAATCACCACTAACGGTCTTGCTCGAAATGAAACGTGTCACCAAACCAGGCGGATATGTGATCGCATTCGCCGAGCCGGACCATGCCGGTCGAATCGATTATCCTCCTGAACTCACCGATGTTGCTAACCTACAAAGCAATTCACTCCAAAATCAGGGCGTTAACCTGCAAATTGGGCGTCAGTTGGCTGGTTTGTTCTCTGAGGCAGGGTTGACAGAGATCGTGACAGGTGTCTCCAGTTTTCAGCGACAACCTGCCGGATTGCCCGATTGGTTCATATCGGAATGGCAGATGCTCGAACACGACCTCACTGGAAGAATCGATCCTTCTGAGCTGGCTTGTTATCACTCCCTTGACGAAATCGCCTGGAAGAATGGCTCGCGCGTTCTATGGGTGCCCACCTTCTATGCTTTTGGCAGGGTCTGATGGAATCCTTAAAATATCATCTCTTCCATTGTCAAATAATGTGGAAACGACTATAATTTGGCTCGTTGTTCGGGGCGTGGCGCAGCCCGGCTAGCGCGCTTGCATGGGGTGCAAGAGGTCGGAGGTTCAAATCCTCTCGCCCCGACTACAAGTAAGACAAAACAGGGAACGGGCTACCTGTCTTTTTGTTTTAACAAGAGGTCGGAGGATTACCCTGCGGGTACGCCAAAAAGCGGCGCAAATCCTCTCGCCCCGACTACAAGCAAAACAAGACAGGGAACGGGCTACTTGTCTTCTTGTTGTAATGTTTATTTGTGGTTTTGATTTACCAATAAACAGACCCCGTTATTGGGGTCTGGCAAATTCAACTCAACAACTCGATTGCTTTCTTTACTCTTTCAAGAACTTTCTCTCGCCCGATGATCTCCATGCTTTCAAACAGTGGCGGGCTCACGCGTTGGCCTGTTACGGCTACGCGCAAAACGCCAAACACCTGCCCCACCGAAAAGCCCAGCTTCTCTACCAGTTCGCGCATGGGTGGTTCCACCACAGTAATCTGAACAGCCGATTTGGAGATCAAAACCTTTTCAGTCTCCTGTGCGATTCGCAGGGTTTGCTCCCTGGTGAGCCCCTTCTGTATCAAGTCTTCCACACAAGGCGTGACGCTATCTTTGAAGAAGAACCCGGCCATTTCCACAGCATCGTCCAGTGTGGCCAAACGCTCCTTGAGTAGTGGTGCAATCTTGATCAAAACATCCCGCGAGGTTGTATGTCCAGCCTTTGTAAAGAAAGGCTCAATCCGTTCTGCCAGGTCTTCGGCAGTCAATGCGCGGATATGCAGCCCGTTGAAGTGATCGAACTTGGTGAAATTGATGGCAGCCGGTGACGGATTGAGATGGTCGATACTGAATTTTTCAACCAGATCTTTCATGGTGAAGAATTCAGTGTGGTCATCATAACTCCAACCCATCAAGGCGATCCAGTTGTCCACGGCCTCGGGTAGATATCCAAGCTCTTTCAATTCGCTGATAAATGTTGAATATCCATCCTTTGACGCTTCCGCGGCGTCTCTCTTGCTCATCTTTCCTTTGCCACTGGGTTTTAAGAAAATCGATAGGTGGAGGAATACAGGTTCTTCCCAACCAAAAGCCCTGTAAAGCAAGGAATGCAGCGGGAAGGTTGGCAGCCATTCTGAGCCGCGGATTACATGAGTGATCTTCATCAAATGATCATCCACCATGGCAGCCAGGTGATACAGGGCAAAACCATCGGATTTCACGAGAATGTAATCATCAAGCGTCGAATTTTCCACAGTGATGTCACCGCGGATGTGGTCATGGACAGTGGTCGTTCCCTCCTTGGGTGTCTTAAAGCGGATGACATATTTCTCGCCATTTTTGATCCTTGTTTCCGCATCTTCTTTGGAGAGATTGCGGCATGTGCCATCATAATGCGGAGGGAGCTTCCGTTTTTGTTGATCTTCCCGTACTTTGGTCAGATGCTCTGGCGTGCAAAAACAGTAAAATGCATGGCCAGACTCAACCAGTTCCTGGGCATATTTTTTGTATATCTCAATGCGCTGACTTTGTCGATACGGACCATATGGTCCGCCAACATCCGGACCTTCGTCCCACGTAATACCCAGCCATTTCAAACCTTCAATCAACTCTTCTTCAGCCCCTTGCACAAATCTCTTTGTGTCAGTATCTTCAATGCGTAGAATGAATTGACCACCGGTTCTTTTCGCCAGTAGGTAATTGTATAAAGCAGTTCTGGCGCTTCCCAGGTGAACATGCCCTGTGGGAGATGGTGCGAATCTGACACGAGCCGGAAGAACGTTGTTTGTCATGGATCCTCTAAATGTTGTAGGTTTTTCTGCGCAAAATGACGCTTTCAATAAATCCAATACCGATGAGCAGCGATACCAATGAACTGCCGCCGTAACTGATGAATGGCAGCGTCAGCCCTGTCACCGGGATTACGTTCAAGTTTACTCCAATATTGACAATGGTCTGGAAGAAAATGAGCGTGGCGAACCCATACGCGATCATCGAACCGTAAACATCGTCCGCCAGCCTGGCCGCACGGATGCAGCGCACGATCACGAACGCCAATAGTCCGATCACGACCACAATACCGAAAAGTCCGAACTCATTGGCCATGGCTGAAAAAATATAATCTGTCTGGCGCACCTGCAAGAAACGCAACTGCACCTGGCTGCCGTGTCCGTAACCCTGACCAAATAATCCACCTGAGCCGATGGAAACCAGAGCTTGTTGAACATTATATGCGTTACCGTGTGTGGCGGAGGTATCCGGGAAGAGGAAACTGGTAATGCGCTGCTGCTGATAGGGTTCCAAAAGCGGAAACGCGGCAGCGAACAAAGCGATCGCGGCACCGCCCAGGCTCAGGATCAGTTTGATCGGTAATCCGTTGATCCAAACCATTGAGAACCAGATGACGAAAATCAGGATAGATGTACTTAAGTTTGGCTGCAGCAGGATCCATATTACCAGACCGCCTACAATGGCCAGACTTTTCAACAGCCATTTGAAGTTCTTTTCCTGCTTGGCGGATTTCTCAAAGAATTCTGCCAGAACCAGGATGACAACGATCTTGGCGATCTCGGCCGGTTGAACTGTTGCGAAGCCTACATCAAGCCATCTTTGCGCACCAAAACTTGCCTGCCCCATGATGAGAATGACGAGGAGGAAAACGATCGTCACACCATAGAGTATTCTCGAAAAACTTTTCCAGTACCGATAATCAACAAGCGCGACGATGAACAAGATGACCACTCCTGCGACCAAGAATTGGGCCTGCCGCTCCGCGTACCCGGCGAGAAACTCGTTCCCGGCAACAGCGGAACGGATCATCACCACTCCAAAAATGCTGAGGAAGATGACCGCTCCGAAGAGCCAGAAATCGAAATGCCGCCAGATTTCACGCCTGAACATGATTAGCCGATCCCGCGCCTCTTGGATGCTTTCAAAGGGATATCCGCAGTCAGGCGCTGTTCTCGCCCATCCTGATTCATGGTGATGCGTACAGCATCCTTGTCAATATCTACATGTCTCGAAATGACCTCAAGTAATTCATTTTTCATGTTATCCAACTCGGTCGGGGTCAATTCAGTTCTATCGTGGATCAATACCAGTTTCAGCCTTTCTTTGGCGTCTGTAGCGCTTTGTTTTCTGTTGCCAGTGATTTGTTTCACCCAATCAGCCATTTTTCTCCCCTTTTCCTAGTTCGATTTGAACAATCTGGAGAAAAGATCGTCTTTGCCGTCAAAGTCCATGAACGGAACTTCCTGTCCCTTGAGGCGCTTTGCGATATTGGTGAAGGCCTGTCCGGATTTCGATTTGGATTCAAAGGCCACCGGCTGTCCTTTGTTGGTGCTTATGATAACATTTTCATCATCCGGGATCACACCGACCAATTTGATGGCCAGTAGCTCAACAACATCGTCTGCTGAGAGCATGTCGCCGCGTTTGGTCAACGCGTGATTGACTCGGTTGATGATCAACCGCGCTGGACCTTTCTCCTCAGCTTCAACCAAACCAATGATCCGATCGGCGTCTCGCACAGCAGCCACCTCAGGATTTGTCACCACCAGCACTGAATCTGCCGGCGCAATGGTATTCCTGAAGCCGCGCTCGATCCCGGCGGGGGAATCGATCAATACCCAGTCCACCTCACCGCGCAGTTCGTCGCAAAGCTTCACCATATCGCTTGGTGAGACAGCCGACTTATCGCGTGTCTGGGCTGCCGGAATCAGGTACAACTCTTCCAAACGCTTGTCTCTGATCATCGCTTGCCGTAAACGACAACGCCCCTCAACAACATCCACCAGGTCATAAACGATGCGATTTTCCAATCCGAGCACAACATCGAGGTTGCGCAGACCAATATCACCGTCAATGCAAACCACTTTATCGCCAGCGCTCGCCAGGGCAACCGCCAGGTTAGCAGTTGTGGTTGTTTTGCCAACTCCGCCTTTTCCGGATGTGATTGTAACTACTTGTGCGCCCATGATTCTCCTCAGATTTGTTTACGTGATGTCCAGCTCTTGATGGCGATCTGGTTGCCCTCAATACAGGCAAATTCCGATTGGTTTTTTATTTTACCTGCAAATGGTTCGGCCGTAATGTCAGCGATCTTTAAATGTGTCGGTTTCATCTCAATTGCGAATACCCTGGCGGTTTTATTCCCTTCAGCGCCGGCATGGATTGACCCGTTTGCTTTGCCCCAGATGAAGACGTTCCCACCGCTGATGATTTCGGCTCCGGGGTTGACATCGCCCATGACGATCACGTGGCATTTTGTCTCCACCCTGTATCCAGCCCGCAGTGTGCGTTCGATCCAAACAGCAGCATCGCCATCCAGTGACGCTTTTTCGGGTGTCCTGTGATCGGATTTCTTCAATCCCAACTGAGTGTGGATGCCCAGCATTTGAGACGAATTGATTGTTACATCTGCTGTGCTGATCACCGCCCACAGGGTGATGTCTTTTTGTGATAGCCTGTCACGCAATTGGCCCATCTCTGCCGCCTTGATCCTGGCGTCGCCTACAGTCAGAGATACTTTAGCCTTTTCAAAGAATGGACCGTTGGCTTCGATCTTCTCAAACAACAGGGCTTCCATTTCCTTCCAGGTTGCTCCCGTAAAGGAAATTAACAGTCCCTCATTTGTTCCTTTAATCATGATTTTTTCTTCAGTTTTTGCCATACCAATACTCAAACCTACCAGTTTGAAACACCGTTGGCGATATCGGCTGCCTTCAGCTCAAAATATGCTTGCATCACTTCGAGTACGATGGGAGCGGCCACGCTCGCACCTTCGCCACCGTTGTATACAAAAGCCACCACCACGATCTCAGGGTCCTCATATGGTGCGTAACCTACATACCAGGCATGAGTTGGCCAACTCTCTTGAACGCATAAACCCTTCGCCTGGGCAACATTGTCACAATACTCCGCTGTCCCGGTTTTTCCCGCTGAGGGAATATCCAACTCTACGAACGTTTCGGATGCCGTGCCGCTGATGACGACTTCGCGTAACCCCTTTTGCAGCTCTTCCACCACCCAGGCCTCAACCACCTTCGTCTCTCCAGTCGCAATGCCGTTGCTGTCAATGACATTAATGACTGGATCTTTGGTGATATCCCAGATCAATGTGGGTTCAAAGGACTTGATCACATTGCCATTCTGATCCGTGATTTCTTTAATCAAGGTGGGTTTCATATACTTGCCATCGTTTGCAATGATCGCCATCGATTCCAGCACCTGCATGGGTGTGGACAACACATATCCCTGACCGATGACATCGATATACGTATCGCCTGTCGCCCAACCTTCAGCCTGGTTGATGCGTTTCCAGGTGGGATCAGGCACAAGTCCATCTGCTTCACCCCTAAGTTCTATGCCTGATGCTCTTCCATACCCAAGCGCGCGTGCGTATTCGGCCAAGCGCCATGCATTCAAGCCACCGTTGGGTACTTCCTCTTCATACCCACCGCCGATCTTGTAAAAATACACATCGTCGGAGAGCGACACACCCTTGAGAAAGTTACATGTGCCATGTCCGTTGCGGTCATAACTTGCATATTCCTGTGTGGATCCCGGGTCGTTAAGAGAATACTTTTGCACGACCACAATGGAACCCGGGCAGGCAATTTCTTGTTCAGGAGTGACTACTCCTTCGTTCAGCGCGCCTATGGCCGCGGCTAACTTGTACACTGAACCAGGCGGATGCTCGGCAGAAATGGCATGGTTGAACAGCGGTTTCAGGGGATCCTCATTCAACTGTGTGTAGTAGTAATATGGAATCTCTCTGGTCATACGGTTGTTCTCATAACTCGGGTAAGAAACCAGTGCGAGTATCTCACCGGTTTTCGGATTCATGGCAATAACCACGCCGTTCTGGGATTTGATCTTGCCCAGGTAGGTGTTCCAGTAGTCCATCTCATTCACGAGAGCGCTTTGGGCCGCGTTTTGTAATCGGGTGTCGATGGTCAACACAATATTATTTCCCGGCACCGATTCGATGGGTGTTTCCAGATTGCGGATTTCTTTGCCCGCGTTGTCCACTTCAATAACACGCGATCCGTTGCGTCCGATGAGATACTTATCCAGCGATAGTTCCACCCCGGCAAAACCAACCTTGTCAATACCTGCCACAAACCCTTTGCTTTCGTAGTCAGCTTTGTTTTCAGCAGTGATTGGTCCCAGAAAACCAATAACGTCCGAGGTCAATGAACCGGTTGGGTAATCTCGGATGGGAGCAACGGAGATCTGTACGCCAGGCCAATCACCGGTCTTTTCGTTGATGATCATGGCTTGCGTTTCTGTGATGTTGCATTTGATCTTCACTGGTTGATATGGGGAGTTGGAATCACCTATATCAACAATTTCCTTGATGCCAAAATCAGTCTGGCAGGGTGTAAATAATTTCGCGGTTTCATCTGTCAGTTCGCCATTGGAAACCGGAATACCAATCAGTTCCGAAAGTTGCCTGTAGATTTCCTCGGTCGAGCCGGTATCAGATGGCAGTTCCGCCGGGACGATTGCCACATCGTATGATGGCACATTGCTGGCCAGGATAAATCCGTTACGGTCCTTGATCAAACCCCGTTGTGTTTGTTCGCTGATCTGTTTGGTACGGTTCTCATCAGCAATGGCTGTGTAATAGTCATACTTAACCACCTGTAGTGTGAACGACTTCAGGCAGTAAAAACCGAAGATGGCAGCCATTACGCCGTAGAAGACGGTGTAACGAAAATCCTTTTGATCAAAGAGGCTGCTTGTGCGTTTCTTCATGCTTCAACCTCCGCGGGATACATCCACCGCGACATGTCGTGAACGATTGCGTAAACCGGGAGTGCCAGGATGAGATTCATAAACACCGATGGGATAATCACATGGGTCAGGGACACACCCCATCCCATGTTCCCATTCAAAAAGGCCAGAACTGCATACTGTAGCAGAATGCCAAAGAGTGAGCTAACAAACGTGACAATAAATAGCGCTATCAACGGGTTGTGCCAAAAACGCTTGCTAAAATACCTGCTCATTCCGGCAGCGAAGAAATACGAAAGAAACGACACATACCAGGGCACCGCTGATGCAAAGGTCAGAATTAATCCCGCGAATAGTGCTCCGTACCAGACGTTCTTTCCCTGCCTGTGCAATCCCCAGCACACCAGCCAAAGCAGGATGAGATCAACTGCCCCCCCCACAAGCTGAATGTTCCTACCAATCGTCATTTGCAGGATCAGCAAAAGGATCAGGATGGGATAGTAGAGAAGTTCTGCCATTCTACCCGTTATCAGTTGTCAGTGGGGTGATGTCGACTGGTTTGAAGTTCGTGATGATGAGTACAGCATCCAGACTGGTGAAATCAACTGCGGGTTGAACAATGGCGCTGTAATACAGGTCATTCTCGCTCTTCGAGTGCGACAGGATCTGTCCAACGACAATATCTGAAGGGTATGAACCACCCAACCCACTGGTCAGGATAATATCGCCTTCCAATACCTCGGCACTTGCGCTTACCATTTCAAGTGCCAGGTCACCGGTCACTGAACCGCCCACCTGACCGGAAACCCCTGCGTCAGATAATGTGATATTAACGACTGAATTGGCATCCGTAATCAGTTGTACGCGGGCAGCCGTGGCAGTTACCGCCACGACCTTACCCACCAGACCCTGCTGGGTGACCACAGGCATGCCATAAAGAATGCCGTCGTCAGAACCATGATCGATGATGATGTAGCTCATGAAAGGGCTTGGATCTTTGCCAATTACCGAAGCGGCTACGTATTTGTTTTCTGGAGCGGTACGTGCATAATCGAGCAACGCGTAAAGGATTTGCGTTTCACTCAACTGCTGCTGCAATTCCAGTACCTGCGATTCAAGCTGGGAGACTTCATTCTCCAGGGCTGCATTTTGTTGCCGCAGCGTGTTCACGTCACGCGGAACAGTCAAGAAATCGCGAAAGGCTACATATCGTGTTGATATCCACGATTCAACACTAATAAACGGGGATGCTGCTTTTCCAATGATCAGGCTCAAATAGCCGCTCAATGAGAAAACGATCAGCCCCACTGCACCGATCACAATTGCAAGAATGATCCAAAATCTGGGAGATATTTTCTTCATATTTACTTTTTATTCTGGTTCGATCAGCCGCGGATTCGGTCCGAATCGATCACGAATTTACTGAACTCTTCCGGATTCTCCAGAACCATGCCAGCGCCCCTGGCCACACAGGTCATGGGGTCGTCAGCGATCCAAACATGCAGGTTCAGCTCGTCTTTCAATCTCGGGACAAGACCAAGTATCTGTGAGCCGCCACCGGCCAGGCATACGCCCGAATCCAGCAAGTCAGAGATGATCTCGGGAGGGACTTCATCCAGTGCGTCACGGATGGTATCAATAATGACCTGGATTGAAGCAGACATGGCATCACGAATCTCGATGGAGGATATCTCGATTGAACCAGGTAACCCGGTGATCAAGTTGCGTCCACGAGCAGTTGTTGTCATTTCGCTTTGCAGCGGATATGCAGAACCGATGGAGAATTTGATTGACTCGGCCATGCGCTGACCGATGAAAAGATTGTACTTCTTACGGATGTACTGGACGATATCCTCATCCAGTTCATCACCGGCTACTCTTAGTGACCGTGACACGATCACACCGCCCATTGAGATGACGGCAAGTTCAGTGGTGCCGCCGCCGATATCAACGATCATCGAACCTCTTACCTCATTGATCGGCAACCCTGCTCCAACTGCTGCTGCTCGTGGTTCTTCCACCAGAATTACCTCGCGCGCGCCTGCAGCCATGGCCGCATCGTACACAGCGCGTCTTTCCACTGCTGTTGCACCCGAAGGTATGCCAATGGCTACGCGCGGTCGCGGCATGGGAACGATCGTCTGTTGATGAACACTGTTGATGAAATAATCAAGCATGGCTTTGGTGATCTCAAATTCAGAGATCACTCCATCGCGTAGCGGCCGGATCGCATCATAATTGACGGGTGTTCTGCCGACCATTTCTTTTGCTGCTGAACCTACCTGCAGCACTTCATGACTGCGTTTATTGACAACTACCCAGGAGGGTTCGTTGATCACGATGCCTTTACCACGAACATAAACCAGGGTATTTGCTGTCCCCAGGTCAATGCCGATGTCCAATGAGAATAATCCCATCAACCAACTTAAAGGATTGGTTGCCAAATGTCGCTCCTAGATTTTCAAGTTAAACATATCCAAAAAATTATACCATACGGATTTTGTCAAGCCTCCGCAGGCAGTGGTCTCCACAATTTATCCATGCTGTGGCTTTCTTGACACTGCCTTTTCTGGAAGTTATAATCTTTTTGCCAGCGGGTGTGGCCAAGTGGTAAGGCATCACCTTCCCAAGGTGATATCCGTGGGTTCGAATCCCATCACCCGCTCTTTTGTTTTAAATTCTCCCTCAGTGTATAATAACCTTTCATTAGTGTAAGTATTTACATTGAATATTTAATTACGTTCTGGTGTATAAAGATAATGCTAGGAATGAATATTGCATCGTATCCTACACGAATATATTCTCTTGCGTTCACTGGGACAGGTCTGGTATGAGTGGAACAAAAAAGATCCTACACATCGAAGACAATTTTGAAAACCGCATTTTAGTAAGAAGATTGCTCCAGGCGGCCGATTACGAAGTCATCGAAGCGGAAAACGCTTTTCAGGCTATCACACAATTGCGCTCCTCCCGTCCAGATTTGATTCTTATGGACATCAATATGCCAGACGTGGATGGATACACGCTAACAGCGAAACTAAAGACCGTTCCCGGTATTAAGCAAATCCCAATAATCGCCATTACTGCCAATGCCATGCGTGGAGATCGTGAGAAATCACTGAGCGCAGGGTGTGACGGCTACATAGAAAAACCCATCAACATTGATACATTTATCGATCAAATTCATTTTTATCTTGATAAAAGGACAAAAGGGTACCCCCTGAGCAATTGAAATGACGATAGCTTCGTTTTTTACAGTTATGCCCGGTTCTGCAGAATCTGCCAAGGAACCCGTAGAATCCATTAATGTTACGGCAGATCACAAAACGATCATTCTAGTTGTCGAAGATAATGTCGGCAATTTTAAACTGATCGCTCGCATGCTCAATTCTCTGGATGTTCAATGTGAGTGGAAAACATCTGGATTTGAAGTTGTAGAATTTGCCAACACTCTCCCTCATATCGATTTGGTCCTGATGGATATCCGCCTGCCCTACGAAGACGGTTACGGAGCGATGCGTAAACTGCGTCAATCCGGCCAATTCGAGAGCATTCCCATTATCGCGGTAACAGCGGTGACTGGAGTGGACCAAATGAAGGCAGCTCAGATGGCCGGTTTCGATGGCTTCATTGGTAAACCTCTTGACCCGGATCGTTTCCCGGACCAGATCCGCAGGATCCTTTCAGGCAAGACAGTATGGGAATACAACTAAGGAGCTCTTATGAGTGAACAAACGACTGTTGCACCGCAGGAAAAAAGACCTGTCGCTTTCAGAGGCAGTCTTGTCCGCACAGTTGTGCTTACTTTCATTACAGTTGCCTTGATCCCTGCGGCAATCATCGGGATTGCCAGTTACTTCCGCTATCAGAGTTCCCTGATTGACTCACTCTCTGCACAAATGGATTCCTACGTCGTAGAGTACACAAGGCAAATGGATCAATTGTCATCTACTGAACGCGCATTTATTAATAAAGTTTCAAATGCTGCAGTCGTGACTAGCAGCATTAAGTCTACCGAGTATGGCTTGTTCAGTCCAGATGATGAAATTACCAGATCAACAATACGCGAGTATCTTGTTGAACAGGTAACCTCGAACCAGGATTCTGGCGTGGTTGAGATCTCGATTGCCTCGGCTAGAACCGGGCAGGTGCTAGTCTCATCGAATACATCCCGTGAAGGTACTATCCTTACTTCCGATCAATACCTTCAAAGTCTTTATGGAACCAGTGAGACGATCCTTACATTCAACCCTGGAGGTCTGTTTCCCAATGAGTTGATGCTCGTTTCCACTGCAACGCTTCAAAGAAACTCTGATCTGGCGCCGATCACGATCTTTGTGTTTTCCAGTCCCGCAGCTCTAAACACAATCCTGGCCAACCCTGTTGAAACATACAATGCTGCTCATGTGTTTTATGTGACAGCAGATGACCAGGTGATTTCTATTAGTCCAGTATCTGGCAATCCTGTGTCGGTGACAATCTCGGATCAGGAAAAGGCGAAGGTAGATTCCTGCGCAGAAAAAAGCGGCACAGGCACCCAGTTCACATATCGGAGTTTTACTGGAGTGCAGGTATATTCCTATGTCAAACCCTTCACCTCAGTGAAGTCCTATTATTACCTCGAGATTCCACAACTTTTCGTGACCAATCCTTTGCTGACTTTTCGCAACTTCGTCCTAATCCTGCTTGGTGCCACCCTGCTGGCATCTGGTATCCTGGCATTCTTTGCTGCCCGTGCAATTGCCCAACCTCTTGTTGTTCTTACAGGCAAGGCCCGTCAATTCGCAAGCGGTGACTTTTCGCAAAAAGCAGATGTTAAAAGACGCGATGAGATCGGTCTGTTGGCGCTATCTTTCAACTACATGGTAGATCAACTATCCACGCTCTATCAATCTCTTGAAACCAAAGTCGCTGAGCGTACTCAACAGCTTCAAACAGCCACTGAGATCGGACAGGAAGCCATTGCTTCTACACGGTCTGTTGAGATCATGCAAAAAGTCGTCAAAGCAATTGTTGAAAAATTTGAATATCCTTATGCAGCAATTTACCAGTTGAATGAACAGGAAAAAACCATCAAACTTGCAGAAGATCACAGCACAATTGAAGAGGGTTTACCTCCCAGAGGGCTGCAGGTTCCATTGGACGAATCCTCATTGGTCGGTTGGGTGGCTGTTAACGACCTCGCGCGTGTTTCTCAGGATGTGACAGCAGAAAAATTTAAACTTTTCGAAGGATTACACCTACCTTCATCGCTTTCGGAGATCTGCATTCCGATTAAGGTTGCTGACCGGTTGTTTGGTGTGTTAAACATTCAGAGTGACAAGGTGAACGGATTTGATGTTGAATCTGTGCCAACCTTTGCCGCCCTTGCCAACCAGATTGCAAACGGCATTCGCAATATTGAGTTGCTCGAAACAACTCAAACCAACTTGCAGGAAACAGCCGTGCTTTACCAGACCAGCCGTGAGATGGCCCACCTCAAAACTGAAGAGGAAGTACTCTCACTGGTGAACTCAGTTTTCACGAATACACATTATGTGGGTTTTTCCATTGACCTTGTTGAAGATAATGCAGTCATTAGAAGCATTTCCGATTCACAATCTTCTCCAGCAGATAAATCTTTGGCTGGCCTCACCATTCCATTCGGTGAAGCAATTCAAAAACTTCGTGATGAAGGCACCCAAGTCATTACAAACTTCCAATTCCTCACTGAATTCAGTCAACTGACGCCATATTTCGGACGACGTGGATGCCCATCAATGGCCGCCATTCCCATCTATGAGAGTGGCCAGCTTTTACATGTGTTGGCAATCGGTTTACGGGAAAAAACTCAGATCACTATAGATAGAATCCGCCCATACGAAAATTTTGCTGAATCAATCGGTATTACCCTTGAGCGTATTCACCTGATCAACGAACTGGACAAAAAACAAAATGAGATTGCGATGGTCGATTCCGTGACCACCAATAGTCTGGAGAATTTATCCATTCTTGAATTCTGTGAAAAACTCCATGAAATGGTGAAGTCGTCCTATGGTGAGACTCTGGGATTTTGTATCGCCATCAATGACGAGGTTCATAACCAGGTAAACATCCCATATTTCAAAGACACCGAATTAGTGAGCATAGACAAGTATGAATATTCTGACGATCTGCTTTCAAAGCTGATTCGTGAGAAGGAAATACAGAATATTGAAGACGCTCTTACCCAGGGTCAATATGCCGTGGATTCCCCCACCTTTCAGCGTCCAGCGCGTTCCTGGATGGGATATCCATTGTTGATCGGTGGTTCTGTTATTGGCGCCATTGCCTTCTTTGATCCCGATAATCCAGGAGTCTTCAACAGTGGTTTTGAAAAGATCAGTGCACTAGTCGCCAACCAGGTCACTTTGGCCATTTCTGACCAACTTCTGCAGAGCAAACTTGAAGAAACACAAAATCAATACTCACAAGAACTATTCCTGCTTGATTCATTGCTTCAAAACACTCCTGACAGGATATTCATAAAGAATTCTGAAAATCAATTCGTCAAGATCAGCAAATCAATGGCAGAGTTCCTCGGAGCTCCGAACAACCAGGATTTGGTTGGCAAGGAAGATGACTTCCACTTTATCCAGGAAGACGAAGAGATAAACGCCAATGTGGACAGCGAGGTTATCACCACCCAGATTCCGGTCCTAAACAAAGCAGAAACATGGACCAATCGTTTCGGTACTTCTGAATCGATGATCACCAACAAGATCCCGTTGCGCACAAAAGCCGGCGAGGTTTTCGGTTTGTTGAATATCTCCAGGAACGTCACGGAACAGATCAAGATCGAACAATTGGCCAAGCATCGCGCTGATCAGCTTCAGACGGCATCAGAGATCGCCCGTGAATCCACTGCCGGTTCTCTGGACATCCAGGTGACCCTGGCCAAACTCGTGGAGCTCATCCGCTCGAGGTTCGGTTTCTACCACGCTTCCATATTCCTGATCGATCCTCTTGGCAAGGATGCCATTCTGCGTGAGTCTACCGGCGAAGCCGGCGCGCAAATGAAAAACGCCGGGCATAAGCTTTCTGTCGGTTCAACATCCATTGTGGGTCAGGCAACCGGTAAAGGTTCACCTGTTGTTATTGGCGATGTTACCCGCGAAGCAAACTATTACGCAAATCCGCTGTTGCCAGAGACTCGCTCTGAGTTGGCCATTCCTTTGAAGATCGGCGATCGTGTTCTTGGCGCGCTTGACGTGCAATCTACAATGCTTGATGCCTTTTCACAAGAAGACATCAACATTCTGCAGGTTCTGGCTGACCAGATCGCAGTGGCCATTCAAAACGCGGACCTGTACACACACACGAATCAGAACCTTTCCCGGTACCGCCTACTCCATCAGATCACTGCAGCCAACGTGCAGTCGCTGTCAGTGGAAGACGCCATTCATAACGCCATTGAAACGCTTCATCAAGCCCTGCCGAACGAAAAGATTACCTACTTCACCATCGATGAGAAAAATCAGCTTATCGCCCGTGCGTCTGCTGGCTATTCCATCCCTGAACAGGCCAGCCGCAGGATCTTGATGGGACAGGGTGTAATTGGTGCAGTTGCTAGCGACCGAAAGCCTATGCGCGTGGATGATACTCAGGCTGACCATTCATATCGCCCCCTGGCCGTGGACACCAACTCCATCCTGGCTGTCCCTGTGATTTTCGCAGATCAATTGATGGGCGTAATCAACATTGAGAGCACCACGCTGGCCCTTTTCGATGAATCCGACCAGGAGTTCGTCACTACCGTTGCTGACAACATGGCCTCCATCGTTTCTAACATCCGCCTGCTTGACCAGGTTCGTGAGCAGATCGATAGACAGCAGAAGTTGTTTGAAATCTCCAACAAGATCAGAAGATCTGTTGATATTGAGACCATCATGCAAACCTCTGTCTCTGAGATCTGTTCAGCCATGAACATTCCAAAAGCAACCATCCGCATCACTCCTGTAGCAACAGAAGAAGGCACCAAGGAGGAAGGATAATCATGCAATTTTTCCGAACATTATCTCCTTTCTACATCTCGAATCAGATCGATCCCAATGACCAGTTGAAGATCTGGCAAGAGAGGATCCTTCACTCACTTTTCCTCGTATGTGGAGGTTTTGGCCTAATCTTCGCGCTCATCTTCATGTCACGCGCCATTGCAAAAAATGAATGGTCGCTGGTTTCTGGTTTCCTTGGTCTATTTATGATTTGTAGCGCGTTTTTCTTATTGCGCCGTATTTCCTACTGGGTGCGTTCGATCATTGCACTGGTGGTTATCTTCGCCTTCTCCAACTTTGTCTTTTTCGAGAACGGTTGGACGGGAATTTCATTGATCCTGCTGCTGGTCTTCTCTTTCCTTTGCACCACACTTCTATACCAGCGACCAACAAGGATTGGTTTCTTCATCAGCATCACTACTCTTTTGTTTTGGACCACGCTACGTCTCACCAACATTACTCCAGGTGCCGGCCTTTCCTCGACCATCAACTCCCTGGCAATCGACTTGCTTATCGTCCTTCTGGCTGGTTTTACGGTCAATCTGGCGATCAGTTCAATCAAGAACCGCTATCTTGCAATCTATCGGCAGATGCAGATAATGCTGGTGGAGGAAAAATCAATTAAGGAACAGTTTGAGGAACAAAAGAACACACTGGTCCGACGCGTAAGCCAACTCCGTACTGCTGCAGAGATCAACCGAAACATATCAACCATTCAGGAACCTCATGTGCTCATTCGCCAGGTTGCCGATGCTCTCAAAGATCGGTTTGATCTCTACTATGTAGGCGTTTTCATTGTTGATCCCCAGAAAGAGTTCGCCGTACTTCAATATGGTACAGGTGAAGCTGGCAGAAAAATGGTAGCCAACCGCCATCGTCTGGCTGTCGGTGGTTACTCCATGATTGGTTGGACAACACAGACGAGAAAACCCAGGATCGCGTTGGATACTGGTGCTGAGGCTGTTCGTTTTGACAATCCTCTTCTTCCGGAGACAAAATCCGAGCTTGCCCTCCCCCTGGCTACACAGAAGAACTTGTATGGAGCCTTGACCATTCAATCTGATCGTTCGAATGCGTTCGATGAGAACGACATCCTCGTTTTGCAGAGTATTGCAGACAGCCTGGCTATCGCTCTTGAAAATGATTATTCCTTCCAGGTGACACAGAAAGCTCTTGAAGATATCCGCGTGCTCAACAAAGCATACGTACAGCAAGCCTGGGGTGAAGCCCTCGGCGCTTATGGCGATCTCAAGTACTCATATGAGAATCCTGAAGTGCAATCCGACCAGGCAGAGAATCAGATGTTGAAAGTTCCTCTCTACCTGCGTGATGAAGCCATCGGTGAAATCGAACTTGAAGTAAGCGGCGGTGAGATATCGCAATCACAGATGGATTTCTTGCAGGCTATTTCAGCCCAGACAACTACGGCATTAGAGAATGCCCGCTTGCTCGATGAGACGCAGCGTGCCGCGGCTAAAGAACAGAAATTGAATGACCTTTCAAGTCAATTCTCCAGGGCATTGACCATCGAGGAGATTCTAAAAACGGCCGTGATCGAATTTGGAAAACTTCCTTCAGTCTCAGAAGCCTCGATCTCTCTGATTCCACCGGAAGATATTAGCATCAAGCCCACACTGGATAAATCGACGAGGTGAGCCAATGAATTTTTTCAGACAAGCAGAAATTGCTCCTGATCAGGAGATCGTCGAAGAAGAACCGAAGGAACTTCGGGATGCAAAGAAGACCCTTCTTCAAAACCTATTGAATGGCAGCTTGATACTGGCTACAATATTGTTCTTCATTAACCTGTATGGGGCTATACAGAGCATGGATTTCTTTGCAGCAGCGGTTGTGATGGCTGCGTATGCCTCCGTATTCCTGATCACCTTTGTCCGCACTTTGCCTTACCATGCCAGGGTCTGGATCCTTGCATCAGGCTATTTCATTATCGGTTTTGTCAGTCTTGTTCAATCTGGTATGAACGCCAACGGATTGCTTTATTTTCTCATCTCTGTGATGATCATTGGAATCTTGGAACGAAAACGCTATTGGATATTCCCGGTAGCGATCATCGCTGTTTCCATTTCCATTCTTGGCTTTCTGATTCAGAGCGGCATAATAAATACCGGAAAATTTATCATATCCAACAACTCTGCCATGTATTGGATCGCGATTTCGGTTAATTTCCTGTATATCGTTTTCCTGATTTCAGTGACATTTACCCAGTTCTACCAAAATCTCGGAAAACTTATCACCTCCACATCTGAAAAAAGTGAAACCTTGGTTTCAGATAACCAAAACCTGGCTTTAAAATTGGCTGAGTTCGAAAAGATGTCTGACCGTCGTAAATCGAGGTTGGTGACCACCAGACAGATTGCCCGTGAGCTTTCCCAGCAATCCGACCTTGACAAACTTCTTCACGATTCAGTCGAACTAATCCGCAGCCAGTTGGGATATTTCCATGCCGGTATCTTTCTCACCGATGACCGTAATGAGAATGCGATCTTGCGTGCTGCCACTGGTGAAGCCGGCCGGCAACTTCTTGAGAAAAAGCATCGCCTGCTCATTCGCGACGAAGGTCTGGTGGGATATGTGATTTCCAGGGGTGAAGCCCGCACCGCCTTTGATGTGAGTGATGATTCAGTGAAGATCATCTCGTCGGCCCTTCCCAACACCCGTTCCGAGATGGCTGTTCCTCTTCGCGTGGGTAACCGTATCTTTGGCGCGCTTGATGTTCAATCCGACCAGATCGAAGCTTTCAATGAAGAGGATATCGATGTTCTACAATCAATCTCTGACCAGTTGGCCGTGGCCATTGACAAGACTGCTCAACTCCAGACATTGAAACAAAAAGTGAGCGATCTGGAAGAAGGTTACCGTTCATACACACGCGGTATCTGGCAGGCACATTTGAAAGGTTCAAAGAAACAGTTGAACTACGTTTATAAGCAGGATACATTGGGAACCGATTATCAGAAATCTGATATTGTCGATGACGCCCTTCTCCGTGGTGAACCGATCATTGCAGCACCCAAAGCAGTGGAAGATTCTGAAGAGATGGAGTCAGAAGTAGCCGTTCCCATCACTCTGAGGAATCAGTCGCTCGGTGTCTTGAATATCAAGTACAAAGGCAAGACCGTTCCATCTGAAATGGTCGCTCTGGTGAACAATGCATCAGACCGTCTCGCCCTCGCTCTTGAAAACGCTCGTCTTCTTGAGCAAATCCAGGAAAGGGCGGAACGAGAGCATCTTGTCAGCGATATTTCCACCAAGGTTCGTACTGCTGCTGATATCGATACAATTTTACGCACAACCGCTGCCGAGTTGGGCAAATCTCTTGGCATCGATGAAGTCCGTATTCAACTTAAGCCAGGCGAATAACGGCCGGAGGAATCATGCTCTTTTCGAGGAATAAAACACCAAAGAACCCGCAGGAAGTAGATACCGGTGAATTCGACTCCACCAGACGTTTTCTGCAGTGGACAATGTGGATCTTAGTTGGGTTGGCCGTGATCATTCTTCTGGCTGCGGTCTTTCAGGGGCAGTGGTCTTTGTTCGCACTTGCAGGCCTGTTTGCCATCGTTGCAGTCACTTGTGTGATCTCGCTTTCAGAGATTTGGGACACACCTTTACCAATCAAGTTGTTGACGATATTGTTCACACTTGAAGTGGCTCTCATCTTCGCCGACGCCATCTTTACCTTCTCGCAGGGATTTGCCACAGCGACTGTTGCTGTCCTGGTAGCCTTTTTGTTCGCCGCATACAACAAACGCGGTTGGCTGAATGAGTACATTATCCCTCTCGGTATTGCAGGTGCCTTAGTTGGTTTGGCCTTACAGGCGATTGCGCCATTCCCACAGATAGAATCGCTCTTCGCAAACATCTTTATTGGTATCATTGCCACCCTGGTTGTTGCGATTTTTATTCGTCTGCTCCTCTTGGGCTTGATCACGCTCACTCTTCGTACCAAGTTGACTATGAGCGCGCTCGGAATTGCCCTGGTTCCTTTACTCGTTCTTTCGTCAATCAATTCACGCAACATTCAAAGATCCATCCAAACTCAGTCCAATGAATCGTTGAGGATTGCTGCTGAATTGACAGTTGATCAGTTGGATACCTACTTCTCATCTACACTTAGTTCACTGGAAACCGAAGCCTCGTTGCCCTCCATCGTTGCTTATTTAAAGTTGGATACCTTATCACGCCCGGGTAGCATTGAGGAAACGAACCTATCAGCAACTCTCCGCTCATTACAGACGAAGGAAACAACCTATACGCCTGATTATGGTGTTATCAATCGTATCGGTATCAACGTCTTTGATACCGATACCAGTAAAGTGGGTGTTTCGGAACTCGAAACCGAGTATTTTCAACAGTCAGCATCCACCAACGCGCCATATGTTTCCACTGTTGATTTTGTACCAAACTCCCGCGAGGCGTACATCCACTTCATCTCGCCCATTTACGATGCGGATCGCACAGTTCTAGGTTATCTGCGTGCCAGCGTTGATGCTCGTGTTTTACAGGCCAAAATGCTGACTATGTCTGGTTTGATCGGTACACACTCGTACCCAATCTTGATCGATCAGAATGGCTTGCGGCTGGCTGATACTGCGAATCCCAATCACCTTTATCGCTTTGTTCAGTCTATCGATTCAGATACATATTACAGTCTTTATAATGCCAGACTGTTGCCCTCATACATTCAACCGGCTGACATCATCTCAGAGATACCAGAAATTGTAACAAATGTTCTAAATACTGGTGCACAACCATTCGAATTCTTCAATGTAAATCTTCAGGAATCGTTGACAGGCATCCAAGATACTGCGACGTATTCTTCCCTTGCGTCTCAAAAATGGTATGTTGTCTATTTGCAGGAACAATCAGCAGTTGTGTCTGCACAAAAATCTCTCTCTCGAACTACCGCTTTGCTGGCAATCTTTATGTCCGCACTCGTGAGCGTTATTGCCACCATTGCGTCTAACTTGTTCACCCGGCCAATTTTGGATCTAACCGATTCTGCTGTGAAAGTCTCTGCTGGCGATCTCACCGCTGAAACTCGCGTTACCACAAGAGATGAGATTGGTGTTCTTGGAAACGCTTTCAACACAATGACTGCCCAGCTTAAGGAATCCATCGACACATTGGAGAGCCGTGTGCGCGAACGTACCCAGCAGATTTCGTATCAGAACGAAGCCCTGCTCTACAGATCCAGACAGTTGCAGACTGTGGCTGATGTCGCCCGCGGTATTGTGAGTACTACTGATTTCGAATCACTGCTCACCAGCATTGCCACCCTCATTAGCGACCGTTTCAACTACTATCATGTGGGTATCTTCCTGATCGATGAAAGCGGTGAGAACGCCGTTCTCCGTGCTTCCAACTCGATTGGCGGCCAACGTATGCTCGAAAGACAGCACAAACTAAAAGTGGGACAGGTTGGTATTGTGGGTTATGTCACCGGCGCAGGCCAACCTCGTATTGCTACTGACGTTGGTAAGGATGCCGTGTTCTTCAACAACCCTGACCTCCCTGAAACCAAATCAGAGATGGCTCTGCCGCTGAAGATTGAAGACCGCGTCATCGGCGCACTCGACATCCAGTCTGTAGTCTCTAACGCGTTTTCTGAAGAAGATATCAACCTGTTCTCTACACTGGCTGACCAGGTGTCTATCGCCATCAACACCAATCAATTGCTTGCCAACACCGAAAGAGCTCTTGCTGAAGCCCAAAGTCTGCACCGTCAATACCTGGAGCAGGAATGGTCGCGTCGTTCAACCGAAGAGGACGTTTCCAACTACAAGTACACAACGCAAGGTCTGCAGCCGACTGACGAATCCCTGCCTGAGATTAGGATGGTACTGGATTCAAACCGCCCGGTCACCCGGTCTTACGCACCAGAAGATAAATCATCCGAGCCATATTCAGTCCTCGCAGTACCCGTCCTCCTGCGCGGTCAGGCTATTGGTGTGATCCACCTGCGTCAAAACGGAGAGCAGGATTTTGTCTGGAGTGAGAATGAGTTGATCACCGTGCAGAACGTGGCCGACCAGGTTGCTCAGACGCTCGAAAGCGCCAGGTTGTTCGAACAGACTATCCGTCGTGCCGACCGCGAACGCCGCGTGCTTGAGATCACTAATAAGATCCGCTCCTCCAATGAACCGCAGAAGATGCTCGAAGTAACTCTTGAGGAATTGAAGAAACACCTGGGTGCTTCTCAAACTCAGATCGTCATCAACGTTCCCGGCATCACTTCCAGTCTAATGAGTCCGGGAGGATCATCTGGATCGGAGAATCCAACCCAAGACAATGAAAGGCAGAACACATGACCTGGGTCGTCTCAATTGCGAATGAAAAAGGTGGCGTTGCTAAAACGACGACATCGCTTTCTTTGAGCGGTGCCTTTGTTGAAAGCGGTTATCGTGTTCTTGCGGTCGATCTTGATCCTCAGGCCAACTTATCCCTTTCTCTTGGGTATGAAGGGAACCGCAATTCACATTCGATCATTGATGGTTTGATCAACAATATCCCGATCACCGATTTGATCAAGAAGACCTCGATCCAAAACCTTGACCTGATCCCTTCGAACAATCAATTGGGACTTGCTGAAAGATTGCTGCCTTCAAAACAGAACTACACCATGCTTCTCCACAATCTTCTAAAATCCGGCACTCTGCCCTACGATTATGTTTTCATCGATTGTCCACCTTTCCTGGGAGCAATCACTTCCAACGCCCTGATTGCGTCCGATTTGCTGATCCTGCCCACCCAAGCGGAGTATTACTCTGTATTCGCTTTACGCAACATGATGACCCTTATCCGTCAGGTACGCGCCAACGGTAACCCGCAGCTGCGTTACCGCTTGCTTCTCACGATGTTCGACAAACGCAATCGCATCCATTGCTCATTGGCTGAACATCTGCGCAAGACATTCTCGAATGGCGTTTTCGAGGCTGTTATCGAAGTAGACACTAAACTGCGTGAAAGCCCTATTGTTGGTCAGCCGATAATTTACCATGCTCCAAAAAGTAGATCTTCATTGCAATATCGTTTTCTAGCTCAGGAGATCATTTATTATGTCGAAAACAAAAATCAACAACCGGCTTGAGAATCTTTTCTCTGATCTTTCCAGGCAGGATGGCGATGATGATCTTCTCCACCCGGCCTCTACTCAGTTAAGTTGGTCATGGGAGACGGATTCCAGCGGTATTTACACATCTTGCGGCCCAGAAGTGGCTGATGCCACCGGTTTACAGCCGGATGATTTTATTGGATCTCCCTTGCTCAGTGCGCATATCGTTAAAGCGGACCGAGCTGAACTCCTGAGTCTCATTCAAAAGGACGAATTCCCCTTTGAGATCGATCTCCAACTCGAGGGGCTCAAGGGTAAACGGATCAATACCCGTTTTCATGTCTACAAAACTTCCGATCTAACCGGCAAAGGCAGTCTCATCAATGGTTACACGCAGCTTATCGAGACAAAGGTTGCCGAACCACAACCTGCCGAAGCCCAAGTGTCTGCCGTCGATGTATCTGCTCTTGATGACCTGCTCAAGGAGATCGGTGAAACTGTAGAAGAGAATCAAAAGAAACAACAGCCAGCCGCCCAATTGGAAGAACCTGTTCATAAAGAACCTGCCAAGAAAATTAAAATCTCATCGGAAGTAGAAGATATTTCTTCTTCTCAAGAAATCCAGACACCGATCGAGATACAAGTTGAAAAGAAACCGGAAATAATCAAGGAGCCGCTGCCTGTTGAAGAACCGCTACATCCTCTTCCCGCCGTGGAAGAACCTCTAGAACAAGATCTGGATCTGAAATCAACAAAAAAGACTGAAAAAACAAAGAAATCTGATCGTATCGTGACCGGTCCTCTTGAAGCAGAAGGATCGCGTGAAAGCGACCTGAACGAGTTGGAATCCGAATTGAAGAAGATAAGCCGTCCAGCTCGTGTGATCGAACCCGCCATGCGCGGCAAACGCAGTTCAGTTCCTGAATTCCCCAAACTTTCCAAGACCGCACCCCTAGGTCCCTTGCCATTGAGTCAGACAAATATCGCTGATATCGATTCCACTATTCGCGTCAAAGACCTCAGCGGCGTAGCGCTTGAGGGAACTGATTTTAAAGCGTCACAGAACGTGTGGACGCAGCAAGCCATGGTCAGTTTCGCTGAAAATGTAGTTGTCTCCTCCCCGGCTTCAGAAGAGACTCCAGCCATCATGGCCAGTCCCCTCAATCTGCGTAATCAAAAAACCGGCGTCATCGAGATCGTCGACTCCAGCCCCAAGCGTAAATGGTCGGAAGAAGACCGATTGCTTGTCCAGGAGGTATCCAAGCAACTCGGACAGGCGCTTGAGAATGCCCTGTTGTACTCTACTGTTGAAAAAGAGCTTCAGGAAAGGATCAAAGCAGAAAGTTTGACCGAGCGTCGTAACAGAGATCTGGCCACCCTAAATCAAATGGGGCAAAAACTCAGTCACCTTGTGACGCGTGATGAGATCTTCACAATCACATCTTCGATGATCCAAAAAACATTAAGTACATCGAATCAATTGATAAGCATCTTCAATCCAGAGACAGAAACCTGGAGCTTCCCGTTCTGCATGGTTAATGGTGATTCTGAGATCATCCCTCCCAGGAAAGCACATGATGGTTACCAGGAATCACTGCTCAAATCACAAGCTCCTCTGGTGATCAACTCCAACCCAACAGAGATTCTGGGTGAGGAAGTCCTTGATTTTCCGCTTAGAACCCCCCGCTCCATGCTTGCCGTTCCCCTGATGGTGGGTAATCGCGGCATCGGCGTGATTAGTGTTTTCGACTTCATGAGTGAGAAAGCATTCGACCAGGTGCAGGTGGAGTTGCTTTCTACGATTGCCACTCAGGTGGCTACCTCCCTTGAGAATACTGATCTGTTTGAAGGCATCAACTCAGCATACGAGACCATTGAAGCCAGGGAGCGCTACCAGGCCAATGTGACCAAGGCTGTTGCCGCACTCAGTGAGCACGGTATGGAATCCATCAACCAGGTGTTGGAATACCTGGCTGATGCAGCCCTTTGCGAGCGCACATATTATGCCGAACCTTTCCTTGAAAAAGAAGAAGGTCTGATCTGGTCAGCAACCTCCATATACTCCAAATCACAATCCAACGCCCAGATTAACAACATGCTCATCACACGCCTGATCGCCACCGATTATCCAGATTGGATCAAAGACCTCAGCAACCAGGGTTGGCACGCAGTCACGCTCGAAAACACCGAGGGAAAAGAAAAAGAATATCTTACCACCCAGAAGATCAATTCCCTCTTGTTGTTGTCCATTCCGAGGGATGAAAATAGACATGGATTCATTGCTTTTGAAGATTTCTCCAGAACACATATTTGGAAACCGGAAGAGATCGACATTCTGAGGATTGCCGCTGAAGGTTTCACCAACACCATCATCCGTGAAGAACTACTTAAACAGTTACAGTCCTCCCTTGAAGAGACCGAAAGCCTTTACACCGCTTCTCACCAACTGGCGCTCTCCAACTCTCTGCAAGACATGCTTGCGTCAGTCATCCAGGGTATCCACTCGCAGAGTATCAACCGCGGTGTTTTAATCCTCTTCGACTACAACGAGGAAGACCAGATTGACAGGATGGTCGTCGAAGCCAATTATTACAGCGGCGCCGGCACTCCTCCTCCACCCGTTGGCACTGAATACCTGCAGTCGCTCTACAAGTCCATCTTCCTGGCGCAGAACCCGATCTTCTACGATGATGTTGCTGATTCGCAGATCGAAAAGAACCTGCAGGATATCCTCATCCGTCAAAACATTCACTCAATGGCTGTACTGCCGTTATGGTCAGCCAATAAACAAGGCGGTGTGCTTCTCCTGATCACCATCGTCAAGCATCGTTTTGCTGAGGCTGAGATCCGCGCCCTGGCTCCTCTGGTTGACCAAATGGCCACGTCTATTGAGAACATACGGCTGTTTGAAAGTACCGAGAAAGCGCTTAGTGAAACCGAGTTGTTGTACCAGATCTCCAGTGGTGTGGCTAAAGCGGTAAACTTTGATGAATTGGTTCGTCTAGTTGGCGAAAACGCGTTGCCAAAAGACATGACCGATCTCCACTTGTTCATTGCCGCATCCGGAGGTGAGAAATCTGATGTACTAGAGATGATCGGCAGTTACAATTCTGAAAAAGGCTACACCGCTATAGGTCAAAATATCCCATTGAATCGGTTTATTTTTCTTGACCTCACAAATCCAGAACCACTTAGTTTTTCCAATATTCCAAAAAGTCGCCTTGGTACAGGCAGCTTGAATTACTTCTCATCAATGGGTTGGAATTCAGCTTGTTTCATTCCTATGTTGTCAGGGTCTACATTAATCGGTTTGCTTGCAGTTTCTTCACCAAAACCAACCGAATTGAACAAAGATGAATTGCATACACTGCAGATCGTAGCCAGCAGCATTTCAGTCGCTATCGAGCGTCAACGACTGCTTACACAAACCCAACAGCGCGCTCTTGAGCTACAAGCCGCATCAGAGATCGCTCGCGATACCACAAGCACACTCGCCCGTGACGAATTATTGAACCGAATTGTGAATCTGATTAAAACTCGTTTCAATTTCTATCACACCTCGATTTATTTGTTGGATGATACGAACACTTACGCGGAAATCGCTGAAGCCACCGGCCGCGCCGGTATGGAATTGAAATCCAGGCAGCACCGTGTGGCAGTTGGATCAAAATCAGTGATTGGCACCTGTTCAGCAACCGGAAAACCTGAGATTGTTAACGACATCAGTCAAAGCCCGATCTTTTTCCCGAATCCTTTGTTGCCTGATACAAAGTCGGAGATGGGTTTGCCCTTGAAGATCAGCGACAGAGTAATTGGTGTCATGGATATCCATTCCGAAAAGCCCGGTGCCTTTACTCAGTCAGAATTGATCGTGTTCCAGATTCTTTCGGATCAGATTTCTATTGCAATCGAAAACGCTCAGGCATACGAAATATCACAAAGAGCATACGATGAAATGCGTGAACTGGACCGCGTCAAGAACCAGTTCCTGGCCAACATGAGTCATGAGTTACGTACACCTTTGAACTCCGTCATCGGTTTCTCGCGTGTTATCTTGAAGGGTATTGATGGGCCAATCAACGACGTGCAGAGACAGGACATTTCCTCAATTTACTCCTCAGGTATGCACCTGCTTAACCTCATCAATGAGATTCTGGATATGTCCAAAATCGAAGCTGGCAAGATGGAACTTCAGCTTGAGCCGCTGAACATTGGCGACGTCATCAACAGCTCAATCACCAACGCCGCCGGTCTTGTCAAAGACAAACCCATCAAGGTCTTGCAGCAGATAGAACCCAACCTGCCCGTGGTCAAGATGGATGAGATCCGCATCAGCCAGGTTATTACCAACTTGATCTCCAACGCTGTCAAGTTCACTGAGACTGGCTCCATCACGGTCGCTGCCAAACGTTCACAGAGCCCGGAGAATAAGCCGGAGATAATGGTCACCGTCACAGATACCGGTATCGGTATTGCCCCCGAAGACCAGGCTAAGCTTTTCCAGCGCTTCTCGCAGGTTGATGACTCACCCACGCGCAAGACAGGCGGTACGGGTTTGGGTCTGTCCATCTGCCGGTCGCTGATCGAACTGCACGGAGGGCGTATCGACCTCCTCTCGAGCGAGGTGGGTAAAGGTAGTACCTTCTACTTCACATTACCAATCGAGGAACCCAAGGCCGAGATCGATATCGACCAATTCGCCCATGAGAACAACCTCATCCTTTCCATTGATGATGACCCGCAGGTCATCGCGCTCTACGAACGCTACCTGGAACCCGGCGGCTATCAAGTAATCGCTGAGATCGACCCGGATGCCGCAGTGGAACGCGCCAAACAGCTTAAGCCAATGGCCATCACCCTTGATATCATGATGCCCGGCAAGGACGGCTGGCAGGTGATGCGCTCCCTCAAGCAGGATCCGGAAACCAAGGATATCCCCATCCTCATCTGCTCCATCCTCGAGGAAGAGGAAAAAGGTATCAGCATGGGCGCCTCGGATTACCTCGTCAAACCGTTTGTTCAAGACGACCTGCTCAAGGCCATCAAGCGCATGAATGCCAACGGGCAGCTCCGCGAGATACTGGTGGTCGACGATGATCTTGACGATCTGCGTCTCGTTCAGAAGATGATCGAAAACGGCGGCAATTTCCTTGTAACCACGGCCGAGAACGGCAAGGACGCGTTGGAGATCCTCACCAACTCCGTGCCCGACATGATCATCCTCGACCTGTTCATGCCTGGTCTCAACGGTTTTGACCTGCTCGAGATCCTGCGCGCAGACCCGCGTTTGAATCACATCCCCATTCTCATCCTCACCGGCGCGGATCTCACGGCTGAACAACAGATGCAGCTTTCTGAGTTTGGCAAGCACTTGTTCACCAAGGGTATTGTCAAAGAAAACGAGCTGCTTGAATACATCAAGGACTCACTGGAAAAGATCAAATTACAGGTAAACGGAAAAGCCAAGTAAACCATGTCTTCTCACTTTATTACTGAATGTCTGGATTGCGGCAACAAGAGCCCCTTCCTGGCAGGCTCACCGGCTTGCCCAAAGTGCGGCAGCCTGTGGCGTGAAGCTACTTATGATTACGCCGCCCTGGCTTTCAGTCTGCCCATCATACTCCCCGGGCGGCCTTTCGACCTGTGGCGCTATCGAGAGCTGTTACCCATCCGCGATCCCAATCCGGACTACTCCCTTGGTGAAGGCGGAACACCACTCATCCATGCCAGGAATCTGGGCATGATGTTGGGGTTACCGAACCTGTACATAAAAGACGAACGCCAGGGCCCCACCCACTCATTCAAAGACCGCCAGGCTGCTTTGATGATTGCCTCCCTCAAAGAGGCTGGCATCACCGAAATGGTCTGCGCCTCAACTGGTAATGTTGCCATCGCTTATTCAGCCTTTGCCGCTCGCGCGGGTATCAAGCTTTGGGCGTTCCTTACCTCACTTGTCCCGGCAGCCAAGATGCGTGAGGTTGCCATCTACGGAACCCAGGTGGTGAAGATCACCGGTACCTATGATGAAGCCAAGCAGCTCGCTGCCGAGTTTGCCAAACAGAGGAATCTGTTCCTTGACCTTGGCGCGCGCAGCATCCCCTGTGTGGAAGCTATGAAGACCATCTCCTTTGAGGTGGCCGAGCAACTGACCACCCATCTTTCCGGCAATTCCATCCCTGTACCCGAGGGCGCGCTCTGGAATCACCCCGATTGGTACATCCAAGCAGTCAGCGGTGGTCTCGGCCCCCTAGGCGTGATGAAGGGATTCCGCGAACTGCAACTCATGGGACTCACAAAAGGGCAGCCAAAGATCGGCATGATCCAGGCCGAAGGCTGCGCTCCCATGGTGCATGCCTGGCATCAAAAGCAGGAGACCGCCGTTCCTGTAAAAAATCCCCGCACGCTTATCGCAACATTGGCCACAGGTGACCCCGGCCGTACATACACCATGCTTCAGCAAAAGATGAAGATCGCCAGTGGTGGTACGATCGAAAGCGCCACGGATGAAGAAGCCTTTCGTGCCATGCACTTGCTAGCCAAGATGGAGGGCATCTCCATCGAACCCGCAGCCGCTGTGGCATTTGCCGGCATCGTCAAGATGGTGCGCGCCGGTACGATCAAACCCGAAGAAGTGGTGGTTGTCAACTGCACCGGTCATACGATGCCCATCGAACGCAACATCCTGGGTGAAGGCTGGGAGCGCAACATCAACCTGGCCGCGGAAAACATGACCGAAGAAGGCCGCGAGGAAGGTCTTCTCTCCGCCCTGAGTAATGTGGCCATCGACCGCTTCCCGCGTATCGCAATTGTTGACGACGAACCGAATGTACGGGTGCTAGTGCGCCGTATTCTGCAGAGCCAGGGTAATTACACCCTCTTTGAGGCATCGGATGGTAAATCTGCGGTCGAAATGATAACCAAAGAACGCCCTGACCTGGTCATCCTGGATTTGATGATGCCTGACATGGATGGTTTCCAGGTGATGGATGCGCTGCAGAAGCGCAACGAGACCAAGGATATTCCCATCATTGTCATCACTGCCAAAGAATTGACTCCGGCAGAGAAGGAGCGCATGAAAGGTCATATACAGACCCTGATGCAGAAGGGTGATTTCATGAGCGACGAACTGCTGGACGAAGTTCGAGCCCTTTTGAAATAGGCTGACAACATGAATGACCGCAGAAAAGGGATCCTAGCCTCACTGGCGTCTGCCCTTTTGCTTGGGTTGACTCCAATCTTTGGAAAACAATCCATCCTGCTTGGATTCTCTCCTCTTGCGGTAGTCGCTATTCGCTCTACCATTGCCGCCCTGCTGCTTCTTTTCTTCATTCTGTTGTTCCGTCGTTCTTTCTTCTATATATATCCGCTGGGCTTGCTCGGTTGTTTTGCCGCCGGATTCGTCAATGGTGTGGGATCCATCTTTTACTATACCGCCCTCTCACGTCTAGATGCCAGCATCGGGCAGTTGCTTTACTCTTTCTATCCCCTATTTGTCGCACTCTGGCTGTTGGCGGATAGACAATCACTGAGCCGTATCACTATTTTGCGTTTACTCCTTGCCATTGCCGGAGCATACCTTTTGATCACCAACTCCACAAAATCCGTGGATCTCATTGGTGCGCTAATGATGGTGGGTGCCGCTTTACTATACGCACTCCATTTACTCATCAACCAGCGCGTCCTCTATGAAGTGCCTGCACCCACAGTCACGCTCTACACCCTCATTTCTTTGGCTGTCACTGTATCTGCGGCTTTCTTCATCTTCCACCCATCGCTGCCAGCAATCGGAACGCCCTGGTGGCCACTTATTGCCCTGGCAGCAGTCACCTTCCTGGCCCGCCTGACACTGTTTATGGGGGTCAAACACCTTGGCGGTCTGCAGACCGCCCTGCTCGGTTTGGGCGAGCTGCTTGTCACCATCGTTCTGGCGCAGATATTCCTTGGTGAACGTCTCTCCATAGACCAGTGGATTGGAGCTGGTCTGATCGGTGTCAATCTCATTTTGGTGGCTTACGATCAGCCTGGAACAAAAAAGCGTCATAGCAAAGGTTTCTTGCGCTGGCTTAACCCCACCGATGTCTCGCCCACGGATTTTCCATTCAAAGATCAGTAACTATTTCAGTAAAATAAACCTCCTTTTTGAAGGACTTCATCTTTGGTGGGCGATGGGGGTCGAACCCACGAGCACCGATAGGTACGAAGCACCCTTCGGGTGCAACCCGAGCATCTGCGTAAAAAAAAGACCACCGTATAGAAGGTCATTTTTCTGGGTGGGCGATGGGGGTCGAACCCATGAAACACCCGTTAGGGGGCAAACTCGCATACAAAAAGACCCTCTTTTCAGAAGGTCTTCACTGGGTGGGCGATGGGGGTCGAACCCATGAAACACCCGTTAGGGGGCAAACTCGCATACAAAAAGACCCTCTTTTCAGAAGGTCTTCACTGGGTGGGCGATGGGGGTCGAACCCACAACCCTCGCATCCACAGTGCGATGCTCTGCCATTGAGCTACGCCCACCACGAACAGGCGAATTCTATCACAGCCCATGCCCTGCTGCAAGGAATCAGATCGGAACTCGCGTCAGCCTAGATACCTGACGCCTTCACCTCATCCACAAGTGAACCCAGGTCAATGGTCTTCTGCTCGCCTTTGGCAAGGTCTTTCACCGTCACCTTGCCGGTTGCGGCTTCATCCGGACCAATGACAACGACCACGCGCATACCCATACGGTCTGAATACTTGAATTGCTTGGGCAGTTTCACCGCTTCAGGGAAGCAGATGACTTTGATGCCAGCCTGGCGTAGCAGGTTGGCGATCTCGATGGATTTTCCGGTCAGTGTATCATCAAACACGGTCACCAGAACGGTATCGGTCAATTGACTGCCCTGCGGCAACAGGCCGTATTTCTCCAGCAAGATGGTCATCATAACATCGCCCATGGCAAAACCAACCCCAGGCAGCGGTTCACCACCAACATCGGCCACCAGGTTATCGTAGTGTCCGCCGCCGAGTACAGCCCGGCCGTCGCCGCCCATGTCCCAGGCTTCGAAGACGATGCCGGTGTAATAGTCCAACCCGCGGATGATTTGCGGATCATAACTTACGTAGTCAGCGATCCCCATCCTCTTCAGTGCGTCGAAGATGCGCGTCAACTCCGGTGATTTCTTCCATAATGAAACATCACCAAGGAGTTCCGTCAAACCGGTAATTTGCGTAGAGGATAGTCCCATCTCGCTTCCGTAGTTCTTCCAGGCTTCCACACTCATCTTGTCGCGGCGGTCGATCATGCGAAAAACTGATTTTAGCATTGCAGGGTCAATACCCAATCCATAGATCTCCTGCTCCATCAGCTTACGGTGATTAAGTTTGATCTTCACCTGCTCAGGTGTGAATCCCACCGTTTTGATGAAGGTGGCCGCGATTGCCACTAACTCTGCATCAGCATCCGCCGAATTGACGCCAATGAGGTCGCAATTCCACTGAAAGAATTCACGCGTGCGGCCTTTTTGAGGTTTTTCGTAACGCCAGAATGGACCAAAGGACCACCAGTGCACCGGGTAGACCAATTCGTTCTGCTTTTGCGCGATCAGGCGTGCCAGAGAGGGTGTCAGTTCCGGTCGCAGCGTGATCATATCGCCGCCGCGATCCGGGAAAACGAATGCCTGCTCCTTGACCAATTCCTCGCCGGATTTAGCCGCGTAGAGGTCGATCTTTTCCAGGAAAGGGCCATCCCATTCCTGGTACCCGAAGGATTCAGCGACTTGGCGAATCTTACCGTAGAGCCATTGCCTCACAGCCATGGTCTCTGGATAGAATTCACGTGTTCCCTTTACCGCCTGGATCGTTGCTTTCATGATTCACTTCCTGAATAATCGTTTGTCTGAGATTTTAGCATATTAATGAATAGTTATACCTGATTCTTGAAGTAATGACCAAAATAACTTGTATAAACAGCCAAATTCAAGGTATTATTGCTTTCATATTGCTCCGTTACAAATAGAAAGTAATTTTAATAGGAAGTGACATGATCGTTTCTGAACTGATCGCCCTGATACAGGGAAAACTAATTAACCCCGACGCCAATCTCGATCGAGAGATCAAAGGTGGCTGTGGTGCCGATTTGATGAGTGATGTCCTGGCCTCCATCCAACCCGAAGCCGTGCTGCTTACCGGTTTATGCAATCCCCAGGTCGTCCGCACCGCCCAGATGGCCGATGTGGCTGCCATCATCCTTGTACGCGGGAAAGTTCCTCCCCAAGAAACCATCGACCTCGCCAAATCTGAGAAAATTGCACTCATCTCCTCCCCTTATGGCATGTTCGAACTTTGCGGCAGGCTCTACCAGGCAGGCCTGCACAGCCTCGAGATGCCTGTCAACGATCCGAGTTGTGCCTGCGGCTGATCGCATAAAGGAAACCTATGGGCGGCTCCTCTGTTTCGCAAGGAAAGATCATCACTGACCAGCAAGCCGAGAACATCACCCGTGTTGAAGAATTATCCTATGAGTTAAAAGTTGAACAGGTGATGACCAGTGAGTTGATCACGGTCACCCCTGAAACAAGAATGCAAGAAGCGCTCGATACCTTCCGTAAAGCACGGATATCGGGCGCTCCTGTTGTTAACGGCGACCAACTGGCCGGCATTGTCAGTATCGAGGATCTCATCCATTGTCTTGAGCACAACGACGTGGATGCTAAAGTCTGCAAGTACATGAGCACCAATCTGGTAACGGTGCGCGGCACAGACCCTATCATGGAAGCCTTAAAGCTATTTGTCAACTCTCATTTCGGCCGTTTCCCGGTAGTTGATGAGCAGGGCAAGCTGATCGGCATCCTCACCAAGGGCAACATCACCCGTGGTCTCCTTAAAGCGCTTCAACACGATTACCAGGAAGAGGAAGTACGCCGTTACCGCGCCAGTCACCTCTTTGAAGATATCGAATCCGACCGCTCCAGCCTGATCCTGCGCTATACCATCAAGCAGGGCGATTTCACCCACGGTGGAGCCGCATCTTCGGCCATCAAGCGTGCCTTGCTGCGCCTGGGCGCATCACCGCAGATCGCCCGCCGCGCCGGTATTGCCGTCTACGAAGCGGAAATGAACCTCATCATCCACACCACCAACGGCGGCGTGATAAGGGTTGAGATCGAACCACACCAGATCTCCATCAATATCTATGACGACGGCCCCGGTATCGAGGATATCAACCAGGCCCTGCGCCCTGGCTACTCCACTGCCACTGAGACCGTGCGTGAATTGGGTTTCGGAGCGGGTATGGGATTGATCAACATTCAACGCTGCGTGGATTCCATGCGTCTTGAATCCATCGTTGGCAAGGGAACTTCATTGAAGCTGAAGATCCTGCTCCAGAACACTGAAACCGTCGGTGAGCGATCGCCATCCAATAAGGAGATATAAATGAACCTGCAAGAGATCATCGATAACCTCAAACTGCAACCAGCCACCAAACCTGCGGATTACAGCGCCATCACCCCCTCATGCGGCTACGCTTCTGACCTGCTAAGCTGCGTCATGTCGGGTGCTCCACACCAGTCTGTGTGGGTAACGTTGCAGGCGCATGTTAACATTGTGGCTGTCGCTACCTTGCTCGACCTTTCCGCCATCATCATCACAGAAGACGCAAAACCGGATGAGAACACCCTGGCCAAGGCCAACGAAGAAGGCATCAGCATGTTGCTCACATCCGAATCGACATTCGCGGTCGTTGGCAAACTCTGGGCGATGGGTTTACGCTGCCAAAATTCACAATAGTAGAAACCACAACCAATGGCTGGTTTACAAAAGTTCAAGGCTGAATTGCATGTGCACACGGTCGTTTCTCCGTGCGCCGAAGTGGAAATGATCCCTCCGCTCATTGTTCAGCAAGCTCTGGCAAGCCAGATCGATCTCATAGCCATCACCGACCACAATTCCACCGCCAACATTGAATCTGTCATGAAAGCCGCGCATGGAAGCGGTCTCATTGTGCTAGCCGGCATGGAATTGCAAACCATCGAAGAGGTCCATTCTCTCTGTATCTTTCCTGACCTTGAACGCGCGCTGGCTTTCCAAAAGATCGTGGATAAGGCGCTTCCACCCCTACCCAACGCGCCCGAGCACCTTGGAGAGCAATTCATTGTGGATGAGACCGGAGATTTCATCCGCCGCGAGGAACGGCTGCTTATCATTTCCACCGATTTGAGCCTCACTGACGCCTGGGAAACCGTAACCTCGCTGGATGGCCTTTTCATCCCTGCCCACGTCAACCGGAAAGCCTTTGGATTGCTGGAGAACCTGGGTTTTGTGCCCAGGGACATTCCACTGCAAACGTTGGAGATTTCCAGACACCTGAACTCACATCAGGCAGTAACTTCCTTTCCACAATTGGATGGCTACACGCTAATAAAAGGTGGTGACGTCCACCACCTGAATGAATTCCTCGGCGCGAACGTTTTTACACTCGAAAAACGCAGCCTGGAAGAGCTCAAGCTGGCGCTCTCAGGTACTGAGGGTCGTTCAGTGGTCATCAACGACTAGACCTTAATGATTAATATATGTAGAATTCGGTAGAATGAAGTAAAATCTAAAGTCGAGAGTACTGTGGCAATTTACATCTTTATCCAGACAGCCTTCATTGCTTTGTGTGACATTCAGTAATTGTCAATTCACACTTGCTCAGGTAGACTGGACTTGCCCACGAGGCGAGGTTTGTGCGACACTTTATTACAATCGTTTTGGAGTAGTTATGGTGACTGACGTACAGGAAACGAAGACGAACTTGAAGGACCCCCTGAAGAACCCATCAACCAAAGCTTTGATCGACAAGATCATTGCCGAACATAAAGAGAAACCCGGTGCCACCATGGTCGTTCTAAACGAACTTCAGGCACAGATTGGTTTCGTCTCAGAATCAATGCAGCAATATGTAGCTGATACACTGCTGGTGCCGGTTTCACGTGTACACGGCGTTGTATCTTTTTATTCTTTCTTCACCACCACCCCGCGCGGCAAACACACCGTCAAATTCTGCATGGGCACTGCCTGTTATGTTGGCGGCACTTCGATGCTTATTGAAAAAGCCAAACAGATCCTTGGCATCGAGCCCGGCAATACCACACCTGATGGTAATATCACCATGGAAGTCTGCCGTTGCGTGGGTGCCTGCTCTCAAGCGCCCGTGATCGTGGTCGATGAAGACGTGATGGGCCGTGTAAAGCCCAATAAACTGCCCATCATCATGAAACCCATTCAGGATGACGCAGGATAGCCTACATGCGTGAACTCTCCCTGCATCTGCTTGACATTGCTGAAAATAGCATCGCAGCCAACGCAAGTGAGATAAGGGTGAGCGTAATTGAAAGTTCGCTTTTAGATCTTTTACAAATGAGTGTTCAGGATAATGGCAAGGGCATGGACGCTGAGACTGCTGCCCAGGTTGTGGACCCTTTCTACACATCGCGTACCACTCGCAAGGTAGGGCTCGGCATCCCGCTGCTCAAGGAAGCCGCGGAAGCCTGCAATGGTTTCCTCACTCTTCAGTCCGAGCCGGGTGTTGGCACACGTCTGGATGTGCAATTCCAACGCAGTCATATCGACCGCATGCCTCTGGGCAACCTTGCTGACACATTCATCCAACTGCTGGTGATGAACCCATCCATCCACTGGGTCTTCCTTTACAAAGTGGATGATCGCGAGTTCAACATGGACTACGCAGAGATACAAGAAGCACTTGACGGGGTCTCTCTTACAGAACCCCCCGTTCTGAACACGATACGTGAAATGGTTGAGACCGGAATCCGTGACGTCGCTCACGGGTCTGGATAAATAATACGAGTCTGCAGGAGAAAAAATGTCAACGATCAAGAGCCTTGAAGACTTAAAGAAAGCCCGCGAAGAAGCCTTGCAGAAACGCGAGCTCAAAACCGCAGCCGGCACCGCTCAGGTTGTGGTGGGTATGGGCACCTGCGGCATTGCTGCCGGCGCACGCGATACCATGAAGGCTATTCTCGAGACCATCGAGAAGGAGTCACTGAACGGTATCATCGTCACCCAGACCGGCTGCATCGGCCTGTGTGAAAAAGAACCCATCGTCATGGTTACCATCGGCGATCAACCCAAAGTCACCTATGGCAAGGTTAATCCCGAAGTTGCCAAAAAGATCCTCAAAGAGCATGTCGTGAACGGGAAATCCGTTGCCGACCATGTCATTCCAATGTAGAACCAGGCAAGAAAAACAAAATTACTTATAAGGGTTACAAATGAAGTATTATCGCTCACATGTTCTTGTTTGTGTCGATCCTGAGTGCCTCAAGAAAGGCGCCCACGATGTTATGGACGCTTTTGAAGATGAATTGGTTGCCCAGGGACTGATCGACGAAGTTCAGGTACTAGAGACCTCCAGGCTTGGCGGATGTGCCAATGGACCTGAAATGATGGTCTACCCGGAAGGTGTTCATTACACCGGTTTGACTGCTAATGACATCCCCTATCTCGTTGAAGAGCACTTCCTCAAAGGCCGCATCGCCACCAAGTTCATCGAAGAAGAAAAATCCATCGTTGATGAAGAGTTAAGCGCTCCCACCGCCAAGGAAGTACGCGTGGTGTTGCGTAACTGCGGTAAGATCGATCCTGAAAACATCGAAGATTATCTCGCCGAAGATGGTTACCAGGCACTTGGCAAGGTTTTGGCCGAGTACACCCCGGAACAGGTCATCGATACAGTTCTCGCTTCCGGTCTACGCGGACGTGGCGGCGCCGGCTTCCCCACCGGGAAGAAATGGCAATTCTGCCGTGCCTCTGCAGAAACCCCCAAGTTCGTGATCTGCAACGCTGACGAAGGTGATCCCGGCGCGTTCATGAACCGCCGTGTCCTTGAAGGCGATCCCCACTCCGTGCTCGAAGGCATGCTCATTGCTGCCTATGCCATTGGCTCGAACCAGGGTTACATTTATTGCCGCGCGGAATATCCCATTGCGGTGCGTACTCTAAACATTGCCATCAACCAGGCCAAGGCCATGGGTTTGCTTGGCAAGAACATCCTCGGTTCCGGATTCGATTTTGACCTGGAAGTGCGCATGGGCGCTGGCGCGTTCGTCTGTGGTGAAGAAACCGCACTCATGTCATCCATTGAAGGCAGCCGCGGTGAACCCCGTCCGCGTCCTCCCTTCCCCGCTGTCAAGGGTCTCTTCGCCAAACCTTCGAATATCAACAACGTCGAGACCTACTCGAACGTTCCCCAGATCATCCTCAAAGGCGCCGAATGGTACGCTGCCTTCGGCACCGAGAAGTCCAAAGGCACCAAAACCTTCGCCCTTGCCGGTGACGTCAAGCACACAGGCCTCATTGAAGTCCCCTTCGGTCTTACCCTGCGTGAGGTCGTTTACGACGTCGGTGGCGGCATCATCGATGACAAGGGTTTCAAGGCCATCCAGACTGGCGGCCCCATGGGCGGTTGTCTCCCCAAGGAATACCTCGATCTGCCCCTCGATTACGAAGAGCTGACCAAGGCCGGCTCCATGATGGGTTCCGGCGGTCTCGTTGTCATGGATGAAGGCACCTGCATGGTGGATATTGCCCGCTTCTTCATGGAATTCATCCAGGACGAAAGCTGCGGCAAATGCACACCTTGCCGTGTGGGTACCCGCCGCATGCTCGAGATCCTCGAACGCATCTGCGACGGCAAGGGTCAGGATGGCGACATCGAGACTCTTGAGTACCTGTGCAAAGAGATCCACCAGGACAGCCTGTGTGGTCTAGGCCAGGGCGCTCCCAATCCCGTTGTCAGCACTCTCAAACACTTCCGCGCCGAATATGAAGCGCACATTTACGAAAAACGCTGCCCGGCCAAGGTCTGCAAGTCGTTGATCCGCTACGAGATCACCGACGGCATCTGCACCGGCTGCACGGTTTGCGCGCGCAACTGCCCGGTCTCAGCCATTTCCGGCGAACGCCGCCAGACGCACGTCATCGACCCGGATGTGTGTGTGCGCTGTGGCATCTGTATGCAAGTTTGTAACTTTAACGCTATCGTCATCAACTAGGGGCCACACCAGCCTCTGGATTCCAAACCACGTTCAGCAACGCAGCGAGGAGGAAGTTTATGGCAATAGAGCAAAAAGATAGCAAGCTGGTGAAGGAAGCCGTGCGTTCTGCCATCCAACGGTACGGCGCGTCGCAGGATGAATTGATCCCCATCCTTAATGATGTCAACCGGGCTGTCGGCTTTTTGCCCGGAGAAGCACTTGATGAGATCAGTCTCCAGCTAAAACTACCCAAGAGCCAATTGTTCTCTGTGGCCAGTTTTTATCGTATGCTCTCCACAAAACCCAGGGGACGCCATGTCATCCAGTTTTGCGAGAATGCTCCGTGTCATGTTGCCGGCGGCCGCGAGGTCTGGCAGGCTCTGACCGATGAACTCCATCTCAAAGATGAAGAAACCAGTGCTGACGGAAAATGGTCGCTCGTTACCACAAGTTGCCTGGGCATCTGCGGAGTGGGTCCTGTGATGGTCATCGACGATGACATCTATGGCAACGTCGACCCCAAGCAGGTTCACTCCATCCTCGCCCGGTATCATTAAAGGAGACTGACATGAAAGCTATCCGCTCAATGGTTCTGGTTTCCAGCGATCCTGTCAGCATTGAACAGGGTGCAAACGATGTCTACAAGGCTCTGCAGAAAGAGATCAAAGCCTTTGGTTTGGAGAACGAGATCTCCCTCACCATGGTGGGAGATGTCGGCCGTAACGATGCCTCCCCGCTTGTGATCGTCTATCCCGATGCCGTTATCTACGGCCCCGTCAAAGAATCGGATGTCCACTTCCTTGTGGAAGAACATCTCTACAAAGGCCGTATTGCTGCCGGCCTGCAGGCTCCCGTGCGCGAGTTATCAGGTAAGATCGCATGGTTAACTTCTCGCAAGGGTACCCTCCCTGCTGAACAGCGCATCGTTCTTGAACGCGCCGGTGTCATCGACCCGGACTCGATTGACGATTACATTATCCACGATGGCTACCAGGCACTTGCCAAAGCTGTCACCGAGATGAAACCTGCCGAGATATGTGAGACCCTTGAAAAATCCGGTCTGCGCGGACGCGGTGGCGCAGGTTTCCCCACCGGTACAAAGTGGCGCTTTGTCAATAAAACGCCGGGTGCCAAGAAATACGTGATCTGCAACGCTGATGAAAGCGAACCAGGTACCTTTAAAGACCGCCTAATTCTCGAAGGCGACCCACACTCCATCGTTGAAGCGCTCGCCATCGCAGCTTACGCCGTCGGCGCAGATGAAGGATACGTCTATATCCGCGGTGAATATACGTTCGCTCAGCAGCGCCTGCACCGCGCCATCGAACAGGCCCGCGAGATGGGTTTGCTCGGCAAGAACATCTTCAGCACCGATTTCTCCTTCGATCTTCACGTTCACTCTGGTGCAGGTGCTTACATCTGCGGTGAAGAGACTGCTCTCATCGAGTCCATCGAAGGCAAACGCGGTGAACCCCGCGCCCGACCTCCCTATCCGACCACCAATGGTCTTTGGGGCAAACCCACCCTGGTGAACAACGTGGAAACCCTGGCCAACGTGGCGCCAATTTTACGCCAAGGACCCGAGTGGTACCGCAAGATTGGCACCCCCTCCAGCCCGGGTACCAAGGTGTACACCATCCTCGGTAACGTGAACGTGACCGGCCTCATCGAAGTGCCCATGGGCATCACCCTGCGTGAAGTCATCGCCATATACGCCAAGGGTATGAAGGACAATAAGTCCTTCAAGTTGGCCCAAACCGGCGGCTCCTCCGGCTCCATCATCCCGGCCAGCCTGCAGGATTCACCAATGGATTTCGATTCCTTCTCCAAAGCCGGTGTCGCCCTGGGTTCAGGCGCGCTGCTGATCTGCGATGAAGACACCTGTGTGGTTGACCTGGCCAAGGTGCTGCTCAACTTCTTCCGCAAGGAAAGCTGCGGTAAATGCACTCCCTGCCGCGTGGGCAACCAGCGTGCGTTCGAGATCCTCACCAACATTTCGGAAGGTACAGGCTCGTTGCACGACCTCGACGACCTGATGGAATTGAGCAACAACCTTTATCAGCTCTCCAACTGCGGTTTGGGACAAACCGCCGGAGCGCCGATCCGCGATATCCTTACCTATTTCCGCGCAGAAGTGGAAGCGCATATCCGCCTCAAGGTGTGCCCCACCGGGGAATGCCCCATGAGCGGGAAAAAGATCTAGCTTTCATCAAAAGCATTACTTGATAGGAGAAATTAACACATGATTACTGTCACGATCGATGGAAAACAACTACAGGTCCCGGAAGGGACGACAGTATTACGCGCAGCCCAATCTGCCGGAATCGATATTCCCACCCTGTGCGACCATCCCCACCTCACCCCCTACGGCGGCTGCCGTCTTTGCCTGGTGGAAGTTGAAGGCGCACGCACACTTCAACCTTCCTGCACGCTGCCCGTGAGCAACAATATGGTGGTGAAGACCGATACCAAGAAGGTAAAGGATGCCCGCTCGTTCGTTCTGACTCTCATCTTCAGCGAACGCAACCATTTCTGCCCCTATTGCCAGGTCAGCGGCGGCGATTGCGAACTTCAGAATGCCGCATACGGTGAAGGCATGACCCACTGGGCACTGCAGCCAAACTGGCAGCCCTACCCCATGGATGCCTCGCACCCATACCTCATCATGGAAAACAACCGCTGCATCCTGTGCCGTCGCTGCGTACGCGCCTGCGGTGAACTGGTAGGCAATTACACCCTCGGTTTCGAAGAACGCGGCGCCCGCAGTATTCTGGTTGCCGACACAGGCGTTCCCCTGGGCGAAAGCACCTGTGTCTCCTGCGGCGTTTGCGCCCAGGTCTGCCCAACCGGCGCCATCATCGACCGCTGGAGCGCTTACCGAGGTCATGACGAACAAATCGACAAGACTCAGACCATTTGCGTTGGCTGCTCTATTGGCTGCGGCCTCGATGTTCTGACCCGCAACAACAACCTCGTCCGTATCGAAGGTAACTGGGACGCGTCTGTGAATGAAGGCGTCATTTGCGAGATCGGTCGCTTCAAACCCCTGGCCAACACCTGCGAACGTATCTCCACTCCCCTCGTACGCAAGGGCGGCGTCCTCAAGGCAGCCACCTGGGAAGAAGCCCTCTCAGTCGCCGCTGATCAGATCAAACCGCTCAAGGGTAAAGGCAAGGACGGCATTGCCGCAATTGTCTCCACCCGCCAGCCTGTTGAGACCATCTACCACTTCAAGAAACTCTTTGGCGATGGTTTAGGCAGCGACCTGGTCACCACCACTGAAGAAGGTGCTTTCACCGGTACAACCGCCAAATACGCTGCGGAATTGGGTAAGTCATTCGAAGGTAAGCTTGCTGACGTTCTGGATGCTGATGGATTCATGGTACTTGGTGCCGACCTCGTCAAAGATCACCAGGTTCTCGGCTTCTTCGTCAAGCGTGTTCTTGCCAACGGCGTCAAGCTGCTGACCGTTGATTCCAAGGATAATTCTCTGGCTGACCTGGCCAACAAGGCCATGAAGTACAGCAAGGGCTCTGCCGAAGAGTTTTTGAAGGCTTTGACCGCGGCCATCGTTAAACTCGGCCTCGCCAAGGGCAAGACCTCCATCAAGGCTGAGGAACTCGATAACCTGGCCAACAAGACTGGTTTGAAATCTGAAGACTACCTCGATGCCGCGTTCGTGATCGCCTCCAACGCCAAACCTGTCATCCTGTACGAAAAGGGTGTTTCCCCTGCTGAACTCAAGACCTTTGCCGAATTGATCGGCGCAGCGCTCGTGAGTGTCAAAGGCGAGGCCAACAGTCTGGCCGCCTCCCAGCTTGGGCTTGAAAATGCTGCCAAGGTCGATGACCACAAGGCCATTATCTTCGCCCTGGGTGATGATGAAGTCTCACAAAAGATGCTCAAGGACTTCGAGAAGGTCGCCTGCAAGGTCGTCATCGCCTCCTATGCCTCCGCTCTCACCGCCATGGCTGATGTGGTCTTCCCGGCTGCAAATTGGTTGGAACAGGAAGGCCATTACCTGAACCTCGAAGGCAAGTTGCAGAAGGCCGTACGCTGCATCACCCCTGCAGACGATATCTGGACGACAGATGCGACCATTAAGGCTCTGGCTGAAAAGACCGGCGCCAAACTGGATGACGACTGGCAGAAGGAACTGCACAAACGCACATCGATTACAACGCTTGGTGAATAACCAATAGTTGATGATACAAGGAGAGAAAATGGCAAAACCAAAAGTCTCATCAGATTGGTTGGCCGGTTGCGCCGGGTGCCACATGTCGCTGCTCGACATGGACGAACGCATCGCAAAAGTGCTCGAACTGGCTGACTTGAGATCCACCCCCATTACTGATCTGAAAGAACCGGATGAGAGCGGTGTGGATGTTGGTATCCTCGAAGGCGGTATCAACAATTCATATAACGTTGAAGTTGCTGAACGCATGCGCAAGCGCTGCAAATTAGTGGTAGCTCTTGGCGATTGCGCCGTGTTTGGCGGTGTACCTGCCATGCGCAACTTCTTTACTATCGAAGAATCGCTGCGCCGAGCTTACGTGGAAACGGAAAGCACCGATGGAAGCGGTAAAATCCCCAGCGATCCAGAACTGGCCGTTCCTACCAAGGTGAAAGCCGTCAGCGAAGTGATCCCTGTGGATGTGTTCGTGCCGGGTTGCCCGCCGGACGCCGATACGATCTTCTATGTCCTTGCCGAACTTGCTCAGGGCCGTATTCCTGAGATCAAAGACGACAAGCTGCACTGGCATTAATGGAGGCTAATAATGGTTGCTCAAAAGATCACCATTGAACCAGTAACTCGTATCGAAGGTCACGCCAAAGTGACCATCCGCATGAATGACGCCGGCAAGGTGGATCATGCCTACATGCACGTGAACGAATTCCGCGGATTCGAAAAATTCTGCGAAGGCCGTATGGTCTTTGAAATGCCGCTCATCACCCCGCGTATTTGCGGTATCTGCCCGGTCAGCCATCATTTGGCTTCCGCCAAGGCCGGAGACGCTGTGCTGGGTGCACCCCCGCCGCGCCCTGCTGCCCTGTTGCGTGAACTCATGCACATGGGACAGGTCGTTCAGTCCCACGGTATGCACTTCTTCGAGCTTGCCGGTCCTGATCTGCTGCTTGGGTTTGACTGCGATCCTGCCACCCGCAATGTGGCTGGTCTTCTGGCAGCCAACCCCGACCTGACCGTAAAAGCCGTCATGCTGCGCAAATGGGGCCAGGAGATCATCAAAACTCTCGGCGGCCGCCGTGTCCATCCCGTTTTTGCCATCCCCGGTGGCGTGAACAAAGCCCTCTCCAAGGCTGAACGCGACACTATCCTGGCCGGATACGATGAATCCATCGCAACGATCAAGGTCGGTCTTTCGATCATGAAAGATTGGGCCGCCAAGAATATGGAAGATATCAACAAGTTCGGCGTCTTCCCCTCCGGCTACTTTGGTCTGGTCAAGGAAGGCAACACCCTTGAACTCTACGATGGCCAGATACGCCTTATCGGCCGCGATGGTAAGGAGCTGGAGAAATTCGAACCCAGCCACTACCTGGATTACATCGCCGAACATGTTGAAGATTGGTCCTACCTCAAGTTCCCGTACTACAAGAAACTTGGATATCCGCAGGGCGTCTATCGTGTGGGTCCGCTCGGACGCTGCAATAATTCCGACCGCATCTCAACCCCGATGGCCAACGAAGAACTTAAGGTCTTTAAGGCTCTTAACAACGGCAAACCGGTTGAGAACACCCTTTACTATCACTATGCCCGCCTCATCGAAACCCTGTACGCTGCTGAACAGGTGAAGGTGCTGCTTGATGATCCTGATATCCTGAGTACCGATATCCTGAACACCTGCCACAACCCGCAGCCCCAGGGCGTGGGTGTCATAGAAGCCCCACGCGGTACCCTTATTCACCACTACTGGGCCAAAGAAAACGGCCAGCTCGAGAAGGTAAACCTCATTGTCTCCACCGGGCACAACAACTGGGCCATGTGCGAAGCGGTCGACAGCGTCGCCAAGACCTACATCACCGGTCCCGAGATCCATGAAGGACTGCTGAACCGTGTCGAAGCCGCCATCCGCGCGCACGATCCCTGCCTCTCCTGCTCCACGCATGCGGTCGGCCAGATGCCCATCATACTCGAACTTCGCGATTCCAATGATCAGCTCATCCAAACCGTAAGTCGCGGCTGATAACATTCTCAAATGAAAAGCGATGCCCAGTGAAACCTGGCATCGCTTTTTTATGAGGTACCATTTGAAAACGTTGGTTTTTGGATTTGGAAACATCGACCGCCAGGATGACGGCGTTGCCTGGCATGTCTTGCTAACCGTCATGCAAAGGCTTGGCATTGATACCGCGCGCATGGAAGAGAACGAAATGCCGTTCTTACACGGGGATTACGAATTCCATTTTCAGTTGCAATTGATGCCGGAATTCGCCGAAGAACTTGGTGAGTTCGACAGGGTGGTCTTTATCGACGCCCATACAGGCAACGTGCCTGAAGATGTCCATCAAGAAGCTGTTTTACCGGCCTATCAATCCTCACCATTTACCCATCACATGACTGCCGCAACTCTGCTATCATTGTGTCAGGTGATCAACGGAAAGGCTCCGGAAGCGATCCTCGTTTCCGTGCGCGGGTATGAGTTCGAATTCACCCGCACGCTTTCTGAGCGTACCCATATGCATGCTGACGAAGCCGCCCAGCGCATTATGAACTGGCTGTTGCCGGCACCTGGTTCAGGAGGTTGATAATGGCAGGAACCGAGCAGATAAAAGTAGACCTGTTCTCTCCACAGGAGATTGCTGCCAGGGTGTCGGAGGCGGGAGAACATAAAACGCACCTCACCCTGTTGCGGCTATGTCTGTTATCCGTGCTGGCCGGGGCATATATCGCTTTTGGTGCTGTCTTTTCCGCAGTCTCCATAACCGGCATGGGCGGCGTATGGCCTTACGGTTTCATGAAGGTTATTGCTGGTCTCACTTTCTCGCTTGGCCTGATCCTGGTGGTGCTCAGCGGTGCGGAACTGTTCACTGGTAACAGCCTGATGATCATCTCCTGGATGCATCGCAAGATCACCCTCTCCCAACTCCTGCGCAACTGGGTAATCGTTTATCTCGGCAATTTCGTGGGCTCTCTTACCATTGCCATTCTTGTACTGCTTGGCAAACTCTACACATTCTCCAGCGGCGAACTTGGAAAAACCATGCTGACGCTCGCCATTACCAAAACACAGTACAGCTTCATTCAGGCACTTGTTCTGGGCGTTTTATGCAACATTCTGGTTTGCCTGGCTGTCTGGATGGCTTCCAGCTCGCGCACTACCGGCGGCAAGGTCCTGGCAATTGTGTTCCCCATTGCGGCTTTTATTGCAGCCGGATTTGAGCACAGCGTGGCGAACATGTATATCATCCCCGTGGCACTGCTGATGAAAGCTTTTGATCCGGTATTTGCTGCTTCACTCGGTCTTGATCTTTCCGCGCTTACCTGGTCCAACTTTTTCCTGCGCAACCTTCTGCCGGTCACACTCGGCAACATTCTGGGTGGGGCCGGGTTCGTGGGGCTGTTTTATGCGCTCATTTTCCCTGGCGCAGCAAAGAAAAACGGGTAACAGCTTTATTGTGACAAGTTATCTTTCCTGCGTGACGATTACCACTTACCGCAACCAACCTTGTTTGTTATCTTTACATTGACAATTTTTGCATTGGGGTTTCTTTCACCATGGATAACCAACCAGATATCATTGCGCTTTTAAAAACCATACCCATCTTCCTCGATCTAAAACCCAACCAGCTTGCCATGTTGGCGTCAGCCACAACGGTTGCCAATCTTGAAAGTGGATTTGAATTAATTACCGAAGGCGACCCGCTTGATTTCTTCTACATAGTCCTCGAAGGCGATCTTTTGGTGGAGGTATACGTTCCGTCAATCGGTAAGGTCGAGACCTCGCACCTTGGTCCCCTGGATATCTGCGGCTGGTCCGGCCTGACGCCAATCGTCCGCACTCGCACGGGTACTGTCACCACACTCACCTTCTGCCGTCTGCTCAAGATGGATTCCCGTCTGATCATTCCCATGTGCGAAGATGATCACGACATTGGCTTTACTATTTACCGCCGCATCTCCAATGTGGCTGCACGCTCCTTCCTCACCACGCGCCTGCAGTTGATGAATCTTATATATAGTGAAGACCAGTCAGGCAAATCTCAACCAAAAAGTTGATTGATCTACCGCCTAAATCAGCCCGATTCAGTCCGATTTAGTTTATAATACAAACCTATGCATGAATTGTCTGTAACCGAGGGGATTCTTGTCCTCGCTCTTGAACACGCCAACAAGGCTGGCGCTTCCAAAGTGACCGCTATCAACCTGGTCATCGGGCGTCTTTCCAGCATTGTGGATGATTCGGTGCAATTCTATTGGGACACCATCAGCGAGGACACCATCTGTTTCGGGGCAAAACTCATTTTTGACCGCCGCCCGGCCGTTCTCAAGTGTAATGACTGCGGCAAAGAATACCCCATTGACAGAGAACTGATGCCCTGCCCTGACTGTAAAGGTTACAACGTGACTATTGTCACAGGCGAGGAATTCTTCCTCGACAGCATCGAGATCGAAAAAGAGGAAACGAAATGACTTCTGTAAAAGTCGCTGTTGTTGAAAAAATCCTCAGCGCGAATGATCGCATGGCCAACATGAACCGCTCCCTGTTGGATTCTAATCAAGTATTTTCGATCAACATCATGGCCTCTCCCGGTGCAGGAAAAACGAGTTTCATCCTGCAGACCATTAAAGCGCTCTCAGGTGATTTGAAGTTGGGAGTTATCGAAGGTGACACGGCTCCCGTGACCATCGATGCTGACAAGATCATCAAGGCCGGCATGCCAGCCATCCAGATCAACACCGGCGGCGATTGCCACCTGGAAGCTTCCATGCTAGGCGACGGCCTGCAACAGATGCCACTCAAGAACCTCGACATCCTCATCGTTGAAAACGTCGGCAATCTCATCTGCCCCGCAGCCTGGGCGCTGGGCACCCATATCAACCTGCTCATCGCCAGCGTGCCCGAAGGCGACGACAAGCCCTATAAGTATCCCAACATCTACCGTGGTCTTGATGTGCTCATTATCAACAAGACCGACCTCACACCCTATGTTGAATACAACATCGATTACTTCCGCAAGGGTGTAGAAATGCTCAATCCTGGTCTGACCACCTTCCCTGTCTCGTGCCGCACCGGTGATGGCTTCCCTGACTGGATCTCCTGGCTGAAGGACACCGTCAGAACCTACAAGCAGGGGAAATGACATCAGAACGTTCCAGCCGGTTCATCAAGGTGAAAGGAATCGTCCAGGGGGTCGGCTTTCGTCCTTTCATTTTCAACCTGGCTGAGAAATTCAGCCTTACCGGCTGGGTGCGAAATTCCTCCAGTGGCGTGGAGATCACAGTTTCAGGTGATGCCATTGGACTGGACAGCTTTATCTCCGAAATTCGCAGCGCTCCTCCACCGCTGGCACACATTGATTCGTTGATTGCTACAAACGTTCCATGGCAGGAGTTTGCTGGGTTCGTCATTCAAACCAGCCTGCAAGAAAATGGCGCGCGCGTACCCATCTCACCGGATATGAGCATCTGCCCGGATTGCCAGCGGGAGCTTTTCGATCAAGCTGACAGGCGTCACCGTTATCCTTTCATAAACTGCACTAATTGCGGCCCACGATTCTCAATCATCAAGGATATCCCCTACGATCGTCCCAAAACCACGATGGCGGGGTTCGAGCTATGTTCCAATTGCCGTGCTGAATATGAAAACCCTCGTGACCGCCGCTTCCATGCCCAGCCGGTTGCCTGCAACGAGTGTGGGCCAAAAGTATGGTTTTCGGTCAAGTGTGGAACTGTCTCCGAGAAGGATGAAGCCATCACCCAAACCCGCGCATGGCTACGCGCAGGCAAGATCGTCGCCATCAAAGGATTGGGCGGTTTCCACCTCGCTTGCGACGCCTCGAACGTTCAAGCTGTGAACGCACTGCGTGAACGAAAGAAACGCAGCGATAAACCTTTCGCGCTCATGGCCTTCTCTGTTAAGATCATCCGACGATACTGCGAAGTCTCCCCGGAAGAAGAAGCATTGCTGACATCTCCGCAACACCCGATTGTTTTGCTTCGTCAGAAATACGAAACAAATATCGCACCTGAGGCGGCTCCCGGGCAAAACCACCTCGGTTTCATGCTGCCCTACACGCCCCTGCATTTACTGGTTCTTGAACCCGGCGAAGGCTATCCTGATATATTTGTTATGACCAGCGGCAACCTGAGCGAAGAGCCTGTAGCATATTTAGATGAAGAAGCATCTCGACGACTAGATCCGATTGCAGATGGATTTCTCATGAACGATCGTCCCATTCACATGCGCGTGGATGACTCAGTAGCGCGGGTTTGTTCGGGTGTTCCCTACCTCATTCGCCGCTCACGGGGATATGCACCGCAACCCATTACTCTACCCATACCAACACGGCAGATTCTGGCTTGCGGAGCTGAACTGAAGAACACTTTTACCCTGTCGGTGGGTCAGCAAGCATATGTCAGTCACCATATTGGCGACATGGAGAACTACGAAACGTTGTCCTCGTTCGAATCCGGAATCGAGCATTACAAGAACCTCTTCCGCATTACCCCTGAGATAATTGCCGCTGATCTGCACCCCGATTACCTTTCCTCGCGCTATGCTATGGAACTCGCGCAGAGAACAGCACTCCCAATCATTCGAGTGCAGCATCATCACGCGCACATGGCTGCCTGCCTGGCAGACAACGGCTGGGACTCCACCGATCCGGTAATCGGACTCACTTTTGATGGCACCGGCCTGGGTACGGATGGCGTAATTTGGGGAGGTGAAGTGCTGGTGGGCGGTTATTCCGGCTTTGAGCGCCGCTTCCACCTCTCTGAACTCCCCCTACCCGGAGGTGACGCGTCCATCCGCCACCCCTCCCGTATCGCCCTGGCCTATCTGGCAGCCTGCGGACTGGACGCCGATACAAATCTGCCCCCCATGCAGTCGCTGTGCTCGGAAGAACGCACTATTCTGCGTTCACAGATCGAACATCGCATTAACACACCGCTCACCACCAGCATGGGTCGTCTCTTTGACGCGGTTTCCGCGCTTGTTGGCGTTCGCCAAACTGCCACTTATGAAGGTCAGGCAGCCATTGAGCTGGAAAACATCTGTGATCAGCAGGAGAATGCTCCTTATAACATTCCGATCGAGAAGGATGTTATGCTCGTTCGACCGCTGCTTGAGCAAATTCTGCGTGACTGGTCAGCAGGAGTAGCCAACTCAACAATCTCAGCGCGTTTTCACAATGGACTGGCTCACCTCGCTCTCGAAGTTTGCAAGCAGATCCGACGGAATACTTCCATCAACACCGTTGCGCTCTCGGGTGGGGTGTGGCAAAATATGACATTGCTGGCCAAGACCCTGGCGCTCTTGAACAGGGAAGGATTCACTCCTCTGATACATCGCCAGGTGCCCACCAACGACGGCGGTATCAGTCTGGGTCAGGTGATGATTGCTCACTATCAAATCAATCAATAGAGGTAAAAATGTGTCTGGCAGTACCCGGCAAGATAATTGAGATCACTCCCACTCCCGGCAGTTTGATGGGCAAAGTGGATTTTGGCGGCGTTATCCGCGAAGTGTGTCTGGAAGCTGTTCCCGATGCCGTATTGGGAAACTACGTCATCGTTCACGCTGGTTTCGCCTTGAACATCCTCAGCGAGGAGGAAGCCCAGGAAACTCTGGCTGCTCTGCGTGAGCTCGGAGATATTGAAGCTGAATTGATGAATGACGAATCCCCTGAAGGATTACCAGGATAATGCGTTATATTGATGAGTTCCGCGACTCAAAATTGGCACACAATCTCCTGGTTGAGATTGAACGAATCACAACCCGCTCATGGGTCATCATGGAGATCTGCGGGGGTCAGACCCACTCGATCATGCAAAACGGCATCGACAAACTCCTGCCCTCAAAGATCGAACTGGTGCACGGTCCGGGCTGCCCGGTCTGTGTCACCTCTCTGGAACTTGTCGACAAAGCCCTGGCCATTGCATCCCAACCAAACGTCATTTTCTGTTCTTTTGGTGATATGCTCCGCGTACCCGGCTCCGGTAAGGACCTGTTCTCAATACGAGCCTCAGGCGGGTCAGTAAAGGTTGTATACTCGCCGCTGGATGCGGTCAAGATCGCCCAACAGAACCCGGATAAAGAGGTCGTCTTTTTTGCCATCGGGTTCGAGACCACCGGCCCGGCCAACGCCATGAGCGTGCTGCAGGCGCAGGCTCTTGGTTTAAAGAATTTTTCGGTGTTGGTCTCACAGGTGACCGTTCCTCCAGCCATGCACGCCATCCTGAGCGCGCCCACCAACCGCGTACAGGGTTTTCTGGCTGCCGGTCACGTTTGCTCGGTCATGGGTTATTGGGAATATCCCGCAATTGCTGAAAAGTACGGCATCCCCATCGTGGTGACCGGTTTCGAACCCATCGACCTACTCAACGGCATCTACATGACCGTCAAACAGCTCGAGCAGGGCACGCATGAGGTGCAGAACGCCTATACACGCGTGGTCACCATGGATGGTAATAAACCCGCCCAGGCAATCCTCAAGAAGGTCTTCGAAGAGTGCGACCGCAATTGGCGCGGTATTGGTAGCATCCCGGCAAGCGGTTGGCGTTTACGCCCCGAGTTTGCTACTTTTGATGCAGAGAAACGCTTTGACGTGGGCTCCATACAGACACACGAATCTGAGATCTGTATCTCCGGCAGCGTCCTGCAAGGCATCAGCAAGCCGCCGCAATGCCCGGCCTTTGGCACCCTTTGCACGCCCGAAAACCCGCTGGGGGCCACCATGGTCTCTTCTGAAGGCGCCTGTTCGGCCTATTACCGCTTCTCCAGGAATGAAGGTTGATATGAGTGCATCCAATCTGCCCAATATGGAAGGACCGGTTTGCCCGGTTCAGTTGCATCATCAAACCCACATCGTCATGGGTCACGGCTCCGGCGGGCGCATGACGCAAGAATTGATCGCGCGCGTGTTCCTACCGCATTTCTCCAACCCGGCCCTGTTGGCCGGTAATGATTTTGCTTCCATAATCCCCGCAGGTGTTGACGCCAGGACGGCCCGCCTGGCTGTGAGTACCGACTCGCATATTGTCTCTCCTCTCTTCTTCTCTGGCGGCGATATCGGCCGCTTGGCCATGTGCGGCACTGTCAACGATGTTGCCATGTCCGGCGCTGTTCCGGTAGCTTTGAGCGCTGGGTTCATCCTCGAAGAGGGATTGCCTATCGAGACGCTGGAAAAAGTCGTAAAGTCAATGGCCGAGGCTGCCCGCGAAGCCGGGGTTGCTATAATTGCTGGTGACACCAAGGTGGTCGAAAAGGGTAAAGCTGATGGTCTCTTCATTACCACCACCGGTTTTGGTTGGATCCCGGAAGGCAGACAGATTGGCGGTGAAGGAGCCAAACCGGGAGATGCTGTCATCATTTCGGGTACCATTGGCGACCACGGCATAGCCGTCCTCACTGCCCGCGGCGATCTGGGCTTTGAGACCCAGGTCGCGTCTGATGTTGCGCCGCTCAATGGATTAATCCAATCCGTCCTTGAGATCACACCTGATGTTCACGTGTTACGCGATCCCACCCGCGGTGGACTGGCCACCACACTCAACGAGATAGCGGCACAGAGTAGCGTCAACATCACCATAGAAGAAACCGCAGTGCCATATTTGCCGGCAGTGCAGACTGCGTGTGAGATGCTGGGTTTCGATCCGCTCTACGTGGCTAACGAAGGAAAGGTGATTGTCATTGCCCCGCAGGAACACGCCGCCAGTATCATCGAAACGATGCACAACCACCCATATGGGAAAAACGCAGTTGTGATCGGCTCAGTCAACAAGGCACCTCAAAAACGCGTCCTCCTGAGCACCCGCATCGGCAGCACCCGCATCCTGGACGTGCTCGCCGGCGAAATGCTGCCCAGGATCTGTTAAAAACAGGCTTGACACCGATTTTTCTGCATTTATACTTAGCAAATATCACTACTCTTGAGGTTATATGAAAATCGATTTTCAAGAAACAACCAAGGATCTGGCCACCCGCATCGATATCCATTCCAAGTTCGGCTCACGTGACATTGACTCCTGGATGATCGATCTGATAAAGCTCCAGCCTGGGAATGCCATCCTTGATGTGGGTTGCGGTTCCGGTAAACAGTGCTTCTCATATCACAAATACCTTAACGGCAAGGCCAGCATTACCGGCGGCGACGTTTCTGAAGACTTGCTCAACCAGGCGCGTGAAGCGGATGCCAAAAAGAAAACCGGAATGACCTTTGTTTATCTTGATTTCAACAAGGAATTCCCATTCCCATCTGATGGCTTTGACTTCGTTTCCTGCTGTTTCGCCATCTACTACGCCGAGAATGTTCCTTTCACTATCAAGGAAATGCACCGCGTCACAAAACCCGGTGGTCGGCTGTTCACCACAGGCCCCATGCCTGAAAACAAGAGAGTTTTCTACGATATCATCAAAGAAGCGACCGGCAAGTCCATCCCTCCCATGCCCGGCAGTTCACGCTACTCAAGTGAATTTTTTTCCACCATCAAGTCACTTTACAAAAAGGTGGATGTCCACATCTTTGAAAACCCCCTGACCTTTGAATCTGTTGAACCTTACATGGCCTACACACGTGCATCTATGTCAGAAGACCGCCGTCTCTGGGGCAGCCTCTTCGAAAGCAAGGATGACTTTGAAAAGATCATGGAGGCGATCACAAAGGTTGCAACCAGGCGAATTGAGAAGGAAGGCAAACTGGTGATGACCAAGGTCGTCGGCGGTTTCCTGGCCACGAAATAAGGTGAATATGAATCACGACATGACGTTTTTCGGCAAGAAGGTTTGTTTCATTGGCGCCCATCCAGACGATATCGAGATCGGCAGCGGTGCCCTTATCGCGCACATTGCCGGCAAAACCAAAGTACGCTGCTACACCCTGAGTGACAACCAAAAGAACCCGCTGCTGAAGAATGTCGTCGCAGAACACTACGCCAGCATGGATACCCTGGGTGTACCAAGGGAGAACGTCATCGTCGGGCAATTTGAGACCCGCCGCTTCCCGCAGGCACGCCAGGAGATCCTGGAATACCTGATCGACATCAATAACACCTTCCATCCAGAGATCGTGTTTGTCCACACGAAATCAGATATCCATCAGGACCATGCCACCATCACTGAAGAAGCACTGCGCGCCTTTAGGGGCACCACCGTGCTTGGTTTTGACGTCATCCGCAGCAGCTACGGCTTCTTCCCCAACTTTCTGGTGGAAGTCAGTGAGGAAGATGTCAAACGCAAGATCGCCGCGCTGGCCAAGTACAAAACCTACGAATCAAAATACTACTTCGACCCCGAGGTCACCCGAGCTACATTAATTCGTCATGGCGCACTGGCCGAGCGTCCCTTCGCAGAGGGGTTTGATATCCTGCGTATCATCGGTCATTTCGGAAACTAAGAAAAAAAGGCGCTCGATTGAGCGCCTTTGAATTTACTTTGCCACTTCCAGGAATTGGTCAATGACCATTCGCAAGTTCGCCTCAGGAGCAGAGCCCACCTGGTGGTTGAGGATTTTCCCTTTAGCAACGAATAACAACGTGGGTATACCTTGAACGCCGTATTTCATGGCACTGTCAGGGTTTTCATCCGTATCCACCTTGGCAACGATCAATTTACCGGCGTAGTCAGCTGCGATTTTTTCAAGCATGGGCGCAATTGTCTTGCATGGGCCGCACCAGGGTGCCCAGAAATCCACGATCACCGGCAGAGCTGACTGCAAAACAGTTTTATCAAAAGCGGCATCGGTCACATGAATGGGTTCAGTTATCATCTTTCTCTCCACAAAGTTTATATGGAAACCGGTGATGGTTCCTCTATTTCTCTTCCTGCCGTTTGTAATCCACGAACCTGTAACCTACTCCGCGCTCCGTGAGGATGTACTTGGGGTTTGCCGGGTCTTTTTCCAATTTTTGCCGCAGATAGTTTACGTATAAGCGCACATAATGTGGTTCATCACGGTACTCATACCCCCAGACTTTGGAAAGAATCTGGTCATAGGTCAACACCCAGCCGGCGTTCTGCACCAGGTGATAGAGCAAACGGTATTCGGTCGGCCGCAACTTAACTAACTTATCATCCAACCATACTTCGCGGCGGCTGAAATCCAGGCGTAGGTGTTCATCCACTTCGATAACTTCCTTGCCGCCAAGGCCTGAAGTCTCCACCCTGCGCAGAACTGCGCGCACACGGCTCACTAGTTCGCGTGGGCTGAAGGGTTTTGTCACATAATCATCCGCGCCCAGTTCAAGACCGCGTACGCGGTCATCTTCTTCCCCTTTGGCGGTCAACATGATCACAGGGACTGTACTGACCTCACGGATGAGCTGGAGAACTTCGAACCCATCGATATCCGGGAGCATCACATCAAGCAGTATCACATCCGGCAACTGGTCACGCAGCACCTGCACAGCCTGCATACCCTTGTAGGCTTCCATAACCTGGAAACCGTCATGTTCAAGGTTTAACCGAATGAATCTCGCCATGCGCTCCTCATCATCCACGACGAGGATCTTCTTGTTGCGGAAAGATTCATCCACCATGTTGTTATTCTCTCACAAAGCTGATGATCTGGTCTTCGTCTGCACCAGGCAGGACTTCCATGAGTGTGATTCGGTGCATCGGTATGTATACCTGGGTGACATTCTGTTCCAGGTACGCAATATCCTTGCCATCCTTGCGACGGGGATTTTTGAGTGGCATGATCGTATCTGCCTTTTGAGGTAGATCGTCTATCTCACCCACAATCGGGTCTTCTCCAACCATATGCAAGTAAACTGTTGGCATAGTTAGTCCTTTATGCGATGATGACCTGGATTTTCAACTTGCCCAGGGCAACAATATCTCCGTGATTGATCGGGTAATCCACGTGCGGAACGATCTTTTGCCCATTCACTCTCGTTCCATTTGATGAACCAAGGTCTGTGACAACAACTTCTCCATTGATGATTCGCAAAGCTGCATGCAGACGTGAGACACCCAGGGTGAACGCATCAAAAGGCGAAAGATCGACATCCGGGAGGATGGGCTGCCCTTCCACCGTTCTTCCCAGGGTGAATTCCTTGCGTTCAGCCAGGTGAAGCACCTGCCCGCTCTCAACAACATGCAGGGAAATGGACGGTTCACCTGTTTTTACTGGTTTGGCTTTGGTCGGGACCTCTGGAAGATCAGTGGCGGATTCAAGCGTGTCTGATGGTGTCCGTTTGATCGAACGCGTATTGAGGATATCGACGGTAACCAGTTGTGCGCCGCATTCACTGCAAAACAGCGCACCTGGCAATTCTTTATGTTGGCAATTTGGGCAAATGATCATGTTGTTTTCCTTGGTCAAGAATTTGACATTCCAAGAAGCCGCTTGGTCCCGTATTTGAGGTCTTTTTCACCGGTAAGTGTAAATTTATGGTCTCTTTGGATTGATTCCGATTCAGATATGACAGTATTAGCTAATTGTAACTCACCTGCAGAAATAAGATGAGTGGCAAGATAGTTCAATCTCCGGGTGGCATTCACGAAATTGCCAACTTTAACGTCTGCCCGGGTTCTTTCCTGCATGATGTAAAAGTTCAAACGCGATAATGCGTTCAAGACCTCTCGCGGTGGTTTGGGCTTTTCGCTCTGTTCCACCACCGGCAACGAGAACTCCGGGAATATCCGTGCCCGTTTCCCTTCTTCTGCCGGCAATTCCATTTTTATCGATCCACTTAGTAATTCTACGTTTTTATCCTTAATAATCAAGGGGTGAATAAGGAATTCAAGTAAATAGATCGATTTCTTTTTGTATAGTACATCGCCCAAAACAATCTGCGAATCCAGGTTCGAGAACTCGATAATACCCGGTTCCAACTGGAACATGGATTTTACTTCGAAACGTGGATCGTTTTCAAGGAACAATGTCAAATTCCGAGCGTAGACAATATCCAATGATTCGAAGATGTGCGTGAGATGATTCACCAAGTCTTCCTTGGTTTTCACCAGCGAAGACGTCCCTCCGGTGATGGATGTGAGTTTTTCCAAGAACTGATCATTCCAATCATTTCCGATTCCCAACGCGCTGATGACGATACCGCGATTGGCTGCCTTGCGTGCCAGTTTGTAACACTCCTCTTCATCACCATATGTTTGCCCATCGGTGAGCAAGACGAGATAACTTGCCGAGTTCTTCTCTTTTCCCTGCCAGAGCAGGTCCATACCTGCTTGTAAGCCTTTCTTGATCTCTGTGCCGCCAGAAGGTTTGATCATGCTGATCCTGGATTCGATCAAGCTGGTATTGGTGACCGGCGTCGGGGGAAGGACAACCTCAGCTTCATCGCTGAATATTACGATCGAGATCAAATCCCGGCCGTTCAGATTTTTCAGCAGTCGGCTGATATTCGCCTTGACCATGTCGTTCCGACTTCCCTTCATCGATGTTGATTGATCAACAACCAGACAAATCTGCGCCTGTGGCTCACTAATCTCTTCGATCTGCTTCAAACATTCGATCTCCATCAACGCATATACGAGTTGATCTTCCTTCAAACGAGGTAATTCCTGGCGGCTGCTGGTGATCTTGTATCGCAGCAGTGGAACACCATAATCTTCGTTTTCCAGTTTACGGTTATATGCAACGCGTCGTTCCTCATCCTTCAGAACATCGTAGGCATGCTGAACTGCGAGGAATACTTCTCTGGCTGTTTCACTTGGATTTGTATCTGGATGATACTTGCGTGCTTTATCATGGTAAGCACGCTTAATATCCTCCAGAGAGGCATCCTGTTTGATACCCAATAACTCGTAATAATCCTCGAACACTCGCTACCTATTAACCCAGAAACTTTACCAATACGATACTGATATTATCCGGTCCGCCGTATTGATTGGCGATCTCGATCATGTTCTTGCAGGCAATGGCGGGATCCTGCTCGGAGGAAACAATGCGGTAGATCTCAGTCTCGCTGACAACACCCCAGAGGCCATCAGAACATAACATCAGATGTCCAGACCGCGGAATCTGATGAGTCGTCAAATCAGGACGTATGAGGTCGGTCTGACCGATGGCTTTTAACAGTACATTGCGCTGTGGATGGTTTTGTGCTTCGGCTTCGGTGATCTCTTCAAGGTCTATCATTCGCTGCACAAGTGAATGGTCTTTGGTCAGGCGCTGGATCCTGCCGTCAGGATAGATAAAATAGGCTCGGCTGTCACCCACATGTGCTATTGTTACCTGCTCGCCCATCAGGAGGGCCAGCGTAAGGGTAGTGCCGCCACCAGGTGCATAACGAATTACTGTCTTTTGTACGTCGTTCACAGTCTTTTCGATGGTTTCCTGTAAACTTTCTTCCATCGGATCGGGATTGATCTCAAGCAAATGCGCAAAAACCTTTGTGATCAACGTTCTCGCTGAAGTACGCGCTGCAACGCCAGAAGCGATCTCACCATTCTTGTGTCCGCCCATTCCATCTGCGATCACGCATAGCCCGAAGGGGATGTCGCTGACGCCGTCGGCGAGGATGGAACTGAGGTAAAAAAGCGTATCTTCATTATGATCGCGCTGGATTCCCACCGACTGTCCACACCCGATAAGGAATTGCGGTGGGTTCATTTGCACAACTTCATACGATACAGTTTTTAATTGGTCATCCGATAAAGGGGTGGTCTGAATCAATGGAGCACTTGGAACCTTCTTGATTTCTTCTATCGGTGCTTTCTTTTTAAAGATCTTCGTAAAAAAGTTTTTCACAGATTCCTCCACCTGATTCTGACGTAATTAAGCAATAAAAGCGTAAATTTTGTGGTCTGTCGACCCCAAATAGATCACATCGTTATTGGCGACAGCCGCGCCGGTGATCGGGCCACCTGTGACAAATTTCCAGCGTTGCCGTCCGTTCTTGCTGTCGATGCAATAGAAACTACCATTTGCAGTTCCGCAATAGACCGCGTCTTTATGTACCAGCGGAGAACCGCTCACCTGGTGGTCGCACTTGAAACGCCAAAACTCGCGCGAACTGGATTTATCCACGCAATACAGGTAATTGTCTGCTGAGCCGAAGAAAAGCTGGTTTTCCTGCATGCTTGGAGAGGAGATCGAACCCTTCCCCATCCTGAAACGCCAGATCACCCACCCCGATTTCGCGTCCAATGCGTAGAAGTTCGCGTCCTGCGAAGCGAAGTAGACGATCCCATCCGCCTCGATCGGGCTTGAAGTGACCGACCGCTTGGTGTAATAGCGCCACTTCACAGTGCCACGGTAGTCGGAGCAAATAAGCTCATTCGCTTCAGAACCAAAGTAAATCAGATCATTGGTTAAGTAGGGTGTTGATCGTACCGGGCCCTCCGTCTTGATGGCCCAGCTCTTTTGATATGTCGTCTGGTTGATGGCATACAGGTTTCCATCGTCTGAACCGACAAAAACATGCCCCTCTGCGATTCTGGGTGAACAGCGGATGGGACCGCTGGTAGCGTAATCCCACATCGCTTTCCCGGTCTTAGCCTGAATGGCATACATCTTGTTGTCTTCACTGCCAAAATAAAGCGTACCACCAGCCACCTGCGGTTTGGTTACGATCCCACCCTTGGTCGCGAATTTCCAGAGGAAGTTACCCTTTGTCGCATCCAGTGTATAGATGTTGTTGTCGTATGAACCCACATATATCATGCCGCCGTCAACAGTTGGTGTACCACGAATTTCATCTTCACATTCAAATGTCCAGAGTGGTTTCACATCCTGTTGCCCGATCGCCATACCTGCTGCAGCCGCGCGAGGTAGCGCGCCAGTACGCTTGGCCAGTGTGAACAATGCCATCTTCATGTCTGTCGCAGAAGCAAACCGGTCAGCCGGATTGTATTGCAGCGCAGTGTTGACGATCTTCTCAAGGTCTTCAGAGACAGCCTGGTTGATCTGGTGAATGGGCCGGTCGGCGAATGAGAATGGCGCTTCAAGCCTGGGATCTCGGTGCGTGAGCAGATGATGCATGGTTGCACCCAGTGCATAAATATCGGTTTGTAAGGTTGCCTCACCGCGGTATTGCTCCGGAGGGGAATAGCCCTCGGTTCCAATCATCGTTCCCTTTTGACCTGTCTTGAAAATCTTGGCAATACCAAAATCGACCAGGATCACATGGTTCTGCTGGTTGATCATGATATTGGACGGTTTGATATCACGGAAGATGATGGGTTCAGGTTTGTGTGTGTGCAGGAACTCCAACACGTCGCAGAGTTCAATTGCCCACAGGATCACCTGGTCTTCGCGGATGGGGTCCGGTGAAGCCTTGAGGATGGCTTCCAGATCGCGTCCATTGATGAATTCCTCGACCAGGTATGATTTTTCGTCCTGTGTAAAGAAATCATAGATCTTGGGGATGGAGGGATGGTTCAGCGTTACCAGGATGTTGGCTTCACGTTCAAAGTTCTGCACGATTGTCTGACGCACCACCGGGTCGGGTGCCTGGTTGATCATTTCCTTCACTGCCACCAGTTTAATCACGTTTGGGAAGTGCAGATCACGTGCCCGGTACACAGAGCCCATCCCACCGATACCGATAACATCCTGTACTTGATAGCGTTTATCGAGGATAGTACCGGTTCCCAATTGCAAAAAGGTCCCGGTATTTCCCTCTAGAGACTGTGTGATCTGTCGCGTTCCTGGTTTATCGGGAGGAAGAACCATACTACCTCGCATTAGAATATGATTATAGGAATTATAAACTTCATTTAAGTATGGTGCAACTTTCAATCAATTTACAGTATTTTTGTCATTAGCCTGCTTTGTAACATTCAAGTACAATTTACTCGCATGAACACTCAAAAAAGGAGAATCTATGTTCAAAACCTTTGCTGAAGCTGAAGAATTCATAAAAAAGCATTCAGTAAGAATGGTGGACCTGAAGTTTACCGGCCTGCTGGGTCGATGGCACCACGTTACTCTCTCCGCATCCGAGTTCGGCAAGGATACCATGGAGAGTGGAGTAGGTTTTGATGGATCGAGCGTCGGCTTGAAATCGGTAAAATCTGGGGATATGGCCTTAATCCCCGATCTGGCAACCGGGTTTCTCGATCCATTCAATGAAGTTCCCACCTTGAGTTTCATTTGCAGCACTGTTGAAGCAGATACCAAAAAACCCTTCAACCATGACCCGCGGCAGATCGCCATGCACGCTGAAGAAACGCTCAAGAAGCTCCAGATTGCTGATTGCAGTGTTTGGGGTCCTGAGTTTGAGTTCTACGTATTCGAGTCTGCCGCATTTGAGAACAGCATGATGACAGCTTCATACCATTTTGAAGCTGAAGAAACCCCTAAACCAGATTTCATGTCAAGCGGCAGCGGCGATTCCATCCCCCACCATGGCGGTTACCACGCCAACCCGCCCAAAGACAAACTCAATTACCTTCGCACCAGGATGGTCATAGCCCTTGAGGATGCAGGCATTCCTGTCAAATATCATCACCATGAGGTAGGATCAGCCGGACAGTGTGAGATCGAGACCCCGCTTTTGGGATTGATGAAAGCTGCCGATGCATCCATGATGATCAAGTACTTCACAAAGATGATCGCCGCCGAAGAAGGCCGAACGGTTACCTTCTTGCCCAAACCCTTGCATGGCGAAGCTGGCAGCGGCATGCATTTCCATCAGCAGTTGTTCCAGGGTGAGAAGAACCTGTTTTACGACGCGAGCAGAGGCAATCTCCTCAGCGATACCGCGCTTTACTATATCGGTGGTTTGCTTAAGCACGCTCCGGCAGTTCTGGCCTTCACAAATCCGTCCACGAACTCTTACCGCCGCCTCATCCCCGGTTTTGAAGCTCCGGTGAACTGTTTCTTCTCATCGGGCAACCGCAGCGCGGCCATCCGCGTGCCCAAATACGCCACCAAACCCGAAAAGGTACGTTTTGAGTTCCGCCCCCCTGATGCCACATGCAATCCATACTTGGCTATCGCAGCCATGCTCATGGCCGGTATCGACGGCATCCGTAACAAGATCGATCCCACTGCATCTGGGTTCGGTCCCTTTGATGAAGATATCTTCAGTTGGACACCCGAGAAACGCGCCACCATCAAGGGCTTGCCTACATCCCTCGCAGAAGCTGCAGCAGCCCTGGAGAAGGACAACGAATTCCTGCTCTTCAACGACGTGTTCATGAAAGATTTGATCACCGATTGGGTGAAAGGCAGACGTGCTGAAGCAGAAGAAGTAGCCAAACGTCCGCACCCATACGAAGTGGAGAAATACTTCGATTTTTAAACAGAAAAAGATCCGGGTTTTCCCGGATCTTTGTTTACTCTTCGATCACTGAAAGGTAATCAGCGGCCGCCCAACCCTGTCTGGCATCTTCATACGGCGTTGCAATTTGCCACCAGACAATTCCATCTTTGAGTTCCGGCCCACCGATTACCTGAAAAACTTCGGATTCATCAGCGATGAAGATCGCTGAAGTATCTTTACCAGCCACTGCACGCACGTTCAACCCCGCTCCCCCCGTGCCTTCGATCTGAACATACTTGCCAACGGCTATACCCATGAGATCACCTATGGCAGGATCGATGGTTGCGGTGGGTGTTATGAACATAAGAGCAGTATCCACGGTGGGAATCGTTCCAGCGGGCAAGACGGTCAAAAAAGCCGTAGCTTGTCCTGAAATTGATTTTTGATAGGTGTACCCATTCAGCGCGAGCACCCCGTAAAACACAAGGATTGCTGCAATGAAAATGGCACCAAAGATTACACGTTTGTTGATGATCATGCCTGCTCCAACCTGTATGAATTATATCTGAAAGCCCATGATACTGCCTGTGATATAATCCGAAAAGATGATATCAGAGAACAACACCGAAGTGCTTCTTGGCAATCGCTACCGTCTTCTCCATCAAGCGGGCAAGGGTGGTATGGCCCTTGTCTATGAAGCTTACGATACCAGGCTTGAAAGACCCGTAGCCATCAAACTGCTCAAGCGCGACTTCGTTGATGACGAAGCTTTCCGTGAGCGTTTCCGCCAGGAAGCCAGGTCAGCAGCCAATCTTTCCCACCCAAACATTGTCACTGTACATGATTTTGGCGCTGACGATAACGGCGTTTACATCGTAATGGAATTTGTACCCGGCACTGACTTGAAAACCAAGATTAACGAATCTGGAGCACTTTCCAGCCAGGAAGGCATCCCGCTGATTTTGCAAGCGTGCGCAGGGCTTGGCTACGCGCATCGGGCGGGTATCGTCCACTGCGATGTAAAACCGCAGAATATGCTCGTTACACGCGATAATCGCCTCAAGATCACCGATTTCGGTATTGCCCGCGCTCTCTCCACCATTGATCCGCATGAGAAATCTGATGTGGTCTGGGGCTCGCCTCAATACATCTCCCCTGAGCAGGCTGCAGGTTCACCTCCCTCTCCCGCATCTGACGTTTACTCGTTGGGAGTGGTGATCTACGAGCTTTTTTCTGGTCATCTGCCCTTTGAATCAGAAAAAAATGAGGAACTGGCCGCCATGCGTATTAGCCAGGACCCGCCTTCACCCCGCATCTATAACCCCGCCATTCCCGCGCAGCTTGAAAGCGTCATCCTCAAGGTATTGTCACGCGAACCCTCCCAACGTTATCGCACAGCTGACCAGCTCGGGCAGGTTCTGGCTACGATCAGCAGCCAGACGAACGCCTTTTACTCAGCACCTCCAGCCTTTCACAAGGAATCAGATACCGCACCGGTTAAAATCAAAAAAACACCGCAGCCGGCGATTATTCCAGTCAGCGAGGATGCGCCTGTTGAAACGTCCCGGCCGGATTGGAAGACGATTTGGCTGGAATTGGTCTGCATTCTACTCGGCGGTGGGTTGATTCCGTTCTGGCTGTATATCTGGCTGACCATTCGTAACCTGGTGCATTGATTATGATGAAGAACATTATTTCTGCCTCCATCCTTTCTGCCGATTTTGGCAACCTCGCTGATGCAATTCGCCAATGCGAACAGGCCGGCTGCGATTGGATCCACGTGGATGTGATGGATGGACACTTTGTGCCCAACATTACCATGGGTCCATTCATTGTGGAAACATGTAAACGGATCACCAGCCTGCCCCTGGATGTGCATCTGATGATCGAAACACCAGAAAACTATATCGAACCTTTTAGAAAAGCCGGTGCTGACAGACTGACTGTGCATATCGAAGGCAACCCGGGTATCCGTGCCACACTTCAGCGCATCCGTGAACTTGGCGCAAGACCCGGTATCTCCCTCAACCCCGAAACGCCTGTCTCTGCCATTGAACCGGTTATCGATCTGGTGGACTTGGTGTTGGTTATGACGGTTCATCCTGGCTATTCAGGACAATCGTTTATACCCGAAGCTGCTGAAAAGATCGGGGAAGTCACTGCAATGATTAACAGAAAAGGTTTTTCACCTTTAATTCAGGTGGACGGCGGCATTACCAGTACCACCCTGCCGCAATGTATGAAAGGCGGAGCCAATACCTTTGTCGCTGCCACGGCCATCTTCAAACATCCGGCCGGCATTAAAGCTGGCATTGATGAATTACGCTCGGTGATGGCTTAAACAAAAAATACGGCTTGCGCCGTATCTTTGTTGGTCTGTCAGTTTTACTTGCTCTTTACCATTGTACGAATGCACTTGGCGCAGAGAGTTTTCTGAACTTTCTTGCCGTCTTCAACCACGGTGATCTTCTGCAAATTTGGCTTGAAAGCACGTCGGGTAGCTCTCAAAGAGAAACTGCGGTTATGACCGAAGGCCGTTGTTTTTCCACAGGAATCGCACTTTGCCATTTCAATTTCCTTTCCTTACGATTGATGCAAAATTAGGTAATATCAGTTGTAATTACTCATTACCAGCAAGACGCGATTGTATCACAAACCGTATCTTTTTTCAAGAAAAGCTGTTATAAACAGAAGGATAAAACCATGAGTACAGTGAACAATCCACTCGGAAGCATATATATTTCACACAGGGCTATTGCCTCGATCGCATATCATTCCGCGCTCGAATCATACGGTGTGGTAGGTCTGGCTGCCAAGAATTTGGCTGAAGGTCTCTCACAGGTGCTTGTCAGAGATCCGGTGCTTGGCGTTGAGGTCGAGTTTGAAAACTCAGCGGTCAGTATCGATCTCTACCCCATTGTTGAGTATGGTGTGCGCATCAAATCCGTTGCTTCTAGTGTTTCACAAAACGTCAAATACCGTATCGAAAAAGATACCGGTCTGGTTGTGGATAGGGTCGACGTTCACATACGCGGCTTACGCATCAGCAATTCAGATTAATACCATCTTCCATTTTCTCGGAGCGCCATGAGTAACGAATCGATCCTGACCGGACCAATTGAGGTCAGTACTACGCAAAAAATCACGTTAATTAATGGTCAAACCTTTAAAAAGCTGACCGAAGCATCCCTTATATGGCTTAAGTCCAACCAACAGATCGTTAACTCTCTAAACGTTTTTCCCGTTCCCGATGGCGACACCGGCACGAACATGCTGCTCACAATGCAGGCAGCATACAATGAGATCATAAACTCCTCTGAAGAAAACATCGGCAAGATTGCCAAAGATTTTGCCCAGGGAGCACTCATGGGTGCCCGCGGTAACTCTGGCGTTATCCTTTCTCAGATCTGGCGTGGTTTTTCTCGCGCACTAGACAGCCTTCCTACGCTAAATGCAGAATTGCTTGTTGCTGCCCTTGCTGAGAGCCGCAACACTGCCTATAAGGGTGTTGTTCGCCCCGTGGAAGGAACGATCCTGACCGTCATCAATGATACATCGGTGGCTGCGAAAGAATCTGCAGCCAATACGGATGACCTGGTAAAAATACTGGAAGATTGTGTGGTCGCAGCAGAAACATCAGTGAAAAACACACCAGAACTACTGCCAATTCTCAAGACCGCAGGTGTGGTCGATTCAGGCGGGAAGGGTCTATTTTATCTGCTTGAAGGTATGCTGCGATATATTAAGAAGCTGCCGCTCGATGGTGTTGCCGCCAACGTGCAAGAACTTTCAGCGATGAACCTCGAAGATACGCTGGATGAGGTCGAAGAAGGCCAGGATGTGGAAGTCGTTATCGATTTCACGCCCACCAGTGAACTCAACCTCGACTTGTTCTACCAGGAACTCTCCAAGATGGGCACCTCCATCCAGGTGGGCGAAGGTGACGGCATGTACCGCATGCACATCCACGTGGAAGACGGCCGCCAGCAGGAACCCATTGCATACGTGGGCAGCCTTGGTAAATGGACCAAGATCGCCATGGAGAACTTGCGTGCTCAAATGGAAGGGCAAAAAGCGAATAAACCCCCATATGAGCTTATGCCTTTGGAGCCAGGTCAGATTGCCGTAGTCGCTGTATCTCCAGGTGATGGTATTTCTCGAATTTTTGCCAGCCTTGGCGTTGCTGCCATCATCACAGGTGGGCAGACGATGAATCCAAGCACGGAAGAGATTCTCAAATCCTTCGAAGATCTTCCAACCGACCGTATTATCATTCTGCCAAACAACAAGAATATCATCCTGGCCGCTGATACCGCAAAGAGTCTGAGCGTAAAAGACGTTCAGGTTGTTCCCAGCAAAAACATCGCCCAGGGTCTTTCAGCACTGCTCCAGCTTGAGCCAGACGGCGACCTGGAAGCGGTATTTGAGCAGATGAAGAACGCCATTACAGATGTTGATTGTGGTGAGGTCACCATTGCCACCCGCACAGTGGACCTTGATGGTGTAAAGGTCGAAGAGGGTAAATTCATCGGCCTTTCGAATGGAAAGCTGGTTGTATCAGATAAAACTATCGAATCGACCACCTTGGACCTATTGAAGAAGATGGAAGTAGACAAACGCGAACACGTCACAATCTTCTATGGAGCGAACATCACCGAGTCTGAGATCGATAAGATCGCCGAAAAGATCAAGAAACAATACAGCGAGATTGAGATAGAGATCCACGAAGGCGGCCAGCCTCACTACTTCATGATCCTCAGCGTTGAGTAAAACAATGGGATCGACCTGCATCATCACAGACAGCTCTGCACAGTTCACAAGCCCGGGTTTCGTTAACAACCAGGGCTTGAAAATTCTTCCTCATAAGATCAGTTATTCACAAGACCGTTCCGAACCTCAGGTGGAACTGAAGGTGGTTGATTTTCCCCGCCACGTTTCATCGAAATTTTCTCCTCATATCGAGGCACCATGTGAAGAAGAAGTATTCACCTGTCTGGAAAGGAACCTGGCCGTTTACGATGATATTTTTATGATCCTTCTCTCCAAGGAGATCAGCCCGCTTTATGATAGAGCAGAAAAAGCCAGTAATACCTTGCACGGTCACGCCAACCTTCACCTGATCGATTCACAGAACATGTCACTCGGCCTGGGATTGATCGTCCAGTATGCCGTGGAATTAATCAACAAAAAGATGCCTCCAATTGAAATCGAAAAATCACTACGGTTGATCATCCCGCATGTCTATACGCTTTTATGCACTCCCAATCTTTCCTACCTGCAAGCCGCGGGTATGCTCGATGTCGGCCAGGCAGAGATTGGAGAAATGCTGTCACTCTCTCCCCTTTTCCTCATCGAAGAGGGAATGCTCAATCCGCTCCAAAAGGTCAAGAATCACCGTAGCGCGGTGGATTATTTCATTGAGTTCGTGGATGAGTTCGAGAAACTTAAGCATGTCTCTGTCATCCAACCCTCCCATGGTTCCATCCCAGAAATGCGCATGCTACATCAGCACATCGACGAGTTTTTCTCAACATGCAGCTATTCAGAATACCCGATTAATCCCTACCTGGCTTCGATGATTGGACCTCGTGGCTTTGGTATTGTCGTCATGGAAGAGTTATAACAACTTCTCATGCAGAATTCCATTGCACGCTTTGCGGTAAAATAGGGATATGTCCGCATCCATCGATAAACTTCTGAAGATAATACAACTTGAAGGCAAACAATTTTCATTTTCCAATCACGCTGTGATCGGCGGATTCGAAAAGTTTCTCCCCTCCTGGCTTCAGGAAGCCAGCAGTGAAGGCATCGCCGGTGATATTGTAAGCGAAATAAATTCAGCATTTTCTGATTATGCTGGAAAAACAGACCAGGAACGCTCCAAGATAATTTCCACTCTCCTGAAGAAGCTAAAGACCCTTATTCCAGGCGATTCTTCAATCCAGCAAACATTCCAAAACCTCCTACCCTATTTTCTTTACTCACACAGCGACGATAAAGAAGCGATTGAAGAGAAACCACGGACTGCAATCCAAGGAAGCACTCCTAAACCCACACCACCATCTACCCCTGAAAAACCAACACCCACACCCTCTCCAACCCCATCGGGTCCAAACGTGGGTATAAATGCACCGCTAACAGTCTTAAGTGGCGTCGGTAAGGTTATGGCTGACAAGTACGAATCAGTTGGCGTCAAGACGCTAGGCGATTTACTCTATTACTTCCCACGGCGTTATGATGATTACAGCCAATTGAAACCCATCAACCGCCTACAATATGGCGATGAATTGACCATTATTGCCACGGTGCAAAGCTTCCTCACCACCCAACTCAAGAACCGCAATATGTCCCGTGTTGAAGTGGTGGTCAGCGATGGCACGGGTTTCTTGCGCCTGGTGTTCTTCAGGGGTGGCGATACTGCCCACTACCTTGAGAACCGCTTTAAAAGGGGAACGCAGCTCGTTATTTCAGGTAAAGTGGATATGTACCTAGGCAGGCTGCAGATGGCGAACCCCGATTTTGAACCGCTGGAAAAAACCCACCTCAACACGAACGGCATTATCCCGGTTTATCCCCTCACTGCCGGCCTGACTCAGAATGAAGTCCGCCACGATATTCACCAGGTGATCAACTTCTACTGCAATCGTGTGGCTGATTTTCTGCCCTCGGAGATAAAACGATCGGCAAACCTCATAGACCTGCCGGTTGCCCTGCACCAGATCCATTATCCATCCAATCACGACCTTTTATTCTCAGCCCGCGAACGCCTTTCGTTTGACGAAATCTTCCTGCTTCAACTTGGAATGATCCAACAGCGCCAGAACTGGTATGCAGTCACAGCCCGAAAGTACACAATGCCAGATGCCGATTTCACGGGTCTGACAGAGCGCTTACCCTTCCAATTAACCGGAGCACAGAACAAGGTTTTAACCGAGATCCGTGCTGACCTCAATTCCGGCCGCCCCATGAACAGGCTCCTGCAAGGAGATGTGGGATCTGGGAAAACGGTTATCGCTGCAATGGCTGCCTATATCATCGCTGCCGGAGGTGCTCAGAGCGCCATCATGGCTCCCACCAGCATCCTAGCGGAGCAGCATTACCAAACATTGCAGAAATTAAACGTAAAGATGGAGGGCAATGCGCCCATCCATCAAAACGAGATCCGCCTGCTCACTGGTGATACCTCACAAAATGAACGCGAAGAGATCCGCACCGGTCTTGAGGATGGTTCGATCAAATTGCTCATCGGTACACATGCACTCATCGAGGACCCTGTCAAGTTCAAGGATCTGCAATACGTGGTGATCGACGAACAACACCGCTTTGGTATTGCCCAGCGTACAGCTTTGCGTCAAAAAGGTGAATCACCGCATTTGCTGGTGATGACAGCCACACCCATCCCACGCTCGCTTGCACTAACCCTTTATGGCGACCTCGACCTGTCGATCATCGATGAAATGCCTGCTGGACGTCAGCCGGTGGAAACCCACGTTCTGCCACCAATCGAGCGCGAACGCGCCTATCAGATGATCAATTCCCAGGTCAGTCAGGGATACCAGGCCTTTATTGTCTATCCGCTTATAGAGAGCAGCGAGAATAACGACGAAGTCAAAGCAGCCGTTGACGAGCACGAGAAGATGCAGCGTGATGTCTTCCCCGATCTCAAACTTGGTCTGCTGCATGGACGCATGAAACCGGACGAAAAAGAAAACGTGATGAAACGCTTCCGGAACAAGGAATTCCAGATCCTCGTTTCCACAACTGTCATCGAAGTGGGTGTGGACGTACCCAACGCCACCGTTATGCTTATTGAAGGCGCGAATCGCTTTGGCCTGGCTCAGCTCCATCAGTTACGTGGACGAGTTGGCCGCGGTTCCGACCAATCCTTCTGTCTCCTCGTACCAGACAATGAAGATGCCGTGGAAAATGAGCGCTTGGCCGTCATGACCCAGACCAACAACGGCTTCATACTCGCTGAAAAGGACTTGCAGCAACGCGGTCCCGGCGACTTCATTGGTTACCGTCAATCCGGTTACAGTGAACTGAAACTGGCTAGCATCATGGATATCAAGATCATTGAAAAAGCACGCAACCTGGCGCAGGAGTTGTTCAAAAAAGATCCTGCCCTCACACTCCCTGAAAACGCTTTGCTGGGTGAGAAACTGGTTGATTTTTGGAAGAACACGAATTCAGACATTAGCTAAGGATAATTATGATACGAGCTGTTTTCCCTGGATCATTTGATCCCATCCATAACGGTCACATCGATATCGCTCTGCGTGCTTCCCTGTTGGTGGATGAACTGATCATTGCAGTCTATGACAAACCCTTGAAACACTTCCTGCTCTCACCTGAAGATCGCCTGGATTTGGCCAAACAAGTTTTTGCTGGGAATGAGAAGATAAAGGTATCTGGATACTCAGGATTGACTGTGAACTTTTGCAAAAGCGTCAACGCACAGGTGATGGTACGCGGATTGCGAGTATTCTCTGATTTTGAGTACGAATTCAGAATGGCACTGGCCAATCATCGTTTGGAACCTGATGTTGAAGTACTGGCTCTTATCACCAGTGAGGCACATACTTTCCTTTCTTCAACTACTGTTCGAGAGATCGCATCGCTAGGCGGAGATATTTCTTCAATGGTACCCCCGTGTGTTGAGATTGCGCTAAAGAAGCGTTTTAAAGACCTGGGAGACGCAGATCCCATCATCCCTTCACAAACCACACGCGATTAAGGGATTCATCGTTAACAAATAGGGCTTCTACCAAATTGTTATTGAGGCCTCTTGGGGACTTTTCCTTACATAAGTTTATTGGAATAACCAAAAGAACTTGTTAGTGTCACTTGTTACGATGTAACTGATTACCAGAAGAGTCGGGAATATTTGGAGATTAACTTGAGTGAGGAAATGAGAATAACAGATAATACCCCAATGAAACCGAACTTCTTTTTTGCTCGAAAACAAGTTCTCTTTTATGGCAGCTTGTTAATAATCCTTGTCGTTGTTGCAGGGTATCTTTTCCTGACATTTCCGCATGCAGTGCTGGATGATGCTTATATCTATGCTCGATATGCTTACAATTTATCTGAGCATGGAAACTTCACTTGGAATCTTCAAGGAGATCCTGTAAACGGCTGTACCGGAATCTTATTGCCCATCCTGTATGCCCTGTTGTTCAAATTTGGAATGGGTTTTGATATCCAGTGTTTACTGGTTGGAATGGTAAGCTTTATTTTAACAGGCTTCCTGATCTGGAGAGTTTTATTTGAAAAGAAAGCGAATTTCTATTTAGCGATTGGGATTTATTCTCTCTATTTATTCACCCCTGTCATCTATTGGAATATTTTTTCCGGTCTTGAAACTTTCTTGTTTACATTTTTTCTAGTTTTATCTGCTTACTTGTTCTGGAAAACCCTTGATAGCCCTAAGAAATGGAATGTGTTCCTTCAATTTTCTTTATTATTCCTCGTTCTATCGCGGCCAGAAGGCATAATCTTTGTTGTTCTTTTTGATCTCATTCTTCTTTATCGAGAGCGAAAACAAGTTTTTCGTAGTTTTTTACTGTTGGAATTTTTGCTTATCTTGGTTATTCCTTTTCTCGCGTATTTTGTTTGGCAATGGTCGAAATTCGGATTCCCTCTCCCAAATCCTTACTATGTTAAGAATTCACCTGTCTTTCGAATGTCAACTTTACTTGAAATCATTGCGTTTTTTAAAGGAAGCGTAAATATTCTTGGAATCATAACCCTTTTAATTTGCTCTACTGTTCTCTTGGTATTTAACAAAAAGAGGATGAACCGCATTGTGATCGATCACTCAGTGTTATTGACAACCGTTTCATCCTCTATCGGCACTTGCGTGGTAATGGGAAAATACCTGTTTTCAATACTTCAAATGAATATCAGTGATCGCTTTTTTGTACCTTTTTTTGTCCTGGCTATCTTTTCTATTGGATTGATTGTCTCTGATATCGCTGGAAAATCATCGAATGACGGAAAGTTTAGATGGACCAGCATTGTTACCATGGTAATCTGTGTTCTCATCATCGGTGTAAATTTTTCTGGAAATTACTTTGCAGAAAAAAGATATGCGAAAAAGTACTTGAACACCATGCAATCTGAACACATTCCTGCAGGACTGTTTCTACACGAGGTTATTCCTGCTAACGAATACCTTGTTGTTGTGATAGATGCTGGCGCTATACCTTTCTATTCTCAATTACCAACCATCGACTTTGGGGAGCTAAATGATGCATTCTTAACGCATAACACATTAACACCTGAACAACGATTGGATTATTTGTTTTCGACAAATCCAGGAGTAATCGTTCTTACTGGATCTGCATTAGTTAATGACCAAAGTGATTTTCCTTTCACTTTCACAAACTTTTATCAACAAATTGTAGAGGACACTCGTTTTCAAAATTACCATTTAGAAAAAATCTATGGGCAGGATGAAACCCTGGAATTGTTATCCAATTATTACGTGTTTATATACATCCGAAATGGAATTAATTAATTACTTCTCAATATTGTAGAACCTGTTAAATGTATCTATTACTCTGCAAAATAAATGTATAATTTATCTGCAGGAGACCCGCTATGGATATATTACATTTAGTCGATCGACTTGAAGAGCTTTTCAACGAAAGCCGTCCCATCTGGTTCACCCACAACGTGATCATGGACGAAGATCGACTATTAGACATCATCGACCAGATGCGCGTCTCCATCCCTGAAGAGATCAAGAAATCCCAACAATTAATCATCCAAAAAGATCGCATGCTCGCGCAAACCCAGGAAGAAGCCAATCGTACCCTGGCCCTGGCGCGCGAGAAAGCCGACCAGGTTGTGGAAAAAGACCAGATCGTTGTTTCCGCGCAAGCACGCGCCGAGCAGATCCTGGCACAGACACGGCAGGAATGCGATCAAATCAAGCGTGAAGCGGATGAATACGTGATGCAAACCCTGCAGGCACTCAAGACCGAGATGGAGAAATCCCTCAACCAGATCAACAATGGTATCGCCGCGATCGAGAGCACAAGAAAACCCTCAGAGAATATTGAATAAGCTTGCCAAAGATATGTCTACAAGATATGACCAGGGTTATCCCTGGTCATACAATTTAACCTTGTACAATACTTCCATGTATCTGGAATTTTCTCTATAATGATATTTGGGTTTCGATTTATTGTAAAAGCTGAGGAAAAATGACCATTCGAATTGTCACAGACAGCACCTGCGATCTCCCCCAGGAAGTCATTAATGAATTAAACATTACAGTTGTCCCTTGCTATATTAACTTTCCGGAAAGATCGTACATCGACGGCATTGACATCACTCGAAAAGAGTTTTATGAAAAGCTGCCTGAATGTGTAACCCCTCCCACTACTTCGGCTCCCGCGTTGGGCACATTCTTGCTGGCATATAAAAACCTTATTGAACAGGGCGCGGAGGCCATCCTGTCGATTCATATTTCTTCGATCCTAAGTGGAATCCACAACATTGCGGTTCTGGCTTCTGAAGCAATGGAAAAGGTGGTTATCAAAACTTTCGACGCAGGCCAACTCTCATTGGGCACCGGTTTAATCGTAGAAGCGGTCGCCAGGGCGGCTCAAGCGGGTGAATCGCTCGAGAACCTGATGAAGATAGCCAGAGATATGGCCTCACGAACCTTCACCTTTGCGGCTATTGACTCGCTCAAGTACCTTCAGCGTAGCGGACGGGTTTCACACCTCAAAGCCAGCCTTGGCAGCCTTCTGCAAATAAAACCCATCCTGCAAATGCATCAAGCCAGGATACAGATGAGCATGGCTCGCACACTGAATGGCTCCATGGATCGATTGCTAGAAATGCTAAAATCACTGGGACCTCTGCAAAAAGTAGCCCTCGTGCATACCAATGCCCCAGAAAGAGCTTCTCAATTGCTTTCACGTGCGCTGCCATTCATTACTCAAGAAGACCATTTTTACTCCATGGATGTTACACCGGTTTTGGGTGCCCATCTTGGACCTGGGGGCTTCGGCTTTGCTGTGGTAACCGAATAGAAAGGTACTAAAAGTTGGAATTTATTTCGATTTTCTCACAGGGAGGTTTCATCATCCTTGGATTAATGATCCTTCTTTGGATCGTGAGCCTGCTTATAAAAAACTCAAGCATAGTTGATATTTTTTGGGGTTTTGGGTTTGTTCTGGTCGGCTGGTTCTATTTTGTACTTACACCCAACAGCGATTCTCTACGCAAGATCATTCTTGTTGCGCTTTCCAACATCTGGGGATTGAGGCTCACACTACATGTTCTAATCCGTAACTTTGGAAAACCGGAAGATTTCAGATATCAGAAATGGCGCAACGAGTCTCCTGGTATCTGGTGGATAAAAAGCCTGTTTCAGGTCTATCTCTTGCAGGGGTTATTGATGTGGATCATTTCAGCTCCACTGCTGGCAGCGCAAATGCTCTCGTCAACAAAGGGATTGAATGTTTTTGACTATATAGGTATTCTCCTGTGGGCAATTGGCTTTTTCTTCGAGACAGTGGGGGATGCACAGTTAGCAAGGTTCAAAGCAAATCCTGCAAACAAGGGGAAAGTTCTGGATTCAGGAGTCTGGCGCTTCTCACGCCATCCAAATTACTTCGGCGATTCAGCCCAGTGGTGGGGTTATTTCGTTATCGCCCTGGCAGCCGGTGCCTGGTGGACATTCTTCAGCCCGTTGATCATGACCCTGTTCCTGATCAAAGTCTCAGGAGTAGCGCTCCTGGAGAAAACCATTGTGAATAAAAGGCCCGAATACGCTGAATATATACGTACAACCAGCGCATTCATTCCCTGGTTTCCCAAGAAAACATCGAAGTAGCCTGATCTATTGCAACCCTTGCTCAACCAAGAATGGTAGAATTGAACCCTATGAGACAAACAATCTCACGCAGGGATTTCTTAAAACTAAGTGCACTGGGTTTGTCAGCGCTTGCCTTTCGCCCTGTCTACAACTTTGGGGAGCTTCTGGACGATGAGAACATCGCGCGCGTGGCTACCGAATCGGTCAGCGTTTACACTGAACCGGATGAAGACAGCATCATTAAATTCCAGCGTTTTCGCGACGAAGTCTTTCATATTTACAATGAAGTCATTTCTGATAAAAAACCACTCTACAACCCACTTTGGTACAAGGTCTGGGGCGGCTACATCAACTCCACTTACACCCAAAGGGTGAAAGCTAGTCTGAATCCAATCAATATGGCATTAACTGAGGGTATCCACGCTGCGGAGGTCACCGTCCCATATTCACAAAGCTACTATAAAAAAGACGGCGCTTGGCTTGCTCTTTACCGTTTGTATTTCGGCACCAACCACTGGGTGGTCGGCCTGGAAGAAGGTCCTGACGGCGGCCTATGGTATAGGATCAAAGATGAGATGTTCCAAAACTTTGACTCACTGGATTACTTCGTTCCAGCCCAGCATGTGCGCATGCTCACCCCTGAAGAGCTGACACCCATCACGCCTAATGTCGCCCCTGGACAAAAGTGGGTGGAAGTCTCACTGGACCAGCAGGAACTGACCGCATATGAAGAATCCCGCGTGGTCATGAAGACAAAGATCTCTTCCGGTTTGAACTATACACCGCCAGGTGAAGTGGGTTACGCCACTCCAACCGGTATCTTTTACGTACAGAATAAAATGTTCTCCAAACACATGGGCAATAGCACACTCACCGAAAGCACGGCAGAGTATCTGCTTCCCGGAGTACCCTGGGTCTCATTCTTCCAACCCCGCGATGGATGGGGTTCGGTCGAAGAACCCAAGGACGGTGTTGCCTTTCACGGCACTTACTGGCACACCAACTTTGGCACACGCATGAGTCACGGCTGTGTCAATATGCGCAACGACGAAGCCAAATGGTTGTTCAGGTGGTTGAATCCGGTGATGAAGACAGACACCATGAGCACCATTGGCTTGGGCACTCAGGTGATTGTCTACTGATATCCAGTCAGGGCTTCCGGAACTTCATTTCCCACAAATTCAGCAAAGACGCGGTTTCCCAACAGCGTTCCCTTTCTGGTCAGGCGCAAACGATTGCTGGATTTCGGTTCCAATAACCCCAAATCACTTAATTTCTTGATCTGCTTGCCAAAAACAATCAACATAGGCACCTTGAAGCGCTCGCCGAACTCCTGTATCGATACACCTTCATTGACTACGCGCAGCCCGAGCATCATCCATTCCTGCATCTGTTCCCATTGGCTTACTTGAATGGCAGATTCTGCAGCCGGCCATTCACCGATTAAGTTACTGATTCTTTGAATGTATGTAGGAATCTGAGCTACGTTGGCCGTCCTCGTTTCCTCGAAAAAACCGTGCGCTCCTGCGCCTATGCCAATGTATGGTTGGTAGCGCCAGGTATTCAGGTTATGCCGGCAGCGGCCATCCTGGTTATTTCCGCCTTTCCTTGCCCAATTGGAGATCTCATAATGTTCGAAACCTGCCTGCGTCAGAGAATCCATCGCGTATTCATACATGTCCGCTGTCAGGTCTTCATCGATCAGATCAAGCAAACCCTTCTGATACCACCTATAAAGCGGTGTCTCTTCTTCCAGGATCAACGAGTATAGCGAAAGGTGATCTACTTCCATTTGCGTAACCAGAGCCAGGTTTTGCTGCCAACGTGGCAAGGATTGCCCCGGGATACCGAAGATCAAGTCGAGGTTGATGTGTCTGAACCCGGCCTGCCGGCTCCATTTTGCGGCATTGACCACATCAACAAAGCGGTGGCACCGATCCAGAATCGCTAGGTCGCATGGATGTGCTGATTGCATACCAAAACTTATCCGATTGAAGCCCATTCGTGAAAGGTCTTTGATCGCTTCCGCTGATACTGTACCCGGATTGGCTTCCAGACTGATCTCGCAATCCTTTTGAATGGCGAAGGACGCTGAAACCTGTGCCAGAATGGTGTCAAGCTGGGCAGGATTAAGCAGACTGGGTGTGCCGCCGCCAAAATAGATCGTATCGATCTCATATCCATTCCCGTGGCGCTGACCCACCCAATCCAGCTCTTGACAGATTGCTTTGACGTATTCTGGTAGAAAATGGGATTGACCTGCAAATGTGTTAAAATCACAATATCCGCATCTGCGGATACAAAACGGAATATGGACATACAGGCCGGTTGTTTTCATCTGTGCGAAAGAATAACATACTCTGCATTGAAAGAAAAGGAACCACCGAAAACCGCATGGTATAATGCGGAATTCAAGTGAGAAAAATCTATGAGCCCTGAAAAATCATCTTCAACCATGAAAGTCTGTCCAACCTGTGGTACGCGTCTGAGCGAGAACGCCACGCGCTGCCTGGTATGTGGACGCAATTTCACCGTAACCTCCAAACCCTCACAAGAGAGTCCCGTCGAAAGTCCAAGACTCCCGGAACTTAAATTGAGCCTGCCTGCTGCGCTGGGACTGATCTTCCTCGTACTTGCTGTAGGCGCAGGCATCGTTTACCTCATCCTGCAGGGCACAGGAAAAATTACCGCTGCCACTCCTGATGCGACTATGACTGTCACCCCCACGATGACGGCATCCCCGCAACCCTCCAGTGAACCCACACTTGCTCCTACCTATACTCCACTGCCTCCAATAGATTACGTTGTACAGGAAAATGACCAGTGTGTGCTCCTCGCGGCATACCATGATGTATCACTCCAAAGTATCATCGATGCCAATGGACTGACCAGCGATTGCATTCTGGCTGTTGGTCAAACTATCAAGATTCCGCAACCTACACCCACCGCGACAGCGCAGCCGACATCAACCCAGAGTTCTTCACAATCCACCTCAGAAGCCTGTCAGACGTTGGATTACACAGTTGCGGAAAATGACACGTTGAGTTCGATCGCCGCCAACTATAACATCGCCATCGATTCGATCAAATCCTATAACAACACCACTTCTGACGTTGTCTGGGTGGGTATGCAGTTGAAACTGCCTCTGTGCATGAGACTGCCGACCGAAGGCCCCACACCCACTCCTACCACCCCGCCGCCCTATGCCGCTCCCAGCCTGCTGCTGCCGGTTGATGGCGTCGTGTATGCAAATACAACCGATGTCATCACCTTGCAGTGGTCATCTGTGGGCACCCTGCGTGAAAACGAAGTATACATGGTCACCATTGAAGACGTCACCTCCAATGGTGTCAGCCGTGTGGTGCAGTATGTGACCGATACCAAACTGACCGTTCCGGTCAGTCTGCGCCCCACCGACAGCACCAGCCATATCTTCCGCTGGTGGGTGGTGGCCGCCCGCCAGGCCGGCTTCAACGCTGATCAAACCCCCATCTATGAAACGAACGGTGCAATCAGCACTGCCCGCGTCTTTGGATGGGCCGGTACCAGCAGCGCAACCACTGCTCCATAAGCCAATCCTCAATTAACAAAACCGCGGCCTTTCGACCGCGGTTTTCGTTACTTGTTCTCCAAATATCGCGTTACCTGGATGGCTGCTGCCGCTCCCATGCCGGCCGAGGTGATGACTTGTTTGAAGTCCATATCCGCGATCTCGCCGGCTGCGTAAACACCCGGGATGCTGGTCTGCATCTTTTCATCAATGATAAGGAATCCTTTGTCGTTCATCGCCAACTGATCCTTATAAAGCGTAGTGTTGGGTGAATGACCGATGAATACGAACACGCCATCAGTGTCATACTTCTGAATAACTCCGGTCTTCAAATTCTTTAGCATCACGCCTTCCACCTTCTCTTCTCCGATGATCTTTTCGACCACAGAATCGAAGATGACAGCGACCTTCTCATTATCGAATACGCGTTTTTGCAGTAACGCTCCGCCGCGGAATTCATCCCTGCGGTGGACGATGCTCACCTTCGAAGCAAAACGAGTCAGAAAGAGCGCTTCTTCGAGCGCGCTGTCACCACCGCCCACCACCACAACTTCCCTACCCTTGAAGAACCAACCATCGCAGGTGGCACAGTAAGAAACACCCTTGCCTGTCAACTCGCTTTCGCCGGGTACATTGAGATGGACTGAACTGGCACCTGTGGCCAGAATGAGTGCCTCAGCAGTATATTCTTTACTGTATGTTTTTACAACAAATGGCTGAGTTCCCAGAGCTACTTCAGTGACCGCGTCAAACTCAAAACGAGCACCAAATTTCTCAGCCTGTTTTTGGAACAACTCACCCAATTCTGCGCCGCCCACACCGTCAGGGAAGCCCGGATAATTTTCAATCGTGTTTGTCAGAGCCACTTGCCCGCCAAGTTCCATACCGGTAAAAACGAGGGGTTTGAGTTCCGCCCTTGCTGCATACAGCGCTGCTGCCATACCGGCAGGGCCGGCTCCAATGATGATCACTTTTTCATGTTCAGTCATTCTTTGCTCCAGCTATTCTTTTACTGTCGCCTGGTCGGTGATCTCCAGGGCTTTATCAATGATCGTAAACGCTTCAGTTAGTTCATCAGGAGTGATGATCAAGGGCGGGATGAGCAAGATGGTGTGCCAGTGTGTATAAAGGTAAATTCCCTTGTCCAAAAGGTATTTCTTGAGTGCGGTCATTTCTGGGCTGTTCTTGCCAAAAGGTGCCATCGGCTGCCGGGTTTTACGGTCCTTGACCACTTCGACGATACCGAAAAGACCAATCGAGCGTACCTCACCAACCGATGGGTGTCTCTCCACTAATTCCGCCAGCATATCAGCCATGACCCTGCCAGACTCTTTGGCGTTCTCCACAATGCGGTCCTGCCGCATCACCTCAATGTTGGCAATGGCCGCTGCCAGAGAAATGGGATGGGCGTTATAAGTCAGCCCACCCTCGAATGGTTTCTCATCAAAAGTGGCTGCGATCTCAGGCCGCATGGCCACACAGCCAAGCGGTGCGTAGCCCGAGGTCAAGCCTTTGGCCATGGTCATAATATCGGGTTTGACATTCCAATGATTCACCGCGAACCATTCTCCAGTGCGACCGAATCCGCTCATCACCTCATCGGCAATATACAGTATCTTGTACTTGTCGCACAACTCCCGCACACCCTGCAGATAGCCTTCTGGCGGGATGATGATACCGTTGGTACCGGTTACCGTCTCTAGCAGAACAGCTGCGATTGTGTCCGGTCCCTCATATGTGATGATCTCCTCCAGGTGGTTGAGATAATCTTTGGTGAACTCAGCTTCGCTGATATGAGGGTTTGTGCGGTGAAAAGTGGAGCGGTAGCGGTATGGGTCGAGGAAATGCACCACACCTGGCATTACAGTTGGTTCCCAGGCTGAACGCCTGGGGTCGCCAGTGAGTGCCACAGCGCCGTATGTCGCCCCATGATAGGATCGGTAACGTGTTAGGATCTTGTGTTTGCCGGTGTAAGCACGTGCGCATTTAACGGCATTCTCGTTGGCATCAGCGCCACCCAGAGTGAAGAGGAATTTGGTGAGACCTTCCGGGACTATTTCGGACAGCAGTTTTCCCAGCGCTGCCCTGGGTTTGGATGCCATACCCGGGCCTACATAAGGGAGTTCGCGTGCCTGTTCGCATATGGCTTCGATGACCCTCTCATTGCCATGTCCGATGTTCACGCACATTGTCATGGAATTCATATCGAGATAACGTTTACCATCCACGTCCCAGAAATACACCCCTTTGGCTTTTTTCACCGGGATTGGCGATACATGCGCCTGTGCCGACCACGTCCAGAGAGTATGTTCCTTCGACAATGCAACAATTTCAGAATCCGGCAATTCGATCATAGAACCTCGTAAACTAGAATATTGATGGTCTCTCAACAAATCCTATCATATTTCCACTTTTCGTGCTTTACCCCTCAATCAGAATTGCCCGTGCCGGCGCCCCATCTGCTCCCTGAAGTTTGAGTGGCAGGCAATAGAGCATATATTTACCCGCATGGACATCACTCAGGTTTAGTCCTTCTAGGACAACAACATCCGCCCCCAGCAAGAGGTTGTGTGTGGGTCTGCTTTTCTTGAAAGGAGAGATGGACAGATAGTCAATCCCAACCAGCTTGATGCCGCGTGCCACTAGCGCTTTTGCCCCACTCTCATCTACAGCAACAAAATGCTGGTGGAAGGGTTCATCCGTACGCTTCCAGAATGCAGAATTGGTCGTCTTGAAGAGTACTCTTTCTACCACAGGTTCCAGCTTGAGGTCATCAATGACCTCTTCGTTGATAACAAGAACATTGCTGGGAATTTGCACAACCTGAACCGGTCCGGCCAGAACATCCAGTGGTAACTGGTCGATCGTTCTGCCATCAGGCAGGAAATGGAATGGCGCATCAACGTGTGTGCCAGTATGCGCACTTGAACCAAAATAGGTCACATTCGCGTTGCCGCCTTCTTCGATCTTCTGCCGCCGTTCCAGGGTCACACCGTCCTGCCCCGGCCAGACAGCCATACCGGGAGTAATGTCGAGGCTGATATCAATGATGCGCATTTCTTCTCACTTCCAAATGCCGTTGGCAAAGAACTCGGTCAGGAAATCCGCGCGGTCTTCCGCGGTCATCGGGTTCGGCTGTGACCAATCTGCAAGTCTTGCAGTCAATAACTCTGTCGTCAGATATTCACCGTTGTATATGATGTGGCGGTCGATGAACTCCCGTTGAATATCTGCGTCAAGGCCTTCATATGTCATATTGTCGAACAGAAAGTTCCCCAATCCGTAGTGGATAAGCGAGTTGCCCACAAATCTGAAACTCATCGGTGTATGCGATTGCGAGCCGCTGACAATGTCTGCTCCGGCATTCGCTGGATCGAGAAAATCCTGCGCGTTGTAATTAATGTACACGTATTGTGTATAAACCTCGTGTGCCTGGAGAGTGGATATAACCACATAACCCTCAGCCTTTAATTGAGCGATCTGCGCAGTGACATATTCCATATCGCACTTGGCTGCGCCTGCCATTGTATCAGTAGCCCAATCCTGGATTGGCCCTTCGGTGTTGCAACCAATGAAAGCGATCTTGTTTCCATTCACTTCCAGTTTTACGGGTTTTTTTGCTTCATCGGCATTTATTCCGCCGCCATAATAAGTCCAACCTAGGGATTCATACGTGGCAATGGTCTGAACAAAATTCTCTGCTCCGAAATCATTCATATGGTTGCCCGTCAACTCCACCACATCCACGCCCAGGTCCTGAAGTGTTTTGATGTACTCAGGATTTGAACAAAAACGCAGGTCCATCTGGTTGTAATCGGGGAATGGACAATCCGGATCAAAGGAAATCTCATTGCTCACGTGGATCAGGTCAGCGTTCTGGAACCATGGCAGCACCTTCTCGATCGGGTAATCCAGACCTTTGGTCTCCATCTTATACGCTGTTGCCCGAACCATCGCTGTGGTTCCGGTCATTATCAACACTGTCATCTTTGATTCATCGCGATTGCTCGCAGGCAGCAAGGCTAACAGCGAGGAGCCCGCACTCAACAGGTTTTCACTTGCATACTTGGCGCTCATTGTGAAATGGACCGTCAAACCATAATCCTCCACCGCCATCGGCTTGTCGAGAGGGCTGATGCCATCAACCTTGATCACTTTCCAGCGCGGACTGATCTGCTCAAAAGGCACAATCGCCCATGTGCGCATCTGTGTGAAATCATTCGTGGAAAAAGTTTCCTCGCCAACTTCATTCACGCGTCCAATGGCTGCTTCACCCCAAAGTTGGGTAAAAAGAGCTTTTGTTTCTTTACTGGCCTGTAGCAGATCGAACGGGAAATCTCCCATATCATCACCGCGCCAAAACTGATGCACTTGCTGCAAGCTGATCTCATCGGTAACCGTCGGGAAAGGCGCCTCTATGGCATAGACCAGGGACACCGAGCCGATCTCAACGGTCGCTGCATTTTTGGATGCAGCAACCTCGAAAAAGAGACTCGATGTGTCTTTCTCGGTGGATGGTTGAATAGCACTTTGGGCCATCAAACTCCCCGCCAGTTCGGAAGGTACTGCCGGATCGATCCAGAGTATGGCCGGCTCAACGGTGGCTGTGGCCGTAGCCTTGCTGAAGATCTCCGCAAGGCCTGTTGTGCCAGTAGTTCCTTCCTGCTGTTGGGTGCAGGAAGAAAATACGAAGACTGCGATGATCAGGGTGAGTGTAAATAGAAGGAACTTTCGCTTCATGGAAGACTCCGTGGTCAATTATCCCCAGAATTATAACCCGCAAAATCTAATCCACGATTTCTGATAGTCACTGATAGCCTTTACCAATATAATTTAGTCAGTGCAACCTGAAAGGATCAGAAATGCGCGAAGTAGCAGTCATAGGCATTGGACAGACCAGGGTCGAAGAACAATGGAATAAATCGCTTCGGGAACTTGCAGGTGATGCCGCCCTCGCCGCACTGCAAAATTCCGGGCTTGACCGCGTGGATGCAGTCTACGTGGGCAACATGATGTCAGGCTCAGCTAACCACCAGCAGCATCTGGGTGCATACATCGCGGACTGGATTGGTATGCGTTTTGCTGAAGGTCTGCGAATGGAAGCTGCCTGCAGTTCAGGCGCGGCCGCTTTCCGCAGTGCAGTGATGGCAGTGGCTTCAGGCCAGGTGGACAACGTGATAGCAGTTGGAGCGGAGAAGATGACAGACTCTCCCGCTGCCGAGATCACCGCAGAACTGGCCACTGCCGCTGATGCCGACTGGGAAGCTGCTCAGGGTCTCTCTTTTGTCGCGCTCAATTCACTCATCATGCGTCGCTACATGCTCGAATACGACTGGAAAAAAGAGGATTTCGCCGCATTTTCAATTAACGCACACGCCAATGCCGTGCATAACCCTTACGCACGCTTCCATGAACCCATCACAGCTGAGATTTATGCCAAGGCCGGTATGGTGGCCGATCCCATCAACTTGATGGACGCCTCGGCCATTGGCGACGGTTCTGCGGCTGCTGTACTGGTACCTTTGGAATGGGTCAAGGCTGCACGCGGCGTACCCATCATCAAGGTGGCCGCCTCTGCCGCCGCCACCGATAGCATTGCCATCGACCAACGCTTTGATCCGCTTTGGTTGAAGGCTGCTGAACTCTCTGGTAAAAAAGCCTACAACCAGGCTGGCATCAGCCCCGCGGATATAAATGTTTTTGAACTGCATGATGCATTTTCCATCATGGCAGCGCTCTCGCTCGAAGCCAACGGTTTCGCAGAGCGCGGCCAGGGTCCGCGACTGGCCAATGATGGAGCCATCCTGCCCTCTGGCAAGATCCCAGTGGCAACCCGCGGCGGGCTCAAGGCGCGCGGACATCCCGTGGGTGCCACCGGTATGTACCAGATCGTGGAGGTGGTGCAGCAGTTACGCGGCGAAGCCAATGGAACCCAGGTTGCTAATCCGCGCTACGGCATGGCGCAGAATATCGGCGGCTCAGGCTCCAATATCATCACCCATATCTTGCAGGCATTGTAGAATCTCCTGTTTCAAAAAAAAGCACCTCACATTACAGTGAGGTGCCTTCAAGTAAACGAAACTTCTGATCAGTTTTGGAACCAGGTTGCTAAGATCTCTTCAGGACTCATTGAAGGGAATTTGTATCCATTATTCTGAATTTCAAAACCCACTGATTTATCAATCCATTCACTCAGGTTCTCGTTGGTCACCACTGGAAACTCATACATAAAGGTGTTTCCATAGATACCACCCAGGGCATCTGGGTCTACCTGTTTGCCTGTTGCCAGATAGTAAGCGACAAAGACCCCTTCATACCCCAAACCTTCAGGTGCAACAACCGAAATACAATTGAAATCGGATCCCGAATCAATGGTTTGTTTCCATGCTCGCCAAATTTCTTCCTTTGCTTCACATAGAGTCACTGGCATATGCCCCGATTGGTTATTCGTGACCGCCCAAAAAAGGTTGGGGATAAACTCGTCTGCCCAAATGGCACCTATCTCCGGGTTCTCGGCGATGAGAGCAGTAATCTTCTCATTGGTCATCGCTTCGCCATCATACTCCGCAGGGAGCGCGGTGGCTTGAATGTTGGGATACGATTCCAGAATCCCATCAATAAGCTCCTGGTGGAAACTATTGTTTCCGACATTAAAATATGCAAATTCGCCGTTTCCACCCATTTCACTGAACATCCACTCAATTATTATCCTGGTCGCGTTTGAATCGATGGAGAGGTTATATACACCCGGTTCGTAGGTCTCGCTGGACTCCGCGTCAACAACAACCACAGGAATCCGTTTGACAGCCGCGTCATGGATCTTCATGGAATCGCCCATCACGTTCCAGCGATTGGAGAAATAAACAATGACATCCACTCCCTGATCGACCAGTTCGGTAATATCAGCACCTTCTATGCATTCCACATTGAGTTCACTGCATGCCTGTTTCCGATCTGCTTCTTCAAAATCATCACGGTCGCCGGTGTACCCAATAACGATCGCGTCGTCCGCAACCGGTGGATCACTCTCTTGATTTTCCTGAGTAACTGCTGGAGTATCGCCAACGGGTCCACAGTTCGCCGGCCAATCGGGGTCAATGTCATTGGCAGGATTGTTGGTTATGTTTTTAAAGACATCCGGATAAATATCGCCAATAAGCATTACTTCATTATCACCGACAATATCGGTGGCGACCAGTTCAACCCGGTCACCAGCAAGCGTCCAATATGGCAGGAATTCCTGGATCATCCCCTTTCCACCGCCATCAATAACATTAGAACCATCGGCATTCATGACGCAGTTGAAGCATGCGCCGCCGGGATCTTCGTAATGAGTGAATAATCGACCATCAATCGTCCAGGTCACGTCGTATGCTTTGCCATTATCCGTCAGTTGTTGTACACCGCTGCCGTCCGCGTTCATCACAAAAATGTTCCAGTTGTTTCCATCCCCAGACAAAAACACAATCCGGCTTCCATCATTGGACCAGGAGGATTGCCAATCCTGAGCAGCGGTGACTGTGAGGTTGACCGATGGCGCGCTTCCATCAGCCTTGATCACAAAAATATCTCCATAAGCTGTATAGGTAATCGCCGTTCCATCATGCGACCAATCCGGGTATTGGCTGTCCGATTCGGAAGTCAATTGACGCAAATCACTCCCATCGGCGTTCATGATATAGATAAATTGCCCCTCTCCGCCTTCAGTTGGCCGATTGGAAACAAAGGCGATCTGCTTGCCGTCCGGTGACCAGGCGGGATCGAAATCTTCGTTTTCATGATTGGTCTGATTGACAAGATTTTCACCTTCTGAATCCATGGTATAGACCTCCCGATTACCATCGCGATCAGATACAAATGCGATCGTACATGGGATCGGTTCAGGTGTGGGAGCTGCGGTTGGTGTGACGGTATCAACAACACCAGCCACAGTTGGTTGTTCGTACACAGATGTTGGCGAACAACCAGCAATTAATAATGAGATCATAAACATAATGGTGATTGCTATTGCAATGTGCCTCATTCGTTATATCCTCCTGATTTCTCGGTAATGTATAGTAAACAAACCAAAACCAACATCTATTTGGTTATTTTTATGTAATATTCGTTTACTTGGATTTTAAGCGGTTTTCCAATAACAAATCAAAAAATACGCTCAATTTCGCATAAAAAATGCATAAATATATATGCTTGGCCGTGATAAAATCCTCGCTATGGTCGAGATCTCCCAAAAACGCCTGTTGGAATACCGGGCTGACGTTTATCGCTATGCCCCCGGTATGCGCCTATACGATGTCAAAGACGCTCTCGACTATGTGAATGAACGCGGCTTTATCTTTTTCTGGCCCAAGAAGGGTGTGGAGATGCCCAGCCTGTGGACGGCCGTGGCCGGCAACCGTCCTGTCCCCAACGAGCACGACGATCCCGGCAATATCTCGTGGGAATGGAAAGACCGCATGCTCGACAAAAAGGTTTGGTACTACGCCCGCGTGCTGAAACATACAAATACCTTCATCTCCCTCGAGACCGCGCCTTTTTTCTACGCCCTCACTCCCAACTTTGGCTCCCCTGCAGAGGATTTCGAAGACCAATACCGTAGCGGTGTGTTGCCTTTGGAAGCCAAGCTGGTTTTCGAAGCCTTATATAAAGAGGGGCCACTTGACACCATCTCCCTGCGGAAATCAGCTCACCTCACCCGCCGCTCCTCTGATTCCGGCTTCAACCGCGCTTTGGACATCCTTCAGATGGATATGCGCATCATGCCTATCTCCATCGCCGAAGCTGGCCGCTGGCGCTACGCATTTGTCTACGAACTCGTCCACCGTTACCTACCCGACGTGGTCGAAAAAGCCCGCTTCATCACTGAAAACCAGGCCCGTCAGCACTTGGTATTGAAGTACCTGGCTTCTGTTGGCGCGTCGACCGCCAAAACAACTGCCTCGCTCTTCCACTGGCCGCTGGATAAGTCTGAAGCCACCCTTAAGACTCTGGCTGAAAGTACTCAAGCTGTTGTACCGGCCTCGCTGGAAAACGAAAACGCCACTTTCTACGCCCACCGCGATCTCATATAGACTTTCTCCCGTTCTCGAAAAGTATATAATGGAGTCAACCTTGATCCTTAATGCCAGGGAGCTCCAATGGAATTCCACATCTCTCGTCAGGTTCGTGATAAGTACCAGTTCGACCAATCCCTCTACGCTCTGGATGGGAACATTCTGTTTGCTGATCTGTATGCCATCCGGCTCTTCGTCAACAAGGTCAACCAACAGCGCGACCTGCTGCACTTCCCCGAGTTGACCCTCAAATCCGGCCAGGTCAACGCACTGGGTCTGATCGACGAGATCTTCCATTACGTTGTTTACCTCTTCAAGCAGCAGGTAAGCAAATCTGCGCTCGCGGATGCACTGACCGCGCTCACCAGCTCTCTGGGTGCAAAAAAGACCGACGAGGTTCTGGCCCTCTTTCTCAAGGAATTCCCACCCTTGGCTGTGTACACTAAAAAGCAAACCGCCGAAGAATACCTGGAAGCGAACACCAAAGGCGTGCCCAACCGCTTGCTGGTTCTGGAGGAACTGCTCATTCACTACATCACCATCCACAACCCCGCGCTGGACCAGTGTGCTGAGTTTTTCGAAAGCCCTCTTCTCGACGAAAACCGCGGCTTCCACCAGGTCTATGATGAACTTCAGACCTTCTTTGCTGATCTGCCAGGGTTCGGTCCGCAGGGGCAGACCCTCGTTGAACTGCTGCTGAGCCCGGCCCGTCACGTTCCTCACTCACTCACCGGTCAGCTTGAGTATATCCGCGAGCACTGGGCCAGCTTTCTGGGTGAATATTTCTACCGAATCCTTTCCGGCCTTGACCTCATCAAGGAAGAAAACAAGCTTTCCTTTGGCGGTCCCGGCCCGGCCCAGGTGCCGGCATATGATCTTGCCGCCCTGCTCGCTGCCGGCATGGATGCCGACCGTGTGGCCTTCAGCCCCGACCGCGAGTGGATGCCCGGCTGCGTCCTCATCGCCAAAAACACCTATGTCTGGCTCGACCAGTTGAGCAGGAAATATCAGCGCATTATCACACGTCTGGATGAGATCCCCGGTGAAGAGCTTGACGTACTGGCCGCCGCCGGTGTAACCGGTTTGTGGCTCATCGGCCTGTGGGAGCGCAGCCGCGCCTCGGCGCAGATCAAACGTTTGTGCGGCAACCCGGAGGCCATCGCTTCGGCTTATTCACTCTATGCTTACGATATTGCCTCCGATCTGGGCGGTGACGCTGCCTACGCTGGTCTGCGCGACGCGGCCTGGCAGCGCGGCATTCGCCTGGCCAGTGATATGGTGCCCAACCATATGGGTATCGATTCCCCGTGGGTCATCCAGCACCCCGATTGGTTCCTAGGACTCGACCGCAGTCCTTACCCCTCTTACGCCTTCAACGGTGAAAACCTCTCCGCTGACCCTGGCGTGGTCATCCAGATCGAGGACCATTATTTTACCAAGACTGACGCGGCTGTGGTCTTTCGCCGCATTGATAGGGCCAGCGGCAATACCCGTTACATCTACCACGGCAACGACGGCACTTCCATGCCCTGGAACGACACCGCGCAACTGGATTACCTCAAAGCCGAGGTGCGCGAGGTGGTTTACCAGACCATCCTCTCGGTGGCACGCAAATTTCCCATCATCCGCTTCGATGCGGCCATGACCCTGGCCAAGAAACAGGTCAAACGCCTGTGGTTTCCCGAACCCGGACAGGGTGGTGCCATCCCCTCGCGTTCGGAGCATGCCCTCACCCACGAGCAGTTCGAAACCGCCATGCCCGAGGAGTTCTGGCGCAACGTGGTCGATCGCATCGCCGTTGAAGCGCCCGATACGCTTCTACTGGCCGAAGCCTTCTGGATGATGGAAGGTTACTTCGTTCGCACCCTGGGCATGCACCGCGTCTACAACAGCGCCTTCATGCACATGCTACGCGACGAGAACAATACGGGTTACAAGCAATTGCTCAAGAACACCCTCGAGTTCGAGCCGGAGATCCTCAAACGCTACGTCAACTTCATGAACAACCCGGATGAGAAGACCGCGGTCGAGCAGTTTGGCAAGGGCGACAAGTATTTTGGTGTGTGTACGCTCATGGCCACCTTCCCCGGCCTGCCCATGCTCGGACACGGCCAGATCGAAGGCTTTGCTGAGAAGTACGGTATGGAGTATCGCCGCGCTTATATGGATGAGGTCGTGGATAACAACCTGATCGAGCGCCACCGGCGCGAGATCTTCCCCCTGCTGCGCCACCGCAATCAGTTCTCAGGTGTGGAGAACTTCTGGCTCTTCGATTTCAATGACGCGTCCGGCCAGGTGAACGATAATGTCTACGCCTTCAGCAATGGACAGGGCAGCGAACGCAACCTTGTTTTGTTCAATAACAATTACTCCTCAACCGAAGGTTGGATCAAGACCTCCACCACGCGCCTCACCAGCAGCAGGAACCGGAAAGCCCGCATCGAATTGGTCCAGAGTCTGGGCTTGCCGCGGGGTGTGCGTCAGTTCGTGATCTTCAGCGATCATTCCACCGGTCTGCAGTACATCCGTCCTCTCAAGGGACTACACGATGAGGGTTTTCATATCCACCTCAACGGGTATGAATATCACGTTTTCCATGATTTCCGCGTGGTCAGCTCCGATACCGCCCATGACTACCAGCGCCTGGTCGATTTCCTGGGCGAACGCGGTGTGCCGGACGTGAACGCCGCACTTGGGGAGCTGTTCATCCAGCCTGTTTTACAGCCTTTCCGCGAGGCTGCCAACGCAGGTTACTTCAAATATCTGCTTTCGCTTAAATCCCCGCTGCCAGCCGCTGCGATGAACGAAGCTGCGGCCAAGTACGCTGCTCTCCTCAAGGGCATCGAAAATCGCATTGGAGCGATCACAGAGAAAGATATTGCTGCGCAAACCTTCCGTTTGGCCTTCCAGTCTGTGCTTGAATTGCACACCTCGTCCACGAATACTTCATTTACAACATTAACAAAGACTCGGAAAGCGCTTGAGTACATAACAAATGATCTTTCACCCTCCCGCTTCTACACCCTGGTTGCCTGGGCTTTCATCGGTCAGATCGGCACTCAGAAAGCCGCTGATTCCGACGGAACGCTCTCGCTGGCCAGGGCTGAAGAGTGGCAGTTCTACAAGGTACTTGCCGATGCACTTCGCGATGCAGACACCCCGGATGAGCAGGCTAACCGCTGCATCCAGGCGCTCAAACTCATCACCACCCAGCAGCACTGGTTTGCCGCGGACATGAAGAAGCCTACAGCCGAGATTGCCCGGCGTCTCTTCACGCAGCCAGACGTGCAAACTTTCCTCCAGTTCAACCGCTTCGAGGACGTGCTCTGGTATAACCGGGAAGCCTTTAATGAGTTGCTCTGGTGGTTGACGGCCGCGGTCTTTGTTCACGAACGTGCCAATCCCATCTCCACCGACAATCAGGTCGTGGAAGTGCTCATCGGCTGCCACGAGATCGTCCAGACCCTGCAGAAAGCCAACAAAAAAGCAGCCTACCGGGTGGAGAAGCTGCTGGAGTGTTTCAAAACGGAGAAATAGACCCGACTAGTGTAGCTTTGATCTTTTGCGGAATTCATTGACCAGCGTTGAGAAGTAATTCTCGGCGCTGGTGCCTTTTATTGGCTGTTCGATCGTTTTCAGGAGAGGCAAGAGCTCATCTGCCAGCACGGCGTCTGATGCGGCTTCACTCAGCGCCAGCGCCTGGGCGGCGTATTTGAGGTTGTTGTTCGGTTCGATGCGGTCGAACTGCTCAAAGAACCAGCCGCAGGAAGTGAACATTCGCTGACGTTCGAACTGCGCCTGCATCAGTTTGCGCAGCAAGCGCGACTCTTCCGAAGTCAGGTTCTGCTTCGCGTTGCGCTTTTCCCAATCCCTGTATTCCTCGTCGTGCAGTACAAAAAGAATGATCTCCTCGAGCGCTTTACCGGGATCCTTCACCCATTGGGATGCGGTTTTGCCGTAATGGTCATCGATCACACCGGCAGTTGCTCTGAGGAAATCACGCAGACCTTTTTTCCAAGCGGCGGAGGGAGTACAGCCGCAGACCTGCGCCCAGCGTTCCACACCGTGGCAGCAGCTCCACGAAGTGTTCTCGCGGATCTCAATGCTCTGCTTCACGACATGCGTTTTCAGCCACAACGCCGGATAGCTGGTTTGAATGCCCGCACGGGATAAAGCGCCGTCGAGCAGGTAGGCCAGGAAGAAATCGCGAAAGGCCTGGTGGTGACCGTAAAGCTCGCCATCTGAGGCAGCCATGACCAGTTGATCCTCATCATCCTCGGTGAAGGCACCGCGCAGGAAGGTATCGATGAAGTTCTCAGCGTTGGTGGTCGCGTCGGGGTTGAAGCTGATGGTGCAGCTTACCGAATCGTTGTAAAAGAAAACCACGATCTCACGGCCATTGGGCAGTGCCACGCGGTAGGGATGGCGTGTGTCGAGATACTCGGTCTTGGCTGCCCAGGGCGGCAGAATGGTGAAATGGATACCCTCCTCTGCCAGTATCGATAGCGTCTCCATATCCACAGCGGCTTCAGGCAGCCACATGCCCTCAGGGGTACGCCCGAAGGTGTGCTTGAAATCCGCGATACCCCAGCGCACTTGAATTTCTTTTTCGCGCCGGGTCGCCAGCGGCAGGATGGTATGGTGGTAGGGCTGCGCCATGGCGTTGCCCACACCGTTGCGGTTCACGTTCGTGCGGTCTGACTCGATTATCCTGGAAAGCGTGGGGCGCGCGAATCCTTCCATCCAGCGCACAAGCGTTGGACCCATGTTGAAGCTCACCTTGCTAAAGTTTCCTTGTTCAGCGTTGGGGCGGTAGCAACGGTCGTTGACGCGTTCGTTCCAGTTGGCGTAGGGCTCGGAGCCCGATTCATCGGGGATCAGCCCCGTCAGCGGATCTTCGCGTGAGGGCTGGTAGAAGTGACCGTGGATGCAGAAGCAGCGGTCGCTCATCGCGGCTGTACCAGGTAGTCCAATTTTTGCACCATGCGCGCCGGCATGATGCCAAACTCGCGCGGCAGGATATCGATGGCGCAGGTGCGGTTCTCGGCCAGCGTGTCGAGCCAGAAAACAGAGATGGGAAAATCCTTGACCAATTGGTTTACCCACAGGGTGAGGCGGCGCATGTTTCCCAGCGAGATGGGCAGCAGGAGACGGCGCAGGCCGGTGCTGTCCATGATCAAGTGTACGATTTCCCGATAACTCAGGAACTCGGCGCCGCCGATGGAATACAACCGGTTGATTGTCTTTTCATCCTGCAGCGAGAGCACCATGCAGGTGACCAGGTCGTCCACGTAGAGCGGTTGCAGAAGAATTTCCTGCTGACCGGGGACAAAGAACACGCCCGGGATGCGTTTCAATAGTTGGCATAGGGGTTCGGTGAATTGGTCGCCGGGACCGTAGACGCCGTCGGCGCGGAAGATGGTGTAAGGCACACCGCTGTCCATGATCCACTTCTCAGCGATGGCTTTTGCCTTGAGCACCGGGAACGCCGACGAACGGTTGGCACCCAGGTGGCTCATGTAGAAGAAGCGTTTGACGCCCGCTTCCTTGGCCGCGTTGACCACCTGTTTCGTCCCCTCCACGTCCACCAGGTTGAGATTGCCCTGCGTGCTCTGGCGTTCCGCCCCGGCCAGGTGGAAGACCGCATCCACATCCTTCATGGCCGCCCGCAGGCTGCGAAAGTCCGCCAGGCTGCTCACCGCCACCTCCACCGGCATGCCGCGCGGCAGACGGGGCGATTCAGCGGATGGACGCAGTAAAAGGCGCACCTGCTTGCCCGAATCAACGAGGAGACGGATCAGCCTGCGCCCGATAAAACCGGTGCCACCTGTGACGAGGATCATCAGTGCAGAATTATAGCAGAGGTTTGACGCCATTGGCACGCGTTTTGGTGGCATGCTTCTTGTAACATCCCCTGTACCACCAGAAAAGGAGATCGCATGCAGACAGTTCTCGAAACTAACACCAACAATCGCATCGGTTTCCAGTATTTCCCAGATACCTCACATTACACCAGTTCTGACCTGGATACCTGGCTGCCGCTTCTGACCGAGTGCGGCGCTTCCTGGCTCGTTCTCACAGGCGAAGCCAGCCGTGCCATCCCCGAGACCTTCATCAGCGCCCTGATGACGCGGGGCATCGAACCCATCATTCACCTGTCACTGATCCTGCCCGACGCTCCCTCCGCAGCCGACCTGCGTGTACTTTTGCGCGCCTACGCCTCCTGGGGCGTGAAATACGTCATTCTCTTCGATCGCCCCAACAGCCGCGCGGGCTGGACCAACTCGGGCTGGTCTCAGGCCAACCTGGTCGAAAGCTTCCTCGATTGTTTCCTGCCGCTGGCCAACGAGTGCCTCAACAGCGAACTCAACGTTGTCTTCCCGCCTCTCGAACCCGGCGGCAACTACTGGGATATTTCCTTCCTGCGCAACAGCCTGCTTTCCATGCAGCGGCGCGGACAGAAGAACCTGCTCGATCACCTCGTACTTTCCTCATATACATACACTTACGGCCACCCCCTCGACTGGGGGCGCGGCGGTTCGGAACGCTGGTCGGGCAACAAACCCTACAGTACCCCCGCAGATAGCCAGGACCAAATTGGATTTAACAACGCTGAGTGGCTGCAGGAAACCGCCCGTCTCACCTGCGGGCGCGATTATCCCATCGTCCTCCTCAGCGCCGGGCTCGAGAGCGCCGGGGTTCCCGCTTCCGCTGCTGTGCAACAGGAGGTCGTCAAACACCTATCCACCCTCTCTAATCCCTCCATCCTGGCTGCGACCTTCCCTCTGGTTAGCTCTGATGGCGCACTTTCTGAAATTTCCGGGCTGCTCAAACACACCACACCCAGGACAGCGTCTGCCATTCCTTTGGCTGTTGAAGAAACCGCAGAGACCGCCACGCCAGCCACACCCGCAGCGGACTTCCCCATCAGACATTACCTGCTCCTGCCTGCTTACGAGTGGGGCGTTTCAGACTGGCATCTCGATGTCATTAAGCCCTTCGTGCGCAAGTACCAGCCAACGGTCGGTTTCTCCATCCAGGAAGCCGCGCTGGCCGCGCAGGTCACCGTCATCGGCGGCGTGGGGGATTTCTCCGATGACGCCCTCACCTCCCTGCGCAGCCGCGGCTGCCAGGTGGAGCGTATCAGCGGAGATGGTACAACAATTGCAACACAGTTATCCGAGAGGTGAAACCATGACCATTTCAATGCCAGCATCCCCCATCCAGAGCACTCCCATTGAAGCCAAACCCCCGGTGATAAAGATCATTGGACTCGGCGGCGGTGGACAGAATGCCGTTGACCGCATGATCGCGCTCGGATTGGAAGGCGTTGATTTCATCGCGGCCAACACCGACGCCCAGGTGCTGCAATCCAGCCAGGCGCAGGTCAAAATCCAACTTGGTCCCCAGCTCACCCGCGGACTGGGCGCCGGCGGCAACCCCGAGATCGGTGAAGCTGCTGCCGAAGAAAGCTACCGCGAACTGAATCAGGCCATGGCTGACGCGGATATGGTTTTCCTCACCGCCGGCATGGGCGGAGGCACGGGCACCGGCTCCATCTCCATCGCCGCGCGCGTGGCCAAAAGCCTGGGCGCGGTCGTTATCGCCATCGTCACCATGCCCTTTACCTTTGAAATGGGTCGCCGCGCCAAGAACGCCCGCGACGGACTTGCCAAACTGCAGCCCTTCGCTGATACCCTAATTAGCGTCCCCAACGACCGCTTATTGCAGATCGCCCCGGTGGACCTGCCCATCGAGATGGCCTTCCGCCTGGCTGACGACATCCTGCGTCAGGGTGTGCAGGGCATCTCGGAGCTGGTCACCCAGCCCGGTCTGATCAACGTGGATTTCTCGCATATCCGCAACATGATGAAGAACGGCGGCGGTTCGCTGCTGGCGATCGGCAACGGCGAGGGTAGCAACCAGGCCGTGCAGGCAGTGGAACACGCCCTACACCACCCCATGCTCGAGTCCATCAACCTCGAGAACGCCAGCGGTATCATCGCCAACTTCACCGGCGGAGATGAACTCTCCTTCGGCGAAGTGACCGACGCCCTGGTTTACCTTCAACAGAAAACCAACGGCCGCGTGGACATCGTCCCCGGTGTTGTGAACGACAAACGCATGCAGAACCGCACCCAGGTCACCCTCGTCATCACCGGCATCGGCGGCGAGGCCATGGACGGTTCGCTCAAGTATGAAAGTGTACGCAAACGCATGGAAACGGACGCCGACCGCGCTCAACAAATGGAAGCGGCCAGCTTCTTCCCGGCTGAGGTCCCCGCTTCGGCGCTGCCGCAGTTCGAGATGGCCGGCGTCGTGGATGATCTCGACATCCCCGCCTTCATGCGCAAGCACGCCAGATAAAGGCAGGTTGTTATGGAATCAAGCGCAATCAACCATGTGTGTCAGGCAGTGTACAGGCAGTTCCCCGAGCTGCACGGCGCGCACCCCTCGGTGCACAGTCAGCCCGGCGGCAAGTACCTTCTCACCTTCAACGGCAAGGTACGCACGGCTGACGGCAAGACCCTGCCCCGCAGCGTCCGCGTCACCGCTGACGAGCGCGGCAGCATCCTCAAACTCTCCACATCCCGATAGAGGTATTCATGAACGCCACAATGAACCCCAGCTTCACACAAAAGATCGAACTCCGCTTCTGGGACGTCATGCTCCCGCTGCTCACCCGTTCCCCCTTCGTGCGCAAGGTCGTGCGCAACGTCATCACCTTCTACCACAACGAACAAATGGTGCGCCGCGTCGCCTTCGCCGCCATGGTCGGCTGCGCCGGCTTCGCCTGCGGTATCCTCGCCTTCACCATCCGTAGCATGGTGGGATAAAGATTTAGTCTTGAAAAGAACAGGCAGCGGAGATTCCACTGCCTGTTTTTGTTTAAGCATTGTTTGTATTTTGGTAAAATGCAAGTATAGTTAATCCATGGCGGTTTGGTTATCGGGTGAAATAGGCATTGCTGACTGAGTTATGAAGAAACCCACCCTGTTCTTTATTCTCCTTCTCTTCGCGGCATGCGCGGTGGTCGGCTACCTGCTGGCCTCCAAAACCCAGTTTGGCTCCAACAGCAGCAACGCCGGCGCCGCGGACGATGCCGCCCTGCTCTCCTCCAGCCAGCAGAACCTTCTCCTCGTGCGCGTTGATGACCTCAGCGCTTCCGACCCGCAGCTCATCGAGGCCTGGATGGTGCTCACCCTCTACTCCGATCCCCCGCAGATCATGTTCGTGCCTATTTATCCGCGCTACGACACCGGCCAGGATTCCACCCTCGCCTCCGCCTTCGCTCTCGACAGCCAGGGCAACCTGAGCGCCAAGTTCAGCGACAAGGTCGCCTCCATGTTCGGCGTCTCCGTCCACGGCGTCATCCTCACCGACGCGGCCGGCATGAACGCCATCGCCGGCTGGTTCGGCATCGACGGCATCTCCGCCGGCACCCTGCCCGCGTCCAGCGAGGGCGAGAAACACGCCATTTTGCTCAACAGCCAGACCTTTTTCCTCAAAGTGTGCCAGCAGCTCAAGGATGGCCGCGCCATGCAGCAGTACGCCAGCATCTACTGGTCGCAGCTCGCGCCGCTGCACTTCCAGACCGACATGTCCTTTGAGGTGCTCAACACCTCGTGGGACCGCGTCAATCACAGCGCCCCGCCGCAGCAGTGCGACGTGATTTCGAGTGAATGACCGTTCCCGGTCTCGTGTATAATCCATCCATGCGGAAATACCTCTACGTGGCCGTTTTCTTCTCCGGCATGGCCTCGCTGGCCGTCGAATTCGCGGCCTCGCGCCTGCTGGGTAACTACTTCGGCACCTCCAACCTCGTCTGGGCCTCCATCATCGGCCTCATCCTGGTCTACCTCACCGCCGGCTACTTCATCGGCGGCGCCTGGGCTGACCGCTCCCCCAAACACGAGACCCTCTACGAGATCCTGTGCTGGGGATCGCTTGCCATCGGCCTCATCCCTATCATCTCCCGCCCCATCCTGCGTATCGCTGCTGACGCCTTCGACCAGCTCCAACTCGGCGTACTCTTTGGTTCCTTCTCGGCTGTGATGGTGCTGATGATCATCCCCATCACCCTCATCGGCACCGCGTCTCCCTTCGCCATTCGCCTGGCCATCACCGATACCGCGCAGGCCGGCAAGGTCTCCGGGCGCATCTACGCCATCTCGACCCTAGGCTCCTTCATCGGCACCTTTCTGCCCGTGCTGGTGCTCATCCCCACCATCGGCACCTACCGCACCTTCCTCGTCATCAGCGGGCTGCTCATGGTTGTGGCCCTGGTTGGACTTTACCTCGCCTGCGGCATCAAGCGCCTGCTCTGGCACCTGTGGATGCCGCTGGTCATCATCGTTCTCTTAATCTTCGGTGTCAACGGCTTCAACAAAGCCACCGACGGTCTGGTCTACGAGACTGAATCCGCCTACAACTACATCCAGGTCATTGAGCAAAATGGCTACACGATGCTGCGGCTCAACGAGGGACAGGGTATCCATTCCATCTACAAAGAGGGTGTTTACAACTTCAACGGCACCTGGGAACAGGTGCTGGCTGCGCCCTTCTTCAACACCGCCCCGGTGGCGTTGACCGACGTGAAGCAGATCGCCATCGTTGGTTTGGCCGCCGGCACCACCGCCCGCGAGGCGGCTGCCGCCTTCCCCGCGGTGCAAATCGACGGCATCGAGATCGACCCGGTCATCGCCGAGGTCGGCCGCGAGTACTTTGGCATGGACCTGCCCAGCCTCAACGTCATCGTTCAGGACGGGCGCTGGGCGCTTGAAAACAGCGGCAAGCAATACGACGTCATCAGCGTCGACGCCTACCGCCCGCCCTACATCCCCTACTCGCTCACCACGCGCGAGTTCTTCCAGATCGTCTACGACCACCTGGACACGGACGGGGTCATGGTCATCAACGTGGGCCGTTCTCCCGGCGACAACCGCTTGCTCGAATCGCTCTACTCCACCATCGCCGAAATTTTCCCCACATTGTATGTGACCAACGTGGAGGGTTCATACAACTCCATGCTCTTCGCCACAAAACAACCCACCGATATCGCCAGCTTCCGTGACAATTACGTTTACCTGCGCAACGATCCCGCCACGCCGCGCTTCCTGCTTGAGATCATGGCGCAGACCTACGAGGAGCTGCAGCCCGCTCCCGCGCCCGGCATGGTCTTCACCGATGACCTGGCACCGGTGGAACAGATCACCAACTCAATGGTTCTCAATTTTCTACTCACCGGAAAGGTGGAAAACCTGCAATGAAAAAAGTCTATTCCGCGCTCGCCGTCCTGGTCACTATCATCATCCCCTTCTTCTTGATGATGACCTCGATCCGCATCCTGCTCAACCCGTTCTTCCTGGATTACGAATACAGCCTGCCCAATTTCCCGCCTGACGAGTTCGGCTTCTCAACACAGGACCGCCTGTACTGGGGCAAGATTTCGCTGGATTACCTCACCAACCGCGCGGGCATCGAATTCTTGGGCGACCTCCAATTCCAGGACGGCACGCCGTTCTACAACGAGCGCGAGCTCAGCCATATGCTCGACGTCAAGAACCTCATCCAAAAAGCCCTGGTGGTCTGGTATTGCGCCATCAGCGTGCTGCTCGGTCTCTACATTTGGAGCCGGGCGAAAAAGTGGTCTGATTTCTTCTGGCGCGGCGTCTCGCGCGGCGGATTGCTCACGGTGGGGGTCATTGTTGCCATTCTCATCGGTGTGGTGCTCAACTTTGAAGCCCTGTTCACCCAGTTCCATCACCTCTTTTTCACCGGCGATACCTGGCTCTTCTACACTAACGACTCGCTCATCCGTCTTTTCCCCGAGAAGCTGTGGTCGGATGCGTTTATCTTTATGGGTGTGTTCACCCTGACCGGCGCTATCCTGCTCATGCTGCCCGGCATGAAGTTCATGAAAAAGAAACCTAAATAATCAAAATGGCCGGTTCAATGAACCGGCCATTCGTTTTCAGTTTGCTTCTTACTTTGCCTTGCCCTGGTTGGCCACGGCTTCAGCAGCCTTCTTGATGGCCTCGGGATCGCCCAGGTAGTAATGCTTGAGCGGTTTGAAGTTGTCATCCAGCTCGTAAACCAGCGGCACGCCGGTGGGGATGTTCAACTCGACGATCTCATTGTCGGGAACGTTATCCAGGTACTTCACCAGTGCCCGCAGGCTGTTGCCATGAGCCACAATGAGCACCCGCTTGCCTGATTTCATGGTCGGCACCACGGTCTCGTGCCAGAACGGCAGAAAGCGCGCCACAGTGTCTTTGAGGCACTCGGTCAGGGGCAGCTCATCATTGGTCAGACCCTTGTAGCGTCTGTCATGACCCGGGAAGCGCTCGTCATCGGCGGTCAGCGCGGGAGGTTGTGTGTCGTAGCTGCGGCGCCAGATGTGTACCTGCTCATCGCCGTACTTCTGTGCGGTCTCTGCCTTGTTCAAGCCCTGCAGGGCTCCGTAGTGACGCTCGTTGAGCCGCCAGGTGTTGACGACCGGCAACCACATCCTGTCCATGCTGTCCAAAGCCAGCCACAGCGTGCGGATGGCGCGTTTGAGCACTGAAGTGTAGGCGATATCGAAATCAAACCCGGCGTCCTTGATCAGCTTGCCGGCGCTCCTGGCTTCTTCGATGCCTTTTTCGGTCAGATCAACATCGGTCCAACCCGTGAAGCGGTTTTCTTTGTTCCACTGGCTTTCACCGTGGCGAATGAGCACTATTTTATGCATGGTTGCTCCTTGACTGGAAATATCCATAAGAATAGCGCAAGATATACTCTTGCGCTACCCTATTTTGGATGATATTTACTCCTAGCGGACAGCTGGAGGATTCTCAGCGTCCACCGACGGGTCGAAGATGTGGATGTTGTCCATGTTGAACAGCATGTTCACCTTCTCGCCGATCTTGTAGCGGCTACGCGGGTCAACGCGGGCGCAGAAATTGATCGTTCCGCTAACCAGGTAAACGTATATCTCATTGCCCATCAACTCGGTGACATCAACCGTGGCTTCAACCTTCTCGCCGTGGATATTGGAGGGGGCAAAATCGGGGTTGTGGATGTCATCGGGGCGGATACCAAAGATGACGTCCTTGCCCACCAGTTTACTGTAGGTGGAGGTCACTTCTTTAGGTAGCTTGATGGTCATGGTCTTACTCTCTACCACCAGGTTCTCGCCTGACTTGCGCAGCTTCATTGGGAAGAAGTTCATGGCCGGAGAGCCGATGAAACCGGCAACGAAGAGGTTGGCGGGTTTATCGTAGAGCACCTGCGGTGTATCCAACTGTTGCAGGATACCCTTGTTCATGACTGCGATGCGGGTGGCCATGGTCATGGCCTCGGTCTGATCGTGGGTCACGTAAATGAATGTGGTCTGCAGTCGGTTGTGGATCTTACTGATCTCAGCACGGGTCTGGACGCGCAGTTTGGCATCCAGGTTGGAGAGCGGTTCATCGAAGAGGAAAACTTTTGGCTCGCGGACGATGGCACGACCGACGGCCACACGCTGGCGCTGACCACCGGACAGTTCGCGCGGTTTTCTCTTCATCAGGGCTTCGATGCCGAGCATCTTGGCGGCTTCGTTGACGCGTTTTTCAATCTCATCCTTTGGAACGTGGCGCAGTTTCAAACCGAAAGCCATGTTGTCGAACACGGTCATGTGGGGGTACAAAGCATAGGACTGGAACACCATAGCGATGTCGCGGTCCTTGGGAGCGATGTCATTCACCACGCGGTCACCGATGAGAATGTTGCCGCCTGTTACTTCTTCTAGTCCTGCCAGGCAGCGCAGGGCTGTGGTCTTACCGCAACCAGACGGGCCCACCAGTACGAGGAATTCCTTGTCCTCGATCTTGATGTTCAAATCATTGATTGCCGTAAAATCGCCGAACTTCTTTACTACGTGATCATATGTTACACCAGCCATTGTTTCCTCCTTCCGGAACGAGTATAGTGACTCAATTATATGCCCGAAACATTTTCTCTGCAACAAGGGAGTCAAGGGTAAATTCCGGTGAGTTTTTGCCATTTTCTCATCTGCACTGCAGATAATATGATAGAATATTTGTACGATAAAGTGAGGGAAAATGCCCGAGATACCAGAGATCGCCTCCCGCGCCAGTGAAATGAATACCGCCCTTTCCGGCAAGGTCATTGCCGCCTTCGAAGCAAGTCAGCCCAAATGTCTCAACCTGCCGTTGGATGAATTACAGGAGAAGATGAAGCGCGCGCGCATCGAATCCGTGTCTCACCGCGGCAAATGGATCATCGTGAAAACGACACAAGGATGGATTCTGCTCAACATGGGCATGGGCGGTGAGATATTGCTGGTCGACCGTGCGCACCTGCCTGAAAAACACCGCCTCATCCTCGATTTTGCGGATGGCTCCTGCCTGGTGATCAACTTCTGGTGGTTCGGCTACTTCCATTACGCCGCACCTGGGAAATTACATGAACACACAATGACGGCCAAACTCGGGCCGAATGTGCTGGACCTCTCCGAGGCAGAGTTCATCGACATCATAAAAGCCCAGAAGGGCAAACTCAAAGCGAATCTACTCGACCAGACCAGGGTGGCCGGTATCGGCAACGCCTACATCCACGATATACTCTTCCTCGCCCGCCTGCATCCGCTGCGTGCGGTAGCTTCACTCAGTACAGAAGAATTGCACAACCTCTATAATGGAGTGCACGGCGGGCTGGAACCCGCCTTAACCAAGCGCGGCGCCTTCTACGAGATGGACCTGTTCGGGAAGAAGGGTGATTTCCAGATGAAAGACATCCTTGTCGGCTATCGTGAGAACCAACCCTGCCCCGTCTGCGGCACACCCATCCAGAAGATCAAGACCGGTGGCACCAGCAGCTTTATTTGCCCCAATTGCCAGCCCCTGATTTAATCATCTTATTAACCATTTGTCGTAAAATTGAATTTCCGGGTTTTTTCCTGCCCCCCCCATAGCCGAGGAATTCACCATGCATATGACTGCCGTTCGCGATCTTGATATCCAAAAGACCATCCACAAAAATCGCCTGGTTGGCCTGTGGCGTTTACTCACTGGGTTCCGACTTAAATTCTTCGGAGCAGTGCTCAGTCTGGGCGTTTCGGCCACAGCCAAGACGCTCACTTACATGCTGCTGCGATACTTCATCGATAGCTACTTCGTCAGTGGTATCCACACCTATCCCCTGCCGTTGATCGCGGCCGGATTCCTGGTGCTGGCAGCCTTTGAGGGCGGTTTCACATTCATCAGCGGCATGCTCGCCTCGCAAACCTCCGAGGGCATCACCCGCCGCCTGCGCAATTACGTTTACGACCATATCCAGCACCTCACCTTCACCTACCACTCCAAGACCCAGACGGGTGAGTTGATCGAGCGTTGCACCTCCGATATGGACGCCATCCGCCGTTTCTTCTCCGACCAGGCAACCAGCATCGGCCGTATCGTGCTTCTATTCACCATCAACTTCATAGCCCTGCTTAACCTCAACGCCAAACTGGCGCTGATCTCCATCATTGTTATCCCGCTGGTGCTCTTCGTGTCAATCATCCTCTTCAAGAAGGTTTCCACGGCCTACGAGTCCTACCAGGAGCAGGAAGCCGTCCTCTCCTCCACCCTGCAGGAGAACCTGGCTGGCGTGCGAGTGGTCAAAGCCTTCTCGCGCCAGAGTTATGAGATGGAAAAGTTCGACCGCACCAACTGGGAAAAGTTTGTGCGCGGTAAGCACCTGCTCATTACGCAATCCATATTCTGGCCTGCCTCTGACATCCTTTGCGGCGCTCAGATGCTGGCCGGGTATCTCGTCGGTGCCCTGATGGCCATCAACGGTGACATCACGGTGGGTACTTACCTGGCCTACGCTGGCCTGGTGGTCTACATCATCTACCCTCTGCGCAACCTGGGCCGCCTCATTGTGCAAACCTCCAACGGTCTGGTTTCTTACGACCGCGTCATGACCATTGTCAAGGAAAACCGTGAACCCCTCGAAGAAGGCGACTACACTCCCAAAGGTGCTCCGGAAGGCAAGATCGAGTTCTCCAGGGTCGGCTTTGAATACGAACCGGGTGTGAATACCCTGCAGGATATCTCTTTCACGGTCAAACCCGGCGAGGTGATCGCCCTGCTCGGTTCCACCGGTTCGGGCAAGACCAGCCTCGTCAACTTGCTGCCCAGGTTCTACGAGTACACTTCCGGCAAGATCCTGCTCGATGGCATTGAGCTCAACCGCTACCCGCGCAGCTACCTGAGAAGCCACATTGGTATCGTGGAACAGGAACCTTTCCTCTTTTCACGCACCATCCGCGAGAACATCACCTACGGCGTAGGTCGAGAGGTATCCGATGAAGAGGTCGAAACAGCTGCTCGTGCCGCTGCCATCCATGATGTAATCCTGTCTTTCCCCGAGGGTTACAAGACCCTCGTCGGCGAGCGCGGTGTGACCCTCTCTGGCGGCCAAAAACAGCGTGTGACCATCGCGCGCACCATCCTCAAGAATCCCAAGATCCTCATTCTCGACGATTCCACTTCCTCAGTGGATACAGAAACCGAGGCCGAGATCCGCGACGCCCTGAATCGTCTGATGAAGCAGCGTACCACCTTCATCATTGCCCACCGTATTCAGAGCATCACCAACGCAGACCAGATCCTGGTCATGGACAAGGGTGTCGTTATCCAGCGCGGCAACCACAAACAACTCGTTGCCCAGCCCGGCATGTACCAGCAGATATTCAACATCCAGACCCGCATCGATGATGAGCTGGAGAAGGAGATCGCCAGTGCCCGATAATTACTTCGACGAAGAGGAATTCCAGGCCCGGTTTGACAAGGGCGTCCTGCGCCGCATCCTCGGTCTCACCAAGCCGCACCTCAAGTGGGTCATCGGATTTCTGATCACCATCGCCATTGTGGCCGTGATGGACTCATTCTTCACCTACCTGAGCAAACGCATCATCGATGACGGCATTCTGGCCCAAAATTCAAAGGTCCTCGTTGGCATCCTTATCCAGTACGGCATCCTGATCGTCGTCCAGGCAGCGGGTGTTTTCTTATTCATCTACCTCGCGGGTATCCTGGGTGAACGCATCCGCTACGACTTGCGCAAGAAGATGTTCAACCATTTGCAGGCGCTTTCGCTCAATTACTATTCCAAAACGCCGGTAGGTTGGATCATGGCCCGCGTCACTTCGGATTCGGAGCGCGTGGCCGACCTGGTAACCTGGGGTGCTGTGGATACCACCTGGGGCATCATGAGCATCGTGACCTCGCTCATCTTCATGTTCACCATCAACTGGAAGATGGCTCTCCTGGTCATGCTCATCGTCCCTCTTCTCGTTTACGTTGCCTACCAATTCCGCAAGCACATCCTGGGTGAATACCGCAACGTACGTAAGATGAACTCCAAGATCGTGGGTGCATACAATGAGAACATCACCGGTGTGCGCGTCATCAAGGCGCTCGGCCGCGAGAAGGAGAACCTGGCCGAGTTTCAAGTGCTGACCAACGGCATGTACCGTTCCGCCTACCGCGCCGCCTGGATGAGCGCGCTCTTTCTGCCCACCGTTCAGATCATCTCCGCATTCGCCGTGTCAGCGGTTGTCTGGTACGGAGGTTTTCAGGCCAACACCGGCGCCATGACCATCGGCGGCATTCAGGCTTTCGTCTCGTACATCACTACCATGATGTGGCCGGTACAGGACCTGGCGCGCGTCTTCGCAGAAATGCAGCAGGCCATTGCCTCAGCAGAGCGTATGTTTTCGCTCATCGATTCCAAGCCGGCCGTGCTCGATAAACCCGATGCCATTGATCCCGGTTCGATCAAGGGCGATATCATCTTCGACCACGTGAATTTCTCCTACGAATCCAACGAACCGGTCCTGAGCGATCTCTCCCTGCACGTGCGCCGCGGTGAGACCATTGCCCTGGTGGGCGCAACCGGCGGTGGCAAGTCCACCATCGTCAACCTGCTCTGCCGCTTCTATGAACCTGTCTCCGGGCACATCTACATCGGTGGTCGTGACTACACGAATCTATCCATGCAAGCCATCCAGTCGCGTATCGGGGTGGTGCTGCAAACCCCGCACCTCTTCTCCGGTTCCATTCGTGAGAATATCCGCTACGGGCGTTTGGATTCAACGGATGAAGAGATTGAACAAGCCACCAGGGTGGTGGGGGCATATGACTTCATCATGCGCTTTCCTAATGGCTTCTCTGAAGAGGTCGGTGAAGGCGGCAACCTGCTCTCGGTGGGTCAGAAACAACTCATCAGCCTGGCGCGCGCCATCCTGGCTGACCCCGAGATCTTCGTCATGGACGAGGCTACCAGCAGCGTGGATACCCTCACTGAAGCGCTTATCCAGAAGGGTATGGAAACCCTGCTTTCACGCTGCACCAGCTTTGTCATCGCGCACCGCCTCTCCACCATTCGCCGCGCTGACCGTATTCTGGTCATCGAAGAGGGTAAAATTGCCGAGATGGGAACTCATGCTGAGTTGCTGCGTCTGAAGGGTAAGTATTATCAACTCTACACCCGCCAGTTCCGCCAACAGCTTGAGGTTGCCTACAATCCATTCGAGGAACCCGTTCCGGCTACCGTCGGTGGTGCTGATTAAATGCGTTTGAGGGAATGAAAAGAGAGTAAATGTGAGCAACAACCCAATTAACCGCTCCCTGAAAGGGCAGCACAAGTCTACGCTGCCCGCCAAGGCGCAAAATCATCACCTGTGGCGCATTATCAGGGGCGCCTGGATTACGTTCTCTAAATCCACTGGAGCTGAGGCGTCTGCCTCACTGGCGTATTACACCATCTTCTCCATCTTTCCATTGCTGTTGGTCATCGTTGGCGTTGCTTCTTATCTCACAGATCCCGCCCTGGTTGAACAGGATCTGATCCTGTTCTTCGACCAGTTCTTCCCGGTCTCTCAGGATTTCATCCGCGCCAATATTCAGCAGATCTTTGATTCGCGCGGCACACTGACCATCATCTCGCTGGTCTCGCTCATCTGGTCTTCAACCGCGGTATTTTCCACACTCATCCGCAACGTAAACTCTGCCTGGCCGGCAGCAGCACCACAAAGCTTCATCCGAATGAAGTTGACGTCAATTGGAATTGTGCTTGTCCTCACCCTGCTGATGATCGTTTCGTCCTTCTCGGTCACGATCAAGAACCTGCTCATCAGCTTCGGCCTGCCCATCGATACCGAATTACTCGGTGCCTTCCTCTCATCCACCTTTATGACCCAGATCTTTCCCATCCTTATCCGCCTGGCTGTGCTCTACTTGCTCTACTACTATGTCCCGCAGATTCACGTGAAGAAAAAAGCCGCGTTGATCGGCGCAGTCTTCGGAACGCTGGCCTGGCAGGCTGTGACTATGTTCTTTGGTGCTTACATGCGTGTGGGCATGCAGCGATATGAGATCATCTATGGCTCGTTGGGCAAGATTATCGCCCTGCTGGCCTGGACGTACTTCACCGGCTACATCATCCTCTTCTGCGCCCACCTTACCTCTGCCATCGACCGCCACACGGAGTAAGCTCTCATGTCTTCACCTGAATCACGAATTATCCGCAAGTTACCATCCGGCCCAGTTTTCCTGGCTGATACGCAATTCTTGCGTGGATACTGTATCCTCGAAGCCGAACCTCAGGTCGCTTCGATCAACGAGCTAAATGAAGACGCCCGCAGTTGTTTCTTGCGTGATATGGCACGTGTAGGCGATGCGTTACTGAAAATTACGGGGGCTTACCGGATTAATTACGCCATCATGGGTAACAGCCAACCAATCCTTCACGCCCACATTGTTCCACGGTATAAAAACGAGCCCGAAGAATACTTACATGGGCTCCCCTGGTCATATCCTGACAGCGTTTTATCGTCACGATTATTTGATCCCATTCTGGACCGGGAGTTACTTGATAAAATCGCTGTTCTTCTGGGTTGACCCCTCAATCTTCTGAACTACCAATTTCCTTCAACTCACCGGTAACAACGAACACCGTGCGCTCGCAGATATTCGTCACCCTGTCTGATACACGCTCCAGATTGTGCGCCACCCACAACAGCCAGTTGGCGCGTTGGATGGCCGCTGGAGTCTCGATGATCAGTACCATCAGTTCACGGTAGACCTGCTCGTACAGCTCGTCCACATAATCATCTTCGGTGGGAATCGTCTTCGCTGATTCAACATCCTGCTCCATAAAAGCGTTGATGGCACGGTGCAGCATGTCCACGCCTTTCTCGGCCATGCGCGGGATATCCACCAGAGGTTTGAGCAGCGTCTCATCTTTGATACGCAGACTTATCTTGGCAATCCCCTTGGCGTAATCCCCCATCCTCTCCAATTCACCGGCAATCTCAAGGATGCTGGCCAGCAAACGTAAATCGCGCGCCAGCGGCTGCTGTGTGGCAATGACGATCATCACTTTTTCTTCAATGGAGTAACGACTCTTATTGACCACCTGGTCAGTCTTGACGATCTCTTCGGACCTGACCAGGTCGCGTTTCTTCAATGATTCCACTGAACCTAAAAGTTGATTCTCCACCAGGTTGCTGAGTTGGAAAAGATCATTACGCAATTCCTGAATCTCAGCTTCAAGCGTCCGCCTCACGGATCCGATTTGATTGGATGTGTTGTTTGTCATTTCAAGCTCCTTTACGTATCGAGAGAACCGCGATACCCGGATGAAAAGGATAAACGCTCATGTTCTTCAGGTCATTTTATCATTGTTCAGATTAGGAGGTTTTTCTGCCCCAATGGATGGCAATCGTTCCTGCCATACGGCGCTTGAACCCAACTTCCACAAAGCCTGCTGATGTCATCTGTTCTGCCAGTTCTTCAGCAGACAGGAAGTGCTCAGAGGAATCCGAGAGATAGATATACGCTTTCCTGTCACCTGATACGAGCCAACCCAACGCGGGAATGATCAAATGCATATGCAGCCAGATAAATGGCGTGAGCGGATTCTGCACCGGACGGGTTGTATCCAACACCACCACCTGCCCCCCTGGCTTGAGAAGGCGATGCTGTTCTTTGAGTGCCTGGTCGAGGTCAGCCGTATTGCGTAGCAGGAATCCTGACATCACAATATCGAACGACCCATCTGCAAAAGGCGCGCTTAGCGCGTCAGCACTGACGAAAGGCAGATTCCCGCGTTTCCTGCCCTCCAACATCATGGCCAGGCTGAAATCAGCTGCGGTAACACTAATCTCCGGCACCTCATTGAACACCAGCCAGGCCAGGTCACCTGTGCCGGTGCCAAGATCCAGAACCTGCATGTCAGGTTTCAAGTTGGCCAGTCGAATTATCTCTTGACGCCAGGCTCGATCAAAACCCGCAGTCATCAGCCGGTTCATGCGGTCATAAGTGAAGGCGATCCGGTTGAACATTGCATGCACTTGCATAGATCGGTCATTTTTTTGAGCTGGATTATCCATTTCCTGCCATTATATACAATAAGAACAGCCAGTCAAAACTGGCTGCTCTTATTGTATGATAGCTGCTTTTGCAGATTACGCAGAGGGTGGAACGCGAGGGTCCTTGCCGCAGTACTGACAGACCGATGCGCCGATCTTAATCACGTTCTGGCAATGCGGGCAGCGCATTTCATCGAATTTCAACTGCGGGCCAATGGCCGTCGTCTGAGATTTGTTTGATAGCAGGGCACAAATCAAAACGCCGATAAGGCCCAGGAAGATACCCAGCGCCCAACCGGCGCCCGAGCTGCGGCCTTTCTTCTTCATGATGTTCGAGCAGACGGCACCCCAAACAATGCACAGGGCAAGGCTCAATATGACGGAGAACCAATTTGTATCTCCGGTGTCATATTGCATTACATAGGATATTGCTAACATACTCTCCTCCTTGATGAAATTATTCGCAATTGCATGTGAATACTTAAATATAATAAATCGAATCCAAGGCAGTTTCAATAGCCAAACATTAAATTATCATATTGTCCAAATAACTAAGCTTACCCATCCAATGCATGTTAAAATCTTAATCAACGGAAATCCTATTGAAAGTAGATAGCAGTGTCCCGTCTATCATCAAATTTTGGTCTTTGGCTTATTCGTCTCAGTTATCTTTACTTGATCACTCCGTTGATCATTTTTTGCCTGGGTTTTCTTAGGATCTATCTCAGTCTGCCGCTCGTGCTGGTTTTCGTATTCGGTCTTTGGAAGGTCTGGTGCAGAAGTGAGCCAAATGATGAGCAGAAGCACTCCAGAAAAGATTGGGGTTGGTTTATTGCGCTGGCTCTTCTCTGGGTGTTGCTTTCAGGCATAGGCGGGTTTGCCTTTCAAAATTATGACTTCGCAGGACGTAACGCCATCTTCCGCGACCTGATCGACAATTCCTGGCCGGTCTATTTTTCTCACCTTGGCGTAGCTACATCCAACGGACAGACGTATGCCCTGGATTACTATTTTGGTTACTGGCTCCTACCCTCTCTATTCGGCAAGCTGTTTGGCTGGACGATTGCCAATATCGCTCTTTACCTCTATTCAGTGCTTGGAGTGTTACTCACCACCACGCTGATCTCGCGACGCATTAAAGCCGGTCTGGTGAAATCGATCCTCCTGCTTATCTTCTTCAGTGGCATGGACGTAGTGGGCACGTTGATCATAAGGAACCAAATCCCAGGCTTCTATCCCAGTCCATGGCCTCCAATCACCCACCTGGAATGGTGGCGGCCCTTCCAGTTTTCGTCATTTACCACACAGTTGTTTTGGGTCTTCAACCAATCGGTACCTGTTTGGATCTGTGCAGGTCTTCTCTTGAACACTAAATCTCTGCGCGCGGACTTCCTCATCTGGAGTCTGTGTTTCTTTTTCGCTCCTTTACCCTCAGTTGGCCTGGCTGTCCTTGTTTTGGGTAGAGTATTGAATCACGTTTTCCTGTCCGACCCCTACATTGAACGTCAGCCCTTTCACAAACGCCTGCGATCAGGCTTGTTTGAATTAGTCAGCTTTGAAAACCTCATTTCCGGGCTAGCCTGTTTTATCCTGTTCTATCTGTTTTACCGGGATAACCTCGTTGTGTCGTCCACACAGCTTATTCCTCTTTCTATTGTAGTCGCCGTACAATTCCTGCTATTCTCCACCCTAGAATGGCTGCCCTTCTGGATCGTTTCGGCGCGTTTTCGCAGAGCGGACGTTTCCTGGTATTTCATGGCTCCCCTTCTGTTTCTATCATTGTTCATCACCATGGGGGGATACTTCATCTTTAGCCAGCGGGCCACCATTCCCATCCTGTTCCTGCTCATGGTTTGGGTGGGTGAGATCGTTTGCCACAGTAAGGTGAAAAGTAACCTTCTTTTGATAGTGATCCTCCTGGTCGGCGCGCTGACGCCGCTGTATGAGATCAATCGCTCGGTCTACCGCACTATCGATTATTTTATTAATCATAGAGGGTCAACAACACAAATCGATGTCTGTTCTCTGCCACAGGAAGACCGCAAAGCCATCCCCCCGCAGCCGGAATTGGACCATTCCAAAGATCTGTTGGCGGACGACTGGTGCTCGATCTCCGATTTTGACGTGGAAAAGGTCAGCGATTATCTCGCCGATACCTCGGATTCATTCTTCTTCAAGTACCTGGCGCGTCGATAACCCCAGCCCGATCCAACCGATTGTTATTACTCACCGCTATTCACAAAAAGCGGTTCTCTGTCGTTGATTCCCCCGAAGATAATCCCATTCCTTACCTCTACGCCGCTAACGGTGTCGTTTTCGTGTGTATTGGGTACCGGCTGTAGATCCAGGAAGCTCTTATCTTCATACATATACGCGAATACTGCCGGGAATACATCCTGCAAGACTGTAATGTCGTCGTACTCCACATATGAGCCATCAGGCCACCTGATGGCCAGGAAGGTAGCATATCGGTCCTGAATGTCGAGCCGCGAGACCTCAGAGATGTCATAGACTTTGCCGGTGGCAGTACAATTCTTCGTCAGGTACGGTCCGTGGTCACCGGCAATAATCACGATTGCTCCGGGGTCTTTGCCAATTATGAAGTTCACATCCTGCTGCATCTGAAAGTTCGCCTCTGTGAGTCTTTGTTGATATAGTTCAGTTTCGTTTACCAGGCAGGCTCCTGAGTTTTGACTGTGTGAAGGCAGGTATGTGTGCATATAGATGAACCGCTTGCCTGTCATGGATTCGAATAGTTCATATTTGGCTAGATTGAAGTCCTGCAGTGATATCTGGTTGTATTCAAAATCAAATCGGAACTCGCCTATCAATATTGCCGGAATGATGGTGGCATAGGTAGCGGTATCCTCAGTTGGAAAAGACACATCGTAGGTACTTTCAATCCCTCGGAAGAAAAATGTGTTTTGAAAGATCCCATATGTTTCATACCCATTATGATGAAGCGCTTCTTGCACCACACCATCGCCCGCCACCGCTCGCCGAGTATTGCCATAAAAATCGACCGAAGCATTCAACACGCGGCTCATTGTGTCGATTGAGGTTGCTCCGATGGAATAAGTGTTTGGGTAAAATTTGAACCCATTCTGTTGCAGGAAAGCTTCCTGCGGGCTGTTATCGATGCCATATGCGCTCATCGTCTTACTGCCCACATAGGCATCGTAGACAAGGAGATAAATATTTGGTTCGTGTGTTGGCACTTCCGTTCGCGCTTTGAGCAGAACTGGATCATCAACGATAGAGCGGGTGCTCTCAGTTGCAGGTGCAGTTTTCGGAAGAAACGCAGAAACGCAGTTGACCAGCAAGAGACTGATGATGATAACGGTAAATATTCCCTTTGATTTTTTTAAAACAGCCAGAAGACAAAAGGCCAGTACACCTATAAAGACAACCAGTTGGATCATCAGCATGCCTTTTTCATACCAGAAGAAGGTGCGGCTGAGTTGAGCCATCGCATTGAGGGTGAACGTGAATGCTGCTCCAACCACTGACAACGCAGCAGCCGTATCCGGTCTGCCTGAGAGAGAGGGGATTATGAAAACGAGCAGAATTGCGATCAAAAGAAAAACCGAGAAAATAACCGCCGCATTTGAAATGGACAAGATCTCCCGGTTGGCGGAAAGGTACTGCAGAATGGGCAGCATGGGCAAAAGTAAAAGTCCGATACTGCCTGCATTGATCTTCTGCACTTTGTACACAGATTTAAATATGCTCAGAGGCACTTTCTTGATTATAATCACTGCCACCATAAGCAGGGCTGAGATTACTATGAGTAGTAGAATCAGGCGCAGGAGGTTGCCTACAAAGTGATAATTTACACCCAGCAGATCAAAAAGAGGTGATACCAGAAGGAAGATGGCACAATAAACTGCCAGAGCGATCAAGGGGAAAATGATCGTGTGCAGCAATTGGTTTGTGGTAAAGATTCGTTTCTTCACTGGCAATCCTGACAACTTGAATTCGACTTGATGGTTAAACATCAAGTATAAAACCGATTCATTGAACTCACAAACGTCAGATAAAAAAATCCCGCTCACCTTATGATGAGCGGGAAGCAAGACTCCTACGATATTCTGTCATTCTCCGGTGGTTGAAGCACAACGGAAACCAGCATTGTTGGCGCTGTTGAAATCGGGGTCAAAACTACGGCTGGCCGTGCGCAGAGATACCCAGGTGCTGTCCCAACCGCCGCCGCGCAGGACCTTGTAGGTCGTGCTGTCAGGCCCGGTGGGGTTGGCTGCAGGGGAAGTCTGGTAATAGTCTTCAGCATACCAGTCGCTGACCCACTCCCAGACGTTCCCGGCCATATCCATTACGCCGTACGTACTGGCGCCGTCAGGATAGCTGCCGACAGCTGCCGTGTCGTTGATGCAGTTCATGCTGGCTGAATCATCGTGGATGTTGCCCAACGCACAGGCAGGTTCGTCATCACCCCAGGGGTAGGTCAAGGCGTCAGCACCGCGGGCAGCCTTTTCCCACTCTGCTTCTGTGGGCAGTCGTTTACCAGCCCAGGTGCAGTAGTTGTTGGCATCATTCCAGGATACATAAATGACCGGGTACTTTGCAAAAGCCGGATCTTCATAATAGGCTGTACGTGTATCCGAGGTTAGGTCACTGGGGAGCGTGCAAGCTCCTGCTGTTACGCATTCTGCGTACTCGGCGTTGGTCACTTCAAATTTATCGATGTAATAGCCATCCAGTGTGACCTTGTGTAGCGGCTGTTCATCCGGCAGGCAGGTATATCCACCGTTGTGATTGGGATCGCAGCCCATCTCGAATTTTCCCTCTGGAATGTAAACCATCGAGGAAGAAGCATCATCAGTAACCGTCGGGGCTTTGGCACATCCGGCAAGGAACAACACTGCTAGAACGACGATAAGAGCTTTCTTCATATCCGTCTCCTTTTGATTATTCAAAAAAGCACAGATCGCATGGATTTTTGCAAAAATCACTTACACAACCATCATATAAGGCTAAACCGTGAATTGCCTTAAATGAATATTAGCGTTTTATGAAGAGAGCATTAGATAATTCTTTCGTCTCTTTTGTATAAACAGATCATCTGGACCGAATTGTTGCTTAAAAAAAACAGCTCTGCTTGCAGTTTACCCAAGAGAGTATACTTGATTCATCTTACTATGAACCATTCTTTTGGGACTTCACCATGAAATTTGACATCCGTAATGAAAACGAAACTGATTACCGCGAAGTGGAAGAATTAACTCGCGGAGCGTTTTGGAATCTTTACGTCCCGGGTTGCGACGAACATTTTCTAGTGCACAAAATGCGGAGTCACCCAGATTTCGTTAAAGAACTCGATTTCGTGGCCGTTTCCGATGACAGGATCATCGGCAGCATTCTCTACACCAGATCACAGGTGACAGATGAGACCGGACACGTACTTGATACGCTAACCTTTGGTCCTCTGTGTGTCCATCCTGACTTCCAGAGAAAGGGCGTTGGAAAAGCATTGATCACTCATACCAGCAAACTTGCCGCTGACATGGGATATCCCGCCATCATCATCTATGGCGACCCGCACAATTATTGCGTGAATGGTTTCAGAAGCTGCAAAGATTTCAACGTAACCAACAAAGATGGAAAATATCCATACGCGATGATGGTACTTGAGTTGAAAGAAGGAGCTTTGGCTGGCCACCAATGGATATACACGGACAGTGATGTTTTCAAATTTGATCCCCAGGAAGTGGAGGAGTTTGATAAACAGTTCCCTCCCAGGGACAAAGCCTTTCAACACAGCCAGGTTGAATTTGCATTGGCTGTAAGAGCGTTTATTGAGTGAACAATTGCTATGGGATTAAACTATTGTGGCGAGGGTGGGACATAGTGCCACGTAGTGGTATTTGCGTGTGCCAGCTTTATCGGTAAAACCACATCCAATGCGAAAATTTAAATAAATAGTGCGAGGGTGGGATTTGCCTGTGCCAGTTTTATCGGTAAACCCACATCCAATGCGAATATTGAAGTAAATAGTGGCGAGGGTGGGATTTGCCTGTGCCAGCTTTATCGGTAAAACCACATCCAATGCGAAAATTTAAATAAATAGTGGCGAGGGTGGGATTTGAACCCACATCCAATGGCTTATGAGTCCACTGCTCCACCATTGAGCTACCTCGCCAACGATTTGGTATTTTACTTGAAGCCAATTGATTTGTCAACGAATTGCTATTCTATCATTGACTACGCGAAACCCAGTCCCCTCTCCTTCATCGACACGAACTTGCCGTAGCCGATCACCAGATGATCGAGCACCTCAATATCCAGTAGCTTGCCTGCCTGTACCGCCGACCGGGTCAGCGCAACGTCCTCGGGGCTGGGCGTGGGATCACCGCTCGGATGGTTGTGTACCATGATCAGTGAAGCCGCGTTGCTCTGGATGGCAGCATGGAACAGCTCTCCAATCCGCACCAGCGAGAGGTTCAGTGAGCCTCTGTAAACAGGTTCTACTTTGATCAAGCGGTTGCGGGTGTCCAGCAGGATCACGTTCAGGTGTTCCTGCTGCAAGGCCTGCATTTCCAACTGTACCAGGGCTGCCGCTTCGGCCGGCGAGTTCAGCGGACCGCGTGCTTCGCTTTCCTCTCCGGTGAGACGTATCCCAAGTTCGATGGCCGCCTTGATCTGTGCCGCCTTAGCTTCACCCAGCCCTTTGATCTTGCACATGTCACTTATGCTGGCGCGCTGGATGCCCGATAATCCTTTCAACTCATCAAGGATGTGCTGCGCAAGTTGCACTGAGTTCTTCCCTTTCACCCCCACGCGCAGCAGGATGGCCAACAGTTCAGCCTTGCTCAGCGCTGCTGCCCCCACCTTGATCAGACGTTCTCTTGGTCTCTCATCACTTGCCAGGTCAGTTATGCGGTAATTCCTCTGCGATTCTCTCACCATCTTTGAACTCCTCACCAGCCCTTTTCTCCGTTATATAACAACCTGAAGTTTCAGACAAGTTATTTAAGACAAAAAAAATCCACAGATCAATTCCGGTGCGTCCCGAATCATCCATGCTATAATTTCTGCGTGGGAGCGCCTTATGATTATTGATGCAAGCTTCTTGAAACAAATCTCCACTATCGGCATCGGTTTTACCGCTGCCTTCCTGGCTGCCCTTTGGCTGAGCCTCATCTTCTGGACCTTCCGGGACATCCGAACGCGCAGCCGCGATCCATTTATGAGGATCCTCTCTGTCATCATCGTAGCTCTCTTGTCGCTGCCCGGTGTGCTGATCTACCTGATCCTGCGTCCTCCGCGCACCCTCGACGATGACTACCAGCATTCTCTTGAAGAAGAAGCCCTGCTTCAATCGCTCGAAGATGCTGCCCTGTGCCCGGGCTGCAGCCGACATATCCAGCGCGACTGGGTGGCCTGCCCGAATTGCCATGTTAAACTCAAGAAAAGTTGCTCTCATTGCGGTAAAGCCATCGAGATCCCCTGGAACCTGTGCCCCTACTGCGGCACCCCCGTTCCCGGCTCTGAACTGGAAGAGATCGACGATTTTCTGCAATCCCCTTCACTCGGCGACGAGGAAGAGAACCCCCTTTGATCGACCGGGTGTGTGAATGATTTCATTGGCTGTGATACAACCGGTCGATTATCTTTTGATCGGACATGTGACGCAAGACGTTACTCCGGCTGGAATGCGCCTGGGCGGCACGGCATCTTACGCTTCGCTGACCGCCAAAGCCTTTGGTATCCGCGTGGGTGTTGTCACCTCCTGCCGGGCTGATCTTGCCTTGCCTGAGTTGGATGGCATCCAGGTGCTCCGCAAATCTTCTGAGAGAAACTCAACCTTTGAGAATATACCCACTCCCCAGGGCAGGGTGCAGTACATCCGCGCCCAGGCAGACAGGTTGACAATGGCCGACGTTCCGGAAGCATGGCGCAGCGCTCCGATCGTACATTATGGTCCGATTGCCGGTGAGATCGATCTGGTCATGCTGGAATCATTCCCCAATTCTCTACGCTGCACCACGCCGCAGGGTTGGCTGCGTCAGTGGGATGAGAATGGTCTCGTCACATTCTTCGATTGGCAGGGCATCGATACCATCCTAAAAAACGCAAACATCGCTATACTTAGCATTGAAGACATCCTTGGCAACGAGGACATCATCCAGGAGTATGCCGGCACAGTACCCATCCTTGTGGTCACTGAAGGCGCCCGCGGCGCACGGATCTACTGGAACAACGATGTTCGCTTCATCCGTCCTCCATTGGAAAATGAGGTTGACTCGGTGGGTGCCGGTGACATCTTCGCTGCCTCTTTCTTCATTCGTTACCAACAAACGCGCGATCCCTGGGAAGCAGCCAGGGTGGCTACCCAACTCGCAGCCCGTTCGGTGACACGTATGACGCTTTCGGGCATCCCCACCACAGCAGAAGTGCAACATACTCTACAGGAAGTGTTGGACTGATAATACGATGACAAAGATCTACACTCTGGTGAATCAAAAAGGCGGTGTGGGTAAAACAACCACCGCCATCAACCTTGGAGCCTTTCTGGCCCTCTACGGTCAACGCGTTCTGCTTGTGGACATCGATCCCCAGGCCAACGCCACCTCCTCGCTTGGTATTGACAAGTACGAGGTTAAGAGAGGCACTTACGAAGTCCTGCTTGGACAGGATCCCATTGCCCCGCAGATCCTCTATAACCCCAAGCTCAAGATCAGCCTGCTGCCGGCTTCACCCGCGCTGGCCGGTGCTGAAGTGGAACTCATTGACATAGAAAAACGCGAATACCGCTTGCGCGAAACCATCAAGCCGGTTCTGGACAAATTCGACTATATCCTCATCGATTGCCCGCCTTCGCTCAGTCTGCTTACGGTGAACGGTCTGATGGCCGCCCGCGACGGTGTTATCATCCCTGTCCAATGCGAGTATTTGGCTCTCGAAGGTATCGGGCAGTTGACTCAAACGCTTAATCGCATCCGCGCTTCTCTCTTCCCTGAGATGAAGGTGCGCGGTGTTGTTTTGACCATGTTCGACGGACGCACCAATCTGGCCATGGACGTGGTCAGCGAGGTGAAGAAACACTTCCCCAACCAGGTGATGTCTTCGGTCATCCCCCGCAGCATCCGCCTGGCAGAAGCACCTTCCTATGGGCTCCCCATCGCCTTTTATGCTCCCGAGACCACCGCAGCGAAATCTTATGCCGCCCTGGCCCGCGAGGTGCTCACCCAGGATGGTGTCCATTTTGATGCAAATCTGGTTCAGGCAGGTGGAAATGGCTCGTAAAGGTGGACTTGGCAGAGGACTTGACGCGCTCATCCCCGGTGGGGATTTTGAGAGTTCCGCACCCCAGGGCGGCGCGACCCTGGTGCAATCTTCTTTGATTGTTCCCAACCCGCGCCAGCCGCGTGACCACATGGACGGCGAAGCACTTGATGATCTGGCTGCCTCCATCCGTGAACATGGCATCTTACAACCGCTCATCGTCACCTTTGAACCGCTCACGGGCATGTACACCCTTATCGCGGGCGAACGCCGCCTGTGTGCCTCAAAACTGGCCGGGCTCGACCAGGTGCCTGTCATTATCCGCGAAGCTGATGAACTCGAACGGCTCGAACTCGCGTTGATCGAGAACGTCCAACGCGCCGACCTCTCCCCGCTCGAAACAGCCGAAGCTTATCGCGAACTCGCCGAGGATTTCAGCCTTTCCCATGAAGAGATCAGCGCCAGAGTCTCCAAGAGCCGAGTTTCAGTAACCAATACTTTGCGTCTGCTCAAACTGCCCGATGCCGTGCAGAAAGCGCTTGCTGATGAACAGATCAGCGAAGGTCATGCCCGCGCCTTGCTTGGCTTGAACACGCCGCAAAGTCAGATTGCCGCGCTCCAGTCAATTATGTCGCACGGTCTCAACGTACGTCAGACTGAGGAGTTGGTCCGCAAGCTCACTGGTCACAAGCCGGAATATGCGCCTGAAAAGGTCGTCGACCCCGATATTCAGGAACTTGAAGAACGCCTCAGAAGCCGCCTCTCCACACGCGTCACCCTGCATCATGGAAAAAAGGGTGGCACAATCACCATCCACTACTTCTCTGACGAAGAATTGGAAGGTCTGATCGAAACCTTGCTTGGTGAATGAGGATGATTATCCTCTTCAACGGCCGAGTTGGTGTTTCCAGATCAAAGAATTCCCGAAATACAGCCATTGCCATTGACCGTGACCGCATCGCTGCCGTGGGCAACGATGCTGATATCCTGAACCTTGCCACAGCAACCACGAAGAAGGTGAACCTGGGCGGGAAGACAGTTTGGCCTGGGTTGACTGACTCGCATCTGCATCTTGAATTGCTGGGTGAAAAGCTTGTCTCCGTGGATTGCAATACCGCGACCCGCGAGGAGTGCCTGAAGCGGGTTGAAGAAAAAGCCAGAAGCCGTCCCATTTGTGAAGAATGGATCAAGGGCAACGGTTGGAACCAGAACCTGTGGCAGGGAGGCTTTGGCCTCGCCGCGGAACTGGACGCGGTCAGTCACGGGCACCCGGTGCTGCTCTATGACCAAAGTCTGCACTCTGCCTGGGTGAACAATAAAGCCCTGCAAATGGCAGGCATCGATGCCGGTACCTCCGATCCGGTCGGCGGACTCATTCGGCGTAATCCCAACGGTGAACCATCCGGAATCTTGCACGAATCAGCCATGCGTTTGGTGGAAAAGGTCATTCCGCCACCGTCAAATGAGACCCGCGAATCTGAAATGAAAGCCACGCAAAGCTATATGCATGGTTTTGGCATTACCACCGTCAATGATTTTGATACCTTCAGTAGCCTGCAGACCCTCACCCGCCTGCGCGAGAAAGATGAATTACGACTGCGGATTATGAAAGGCATCCCCATCGAGCAGCTCGACTGGGCGATTGAGAATCACATCCAGACCGGATCAGGGGATGACTACATCAAGTGGGGCTGGGTCAAGTTGTTTGCCGACGGTGCGCTCGGACCGCAGACAGCCGCCATGCTCCAGCCGTATGAAACAGATCCCGCAAATTTCGGAAAACTGCTCCTCGAATCTTGCGATGTTCTCGAGCGCGGAATCCAGGCAGTAAAACATGGGCTATCATTAGCCATCCATGCCATTGGTGACAGGGCGGTGTATGAAGTTCTGCGTGGATACGCCCAACTGCGGGAATACGAGCAGCAGAACCAAATTGTGACATGCCCTCACCGGATCGAGCACTTGCAGTTGATCGCGCCAGAGGACCTGCCATTACTATCCGACCTCAACCTGGTTGCCTCCATGCAGCCCATCCACCTGTTGACCGACAAGCCGACTGCCGAGAAGCAGTGGGGTAAGCGTTCGCGATATGCCTATGCCTTTCGCAGCATATTCGATTCTGGCGCGAATCTCATCCTGGGGTCTGATACACCTGTTGAATCTCCAAACCCATTCGCCGCTATGCATACTGCGGTCGCCCGTAAGGTCGGGAACCACCCCTCTGTCAAACCCTGGTATCCAGATGAGAGGATCAATCTCCAGGAAGCTATTGATGGCTATACTGCTTCTCCGGCTCGCCTCTTCGGGTTTACATCAGGCCGGTTGAACGCGGGGGATTTGGCAGATATAATTATTCTTGACAATGATCCATTCCAAATGGAGATGGATGAGTTCCACAATTTACTGCCCTTACAAGTAATGTTTGCTGGTCAATGGACAACCTGACACCTTATTGTTAGTGAAAGGGAGAGAATGCCGCTGACTCCTGAATTACTCATTCCACGCCTGGGTGATGTACTGGTTGAACAGGGACTGATCACCAAGGATCAGCTCACCCTCGCGCTTGAAAAGCAGAAGAACGATCGTCTGCAGGGCAAATCCACATTGCTTGGGCAGGTCATGCGCGAGATGAGCATTCTAGATCAGCAGACCCTGGATCAGGCAATCACGCAGCAGATCCTCTCTCTGCAGAACAGCCTGAAAGAAGCCAACGAGTTTCTCGAACGCCGCGTGCAGGAAAGGACGGCAGAACTCGAAGAGGCCTATAAAAAACTTTCCGAATTGAACGACCTCAAGTCCAACTTCATCGCCAACATTTCTCATGAATTACGCACTCCACTCACTCACATCCTTGGGTATCTTGACCTGATGTATAGCGACGGACTCGACAACCTGCGCGATGACCAGAAGGAATCGCTGGACATCATCCATAAAGCCAGCGACCGGCTGGGTCACCTGATCGAAGATTTGATTCTGTTCTCATCCTCCGAAGTAGGCAGTATATCCATTGGTAAAGAGACATTCGATCTGGTTGCAGTAGTCAAAGACGTGGTCTGGAAATCAGACACCGCGATCAGAAAACGTAAAGTGATGGTCAAGACCGTATTCCCCGCCAAGCCAGTGCTCGTATATGCTGACCGATCCAAAATCTACTGGGTCATAAACCAATTACTCGATAACGCCATCAAGTTCAACCACGAAGGGGGAAGCATCGAGGTCACGGTGGAAGAGATGGAGAACCGTATTAATACATCGGTCGTCGATTCTGGCATTGGGATTGACAAGGCAAAGATCAGGGATATCTTTGAACCCTTCCATCAGATTGATGGCTCCTCCACCCGTAAACACGGTGGAACTGGATTGGGGCTGACCCTGGCAAAGAAGATTCTTGAAGCGCACAATCAGGATCTTATAGTTGCTTCCACACCTTCTAAAGGGAGCAGTTTCTCGTTCTTCCTCGACAAACCTGAAAATATTGAATAATGTATAATCATTTATATGCAGACCTCACAGCCAATAGCCGATCTTTCCGTCGAAACGCTGTATCACCTGAGCGGGATATCAGCGACGGCAAAAGACTGGAAATTGCTGCTTGATGAACTGTTGACCTTCTCCCGTAAAGTTTTCATCGTCGACAACCTGGCCATCTACCTATCCGACCTCAATTCTCAGCGTCTTGAGGTTGTCTATGCGAAGTCATTCGGCCGCGGTAAATCAAGCGAAGCCGATGTTTCCTGGGGTGAATCCATGGCTAGCCGTGTGGTCGCTGAAAAGAAAGTTCTGGTGGAAAAACCGCAGAACCACTCCGTCAATGAACGCCTCACCAACCCCTACATCCTGGGCATCCCTCTGCAGCCTTTTGAGGTCGTCCCCGGTGCGTTGGTGATGATCCGTTTTGGTGGGCCCGATTTTGATGAAAAGGCTGTCCAGTACGCCGAATTCCTGGGCAGCCAGATCAATTTCATACTAGGCAAGAAGGTGCTTGGAGAATTCGCACGCAAGGTTGAAGTTCAATCCAGTGTCAGTCAATTGCAGGAGAATTTCATCAACACCATCTCGCATGAACTGCGCAACCCCCTGGGGTTCATCAAGGGTTACACCACTACACTGCTGCGTGAAGATACCCAGTGGGATGTGACCACCCAGACCGATTTCCTCAAGATCATCGACCGCGAAACGAACCACCTGCAGGAACTGATCGACAACCTGCTCGATTCTTCAAGACTGCAAAGCGGCCAGATGAAATTCGATACCCAATTGATCCGCATGGACGCGCTTGTTCGTGATGAGGTCAGCCGTGCTCAGATCAACTACCCCGAACTGATCGTCCACATGGATTTCGATCCATCCATCCAGCCAATCAAAGGCGACCCCAATCGCCTGGCGCAGGTTTTTGACAATCTTTTGAACAACTCAATTAAATACGCCCCCGGAGCAGAGATCTTCATCACGATCCGGCAAACAAAAGAGGACATGATGATCGATTACCGTGATTCCGGTCCCGGCGTTTCTGAAAAATGCCTGCCGCTAATTTTCACCCGCTTCTTCCGTGATCCTGAACAATCCATCAAGGTACATGGTTCGGGGTTGGGTTTATCGATATGCAAAGAGATCATCGAGCGTCACTCAGGTGAGATGACGGTATCAGTGCCTCCTGGATGGGGATTAACCTTTTCGATTCATCTCCCCATCACACTTCAGGCATCTGAACCGTCGAATGGAGAAAAATAATATGGCTACGAAAATTCTTGTCGTCGATGATGAGCCCTTATATGTGCGTCTGCTCAAGGTAAACCTGGAAGCCGAAGGGTATCAGGTATCTTCAGCTTCAAACGGTGAGGAGGCGCTCGATCTGCTTTCACACGAGTTGCCCGACCTTATCATCTTGGACGTCATTATGCCCAAACTCGATGGCATTAAAACATGCGAGCGTATTCGTCAATTCTCCAACATACCCATCATCCTGCTTACCGCTCTGGGTGAGGAACACGACCGTGTCAACGGCCTGAACATCGGTGCAGATGACTACATCGTCAAACCCTTCTCGGCCACCGAACTTGTAGCCCGTGTGCGTGCCGTACTCCGCCGCACTGTGAACCAACCCGAGTCATCTGAGGCTCGCCTTTTCACCCACGGAGATTTGCGCATCGATATTGCCAAAGCCGAGGTCTGGAAAAACGACAAACAGATCTACCTTTCTGCCACAGAGTACAAATTGCTCATCTTCTTTGCCCATCACCTTGGCCAGGTGCTCACCGCGGAGGAATTGCTGGAAGCCACCTGGGGAGAAAGTTACCGCTCGGAAAAGGAGATCCTCTGGGTCAGCATTGCCCGTCTACGCCAAAAACTGGAAGATAACCCTCATTCTCCGGTACATATCGTCACCCGCACCGGTCTGGGATATCAAATGCCCGCGCTTGAAGTCCAATAGGGGAAAATATGGGAACGCATTTTGACGACAAGGGGAAGATCTTCACGGATGTTGTTCAAAAGCATCAGGTCTGGGTCACTGCCCAACTCCCGGATCATCAAATTCATGGCATCCTGCACATCCGCTCTGAAAAACGGATAAAGGAAGAGATAAACAGCTCAGAACAGTTCATCGCACTCACCCAGGTGGAGGTTTTTTCTGCTGACGGCAGTACCCTGCTTTTTAAATCCGAGTTCGTGGCCGTTAACAAGAACAAAATCGTATGGGTTGTTGCGGATGACGACCTTGTAAAGGAGCTGCTCAGGTGAATGCCCCCAGGGAGGCTGAGTCGAAAGACCTGATTCAATTCAAGAAACACCTTCTTGAGCTTGTCAACCGCGAGGTGGACCTGGCGTCCGTTTCACCGGCTGACCAAAGGCAGGTGGTGGTCGACCTGCTCCTTAAAAGATACCAATCCCTCAAGGTCAACTTGCCGGCTGAACTGCGCGATACCATCTTCCAGGAGATCATCAACGAAATACTGGGATTCGGTATCTTGCAGCCGCTGTTGAATGACCAGGAGATCTCTGAAGTGATGGTCAATGGCAAAGGACAGGTTTTCGTAGAGAAGTTTGGCGTACTGAGCCAGACGGATATCCAGTTTGAAAGCGATCAAGACATCATCCGCCTGATTGACAAGATTATTCTGCCGTTAGGCCGCCGCGTCGATGGCGACAGCCCTACCGTGGATGCCCGCCTGCCGGATGGCTCACGCGTCAATGCCGTAGTACCTCCGGTGGCCATCGATGGTCCGTTGCTCACCATCCGTAAGTTCGCCAAGAACAAGTACTCAATGGAACAGCTTATCCAGATGGGCACGTTAACTGAGAACATGGCTGCCTTCATAAAGGCCTGTGTCATTTCCCGGCTCAACATCATCGTTACCGGCGGTACCGGTTCGGGAAAAACCACACTTTTGAATGCCATCTCCAGTTATATCCCCGATGGCGAGCGTATCATCACCATCGAAGATGCCGCAGAACTAAAGCTGCAGCAAACCCACGTGGTACGCATGGAATCAAAGATGCCCAATGCCGATGGCAGAAGTGCTGTCAATATACGAGACTTGGTACGAAATTCGCTGCGTATGCGCCCAGACCGCATCGTCATCGGCGAGGTACGCGGCGCTGAATGTCTCGACATGCTGCAGGCGATGAACACCGGCCATGATGGTTCGCTCACTACCTTGCACGCCAACTCACCGCGTGAATCCATCACCCGCATGGAGACCATGACCCTCATGTCAGGGGTGGATATGCCCATCAAGGTCATCCGCTCGCAGATCGCATCGGCTATCGATCTCATCATCCACCTTTCCCGCCTCAAAGGCGGGCAGCGCTGCATCACCTACATCACCGAGATCTCAGGCATGGAAAGCGACGTGGTAGTGATGACGGATATCTTTAAATTCGAGCAGACCGGAGTGGATACTGAAGGCAAGGTGATCGGTGAACTCAAACCCACAGGCATCAGGCCTCTCTTCACACCCCGGCTCGAAGCCAACGGCTTCAAGCTCCCTCCGGAAGTATTTGGCGTGAACCTGGCGGATATTCTGCGCGACCAGCTCCATTGAACTGGATACACGCTGTGATGCTATAATTATTGGACACTTACCGGGATGTTAGGAATACTGAGGTGTTGATTATGAAAAATGAACTGGCAGCCATCCGCGCAAAGAAGATCGGCGTTATGTTGAAGCAGATGCGTGAAAGCCACGGGTATACAGATGAAAATTGTGCCAACTGGCTGGGCATCAGTCTGGCTGCCTATCAGGCCATCGAAAGCGGCGAAGAATGCGCCTCGCTCCCCCAAATTGAATCGCTGGCTTATTACCTTGATTTCCCGTTCGAGTTCTTCACCACGCTTTCCCCCACCTCAGGGCAGGCACAAAAAAGCCTGCCGCAGCAGGTAAATCAGGAACTGGTTAAAGTTCGCAACAAGACCATCGCCATCCTGCTGCGTCAGAAACGCGACCAGAAGGGTCTCTCACTGGATGCTCTTGCGAATCAAGTGGAAATCCCCGCCGATGACCTGCGCGCCTACGATGAAGAAAACACTGCCATCCCATATTGTGATCTGATCGCAATTCTTGAGGTGCTGCAGATACCGCTCGACCAGTTGTTCTCTCAGGAAGGTCCCTTCAAGCACGATTCGTCGGTCCCCATCAGCGCCGGTGTTGCCGCACCTGCCAACCTTTCAGGTGAGATCATGGATTTCGTCTCAAAGCCCGCTAATCTGCCATATCTTGAGCTGGCCATGCGTTTTAGCAAGATGGACGCCGATAAGATCCGCACCATCGCATCCAGTTTATTGGAGATTACCTACTGATCCATATGAACCCAACAATCAAATCTCTCTCAGAAGAATCAATCAAATGCTTCCAGTCTAAAAAGTACAAAGAAGCCGCGCAAGGATTTCGTTCCTGTATCAGCGCACTGGAAAGTTCAGGAGACCCACTTGACCTGGCTGAAATGCGTAACAACCTGTGTGTCACTCTCATCCAGATGGGAGAATCTGAAGAAGCCCTCCAGGCTGTTGCAGGAACCGATGAGGTATTTGCTAAAGCCGGCGACGGAAAACGTCAGGGCATGGCCCTGGCCAACCAGGCCAACGCTCTGGAATCGCTGAACCGCTACGAAGAAGCCATCACCGCATATGAGAAAGCCCGCGATTGCCTGCGCGCCAGCGGCGAAAAGAAACTTCTCGCTATCACGCTGCGCTCGCTTTCAGACCTTCAAATGAAGACCGGCCGTCAGTACCAGGCAGTGGCCACCCTGCAAGATGCTTACGAACAAAATTCAGATGGAAAGCTGAAGAACAAGTTCTTCTCTCAAGGCATCAAACAGGTGATCAAGAAGATCACCGGACGGTGATCTACAGTTTATGACATTATCCGGAACAATCCATCAAGCCACCAGGGATGATATGACAGACATATCATCCTTTTTTGAAGAGGCTGCGTTTATCCATCGCCACCTCGATTGGCATTCGACCATCGATTGGCTGGGTGTACAGCCCTTCTTGTTGCTTAAGCAGAACGGAAAGATCCAGGCCCTGCTCGCCGCCCCGCCTGATCCCCCGCATACCGCCTGGGTCCACTGCTTCGCAGTCTGCAACGCTCAAATTCTCGATGATGCCTGGAAGATGCTTTACTCCGCAGCGGAGAAGATTCTGACCGCGCAGCATGCCCTTCCCTTCGCTATTGGTTTGGAAGAATGGTTCTGCAACCTGCTGCTGCGCAACAGCTTTCAGATCAAACAAAGCATTGTTGTCCTCCTTTGGAATCACCACATCAGTCCTGTAGGTGAGGTTCCTGCCAGTCTTTTGCTGCGACCCATGCTGGAATCCGATCTGGTCGAAGTGGCAGAAGTGGATGATCACTCCTTTGAGCAACAATGGGTGACAAGTCCCGATGCCTTACGGCTAGCCTACATTCAGTCCCAGCACACCACGGTAGCCGAGATCGATGGCAGGATCGTGGGCTACGAATTGACTACCGCCAACCAATATTCCGCCCACCTGGCCCGTCTGGCAGTCCTACCCGAATTCCGCCGCGGTATGGTCGCCCGCTGCCTGGTCACCGATATGCTTCGTCATTTCTCAAGGCAAGGTGTTTTGCAAATGACCGTCAACACACAGAGTGACAATACCGCTTCTCTGAACCTGTACAAAAGCCTGGGGTTTGAGCTTACCGGTGAATCATTCCCCGTTCTGCAGCGCTGACCTGAACCGGTGGATGACTGGACAAAGCCATCTGTTTATGAGAAAATCGATTCATTCTTTGGAGGACTTTATGGCGAGAAAAGCTAGCAGCAAGAAAGACATACAGAAGAAAAAGAGCAATGATATCTGGGTGATCGCAGTCATTGCTTTCTTTGCCCTCGTAATCATTGGCATGATCATCATCTCCAAGCTTCCCAAAAAAGCGACCGTACCCGGGTGGTCGACGACCGCGCAGGTATCGGGGTTGACCCTGGGCGATCCGAACGCCAAGGTCACGGTTGAGGAATTTGCTGATTTTCAGTGCCCCTGGTGCCAGTATTACTTCCAGGAAATCGAACCCACAATCCTCTCCACTTATGTAGAGACCGGCCAAGTCTATTACAGATACATCCCTCTGGCCTTCCTCGGACAGGAATCCATCGATGCAGCTCAGGCTGCTTATTGCGCCAACGATCAGGCAAAGTTCTGGGAATATCGCGCGTTTCTTTATACCAACCTGACCGGTGAGAATGTTGGTTCTTTTGAACAAAAGAACCTGCTTTCCTTTGCGAAGAGTCTCGATCTTGACATGGATACCTTCACCACCTGTTTGACCACTGCTGCTCACACCCAGGAGATGGGTGAGAACGATACCTACGCCCAGAGCGCGGGCATGTCGTACACTCCTTCGTTCATGGTCAATGGCACTCTCGTGGGCGCCAATGACCTACAGGCTGCCATCGACGCCGCCCTGGGTCAATAACCATATTACTCAGTAAATGAAACTGGAGCAGAGATTCTGCTCCAGTTTTTCTGTTAAAAAAGGCTGATGATCCATACGATGATCGGTGCAATAATGAGCGCTGGTAGAAAATTCCCCGTGCGTATCTTCTTGATCTCCAACAAGCTGCTGACCGCGATGCCCACTAGGATCACGCCGCCCACGGCGCTCAACTCATTCATCATCGCATCGGTGGCAATCGTCTGAGCCTGCCTGGCCAACAAACTGATAGCACCCTGATAGATCAGGACAACCAGTGATGAGAACAACACACCCGTGCCCAGGCTCGACGCGAAAGCGAAGGCAGCGAACCCATCAAGGACAGACTTGATCGCCAGAGTCTCGAAGTTGCCGGTCAAACCGTCCTGAATGGAACCCAGGATCGCCATTGGGCCGATGCAAAACAGTAATGAAGTGGTAATAAACCCATTGATGAAATTCGATCGGTCAGATTTGCTGTTGAACTTCTTCTCCAGCCAAGCTCCCAATCGCCCCAATCCCTCCTCGATATGCATCCACTCCCCCAGAAGCACTCCCAATAACAAGCTGCCCAATACTACCAGTGAATTCCCAGTTTTCAGGAACAGCGAGATACCGTAAACAAGGGTAAACAATCCAAGCCCCGCGATGATCGTACTTTTCAACCGCTCACTCAGTTTGCTTCCAAAAAGCAGACCCAATCCCCCGCCGACCAGTATAACCGCAACATTGATCAGTGTGCCAACCATGCTCAGACCCTGGCAAACTTTAGCTTTTGTTTGTTCCTCTTTTTTGAGGAACGAATCTCAAGCACATACAGCAGTGATGACAAACGGTTCATGTAGCTCAGGATTTCAGAATTAAGGTGATTCTTTGCTTCCGAGAATTCCACGAACCTTCTTTCAGCGCGGCGAGCCACTGTACGGCACACCGAGAAGGCCGCAGAGAGCGCGGTCTCACCCGGCAGAATAAATTCATCCGGCAATTGGATATCTTGCTCCCAGAGGGCAATCCATTGCTCCAATGCAGCAACTTTTTCCTCTGTGAAAGGTGTCAGTTTGGCAGCTTTTTGTGAGGTAGCAGCCACTTCAGACATGATGGCGTACAGGTCACGCTGGATCTGTTCCAGCGCTGCCTGGACCGGTCTCTCTTTTACCTGGCTTTTGGCACTGCCAAGTATAGCCGAGAGTTCGTCCAGTGTGCCGATGACTTCCATGATAAGGTCCGACTTTCTGACTCGTCCTTTTCCCAGCACGCCTGTGGAACCATCATCGCCTTTTCCGGTATAGAGTTTTGCCATTGTCTCTCCAGTCTTACCGTCGTTTGTATGCATTAGTATTGTATATCAAATGACAACCCAAACTGCAGGGTTGTCATTAAGATTGTGATTTGTTTGAGTGTTAATTCGAGGTGGTCGAGGTCCGTTTGAAGACCATGTTCCACGAAGTGATATTGGAAAAGCGGTCGCTGGTGCTGAAGAGCGGCCCAATGCTGATACCGTTCACCTGGTTGTCAACAGCATAGTTGTATACCGGGTAATACAGGGGCAATGAGGGTAACTGATCCGCGAACAGGTACTGGAAGTTGTGATAGAGGCGTGTGCGTTCGGCCAGGTCAGTGGCCACTCTTGCCTGCTCCAGAGTATCGCTCACGGTGCGGTCATTCCACTGAGAATAGTTCTGCCCGCCGGCGATCTGTGCCTGGTCCCAGAAAGGATAGGGATCGGGATCGGGCGAGTTGGAAAGGTTGATATCCACAAGTGCAGCCTGATAACCGCGTGATTCCAGCTTGTCTGCAACAAACTGGTCAGCCGGTACTGGCTCTAGCGTGACGACGACATCCAACGCCTTCCAGTCAGTCTGGATCATCTGCGCCAGTTTGGCATGCAGCTCATCATCGGGATACGAGAGAACGAACTTCAACTCCACTCCGTTGTTGGCACGGACGGGATTTGTTTCGCCAGTCACCACATAGCCAGCCTGTTTGAGCAGGTCCCTGGCCTGATCGGGATCGTACGAGAAGGTGGGTGCGCCATCAAGGTATGCCCAGGTCCCCGGGAAGATCACACCGTCGGCCTGAATGGCCTGACCGTTGAAGACCTCGTTGATGAGTTGCTGGCGGTTAATTCCCAACAGAAGGGCTTTGCGAACTTTCACTTCCTGGAAGAAGGAAACAGAATCGCTATCCAGGTTGAGAAGAACCATGCTTATCTGCGGCAGGCGGGCTGAATACAGTGACAGGTTTTCGTTCTCCAGCACTTGTTGAAGTATGTCGTTACTTACTTCGCTGATACCCTGCACATACCCATCCACGTAAGCCTGGTAGGCAGATTGCTCATCAGCGTAATACCTGAAGACGATCTCCTCGATGAAGGGAACCGTCCCGTAGTAGTTCTGGTTAACTTCGAGTGTGATGCCTGTGATGTTATTGCCGTCGAGAGATAGTTCCCTGAATTTGTAAGGTCCACTGCCTATTGGTTGCAGGTTGTAAGTGGAAGCTACGATCTCGTCATAGGTCATGTTGCCGTAAATATGCTCGGGCAGGATTCCAAAGGTCAGGTAATCCAGGAAGGGTGCGAAGGCTTCAGGGAGGACGAATTGCATGTGCGTTTCATCCAGTTTAATGACTTTAATGGATGCCCAGAACTCGCTCAGGTCGGTCGGGATCAAATCCCCGCCACGGCTGATCATATTCACAGTGAAAATGATGTCAGCAGTAGTGAGGGCAACGCCGTCGTGCCAAAGAACATCATCGCGTATTTCAAAATTATAGATCGTGCCATCTTCTGATATGCCCCAGGTCTGGGCCACATCGCCTTCGGCGATGCCGCGCGAATCGAAACGGATCAAGCCAGAATAGATCAGGCGGTCAAGATCGCGGTCTGCAGAATTTCTGGAATCGATGAGCGGGTTCAAACGTTGCAGGGACCCCACCAGGGCTTCGGTGTAGACGCCGCCCTGCACGGGTTGATTGGTGATGTTACTTAAAAATCCACCCTCACGTTCCAGCAACAGTAATGCTCCGACCACAAGGCCGGTAATACACAGGATGAGTATTTGCCAACGGAATTTTTTCATAGTCGTATTATAAACGAAAGACGGCTCCCTTTTTCAAGGTGAGTCGTCCTCGAAATCCTGGGATGTCAAGATTCGCTCAGGAACTGCGAAACATTAACCAGAGATCAGAACAGCGGTCAGCGCGAGGATGAAGAACAACACGCTCAAAACGATCGTGATGGTAAAGAGGGTTTTTTCAATGCCGCGCCGCTGGCTGAAAACACCGCCTGAATCGCCGCCGGTAAAGCCGCCCAACCCGACGCCTTTGTTTTGCAAAATGACGCTGATCACCAGAGAAATCGAAGTTATAATCAAGGCGATGTCAATATATGTTTCCAAGATAAACCTCCTGAGTTAATAACGTAGAGATTATACCGTTCAAATCCCGGAAAATCAACCTAATGAATGAAATCATTTGCAACCTCCATATTCACTCTCGATATTCGGACGGGACAGGTTCCTATGCCGATATTCTGGATGCTGCCGCCGCGACCGATGTGGATGTGGTCATCGTCACCGATCATAACATCCGCGTCGATGGTGTGGAGGGCTACTACGAGCGCTCGGGAAAAAAGATTCTCCTTCTGGTAGGTGAAGAGATCCACGACCAGGCGCGCTTCCCGCAAAAGAACCATATGCTCGTCTTTGGAGTAGGGAAAGAATTGGCTCCCCTTGCCCCAGATCCACAGAAACTGATTGATAAGGTTAACAAACTGGGAGGCGCAGCCTTCATCGCCCATCCCGACGAGTTCGCCCTGCCCCTGTTCGGTGAGGACGATATCTCCTGGGAGAACTGGGATGTGCGCGGTTTCACCGGTTTCGAGATCTGGAACGGCATGAGCGAATTCAAGACCGTTTCCCACACCACCTGGCAGGTGGTGAAACACGGTTTCTTCCCTGAACTGGTGGCTCACCATCCGTTGGAAAAATCGCTGCAGCGTTGGGACAAATTCCTGGCCGAAGGCAGGCAGTTGAGCGTTGTTGGCGGTACCGATTCTCATGCCTTGCATATCAAGATTGGCCCATTCATAAAAGTCATCTATCCGTACAAATTCCACTTCTCCACCATCAACAACCACCTTCTTTTATCGGAAGGATTGAACGGTGAGTTGGAACATGACCGCAAGCTCGTCCTGGACGCGTTGAAGAATGGTTCCTCTTTTGTGGGTTACGATTTACCGGCTTCGACACGGGGATTTTCCTTCCGCATCGATTGCGATGAAGAACAGGCCTGGTCAGGACAAACTGCTTCCATGCAGCGCAGCGGCATTCTTCACGTTAAAACACCTGCCGCGACTGAGATGAATATCATCCACAATGGACAGGTAATCTTTCATTCGGATAAACTAGACAACCTCTCTCTGCCGGTCAATAAACCCGGTGCCTACCGTGTGGAATGTTACACTTACTTCCTCGGTGAACGCCGCGGTTGGATCTTCAGTAACCCCATTTATTTGCGCAAGCACGCTATCGCCAATGACAGTCACAAATAACGTCACCCGCCTGCTGGACGCCAAGAAAATTAAGTATGAAGTCTTCACGCTGCCGGAAGAAAAGCTTGGGGCGCTGGAGACGGCGCAGCTTCTGGGCATCTCCCCATCGATCACATTCAAAACCATTGTCGTTGTCCATCCACCCAAGAAACCCCTCCTTTGCGTGATCCCAGGCGATCGTGAAGTGAACCTCAAGGCTGTGGCGGCTTTATGCGGTGAAAAGAAGGTCTCTCTGCCCACGCAGAACGAAGCTGAGCAGCTCACGGGGCTGCAAGCAGGCGGCATTTCGCCACTGGCGCTCATCAACAAAGGTTTCACCGTCATCATCGATGTCAGCGCACGTGAACATGGATCCATCCACATCTCCGGTGGCCAACGTGGGCTGAACATCAAGTTGAACACCTCTGACCTGGCTGAACTGACCCGGGCGCGCTTTGCAGGTATCAGTCATTGATCGGCAGAGAATAATCTCCAATATTCTCCATCTCAAATCGACAAAATGATCCAAATTGAAACCATACGTTGGTTATAATTGCTGTGTATGAAATCACCATTGGAGCTTTTGGAAGCACGGTTCAGAGGAATATTCGAAGGGAAACCCTCCATCAAGGACTGGATGCAGGATCGTCCGGATTCATTCCAGACCCTGGTCAATGAGATCGATTCCTATCTGCAACAACAGGCGGACGATGAAGCTCTGCCAGTTCAATATGTTTTTTACTTCTGCCCCGAAGACGCCAAGACGCTGGGCGGTGAACCGGAATTGGAAGGTGTCATCGCAGCGGTGATTGTCGCGCTTGGTACAGAACAGGGTCTCACTTTCAGCCGAACTCTCCGGGTCAAGATTGTCATCAAGAATTCCCTAAAACCCGGTCAGGTGGAGATCAAGTCCATCCGCACAAGGGAGCGGCCCGACCAGACTGACTCGTTCACTGCGCAGAATTCAACCGTCGTTTGCACCCATGAGGGTGAAACAATCCCGGCAAACTTGCTCCTTGCCGATGAAACAGTTTTCCCGCTCATGGGCTCAGTCACTAACCTGGGACGCAAGAGCAACAATCACATCATCTTCGACGATCTACGCGTTTCACGTAATCATGCCCAGATACGCCTGATCTTTGAAGAGTATGTACTCTTCGATACCGGTTCATCAGGCGGCACTTTCGTGAACGGCGAACGAATTTCCCAATGCGCGCTGAAAACCGGAGACGTGATCTCGCTGGCTGGTGTAAAATTGATTTTTTCCAGGGAAGGGTCTTCCTCGGACACCGGGGAACGCGAGATCACTTCAAAACTGGGACCCGCGAAAAAGGAAGAATAATGCTGGCTGTTGTGATCCTCATCTTGCGTTACGCTCTCATGCTCTGCCTGTTCATGTTTCTGGGCTGGGTGGTGCTTACATTATGGCGTGAGTTGCGCTTCCAAAGCCAGGTGGTTTCCACGCGTAAAGTGCCTGCCATCACACTGCTTAGAGAGAGCGGCGACGAATCGGTCAGCCAGGTTTTCTCCAAACATGAGGTGCTGATCGGCCGCGGAGAGGATTGTGACTACATCATCGATGAAGAGGTCGTGTCTTCCCATCACGCCCGCCTGATCTTCCGCTCGTCACAATGGTGGGTGGAAGACCTGCGCTCCACCAACGGTACCTACCTGAATGATGAACGCCTGGATACAGCCACGGTGGTCATCAAAGGTGACGAACTTCGGGTCGGGCACCAGATAATTTCAGTTGATTTGCAATCAGAATAGGGAAAAGGGTGTTGGATATGATAAAAAATGAAAAACCAGTATTGGGTGTCATCGGCGGTTCGGGTTTATACAATTTTCCCGCCCTCGAGAAAGTAACCAACCATTTACCGGAAACGCCTTTCGGTAAACCGAGTGCTCCCATAGCCGTGGGTATCCTATCAGGTCGAAAGGTGGCTTTCCTGGCCAGGCACGGCATTGGCCATACTCTCACACCCACTGAGGTAAATTATCGCGCCAACATCTGGGCTATGAAGATGCTTGGCGTGGAACGCATTATCAGCGTCAGCGCCTGCGGTTCACTGCGCGAGGATTTCGTCCCCGGCGAGATTGTTATCCCTGACCAGTTGGTGGATTTCACCAAGAAACGCCAGTACTCTTTCTTTGGCGATGGCATGGTGGTGCATATCAGCAGTGCTGATCCCTTCTGCAAGAACCTCTCCACGACCCTTTTCCAGAACGTCACCTCGCACGGCATCAACGCACACCTGGGTGGTTCTCTCATCACCATTGAAGGACCACGCTTTTCTACCCGCGCTGAATCGAACGTGTTCCGCGGCTGGGGTATGTCACTCATAGGCATGACCACCTCCCCCGAGGCCTTCCTGGCACGCGAAGCCGAGATGTGCTACGCGGTCATGGCACACGTCACCGACTATGACGTCTGGCACATGGTGGAAGCTCCTGTCAGTGTGGAACTGGTGGTCGCCACGCTCCACAAGAACACCGAAGTGGCTCAAAAGACAATCCTTTCGGTGGTGGAGGGTCTTCCTGAGGAATCTCCTTGTGAATGTCATGACACGCTAAAAGACGCCTTCATCACTCAGAAGACCAACATCTCGGCTGTGACAAAGAAGAAGCTCGGATTGCTGGTGGACAAGTACCTCAAGTGAACCTGCTCTTTCCGCACTCAGCATCACCCCGCGAAAAACTCCAAAGCCGCCTTTTCAGCCTTGCTGCCGTTTTTCTCTTCTTGAATAGCATTGTGCTGATGTTCTCCACGGCGGTCAGAATGCATACCTGGATTGCCGATCTAAAGTGGCAGCACTGGATCGGGTTTGCAGTTTGGTTGGCCGGGTACTCGCTTGTCTACAGACGCAGCAATAAGGTTTTACCCGATCATGATCCCTACCTGCTGCCGATCATCGGCCTGCTCACAGGTTGGGGGTTGCTGGAGATCTTCCGTCTCGATCCTGGCCTCGGTTTCCGCCAGACGATCTGGTTGGCAATCTGTCTCGTTCTTGTATTTGTCGTGATGCAGTTCTGCCAATTGCTGCCCATCCTCAAGAAGTACAAGTACGTCTGGTTGATCAGCGGATTGGTCCTCACCGTACTCACGTTCTTCTTTGGCACGTATCCGGGCGGAGTGGGTCCCCACCTGTGGCTGGGTTGCTGCGGTGTGTACGTCCAACCCTCGGAATTTCTCAAGATCCTGCTGGTGGTCTACCTGGCCGCATACCTGGCCGATAGTATGGCCATGCACTTTCGTTTCATCAAGCTTATAGCCCCAACTTTCCTGCTCGTCGGCATGGCTTTGCTCGTATTAGTCGCCCAGCGCGATTTGGGCACAGCGTCACTCTTCATTCTCATCTACACGTTGATCGTTTACCTTGCCACGGGTAAACGGCGTATCCTGCTGGTCAGTTTCGCGGCCATGGTTGTCGCCTTGGTGGTGGGTTATCTTGTTTTTGATGTTATTAAACTGCGCGTCGATGCCTGGATCAACCCCTGGCTTGATCCCAGCGGTCGTTCCTACCAGATCGTACAATCCATCATGGCGGTTGCCAACGGCAGGCTTTTTGGGCGGGGACTCGGCCTGGGCAGCCCGGGTACTGTTCCGGTGGCACAATCAGACTTCATTTTTTCTTCGATCAGTGAAGAATTCGGTTTGGCTGGGGCTATTGCTGTCGTCATCCTACTGTGTGTCTTTATCGTACGCGGTTTCAACATCGCCCTGCACGCAGCCAATAATTTTCAACGTTTCCTGGCTGCAGGGGTTACTGCTTTCCTCGCCTCACAGTCGCTGCTCATCCTGGGCGGTACAGTCAGGATCTTCCCCCTCACCGGTGTCACCTTCCCATTTGTTTCCTATGGCGGGTCATCGCTTCTCACTGCCTTCTTCTCTGCGCTTCTTTTGTTGATGATCAGCAATCAATCTGAGGACCAACCCGCGGCCATTGCCAACAGCAGGGCTTACCTGCTCATCGGCTCCATCTACCTGGCGGGGTTCTGTCTGGTCGCTCTGGCAGTAGGCTGGTGGTCTGTTGTGCGGTCAGACGCCCTGCTCACCCGCTCCGATAACCCGCGCCGGGTCATCTCTGACCGCTATGTGTTGCGCGGCGAGATCCTTGACCGTAATAACAACATCCTGGCTGAATCTCAAGGAACAAAGGGAGACTATCAACGGGTTCTACTTTATCCCGATTTGAGTGCAACAGTCGGGTACAGTAATCCGGATTATGGGCAAACAGGCATCGAAGCCTCGATGGATCCCTACCTGCGCGGCATTGAAGGAAACACCCCCAGCGCCTACCTGATCAGCCGCGAACTATATGGCCAGTACCCTGAAGGGCTGGATATTCGTCTCAGCCTTGACCTGACCCTGCAGACGACCGCTGACGAACTGATGCTGGGCAAGACAGGCGGCTTGATCGTGATGAACGCGTCAAACGGCGAGGTTCTGGCCATGTCGAACACACCTACTTTTGATGCCAACCAATTGAATGAGCAGTGGAGCACCTGGATGGCAGACGAATCAGCGCCCCTGCTCAACCGCGTTACCCTCGGTCAGTATCCGGCAGGTTCTGCCACCAGCATTTTCATCCTGGCACATTACCTGGCTTTAAATGATCTTTCTGAGGTTGTTCCTTCATTTAAGTTAACCCTTGTGCCCGGAAAATCATCTTCCTGCGCAATCTCCCCCGGTTCCGATCCCGGCTGGCAGCAACTCATCGCTTCTGGCTGTAACAACGCCGTGCTTGATCTGACCAGGGAAATGATACCCAGCGATGTAGTCACGCTATACAGTGACCTGGGCCTCACCTCACAACCGGAGATTCAAACAGAAAGTGTCGAACCCGCTGACTTCAAAGCGGTCAACCACATGTCGGAACTCTTCCTCACCGATGCAGTCCGTGTCTCACCGCTGCAAATGGCCGTCGCGGCCGCAGAAGTGACCAACGGCGGTAAGGTGGTTAAACCCACCCTGGTACTGGCTTACCAGGCTCCCGGTGGCATATGGACCCTGATCTCCAACGAGAACAACGGCGAGATTGTTCCTGATCTCGATACGAAAGCAGCGGTCAACCTGCTGCAGGATGGTGACAGTCCGGTCTGGAGCACCACCGCCGAGGTGGTGGATAATGAAAAAACGGTTTCGTGGTACGTCGCCGGCACACCATCTGACTGGCAGGGTGTACCAATCGTCATTGTGGTGGCGCTGGAAGACGCCAGCCCGGAGCAGGCTATAAGTATCGGCCAGGCCTTGTTTGATGATCTTTTGACGCATTAGAAAAGAGAGAGTGGTTACCCACTCTCTCTTCAGTTTACTTCACTAGTTTGATGAAATGACGTTTACCGACCTGCAAGACACCTTCCTGATCCATCACCTGAATCGGATCGGAAAGTCCTTTGCCATCAAACTTGACCCCGTTTTGTTCGATCAAACGGCGCGCTTCTGATTTGCTTTTCACCAATTCAGCACTTACAAGCAGGTCGACCAGCGTGAGTGAGCCATCGATCTTCCTCTCAGGAATATCGGTGGGGATGGCACCCTTCTGGAATGTTTCGATAAATGAATTCTGCCCGGCCTGAGCTTGTTCCTTACCATAGAAAGCAGCCACAATTTCAAACGCCAGACGCATCTTGGCATCGCGCGGGTGCATGCTACCATTTTTGACGCCGTCCTCTATCTCCTTGATCTGCGGTGGGGTCAGCGGCGTGACCAGGCGGAAGAAGATACCCATCGCTGAATCAGGAATGCTCATCACCTTGCCGAACATGTCATTGGCGTCAGTGTTGATGGGGATATGGTTGCCCAGCGACTTGCTCATCTTCACCACGCCGTCAGTGCCCGGCAGGATGCCCAGAATGATGGCGATGTTAGGCTGTTCGCCCAGCGAGGTCATGATCTTGCGGCTGGCGGTCATGATATTAAAGAGTTGATCTGTGCCGCCCACCTGTACGTCGGCTTTGAGTGCGTAAGCATCATATCCTTGCATCAGGGAGTAGAACGTTTCATGCAGGTATACCGCATCACCCTTCTCCCAACGCAGCTTGAAGTTCTCGCGTGTGAGGAACTGCTGGATGGTGAAGTTGGAAGCGATCTTGATCAACTGCTCAAAGCTCAACCCGGCCAGCCAATCGGCGTTGTAACGAATCTTGGTCTTTTCCTCATCCAGAATACGGAAAGCCTGCTCCGCGTAGGTGCGGGCATTCTCCTGCACCTCCTCAGCGGTCAACTGCGGACGCAAAATATCCTTGTCAGAGGGATCGCCGATCAGAGAGGTGTAGTTGCCAATGACAAAGCTGACGTCGTGCCCGAGTTCCTGGAACTGGCGCAGCTTGCGCATGGGGACGGTATGACCCAGGTGAAGATCTGCCTTGCGGGGATCGAAGCCGCAATAAACGCGCAACGGTCTTCCTTCCTTTTCGCAAGCGATCAGGCGGGCGCGGAGCTCGTCGGCCATGTTCTGCTTGAGCTTCTCGTCGCCGTATTCTGTGCCCTGCATCAGAAATTCGACTTGTTCGTTTATGTTCATAGCGGCCTCCTTTTAGAATTTTTGTAAACACTGATTATACCAACGCTTGGCAAATTGAACCGGATTTCTGGTGTATTGGTTTTGGGTGTGGTAATGCCATAATGCCTATACGCAAGTTTTCTGTAGAATGGCATCCATGATTATTTCCGCGTGCTATAATCTTTGGTAATTATGCAGAACGCTGTGCTTGTGCTCAATGCCAACTACGAACCCATCCACGTCTGCGAAGATCGGAAGAGCACACGTCTGAACCCATCCACGTCTGCGA